>Ga0210401_10000337_pt1 | contig 57852 bp, 70 predicted proteins | sample IncBWH32MmetaG_FD_150866 | JGI IMG/M metagenome (GOLD analysis project Ga0210401, IMG submission 150866) | Forest soil microbial communities from Barre Woods Harvard Forest LTER site, Petersham, Massachusetts, United States - Inc-BW-H-32-M | ecosystem: Environmental > Terrestrial > Soil >...
ATGCGCTCATCGTTCTGCGCCGCGCTCCGGAAAAATTTCTGTCCAGCGACGCTCGAAAAAGAATCTCGATCGCGCAGAAAATGCTTCTCGACCGGATGTGTCCGGGCGGCGGATGGAATTGTGGCAACCCGATGGTATACGGAGTTGCAGGTGAGCCGCAGGTGGTTCCAACCGTTTGGGCTCTTCTGGCGTTGAAGGATTCCGGCCCTCCTGAATTCAAAAAGAGCCTTGATTGGCTCGAAACGAATCGTGACAAAGTTCAGAGTCTCGCATCACTTGCTTTGACCAAAATTGGCCTAGACGCTCTCGGTCGCTCCGATCCGAACTTGGAGAGCTCTCTCGCGGCGAGCTTCCGTGACAAAGACATTTCGGTCGTGAATGTCCCGGCAATCGCCTGGACCGCACTCGCAATGAGCAGCAAGCAGAACTGGCTGAAGTTGACGATGCCCGGCGAAACCGGCTGAATATGCCTAGAATCGCACCAGTGCTCTCTCCTCCGTTCTCGCGGCCGCCTTCGCGGGTGGCAATCAGGCGCGTCAGCCGATACGAGGCCGATCTTTCTGCGTTGCTTTTTGAAACCCTACGCGAATTCGATTTGCCGGTTCACGGCAAAACGGTGCTGCTGAAACCCAATCTCGTGGGCCTCGATCCGCTGGGCATGATGAACACTCATCCCGCCGTTATCGCTGCGGCCCGAGAAACGTTCCTGCGCATGGGCGCTTCGGAAGTTCTGATCGGCGACGGGCCTGCCATGGATCGCGATACGCAAGCTGTGCTGGAATCGATCCGTTTGCGGGAATATGCAGGCCCTCTTTCTCGCGTTTTCGTAGATCTGAATATCGATGCGGTGGAGCGCGTAGAGCTCAAGACGCGCGCTTCACGATTGAAAGAGTTGTATTTTCCCAAGACAGTTCGCGGCGTCGATTTTCTGGTTTCACTCCCCAAGCTCAAAACACATCATTGGGCCGGCGTAACGTTGTCGCTTAAAAATATGTTTGGCGTCGTTCCAGGCGGATGCTACGGTTGGCCAAAGAACATTCTTCACTGGGCAGGAATCGATCGCGCGATTCTCGATATCAATGCTGCAGTCCGGCCTGACTTCGCAATTGTAGACGGCATCGTCGGCATGGAAGGGAATGGACCAATCCAGGGCCAGCCAAAACCTTGCGGTGTGATGGTGTGCGGCGACGATCCAGTTGCAGTAGACGCAACATGCTCCCGCGTCATGGGCCTACTCCCTGAAAAAATCAGGTATCTCGCTCAAGCCGGCACGCTCCTTGGCCACATCCAGGAAGAAAAAATCCGACAGCTGGGCGAGAGTATTGAGAGTACCTGTACCCCATTCGCAGTGCTGGAAGCCTTTCGCCAGTTGCGTCGAAACGCATCCGGCCCGGTTTGGAATTTGAATTGCCTTTAGCTGACTGGCGGATTCCAACCATATGGGTATCAGTGCTTGAATGTTGACGCCGAGAAGTTTAGTGTTAACGACAGGAAAGGTCGCGTCTGTCCTCTCAAGTTTACATATTTGGGCTGGTATAACGATGCTGGTTTCACCGTCGTAGTAAGGCATCGTCACTTTTGTGGAAATTTTTTGCTCAACGGAACTCATTTCACGATTGATTTTAAAGGGCTAAAGAGCGGGATGGCGGGGAAGTTGATATGGAGGGCGCTATGAAACGTAAAAACGAAGCGGGCCAGGCATTAGTGTTCGCCGCGGTGGGGCTGGCCGTACTATTGGGCTTCGCCGGCTTGGGGATTGATATGGGCATGCTGCGGTATCAGAAGCGCCTCCAACAAACTGCCGCGGATTCGGGGGCTCTAGCCGGCGCAAACAATCTTGCCTTTCCTGCGAGTGGTGGCTGGAGCGCCGGGGCGAAAAACGCCTCAGCCGGGAATGGCTTCACGGATGGTACGAACAACGTCACGGTGACGGTCAACAATCCGCCGGTCTCCGGTCCGCATACTGGCAATGCCAACTATGTCGAAGTCCTTGTGACTGCTGTTCAGCCGACCTACTTCATGAAGGTCCTTGGAATCAACAGTGAAACGCTCACCGCGCGGGCGGTGGCCACGAATATAACCGGGGGAGCGTCAGGCGGCGGCTGCCTGTATACACTGGGGCCGCCAAGCGCTGCCATCGAAGGAGTTGGCATTACTGGCAGCGCGGTACTGAACGCCACTACCTGTGGAATAGCAGATAACGGCAACTACGATCCGGTCGGGGGTGCGCTGACTGTGAATGCGGGGACGTTCGGTGTGGCAGGTACGTGCTCAGGGAGCGGCTGCGGGAAGGGTGGAGCAACATGTTCCGAGCAAGCGGGACCCTGTCCGGCATTTGGTATGCCAGCCGCTACAGATCCATTAGCATCTTTGGCGGCGCCGAGCCAGCCAGCTGCGTCCGCAAGTTGTCCCCCGAAAGGCGCCTGCGACGTGTCAGCGTCGGGGACGATGACCCTTCAGCCAGGGACGTACAGTTCCATCACGATATCAAAAAATTCGACAGTGACCTTGAATTCGGGAATCTACTACATCACCGGTTCCAAGGGTAACACTGGCCTACAGTTTGGCGGTGGTGGGACCGTGACTTCGGCAGCCGGCGGCGTGATGTTTTACTTCACGGGAAGCGCGACCATAAACGCCCGCGGAGGTGGAAATAAAACTGACAACGTTAATTTGTCGCCGCTTAGTTCTGGAACCTACGCCGGGATTTTGTTCTATCAGGACCCCAACGACACCAGCGCTCCTACTCTCGGCGGGGACGACGGTAGCATTTTTGGAGGCGTTGCTTACTTCCCGTCCGTCGAACTCACCTTTTTTGGGAACGCCACTAACACTGCAGGCATCGTCATTGCAAAGGCGTTTGCAATGAGCGGCAACCCGACTGTCAACCTGCAAGGCGCTGCAGGTCTGCCCGCCGGCGTGACTCTCTTATCGAATGCTATTCTCGTGGAATAGTGGAATAGATGATGAAAACGGCAGGACGGAATTTGAGCATGCGGCGATCGGAGAGGGGGCAGAGCCTGATTGAAGTGGCGCTGCTGACCCCATTGCTGCTGTCCCTATTGGTCGGGACGATTGAGATGGGGCGCTACGCATATCTCAGCATATTAGTGGGAAATGCGGCTAGAGCTGGAGCTGCTTACGGCGCGGAGAGCCTTGCGCAGTCGGTAGATTCAGCGGGCATTCAGACCGCTGCAACTAACGATTTCCAGAACAACGGCCCGGGCAGCGCGGCTCTGACCGTGAGCGGAGGCGCTCCCGACGGAACCTACGTTTCGTGCGGATGCGACAGCGGAGGGACGATCACGGCCGCGACATGCAGCCCGAAAGTCAACCCCAATGCCGGCACCTGCGCATCGGGGCACTGGGTGGTGATGGTTTCGGTGCAAGCTCAAGCTACTTTTAGTTCGTTGTTCAAATATCCAGGAATCCCGCAATCCATCACGGTAACGCAAACAGCCACAATGCGGGTGCCAAATAACTAAGGATATGAAGAGACTCACGGCAGTCTTCTTACGGCAATTGAGGGACGATTGCGGGAGCGGATTGGTTGAATATGCAATCGTTTTCCTGCTCTTTATGACGATGATTTTAGGAGTGATCGATTTTGGCCGCGCGCTTTACACGTATCATTTTCTGTCGAACGTGACGCGAGATGCGACGCGGTGGGCGGCCGTCAACGGAGCAGACTGTGGACCACCTCCTAGTGGCGACAACAGCTGCAACGGCCAGGGCTACATGAACAATGGCGTTGCGTCATCGACGGATGTTCAGAATTTTGTCACCAACCACACTCCTCCGGGCATCGATACCGGCAAGATCACTACGACGGTAACTTGGCCAGTGAGCGCGGATAGTCCCTCTATTTGCGCCACGACGGCGAAGGCACCCGGGTGCACGGTTAAGGTGCAAACAAGATACGCCTTCAGTTTTATCTCGCCGCTGGTTTCCAAAGTAGTTCCGGCTACGGCCTGCGGGTCGACTACCGCAAATTTGTGTCTGAACAGCGCTTCAGAAATGATAATCGCGCATTAGGTGTTACCTATTGTCCGAGGATTCGGAAATGGTACCGACTTTTCTACTCTTACTGGCGTCACCATTTGGAAACCTCAGTAAACAGAGTGTCCTCAAAGCGTACTCTTCGCCTCAGCTGTCTTGCGCGAAGTTAACAGCCAGCGCCAGAATAATGGCATCCCCCCTGTATCCAATAGCCTAGCCTTGCCAGAGCTCGTAACCAAATGGCGATTGAAATGCTTCCTTTCGGATTAGCAGCGGAACGTAATGAGCCATTGGTGTGACTACCTGTGAACGCCAGAACTGGAAGCAACAGTGACAACTAGAGCTGACGCAACGGTGACTGGAACCTACGCGCCCGGATACGATGGCGCTGAGCTGACTGCCGCAGAGCTGACGGTGGGCGAGCGCACCAAGGCGCGTGGGTTCGAGTGGCGATGGTTGGTGTCTTTTCCGGCGATGCTAGCGGCGATGCTCGTGGGAGCATCGTTCTCGGCGGTGCGCACGTTCAACGTCGATCCCGACTTGTGGTGGCACATCAAGACGGGCGAGCTCATCCTTTCGACGCACAAGTGGGCGACGACCGACCCTTACTCGTTTACGTCGTTCGGCGCGCCGTGGATATCGTGCGAGTGGTTGGGAGATGTTTTTTTCGCGGCAGTGTACCGGCTGGGCGGCTTGCGCGGTCTCGAAGCATTGCTGATTGTGCTGGCGAGTGCGGTGATCGTGGCGCTCTACGGATTGGCTACCCTTCGCTCGGGAAATTGCAAAAGCGGATTTGTCGCGGCGGCCGTGCTGCTGTCGCTAGCGAACGTGTCATTTAACTTACGGCCGCAGATGCTGGGATATCTTTTTCTGATTCTCACGCTTGTTGCCCTCGAACTTTTCCGGCAAGGGAAACAGCGCGCGGTCTGGCTGCTGCCCGTGTTGTTTCTGATCTGGATCAACACGCACGGGTCGTGGATTGTCGGGCTGGGCGTGATCGTAGTGTACCTCGCGTGCGGGCTCGTAGATTTCCAAGCTGGCAGCCTGGCAACGCGGCGGTGGACGAAGCAAGAGAGGCTGCGGCTCGAGACAGTTTTCATGTTGTGCCTGGTGGCGATTCCGATCACGCCGTACGGCACCGAACTGGCGGCGTATCCATTCAAGGTCGCGTCCAAGTATCCGCTGGCGATCTCGCACGTGATGGAATGGGGAGTGATGCCATTCGATCTGGCGGGCGGAAAAATCTTTCTTGCGCTGGTGCTGGGATTTTTCCTGGCGCAGACGGTTTTCCGCTTCGAATGGAACTTGGCGGAAACGTTGCTCTTTCTCGGCGGGGTGGGGATGGCGTGCCTGCACGTGCGCTTTTTGATGCTGTTCGTACCGTTCTTCGCGCCCCTGCTTGGTGTGGTTGTTGCACGCTGGATGCCTGCGTACGACGCAAAGAAAGATCAATACTTGTTGAACTTCGCGCTGATGACCGGAATTGCGATTGCGGTCGCGCATTACTTTCCGCCCCGGGCTTATGTCGAAAAGGTAGTAGCGGACAAGTTCCCCGTGCACGCTCTAGAGTATTTGCGCGAGCACCCGGCGCCGGGCCCGATGTTCAACAGCTACCGCTTTGGCGGCTACATGATCTTCTCGGGTTACAAAACATTTATCGACGGTCGCGGCGAAATGTTCGAAGAAGTGGGTGTGTTCCGCGACTACATCCATATAACGCTCCTGATGCCAGGGGCATTGAAAGTCTTAGATCGCTACGGCATTCAAGCATGCCTGGTGGATCGCGACGACTCGATTTCGACGTTGCTAGAAGCGCTGCCGAACTGGCAGAAGGCCTACTCGGATAACGTGAGCGTGCTATACGTAAGGAAGAACGCCGGTAAACCTGCCGCCTCGAGTGGGGCGGAGACCTCGAAGATTCCGCATGAAAGGCCAGCGGCCTGGCGGCGTTAGCAGCAGGAGATTTCGCTCAAGCGCAGAGGTAAGAATGTCCGGACTCATCTCCATCGTGGTGCCGTGTTTCAACGAAGAAGAAGTATTGCGCAGCACGAACCGACGACTCGTCATGGTGCTGGAGCAACTGTCGCTAAGTTTCGAGATCCTTTATGTGGACGACGGGAGCACCGATGCGACTCCTGAAATCTTGCGGGAGCTGCAGGCGCTCGACGAACGAATCCGGGTGATTCGTTTCTCGCGAAATTTTGGGCACCAGATGGCGATCACGGCCGGATTGGAGCATGCGGCCGGGGACGCCGTAGCGATCATCGACGCCGACTTGCAGGATCCTCCCGAGGTGCTCGCGGATTTCGTAGCGAAATGGACGGAAGGATTTCAGGTGGTTTACGGGGTGCGCACTGAGCGCGACGGCGAGACGGCGTTCAAGCTGTGGACCGCGAAGATCTTCTATCGCACGATGGGCAATCTTTCCGACACGGAAATTCCGCTGGACACAGGCGATTTCAGATTAATGGACCGGCTTGTGGTGGACGCGCTGCTGGCGATGCCCGAGCGCGACCGCTTCGTGCGAGGGATGGTGAGCTGGCTGGGATTTTCACAGGCGGCGGTGCCTTACCACCGGGCGGTGCGGGCCGCGGGCGTGACGAAATTCTCGTTTTTCAAGATGGTGAAATTCGCGACAGATGGAATCGTGTCGTTTTCGATTCTGCCGCTGCGGCTCGCGACCTGGGTGGGCTTCGCAGCTTCGGGAATCGCGCTGCTGGGAGTTTTGATCACGGTGGTGGAAAGGTTGATCGGGGTGGAAGGCCTGGTAAGAGGGTGGGCCAGCGTGCTGGTGGCGATTCTGTTCATCGGTGGAGTGCAGCTGATCTGCATGGGAATCATCGGCGAGTACGTGGGAAGGATTTATGGGGAGTCGAAGCGGCGGCCCCTATACGTGGTGCGCGAGCGACTCGGATTTGAATCGGCACCACAAGAACGAGCCGAACTGGTCCGCGCAGGCCAGCCCGCAATGAAACGTACGAGACCCTGAGAAAGATGAGTGGCACAAAGGAACATTGCGAAGGCAGCACCGCGAGTGAAACCATAGCGCGCTGCCAAAGGTCGGAATTTGACGCGGTGGCCGCGAACTATCAGCAAATGGTGGACGAAAACGTCCAGATCACGGGTGAAAACTCCGATTATTTTGCGGCCTATAAAGCGAACTACATCGCCCGGAACGTCATCCGAGGCGAAGGACCGGGGAGAATTCTGGATTACGGGTGCGGCGTCGGGCTGCTGGTGGGACACCTGAAGCGTTGCCTGCCCGGGATACAGATCGATGGTTACGACATATCAGCGAGCAGCTTGGATCACATTGATCCAGCATTCCGGGCGCAGGGCGTGTTCACCAACGAGCTCGGCGCGCTCGGACGTAACTACGATGTTATCGTGCTTGCGAATGTGCTGCACCACGTCCGATTCGAAGAGCGGCGCGCACTGATCGCTGAAGCGGCTTCGTATCTAGCTCCGGGCGGTAAGATGGTGATCTTCGAGCACAATCCATTGAATCCGTTGACGAGATGGGCCGTATCGCGGTGTCCCTTTGATGAAGGAGTCACTCTGCTACCGGCAAGCGAAGTGCGCGTGCTTTGCACAGATACCTTTCAACTCTCACAAACCGATTACATTGTGTTCTTCCCACAATGGCTGAGTTGGGTGAGACCGTTCGAGAGGCTTCTAAGTTGGTGCCCCGCAGGTGCGCAGCACGCAACGGTGGCGTGCCGATGAGCGAAACGATCGAAACCATCGGAACGATCGAGCAGGCGGTGCCGCGGTATTCTTTCTCGGCGAAGATGAAGCGGCTGCACCTGTTCATGACAGCGGCTTGTGGCTTGTTATTCTCGGTTTGCGTAGCTGGTTCATTGTCTGGCGGCGCGGACTCGGACTGGAAGGTGCTCGTTCCGGCTGTAGGAGTCCTGTTTCCGGTTTCGTTCTTGCCGAGCATCCTGTGGCACGATGCCGGACAGCATCAAAAGCGCGACGCGGCTCTCACTCTGCCGTGGAGCGTGTTGTTGGTCGCCCTGATTCCGTGGGCCGCAGTGCTCTCGGGGCGGCTCGATATGCCCCTTCGCGACGGGCTTTTCGCGTCTATGGATCGCCACTTGGGCTTCAGCGTACCCTCCATCGTTGAGTGGATGTCCACGCATTCGCAAATCGGCGCGGTCCTCGATCACAGCTACCCTCTTCTTTTTCTGTTGCTGCCCGTGGCTGCAGTTCTCCCCGCGGCGATGGGTCTTTCCCCGACAGCGGAGAGATTTCTCGTCGCCAATACAATCGCTTTTCTGGCCGCGTTTCCCGTGTTTGCTTTGCTCCCAGCCATCGGGCCGTGGGCCGGCTATCACTTGACAGGCACCGCGGAGCAAAGAGCCTGCGAGATCGCGATCGCGACGATCCGCACCGGGCATCCGGCAACCGGCGCAGGAATCGTTTGCTTTCCGTCGTTTCACGTAGTGTGGGCGGTCCTATCAGCAGCCGCTTTGTGGCCGATAAAGCCGCTTCGGATTCCCGCCAGCATCCTTGCCTGCCTTATCGTCATCTCGACTGTAACCACCGGATGGCACTATGTGGTTGACTCTGCAGCTGGAGTGGCTCTTGCCGGTATCTCGCTCGCTTGCGCCGATCGCTTCCTCGGCCAATAGGGTTCTAGTTCTAAATGAGCAAAGGCCCTCGACGTGACACGCTTCTGGCTTTTTTCGATCCACGCCTGGGCAACCCGCTAGGCGTCACCGGTTTAGCGCTCCGACGGAGGTCGATGTCAACAAGCAGTGACGGTTTTCCTTGGCACTTACCGTTTGCAAGTCCCATAGACTAGACGCATGTTCTAAAAAGTATGTAATTCAATGACTTCCGGGAGGGTAGAGACAGCTGACGAAGGGGGCGCGAATGGTGCCCCAGATGCTTAATGGAAGCTGGCAGCGGGCATGGGTTGCCGAAAACTTCGACAACGAGAGGAAATACCAATGAATTTTCTGAAAAGGCTGTGGCAGGAAGAAGAAGGGCAGGACCTGGTTGAGTATGCCCTGTTGCTGGTTCTGGTTGCTCTCGCGGCAACGGTCGGAATGAAGACTCTGGCCACCGCGATCAACAGCACGTTCGGCACCGCGGCGACCAACCTGACGACCAACGCCACGTAGTTCAGCTAGGTTAGGCTCAGTATTGGCGGCATCAGGCAGACCGAGGACCGCGAAGGCGATTTCAATCTTCTGCGGCCCTCGGAACCTGCCAGAGGCTTTCGCACCTGTGCAGATGACGGCAGCCGCAGGGTTGCCGAAACGTCGACAACGAGAGGAAACAACAATGAATTTTCTGAAGAGGCTGTGGCAAGAAGAGGAAGGGCAGGATCTGGTTGAGTACGCGCTTCTCTTGGTCCTGGTTGCCCTGGCAGCAACAGCCGGCATGACGACCTTGGCCACAGCGATTAACAGCACGTTCGGCTCGGCGGCGACGAACCTAACAACTAACGCCACTTAGCCGAGCTCGCTAGGTTCGATGCCAGCAGTTAGGGAATAAAGTCCAGGTCAGACTTGATTCAACCTAAAGCAATAAGAGTCATCCGTACCTGAGGGTTCTATGAATCACATCAGTAACAGAACGAGAGTTGATTGAATTAAGCCAAACCACAGCGAAACAAACCCACTGATGAACTCCCAACAGTTGATCTGGATGCTCACAATTGTATTGACGGTAATTGCGAGCATCGTTGACGTTCGCAAAAAGATCATTCCGAACTGGTTGAGTGTACCGGGGATGGCGCTGGGAATCACTGTAAACACAGTGGCGCGGGGTTGGCCCGGGTGCAAGGCGTCGCTCTTGGGAGCAGGCCTCGCACTCGGGCTATTGCTGCCGCTGGTCCTGTTGCGTGCGCTAGGAGCGGGGGACTGGAAGCTGATGGGCGCGGTGGGCGCTTTTCTGGGATGGCAAATGATGCTGGTGGTCCTGTTGTTCAGCATATTCATGGCTGGTTTCCTGGCGATGCTGGTGATGATGGGGACGGGAAAAGTGGTGACCACTTTCAAGAATATTTGGGTATTAATCAAAGGCTTCGCAACGTTTGGGCTGCGGCCGAATCGGGAGATTTCGTTGGATAATCCAGCACTGATGAAGTTGCCATTTGGAGTGGCGGTAGCGGCGTCGACGGTGACGTGCTACTTGATTGTTCAATATCGAGTGTTTTGAAAGCAGTGGCACTGACGAACGGTCGGGCGTGGCGATAAAAGGAGTCGGTTCATGAATCGGAATCGGTTGCTGATCGGAGTTTTTATAGCGCTGGTGCTTGCGTTTCTTACTAGCACGTACGTGTACAAGAAATTCCAGCAGGCTTCGTTCATCAAGCCGGCGCCCGTGACTCAAACGATCGTGGTGGCGGCTGAGCCGATGCCGCTGGGAACGAGACTAGATGCGTCGAAGCTGCGCCAGATTCCGTGGCCCGCTGGCGAGCCGGTGCAAGGAATGTTCACGAAGGTTGATGAATGCGCGAACCGGGCGCTGATCACTCCGGTAGCGGAGAATGAGCCGATCCTAGAAGCCAAGCTGGCGCCGGTTCAAGCGGGCGCGGGATTGCCGGCGACGATTCCGGAAGGGATGCGGGGACTCTCGGTGGCCGTGAATGAGGTGGTGGGAGTGGCGGGGTTCGTAGGTCCGGGAACAATGGTGGACGTGCTGGCTACCGGAAAGATCCCGGGAAACAACCAGGACAAGATCACGCGGACGATTCTCGAAAACGTGCGAGTGCTGGCAGCAGGACAGAAGATTGAACAGGATAAGGACGGGAAGCCGCAGACCGTTCCCGTCATCACGCTGCTAGTGACACCGGAAGATGCGGCGAAGCTGACGATGGCGGCGACGGAAGGAAAAATTCAGCTCTCGCTGCGAAATACAATAGACATGAAGTCGCCGAATCCCGCTCCGGTGATGCAGGCGGCGTTGTTTGCCCCGGCCGGGGGAGCGCCGGTTCATGCAGCGGCGAGGCCACATGCGCCCCTGCCTCCGCCGACATACACGGTGGAAGTGATCGTGGGAACCAAGCGGGAAACGAAGTCGTTTACAAATCCATGAAGCGCTACAAGGAAAAGAGTGCGGAGACACGAATGCTCAAGCGATCGAATTTTGCAACCCGATGTTGTACCCGTGGGCTCGTCTGGCCGGCCGTGCTTGTGGTCGCTGCCACTGTCAGCAGCCAGGCCCAGCCGCCTGCGCGACAAGCTTCTGTTCCGCCCATGCCGGCGGCGCAGCAGGCGCAGCTAGGACAGACGAGCCCTCCAGTTTCTAGCGGTGGCACCGCAGTGCAAGCCGCTGTTCAGCCGGTGACGCAAGCGCAGCACGATCCGCAGGCAAATTCGGAAGCGCCCACGCAACTCCACTTGCTGGTGGGACGTTCGCTGGTGATATCATCGCCGAACCGAATCAAGCGGGTTTCACTAGCAGATCCTGCGATCGCAGAAGCTATCGTGGTGAGTCCGACACAGGTCGTCGTGAATGGGAAGGCGCCGGGCGGGGTGTCGCTGTTGATCTGGGACGAGGCGGACCAGAGCCAGGCATTCGAGGTGTCGGTTGATATTGATGTCCTCAGCTTGATCGAAAAGATTCACGAAGTGTTTCCGAACGAGCAAGTGCAAGTGGAGACGTCAAAAGATGTCGTGATGCTATCGGGGCACATCTCTTCTCCTGGGGTGGCTGACAAGATTTTGGAAGTCGTAAAGAACTCGACGCCTAAGGTAACAAGCTTGATGCAGGTGCCCGCGGCGCCCCCGGGAGAAATTCTGCTGGAAGTGAAATTCGCGGAAGTGAACCGGACGTACGTAAACCAGTTGGGGATCAACATTCTGAGCCTTCCGGGGGCAAAGAACGTCGGCGTGATCGGCACGCAGCAATTTGCGCCGCCTCAGCTCGTTTCTGGCTCGGGCGGAGCTACCTCCGCGATCGGGCTGAGCGACTTGCTCAATATTTTCATCTTCCGGCCGGACATCAACTTGGCAGCAACCATCAAGGCGTTGCAAGAAAACAATGTTCTGGAGATCCTCGCTGAGCCCAACCTGTTGACAGCATCCGGCAAGGATGCAAATTTCCTTGCGGGCGGCGAATTTCCATATCCAGTCTTGCAAGGTTCGAGCGGTGGAGGGTTCGCGGGAATCACGATTCAGTTCAAGGAGTTCGGTGTAAGGTTGAATTTCACACCCACTTTGACGACGGACGGGCTGATTCACTTGCACGTGAAGCCAGAAGTTAGCTCGCTGGACTTTACTAACGCATTGACGATTCAGGGATTTTTCATCCCGGCACTGTCAACCCGGAGGGTGGAGTCGGAGATGGATTTGCGGGATGGCCAGAGCTTCGCGATCGCAGGTCTGCTGGATAATCGGGTGACAGAACAACTGGAAAAAATCCCAGGAATCGGGGACATTCCGGTTCTAGGGAAGTTGTTTACCAGCCGAAACCTGAACAAGAGCAAGGACGAGTTGTTAGTGCTCGTGACGCCACGGATCGTACGGCCAATGCAGTCCGGTGAGGCACAGCCGAGTCTATACTATCCGAAGGCGTTTTTGAGTCCGACGGTGCCCCCGCAGCAGTCTGAAGTGTCACCTGGGACGGCGCCCGGGCAACAACCAAACCAGGCGCCGAAGTGAATAAAGCGAAATTGAAAGTGAATCAAGTTTCATTTTCGCGCGGATCTGAAGACAGGGTCTCAAGAAAGTTGGCAGCATGCTGACTGCGGGAATTGTGATCGGAGATTCGATGAGTGCCGGGCCGCTGCTGGCGGCGCTTCAGCAGACCGGACTCGTAGGGGGCGTAAAGCAGTGGCTGCTTGCCACCGACCGCCTCCCGGAGGGCGGCGAGCCGATCCCAGATGTGATCGTGCTGGATCTAGGGCGAGATCCGGAGCCGTTCTTTGCGTTTGGAACGTACGTGCGGCGCCTCAAACCCTCGGTGAGGGTGGTCGCGTGTTCCTCCGTATTTCCGCCAAGCCATCAACTATTGCTCGATGCGATGCGAAACGGCGTGCAGGATTTTATACCGAAGCCAGTGGAAGCGCTGGCACTGAAAGAAATCCTTTCGAGGCTTACTCACGAGGGGATAACGCCGGAACGGCGAGGAAACGAAAAGCTGATATTTGTGATGGGCGCCAAGGGCGGGGTGGGGGCCACTACCGTAGCGGTGAATTTGGGAGTGCAGTTAGCAACGTTTGCACGAAAAAAGGTAGTTCTTCTTGACGTGGCACGCCCACTGGGCAACGTCCATTTGCTGCTCGATCTGCACCCAAGATTCACAATTCGTGATGCGGTGGATAGTCTGGACCGCTTGGACACGCATTTTTTTTCAGGTCTGCTGACCCCGCACAAAACAAAACTAGAGATTCTTGGAGGCGCCACGCAAGCGGAGGAGTGGGAAAACATTCGGGTGGCGCCGATCGAGCGCGTGGTGAACGTCGCGCAGGCCAACTATGACGTGGTTCTGGCGGACATGGGATCTCAATTCGGCTCGGACTGGGGGCCGATGATGCAGTCGGCTCGCATGGTTCTGCTGGTGGCGGAGGCCAATGTGCCTTCGTTATGGACACTTCAGCGGAGGATCACGGCGCTAGCGGGGTTCGGAGTGGACCAGGACAGAATTCGCGTGGTCATTAATCGCTGGCATCGCGGAGACGAAGAGGCGCTTAAAACGATTGAGAAGGAGATCAAACGGCCGATATTCGCATACCTGCCAAATGATTTCCGCAAGGCAAGCATGTCGGTGAACTTAGGGACGCCGTTGATGGAGAATCACAACAACACGCTGACAAACCGCTACCGTCAGCTGGCTTCCCAACTGACTGGGATGGATGCGGCGCCGGCCCAGAAGAAGAGCGGCCTGAGCAGCTTTTTATTTCCAACAAAGAGGTAGAGCAGCATGCCACTAATGCCCATAACAACAGCGCGTACAGATTACTCCGCGGTAAAAGCGGCGATTCATCGCAAGCTGATTCAAAAACTGAATCTGGACAAGCTCAGCGAAATCAAACGCGAGGATGTGCGGCGCGAGGTGTCGCAGCTATTGGAGTCGCTGGTCGTAGGCGAGTCCGCGCCAATGAACTTGCAGGAGCGAGAGCGACTCTCGCAGGAAGTGCTGGACGAGGTATTCGGCCTGGGGCCACTGGAGCCATTGCTCGCTGATCCCACGGTGTCGGACATCTTGGTGAACACGTACAAGCGCATCTATATCGAGCGAAGAGGCATATTGGAAGCGACGCCAGTGCAGTTCCGCGATGACGCGCACCTGATGAGCATTATCGACCGGATCGTATCGGCGATTGGGCGTCGTGTGGACGAATCGTCGCCGATGGTTGATGCGCGATTAGCCGATGGGTCGCGCGTGAACGCGATCATTCCGCCGCTATCGGTCGACGGCCCTTGCCTTTCGATCCGGCGATTCGGACACGACCGGCTAATGGCGGATGATCTTTTGCAAAACAAGACGCTGACACCGCCGATGCTCGAGCTGCTGCAGGGATGCGTTAAGGCACGGCTGAACGTGCTGATTTCAGGAGGTACCGGAGCCGGTAAGACGACATTCTTGAACGCGCTGTCGTCATACATCTCGAATCGCGAACGAATCGTGACGATCGAGGACGCGGCGGAGTTGCAGTTGCACCAAGAGCACGTTGTGCGGCTTGAAACACGTCCGCCGAATATCGAGGGCAAAGGAGCAGTTGCGCAGAGGCAATTGGTGATCAACTCTCTGCGCATGCGGCCCGACCGCATCATCGTTGGTGAGGTGCGCGGCGAGGAAGCTCTTGACATGCTGCAGGCGATGAACACTGGCCATGATGGATCGCTGACAACGATTCACGCGAACGCGCCGCGCGACGCTCTAAGCCGGTTGGAGACGATGGTGGCGATGTCGAACTTGAATCTGCCAGACAGTGCAATTCGCCGACAGATCGCGTCGGCAATTGATCTGGTCATACAGGTCAGCCGGATGAGCGATGGTACGCGTAAGGTAGTGAGCATCGCGGAGATCACTGGAATGGAAGGTGACATCGTTACGATGCAGGATATTTTCATTTTCCGAAAGCGCGGGATTCGGGAGAACGGGGAAGTGATCGGCGAATTTACCCCAACGGGGATTCGGCCGAAATTCAGCGAGAGGCTGGCAGTGACGGGAGTACATCTGCCGATGTCTATGTTCGAGCCCCAGAAAGGATATTAAGTATATGGCGCCGCTGCTTGCAATCTTGACATTTGTGATCGTCATTATCGTGTTCTTGGCATTCTGGCTGTTCGCGTCGACGGACACTCAGCAGGAGCAGATCCGCCGTCGCATGGAATCGGTCCATAAAGCGGAGCGGCGTGGCGGGGAAATGTCGCTGGGACTGAATCTGGTCCGCGACGAAATGTTAAGCGGCGTTCCTGCGATCCACCGGCTGATGATGCGATTCTCGTGGTCGAGTCGATTGAAGAATTTCATCGAACAATCAGGTATGCGGGCAAAACCCGGCAAAATCGTTCTGTTGAGTTGCGTGCTGGCCGTGGGAACCTATGTGGTCACTAGATTTTTTCACGTTCCCCTCTGGGGTTGTGCGGCCGCAGGCTTGGTGTTAGGAGCCGTCCCGTTCGCGGCAATTGCGTTCAAGCGAAACCAGCGCCTACGTCAATTCGAGGAACATTTTCCGGAAGCCCTCGATCTGTTGGGGCGCGCTGTTCGAGCGGGGCACGCGTTTACAACGGGCATGGAGATGATCGGGAAAGAATCGCCGGAGCCGATTGGCGGCGAATTCAGAAAAACGTTTGAGGAACAGAATTTCGGCCTGCCAATGCGCGATGCGCTTTTGAACATGACGGAACGAGTCCCACTCCTGGACGTCCGATTTTTCGTTACCGCGCTTTTGGTGCAGAAGGAAACCGGCGGAAATCTTGCGGAGATTCTGGACAATCTGTCGCGTGTGATTCGGGACCGTTTCCGCATCTATCGCGAAGTGCGTACCAAGACAGCGGCAGGAAGATTGTCGGCGATGATCCTCATCGCTTTGCCGCCCATCATGATGCTCCTTCTGAGCAATTTAAATCCGGGTTATATGCGGGTGTTGTTTGACGACCCGAAGGGACCGACAATCCTCGCGATCGCAGGAACTTTGCAGCTCATCGGGTCGGTAATTATCTGGAAGATTATTCATATCGAGGTCTAAGGACGAATCGACGTCTGACTAAGGAGGCCGAAGATGTTGTGGGCGATAACAGGCATAACGTTTCTTGCGACGGTCGGCATCCTCGCCGCGTTGCTCTATGCCTTTTCTGCCGGAGAAACGGGAGTTGGGCGGCGGCTTTCGCGTGTATTAGATACACGCGTTTCGACTCAGCAAGAAGCTTTTTCGCAGAAGACTGCCGATCGCTTTCAAGTATGGCTGGCCTCAATTGGCGGCCTCTTTCCTTCAAGTTCTGGCCAAGCCTCACGGTCACAGTTGATGATGATTCGAGCGGGCATTCGACGGCCGGATGCGATGCTGGCGATGCGCGGAATCAAATTGCTGATGCCGGTGGCTCTTGTCGCGACGGCCATTTTTTCTGGAATCTATAAAACGAATCCATTTTTCATTCTCATGATGGCGGCGGCCGCTGGTTACATGATTCCCGAGACGTGGCTCATGCGGCGGATACGTTCGCGTCAACACAAGCTGCGCCGCGGACTGGCCGACGGGCTCGATTTGCTCGTTATATGTGTGGAAGCAGGCCTCGGACTGGACCAGGCGCTAATGCGCGTATCTCAAGAACTGAAGGTAACTCATCCCGAACTAAGCGAAGAGCTACAACTCGTCAACATGGAGATGCGGGTCGGAAAAAGCCGCATGGAGGCGTTACGCGGACTGGCGAAAAGAACTGGATTAGACGACATCCAGGCACTAGTAGCCATGCTTGTGCAGACCGAACGATTCGGAACCAGTATCGCGCAGTCCCTGCGAGTGCACTCTGACGACCTCAGAATAAAGCGGCGTCAGAGAGCGGAGGAGTTGAGCGCCAAGACAACCGTGAAGATGGTTCCGCCACTCGTGTTTTTCATTTTTCCAGCTTTGATGGTGGTGATTCTGGGCCCAGCGGTGATTACTTTAATGCGGTCATTCGGTTCGACATTGAGTGGGCACTGAAAGCCGGTTGAAACATAGATTTTCGCAAGGGGTAGGCTGAATAAGTCAAACTCAACTGGAGAAAACAATGGACAACGTAACCTTGATTCGAGTCGTGGCAGGCGCACTAGCGGTAGTCGTACTGTTCATTATCATTTGGCGACGACGTAGGAAGATGGTCGAGTAAGAAGGCTTTTTTTGACGGGATCCAAATACTGAGGGGCGGTGGAGTCGGGCGATGGCGAACAATCACGTGAGCCGTGCAATTTGTGTATACAACAAGACTAGGGAGACGTTCGTCGCGACCGAAGCAACCGTGGCGGACAGCTACGTGCGCCGGCTCGTAGGCCTGCTGGGGAAGACCAAGCGTTGGGCGCGTCTTGGCGTTGGCCTTTGGATCGTGCCTTCCCAGGGCGTGCATACCATTGGAATGATGTTTCCAATCGACTTGGTCTTCTTGAGCAAGGATAAGGAGGTAGTTCACCTGGAAGAGCACGTGCGGCCTTTTCGTATCTCCGCCATCTCCCTGCGCGCGATGAGCGTGCTGGAGCTTCCTCCCCACACGATTTATCGAACGGGAACAAAAGTGGGGGACCGGATGGAGATATCCAGGCTCAACGGAGCGCACTAGACGATACTAACCGGGTGACATCTGGGAACCTTTGAAATGTTGACTTGGTCCGTTGCAGTCCAGGACGTGACCAAGGCCGCGTCTGCATCGGCGCCGAGGCTGTCAATCGTCGTCCCGCTGATCGCGGCATGCATTTTAATAGCGGTCTCGATCTCATTTTTTGCACATCGAGGGAAGCTTCATATCCCCGGCTACGCCGGGATTGCGGCGCTGGGGTTTTTCCTCTCGCTCATATTTGGGAGACTTGCGGGAGGCCGCTCGATCGCCGGGACCACGCTCGGCATGTTCTTGTCGATTCTCTGCTTTCTGCTTCTAGCGGTAGTAGTTGGTTCGATTGTCGCGCTTTTCTTTTACCGGCATTCCTCCGGGGCTTAGGTCTTCTCGGGCAGGTGAGTGTACCCAAAATGTAGATCGGTCAGTGTCGAAGTGTCATTTGGCGGATACGATAACGTTTTAGTTAACAACGCCGGCGGGCGGAAACAGAAGCCTTACTTCATGCGGCGGCTTTGGAACGCGGCTTGCTTGTTCCGATTCGACAACGTGTCCTTCATCTGAAGCGCTGTACGGGAGAACTTTGCATGCCTAAAGCGGCCATCAGCACTCTTTTGTGCCTCGTTGGAATTCTTGCCGTGGGACTGATGGTTCGGGCCCTCGACGGAAACTCTGGAAGCGCGAGAAGTGCCACTCGAGCGACTTCCGGTCGCGCGCCTTCTGAAGCGATTGCTGCTGTAGCGAACACTGCGAAGCCTTCTGACGGCGAAGGATCGGCCAAAGTAATCCACGAATGCGCCAAGCTTCCAATGGGCTTCGAACCAAATGTTGGGCAAGCGAACGCGCAGGCAAAGTTTCTAGCGCGCGGTGAAGGATACACGGTGTTTCTGACGCCTGGCGAGGCGGTGCTCGGCCTGCGGAATGGGACAGGCACGCAGCCACGAGACCTGGCGGGGGACAGCGTTTCTTCCTCTGAGCATCGGGCTGGCGATACCTTGCGCATAAAGCTGATTGGCGCAAATTCAGAGTTGGTTCTTGCGGGGATCGATGAACTCCCCGGCAAGAGCAACTACTTGAAGGGCAACCAGCCGGGGAATTGGCACGTGGGCATTCCAACGTACCGTAAAGTGGCTGAGCGCGGAGTCTATAGCGGGATTGACCTCGTCTACTACGGGACACAGCGGCAGCTTGAATATGATTTTGTGCTCGCTCCTGAGGCGGATCCGCGAGTGATCCAACTTGCGATCGATGGGCCTAAGAAGCTGCACATCGATACGCAAGGGGAATTGGTTGCGAGGGTCGCGGGTGGGGAAGTACATCTGAAAAAGCCGGTTGCTTACCAGGAAGCGAATAGCGGCAAACAGACGGTCGCAGCTAACTACGTCCTGCGGCGCGATGGCGGAGTGGCATTCCACTTGGGTAAATACGATAAGTCACGCACGTTAGTCATTGACCCGATTCTTTCTTATTCCACTTATCTCGGTGGAAGTAACATCGATGGTGCCAATGCGATTGCTGTGGCGCCCGACAAAACCGCGTTCATTACTGGCGGAACCTACTCGCTTGATTTTCCAACGGCTCACCCGCTCCAGCCGAACCACGGCGGTCCAGATGACTTTTTCAAAGATGCTTTTGTCAGTAAATTAAGCGCCGACGGTTCAACGCTGCTGTATTCAACTTATCTTGGCGGAGTTGCGGAGGATGTCGGGTATGGAATTGCCGTGGACGCCTTCGGCGATGCTTACGTCACGGGGACAACTGAATCGCGTGACTTTCCGGTGCCCAGTACGGTTCCTTCATTCAATTCACTCTGTGGGGGTGACGGTCAATGCGGCGCCACATGGAACCCGCAGGGATTTCTCGTGCGGAACGCTTTTGTCATCAAACTCAATCCAGAGGGTTCGGCGCCTCTTTACTCCGGTTTTCTCGGATATTACGAGAACGTAATAGGTCAAGCGATCGCGGTTGATGCTAATCAAATTGCCTACGTCACCGGACAGGTTGGCCCGAACATTACTCCAACAGTCGTCATTACACCCCCCAAGCTTCCACCGCCGCCGTTTCCCATAACGGTTAATGCCGCTCAGCCAACATTTGCAGGTGGCGCTACGGAAGCCTTCGTCGGAAAAATCAGCGCGACAGGCAATACGATTGAGTATTTGACCTACCTCGGAGGCAGCGACGAGGAGATTGGATACGGGGTCGCCGTGGACAGAACGGCGAACGCCTACGTAACGGGACTTACCTATTCCACGAATTTTCCCGTGGTCAACCCTCTTCAGCCAACCTACGGTGGCGCGGGAGACGCGTTTTTCGCCAAAGTGAACACGAACGGTTCTGGCCCGTCGTCGTTAGTCTATTCCACGTATCTTGGCGGGAGCAATCTGGATCAGGGCAATGGCGTAGCCGTCGACAGCAATGGAATCGCGTACATCGCCGGCTTTGCTGGAGCGGGAACATTACCCTTTGCGACGGTTGGATCGTTTAGTGGAGGTGACGCAGACGCCTTCGCCGCCAAAATCGACGCCACCAAGACTGGCGCCGGATCGTTACTTTATTTTAGATACTTTGGCGGGAGCGCCGCGGATTCGGGCAATGGGATCGCTGTTGATCCAAGTGGCAATGCTTACGTGACTGGATCGACCGTTTCCGCTGACTTCCCCATAACAGCCGCTGCATTTCAGGCGAAATATGGCGGCGGGAATGCCGACGCCTTCGCGACGAAGTTAGATCCCACCGGTGCAACACTGCTGTATTCAAGTTTCCTGGGTGGCACGAATACGGACATCGGCTATGGTATCGCCGTGGACCAGACCGGAGCTGCGTACATCGCCGGTCAGACATGTTCGCTAGATTTTCCCTTGGCGAACCCGCTTCAAGCAGCGCCTGGCGGTAATTGTGACGCCTTCGTCTCAAAAGTCGAGATTCTCGCCGGAATTGAACTCAATCCTGCCGGCCTCGTGTTTCCGGCTCAGAGCCTTGGGAGTACCAGCCAGCCTCAAATCGTCACCCTGACGAATGGTGACGCCGCGCAAACGATCGCAAATATCATGATCGTGGGAGACGATTCTCAGGACTTCTCGGAAACCAACACTTGCAATGCTTCCTTACCGCCTGGAAGCCAGTGCACGATTTCGGTAACGTTCACTCCGACTGTTTCCGGAATCCGAAAAGCGTCGGTTGCGATTACAGATACCGCGCCCGGCAGCCCACAAGTGCTGAATCTGACCGGCAGCACGTCGACACTCACGTTGTCAGCGACAAGCCTTTCCTTTGGGAATCAGCAGCTCGGTGTCCCAGGCACTCCGCAGTCGATCACAGCAACAAATGAAGGTACCGTTCCGCTCACATTTTCGAGTGTCGTTGCCAGCGGAGATTTCTCGGAGACCGATAATTGCACAAAGGCACCGCTGCAGCCGACCACGAACTGCGTCATCAATGTTACCTACACGCCAACGACTGCAGGCTCGAGCGTCGGCGCACTCACGCTTACTGATAACGCTCCTGGAAGCCCTCAAGTTGTTCTGCTCACAGGCACCGGATTTGGCCAACGGTCAGATTATACGTTTTCCGTTGCGCCAACCTCCGCCGCGGTTCCAGCTGGTAAGTCGACGCAGTTCAATCTCACGATTTCACCGATAGGTGGATTCGCGCAGCCCATAACGCTGAGCTGCAGTGGTCTTCCGAAAGCGGCGACTTGCTCGTCAACTACTGCAAACCCAGTCACCCCAAGCGGGCCAACAACGGTGACTGTAATCGTGAACACAGGACTTCGAACCTTTGTACCTTCGGGCCGGCCGATGGGCGTTCAACCTCCGCGGGTCGTCTCGATCGTTAATTCAGGCTGGCTGGCGCTCCTCGCTGCTCTCCTTCTCGCGACTATCGCTCTGTTTGGCGTCCGAGAACGTCGCGCTGCTGCGATGCTTGTGCTGGTTGTCGTGATGATCTGTGTGTCGGCGTCATGTAACGGTGGCGGGCAAGCAGGCGCGCCATCGGGAACACCGGCGGGAACTTACCAGATTGGAATTACAGGGACGGCGGGAGTGATATCGCACACGGCAACCGTGACGTTGCAGGTGAATTAAGTCGGGTTCGAATTGCAGAAGGATTTTGTGCCAGCAATCATTTCTGCGTCATGCTGCTGAAAAGTGGACGCGAGCGCCTAAGGAGAGAACGGATGAAACGAGTCATGTGGGTTGTCTTGGCGGTTTTACTCTTCTGCATCACAGCGCATGCACAGGAAACGCCGGAGTGGGAGATTCATGGCGGCTACTCATATATGAGAGCAAATCTGAACGGCCCCGGACCGAGCTTTCACATGAATGGAGGAATTGCCTCGGTCACGGAGAATTTGAATGATTGGTTCGGAGGCCGTATTGAGATCAGCGCGTTCGGCGGGAGCACAGGGGGGACAAACGTAACCGCCCAAACCTTTACTTTCGGTCCGGTCTTTGCTTATCACAAGTTCGATCGATTTATTCCTTATGCGCACGTGCAAATTGGCGCGATCCACGCAAGTCAGGGCTATCTCGGAATATCGCAATCGGCAAATAAGTTTGCGATGACTTCGGGTGGCGGCGTCGATTTGAAGATCAATCGCACAGCTGCGATCCGACTGCAGGCCGATTACCTGCTGACGAAGTTTCTAAGCCAGACACAAAACAATCTCCAATTTTCAACTGGTCTCGTCATTCGTTTCGGGCAAAAGTAGGAAATCCCGGCAGCACAGCTGCATCGTCGAGCTGAAACGGGATCGTCGCGAGCGTGTTCTTGGGTACGCCTCTAGAGCTCACTGACAACCTTCTCGCCGATCAAAGGCGAGTCAGCAGGGCTCGATGACTCGCTCCACCAAAGTGCCCGTTCCCGGGCTTACTCTACTCTTCTTCGGCATCGCCTTCGTAATCGCCGCTATGACCCTCTTCTACTTGCTAAGTAATGGCTGGAGGCCGCACTTTGGCATACCGCACTTCCCGCTGGGATCACATCAATCCGGAAAGGCTAGGCTCAGTGTCAAGGTCTGGGTCAACAAGTCAACCGGCATCTATTATTGCCCCGATAGTCCGATGTATGGCCATTCCGAATCAGGTGCGTACATGGCCCAAGGAGATGCCGTACAAAGCGGATATAGCCCGGCTTTAGGAGAGCCTTGCGAATAAGTAGGCTCAGAAACTCGAAGCATTGCTCACCGAGTGAGAGAAGCATTCTAAGACGCGGAACTTGGCTGTTATAAGGCAGGGGTGTAACGGAATGGGAGACCGGAGAGTCGCTCAATTAGAAAGTGCATCTGCGGGTTGTAGTGCTGCCGAGGCTGCTGACAGCATGGGTGCCCGGCATTCTGCCGCTGTCTCCCGTCGAAGCTCTGTATCCGTCGCGATCTTCTTGCTCACTCTGTTCGTGAGTGCCGCCCTGCTGTTCCTGATGGAGCCGATGTTCGCGAAGATCACCTTGCCGGTTCTTGGCGGCACGACGGCGGTTTGGACCACCTGCATGCTCTTCTATCAGGCGATGCCGCTCGCAGGCTATGCTTACGCCAACGCGGTGACGCGTCGGATTACCTCCCGGTGGCAAATATTATTGTGCATAGGTCTCGCATTCACCCCGCTGATAATTCTGCCTTTCAGGCTCCCGGCCGGACGAGTTCCACCCGTCGAACGAAATCCCGTACCGTGGCTGCTCATGATCCTAACGTTTGTCGTAGGTCTACCATTCTTCGTGCTGTCAACCGTAGCGCCGACTCTCCAGAAATGGTTTGCAGGCATCGGCCACCCACTTTCTAAAGATCCATATTTTTTATACGCGGCAAGCAACTTCGGAAGCATGTTGGGCTTGTTGAGTTACCCGATTCTCATCGAGCCGCATTTCCGTCTGATGGAGCAAAGCCGATTGTGGGCGTACGGCTACATGGTTTTTGTACTCCTCGTTGTCGTGTGCGCAGTCACGTTGTGGCGCGCCCCACGGTCACAGAATTCGGGTGAGTCGGATACGCTTCCAGAAGGCCAGCCAACCTCAGTTCCCGCATTCAGCGAGCGATTGCGCTGGCTGGCTTTGGCATTCGTCCCCTCAAGCCTCATGCTCGGCGTAACGACCGTTCTCACGACCGAGATTCCCCCGATTCCTTTGTTCTGGGTCTTACCTCTCGCGATCTATCTCGTTAGCTTCATTCTCGTCTTCGCAAAAAACCCGCTCGTCTCTCATTCTGAGGTCGCCGAAAGCATTCCACTTCTGATCTTGGCCAGCATCATTCCTCTTCTGTTGAAGGCAGAATGGCCCCTGTTCCTTGAAGTTGCCTTAAATCTGATGATGCTCTTCGTCGTCGCGGTCGCCTGCCACGGCGAACTCGCCAAGCGGCGTCCCCCAATCGGGCTCCTCACAGGTTTCTATTTGTGGATAGCTCTTGGTGGAGTTCTGGGTGGTGTCTTCAATGCCGTAATCGCACCGTTGATTTTCAGCACAGTCTTGGAATTCCCGCTTGGGCTCATTTTCGCCGTGCTTCTGCTACAGATCATACTGCCTGGGGCAAAAGCAAAACGGCCGCGCTTCACTTGGCTCGATGTCGCTTTCCCGTTCGTGATTGGAACACTGGCAATCGTTCTTGTTCGCGTGATGTTCAGAACCGGCATCGAGCCAGGAACAACGCTCCATCTTGTCGTCTTCGGCCCTTCCTTATTGCTCTGCTTCAGCTTCGCGAAACGCCCGATCCGCTTCGCACTCGGCTTAGTCGCACTCTTGATTGCGGGCTCGGTCTACAGGAGCACGTACGGAAACGTCCTCCTCACTCAGCGCAGTTTCTACGGCATCTATCGCGTCGCAAACGACGAGACAGGCCAATACCGCATCCTCTGGGACGGCGGCACCATTCACGGCATGCAAAGTCTCGCGCCCGGGCGAAATCGCGAACCCCTCTCCTACTACGCCCGCTCAGGTCCGATTGGCCAAGCTTTCGAGGCCTTCTCGGGCACTCAGAAATTGAAACAAGTTGCCATCGTCGGACTCGGCGCTGGCGCTGTCGCTTGCTACGCCACGCCCGGCCAAGAGTTCACCTTTTACGAAATCGATCCGCTCGTCGAACGAATCGCTCGTGATCCGCGTTATTTCACTCTTTTGAGAGACTGCTCACCCGAAGCTCCCGTAGTCCTTGGCGACGCACGGATTTCCTTAAGAAACACGCCCAACCACCACATCGGTATGCTTGTTTTGGATGCTTTCGGTGCGGACGCGATTCCCATCCACTTGTTGACCCGGGAGGCAATTCAGCTTTATCTAGAAAAGCTCGCTGATCACGGCATCCTCTTGTTCCACGTCTCGAATCGCTACCTCGATCTCCGAAAAGTGCTCGGCAACATCGCCAATGACGCCGGCCTGGTCGCTCTCGTAGAGACCGACACAACTGAGATTCAAGCAGGAAAGCTTCCGTCTCGCTGGATCGTCATGGCTCGCAGTAAAGAAGACCTCGGCGCCCTGGCCGTTGATCCCCGCTGGATTCCCTTAAGGGGTGATCCGAGCGCGAGAGTCTGGACAGATGATTTTTCGAGCATGCTAACTGTCTTCAAGTGGGACTGATCCCAAGCCTCCACATCGCACGGATGCTATCCGAGGGCTACCACCTGATTGGTGCGTTCCTGGGTTTCAACCGCGCTGGTCTGAGGCATGTAACTCCCTTGTCACGCAGCAGCGATTCTCGCGCACTCGCTAGTGACTCAGGGGGTCAGTGTCTCTTCGACGCTGCCCTACGGCGTCGCGAGCTGAATCGTTTCCTCGTCCGTATCGCAGCGAACGTACACGACATGCACGCAGTCGCCGTCGATTCGGCAAAAGTTCCGATCTGTCAAAATCGGGGCCGTTGGCGGGTGCACACTGTTGTACGGCAACTCGACTGACGATACCCTTCAGATCTGGTTTCAGGAACTTCTTCGTCGGCTCGCGAGTGAAATGCCATCTCGTTTCCAAAAACCCACTAGGGATTTCTCCATTCCCAGCCCATGTTGTCATCTGTGATGATAAGGCGCTGCCCGAGCCTTGCATTAAGTGATCTGGAAGTTTCCAAGGACCGCGATTCTGTCAACTTGTCCAGAGTCGTTACCAGCGCCGCATACCTGGTCAGCGTTTCGTCGGATCTCGCATTGACGGGATCAAGCACGAGACGGTTGTCGATTTTGTACTGCCGTAAGACGGAGATCCAGCGGGCTTCGTTGAAATCAATCGGAGAATCACTCACCGCCAGAAAGTTGACGACTCGTAGGCCATACGGAAAAATGCGCAGGCCCGTCGCCACTACATCGTCAGAACCGGTCGTGTTGTAGTAAAACACTCCACCCGCGTAGAGATGTCGCCGGACGATCTTCAGAAAGTCCGTAGAAAGAAGGTCGGAGATGTGGTCGCGCCAGTAAAAACTGGTATTCATCACGATCAGGTCATAGTGCGCTTCCGGGTGAGCGAGCAGCCAACGCCTTCCATCATCCAAATAGATATGAACCCGGGAGTTTTGAAGGAGCGACGCGACGCAGGAATACTTAGGAATTAGTTGAACGTAACCAGGATTGATTTCGACGATGTCAAGTGATTCTGCTTGGGGATGATTGGCTAGAATCTGTGCCCAGGAACCTGACGAAAGGCCAATCATGAGAATGTGTTTGGGTGTGGGATGGAACAGACTCAAAGCATACGCGCGTACCACAAGATTGACATCGTGCGTGGCGTCGACATTGAAAAACCCGTCATATACCCCGTTCCCGTAAACAGCGGCTTCACTCGTAACTGCGATGACGCCGTTCCGATTTTCGACAACGTGAGCAAACGGACCACCCACTCGGGCTTGCGGACCAAAAATTAGTCTTTCGAATAGATTCGAATAACACGGCAAAGCCGCCAGCACGAGGGCGAGCGATACAACCATCATCGCAAGCGCCGAGCGTGTGGGGATTCCGAGTTTTCCCCGGCTCCAAAAAAGAACAAGCGCGCCGGCGATCACGGCGGCGATACCTAGGTGTCCGGATACTTGCTTCAATCCAAAGTGGTGCATCCAGAAGAATCCGATGGCAAGGCTGCCCAGCGCAGAACCGAAAATATTCGAGGCGTAGGTCCAACTCACGCCTCGTCCCGCATGCGAACTCGCCGACACGGCCAACTGGCAGAGCAGGGGTAGAACCGAGCCGATCAGCGCGGCGACTACAAAAAATGCGGGCGTCGCCACGAGAAAATCAATGTTGTTCCATTTAAGCAAAGCGACCAGAGGCGGCAAATACATGGATAGAGCGCCTGCCGCGAGCATCAAACCACCAACGATTCGCGTCACCTCTTCCCCGTTCTTTTGCTCGGTGAGTTTTTCCGAGATGTAGGAGCCAGCTGCGATGCCCGCCAGATAGATTGAGAGCAGGAGGGCAAAAGTAGGAGCACGGTCCTTCGAGGCTAAAGCGAAGACTCGAAACCAGGCGATTTCAAAGCCCAGAGCAATGAAGCCGGAAAGGCCGGCCATCACCATAGCCAGTCCCAGAGGAAATTTCGATTCTCGTTTCGGCGGCGGTGATGTGTGTGCCGGCGCGAGAGCGGTTTTCCTCGTTTGATAGTGACCCAACAGGATGGCTGCCAAGCCAACCACAGCATTCATGCCTGCTGCGAGTGTGACCGAACCGGACTGGCCGAAATCACGTAGAAGGAACGTAGCGCAGAGATAGCAGGCCACGGCTGAACCGAAAGTATTTACAAAGTACAGCATGGATACCGAAAACCCGACGCGACCGGAACGGTTGACAAAGCGTTGCACGAGCAAGGGCAGCGTTGCTCCCATCAGCATGGTCGGAAAAAGCAAAAGTAGAAGACCAAAAACGACTACGGAGGACAAGTTGGCACCAGCGCTGAACGTGGCGGCCCAGTGAAATAAGCGCAGCGAGATTAGACCGAAGACTGCAACGCCAAGTTCCGATACTCCAAACAGGACAATCGCGCGCTCTGGAAACCGATCCGATGCCCACCCGCCCAAAAGGCTACCCAGACCGAGACCGAGCATGAATGCACTCACGATGACGGCAACCGATTCGGCGTTGACCCCGTAGATCGAGAACAAGACGCGTTGCCAAACAACTTGATAAATGAGAGCCGGCATTCCGGAACAAAAAAACAACGCGCTGAGCAAGAGGCCTTCAGATTGCCGCGATGATTTCTTAAAGCTAGATAAACCGCCAAGAAAGATGAATAAGTCGTAGAAGAGAAGAGCAAGGACTGGCAGGCTAACCATGGCTCATAGGGATCGTAACAATGGAATGGTAATGAACTAGTTCAAGTGAAGACGTTCGGTGTCCGAACAGTCATGTTCGATGTCTCACTAGCACTTTTCTCGCATTCCAAAGCCACCTGGATTTGAAACACCGACCGTTCCTAAGTCTTGGCAGAATGACTCCCGCCGGTTTTGCGCTCTGGTGATGCCCGAAGCAGGAATCTTCGTCTCGAACAACTGGGAGAACAACTTGAGTCGCCCGATCAAACGTTCGCCAGTGGTCGCGTCGGTCTTCCGAACCGCTGCAGCTTCAACGGGTTGGTTAGTGGGCCCGCTAGGATTCGAACCTAGGACCAACGGATTATGAGTACGAGCTTCGCTGGTTGGCAAACTGTCGCTAACTCCTGCGGAATCCGCACAACCTCTTAGGTCGCAACCCATCGCACGAAATTTCTAACTTGGTCTTGGTTTGCGTCCGTTTGCGCTCTTGTGTCTCCTTTAACTTGAGAACAACTTGAGTGCTCTCGAAGTGCTCGTTCTATCTTGCCGCCGGGCACAGAGCCTTCAGCCATTCACAAGGGAGCCCTCGAAATCGCGATCATGTCGCATTTTGAGATAGCTAGTAGAAAGAGGGTTTCTTGACATCTATCTGAACCAAACCGTTCTGGCACACATCTGCGAACGTGTCTGATAATTTATTGGTACAGTTCGGCACTGGCGAGGGCTTTGCCACTGCTGTCAGTTCCGCCGGTGACTAGCACACGACCATCGTTTAGAAGAGTTGAGGTCGCACCGGTGCGCGCGATCACGAGTCCGCCCGTAGTCGACAAGGTTCCAGTAGCCGGATCGAGTAGGTCGGCCGATGTCATCGCGACGCCTGGTTGTTCACCGCCGGCGATCAACACCGTTCCGTTGGTTAGCAAGGTGGCGGTGTATCCGGAGCGCGATAGTGTGAAATTCCCCGCCGAGGAAAAAGTACCAGCAGCCGGATCGTATATCTCAGCGTACTGCGGATCTGGAGGCTGCTGATGGACATTCTGGAGACTGGGCACGCCTCCGAGGACTAGCACCTTCCCATTAGCCAACCGAATAGCACTGGACCCGATACGCGTCGTGCTCATACTTCCGGACGCCGTGCAACTCCCTGATGAGGGGTCGAACAGCTCCGCGAAGAGCGGGTCCCACGGAGGATCATCAGCAGCATCGGCTGCATGGCCATTCCATCCTCCAACGATCAGGACCTTTCTGGAAGCCAAGACGGTGGCAGTATGATGCGCGCGCTCGGATGCCATGCTGCCGGTTAGTGTGAAAGTGCCGGTGGAGGGATCATATAATTCGGCGGTTGCTGTGGCTGCTCCGCCTCCCCCGCTTGCGTCTGTCCCTCCCGCAATCAGCACTCTGCCGTCATCTAGAAGAGTTGCGGTATGTAGGACGCGACCGACCGCCATGCTACCAGTGGCGGTGAAAGTACCCGATCCCGGGTCATAGAGCTCGGCTGAGCTGAGCCTGGGAAGCTGAGAAGTGCCAGAGCCGAATCCGCCGGCGATGAGCACCGTCCCGTTGGCAAGCAATGTAGCTGTAGGACGGGAGCGTGAGGTGGTCATGCTGCCGGTCGGCGTGAAAGTTCGGGACGCCGGGTCGAATAGTTCTGCACTCGCATCACCACCAACGATAAGTACTTTTCCATTCGCTAGTAACGTCGCGGTGTGGCCGCTGCGGGCCTCGCTCATGTTACCCGTAAGGGAGAACCCTGACGACACAACCGAGACGACGGCCGTCGCACTATTAGAAGGGTCCGCAACGGACGCGGCGCTCACGTGGTACGTTCCGACGTTGCTCGGCGCGGTGTAGAAACCTCCCGACGTAATCGTCCCGCCGCTCGCGCCTTCCTCGACGGCCCAAACAGCACTTGTATTGCTGCCTCCAATCGTAAACACAAACTGTCGCGTGCCCTTCAGGCCGAGAGAGTCAGCAGGAGGAGAAACTGAAGCGGCACTTGGAGCAGCGGAGGTGACGTTAAAGCTCAGGGAGTTTGTCCTAGGGAGGGAATCGCCCATTGGGTCTCCGTATTCAACGGATATTTGCGCACTACCGACGTTCTTTAGAAGAGCCGCGGGAACAATTGCCGTGAGTTGATTACTGCTAACGAAAGTTGTAGCCAAAAATGTGTCGCTGTTCAGAGACCAAATCACCTCGCTGCGATCATGCGCGGCATGGGGGAAGTTTGACCCATTTACGGTCAATGTGAAATCAGGGCTACCTTCTACCGCACTCGTGGGAGAAATTGAACTGATTGAAGGTGGCCCCGACGGAGGGGTCGTGACCGTAAAAATAAATGAGTTTGACCTCGTGAGGGGGTTGTCCCCCATAGGATCCCCTGTCTCTACGAACACTTGCGATGTACCAGCGTTTTTCAATAGAGCTGCGGGGACGACCGCGGTGAGCTGATTGCTGCTGATGAAGGTTGTGGTCAAAAGAGAGTTGATGCCGTTCGCAGACCATGCCACTTCACTGAGATTATGAGCGTCATTGGCGAACTTAGATCCCTTCACTGTCAATGTGAGGTCAGGGCTACCGGGGACGGCAGTTGTGGGCGAGATCAAACTGATCGACGCCCCGGATGGTGGCGGGGAAGATTGGGCGGAACTGCCGCCTCCGCAGCCTGAGACCGCCATAACCAGAGCAATTACTATCACGATTGTTGTGGAGCGAATCATAAAGCCTCCTCTAAGTGCTTACCATCGCCCAAACATCCTCCACGCCTTAGTCGCCCGCCACCGCAAACTTTCCTGGCCCTAATAATCAGTTAAGACTGGATGGCATTCCTTGCTGGCTTACCGTTCGTCATCAATCGCTACCTTGAATCCGTGCGCCTTGCCGTTCTTGTCCGTGTATTGACCAACCATCTGGCCGTCATCGTTAATGCCGAATACTCCAGTTATGATCGATCCGGGGACGTCGATTCCGGTGTACTCGCCATTCCGCAGCAGGAAGCCATGCGTCTGAAAATTGTCACATTCGCTCGGACTGTTGGCGTAAACGCCCACCATGTCCCCTCGCTCGTTGATCCAACGGACAGCGGTGCAAGGGGCGCCCGCACCGGGAAAGTCGATTGTGCGGAAATTACCCGGCTTGATTCGGATGTAACCGTGAATACCGTTGTCGGCGTTCGTGCAAATGTCGCCGACGAGCACTTGCTCGTTGTCCATCGCCGACCATACGTCGGTGGAACAGGAGCCAGGGAAAAATACGTTATGGAACTCTCCATCCTTTAGAATGAAGCCGCTTTCATTCCCTGCATTGTCAAAGTGTCGCCCGGTAATGTCGCCATCGTTGTTAATGCCGCGGGCCGTGGTCGCACTGGCTTCCGGGTAATCAATTTGAGTGAAAATTCCGTCGCGCAGCAGGAAACCGTGTTCGTCACCACTCGGGCCTAAGACTCTTCCGACGATGTCACCACGAGCGTTGATTGCGCGCGCGGCAGTAAACTGCGCATTAGGAAAATCGATCGTGAAGAAGACCCCCTGGCGGAGTAAGAACCCGTGAACAACGCCGTTGGTGTCATGGTAATTTCCGACGATATCTCCCCGAGCATTTATGCTGCCGGGATTCGTTGCCGAGGCGTGGGGAAAATCAAAGGGAATGAACTTGAGTGCCGGAGGCTTGAGTCCGGGAGCTTGTGCGATCATTTGTCCCGCGGTAGAAAGTTGATTCTCACTCGGCGCAGTCGACACGCTTTGTGCACCGGCATTGAGACTGAACGAGAATAGAAGCAGCAGGCTGAAGAGCAAGTGGAGCCAAACGTGTCTGCTTCGAATAACACAAGTCAAGGACGACATATTTCCTCCTCTTCACGAGGTAGACCGTTAGGATGAACCTCGCCCGAAAACAGCCCACCCGCGAGATCGAGCAAAATCAATTTCAACCACGTCTATTTCTATAAGCGTGAAACCCGCCTAAAAAATGCAATGTCGGCGCTTGTGAGCTATGAAACGGTCATCAGGTGTATGATCCGCGGACAGGTCAACTGCTTATGGGTGGTGTTCCGGACAACAGCGAGCTGGTGTCAACGCACCATGTAACCCAACTGCTTCAGGCGTGGGGGGCCGGGGACGAAGGAGCGCTCGAGCAGTTGATGCCTCTCGTCTACAACGAGCTGCACCGCCTCGCCCAACGCTATATGGCCTCCGAACAAACCGGTCACCCCCTCCAAACAACGGCCCTGGTCCACGAGGTTTACCTTCGGCTCGTGGGCATCCAAAACTTGGACTGGCAGAACCGGTCTCATTTCTACGCTCTTTGCGCCCGTCTAATGCGCCGCATCCTGATTGACTTTGCCCGGTCGCAAAATTATCAAAAACGGGGAGGCCAAATCGCGCATATAGAATTAGAGGAATCAGCTACCGTTTCTGCGGTGGTGGGCGCCGAATTGTTGGCCGTGGACGAAGCCTTGAAGCAGTTAGCGACCGTTGATACGCGCAAAAGCGAAGTGGTTGAACTGAAGTTCTTTGGCGGCCTAACGGTCGATGAGATTGCAGCAACTTTGAAAGTGTCCCCAGAAACCGTCATGCGCGACTGGAAATTGGCCAAGGCATGGCTCCTTCGGGAGCTCGGTCAAAAGGATCGCCATGGAGCCTGAGCGCTGGCATGCGATCGAGGAACTCTACCACTTTGCATCGGACATGCCCGACGGTCAGCGCCAAACCTTTCTCCGCGATGCATGCGAAGGAGACAAAGCACTATTTGAGGAAGTCGAGTCCCTTCTCAGGTGTGGGTCTGGGCCCCAAAGTTTCTTGGATACACCAGCCGTCGCTGTCATGGCCAAGGCCCTCGCGGCGGATGAATTTCACACAAGCATACCGTCGTTAGAAGGGAGAACTCTCTCTCACTACCGCATCCTCGAGCCTATCGGGCGAGGCGGGATGGGGATTGTTTACGCCGCCGAAGATTTGAAACTCGGCCGTCGCGTGGCTCTTAAACTGCTCCCTGAGTATCTTGCTCGCGACAAAGAGTCACTTCAGCGATTCGAACGAGAAGCCCGGGCTGCCTCGGCATTGAATCACCCTAACATTTGCACCGTTTACGAAATTGATGAAGCGGAAGGTCTGCATTTCATCGCCATCGAACTCCTCGAGGGTGAAACTCTGAAGCAGCGAATAGCCCGTTCTCGCCTCCCGATCAAAGAAATTCTCCGGATTGGGATTGAAATTTCTGAGGCCCTTGAAGCGGCTCATTCCGCCGGTATCGTTCATCGAGACATCAAGCCTTCGAACGTGTTTCTGACTCGTCGGGGGCCCATAAAGGTACTCGATTTCGGCGTAGCCAAGCGCGTTGGTTCTGAACTGATCGAGAAAAGTTCGCATTTTTCATTTTCCTTGACTGGCAATTTCGAAGCCGACTTGACCAACACCGGGGCGCTTATTGGAACTACTGCATATATGTCACCGGAGCAGGTTAGTGGGCAGCCAGTCGATACTCGCACTGACCTGTTCTCTCTCGGAGCTGTGCTCTACGAAATGACGACGGGGCAAATGCCTTTTCCGGGAACGGACTCTTCAAGCGTCATCCGTGCAATCCAACAGCAGTGGCCGATTCCGGTCGAGCAAATCAATCGAGAGGCTCGATCCGGACTCAACAGGATTATTCACAAAGCGTTACAGAAGGACCGGCGTTCGCGATACCAACGCGCTGCTGAATTACAAGCCGATCTCCAAAAACTTCAGGGCCATTTCGAGAGAAGAGTAAAGTGGTGGAGAGCTTCACTTGTACCGCTCGTCCTCGTTGCCTGTTTGGGGTGGTCCTTGCCGCTTCTCGGTTCAATCCACGTATTCGTCAATGGATAGCCGGCACCCCAACCGTAGGGATGTCCCATAACATTAGATCCCTTGCTGTTCTGCCTTTCGGGAACCTTACAGGAGACCCTGCCCAAGAGTATCTAGTGGAAGGAATGACCGATGCGTTGATCACTGATTTGTCAAAGCTCACCTCCCTACGCGTTATCTCACGAACTTCTTCAATGCAATATAAGGGAACTCACAAAGCACTACCCGAAGTCGCGCGCGAGTTGAACGTCGATGCAGCAGTATTAGGGTCGGTAACCCGTTCCGGAAACCGCATTCGAGTCAGTGCGAAATTGGTGGAAGCGGCAAGCGGCCAAAATCTTTGGGTACAAGACTACGACCGAGATGAATCGGGTGTCTTGAAATTGCAGAACGACTTGGCTGCGGCTGTTGCGCGGGAAGTCACTGGTAAGTTGACCGGTAAGGACCAATCGCGTATGGCGGAGGGACCACAATCCGCGAACCCGCAAGCCTACGAATCCTACCTAAAAGCTGGGTACTTCTCTTCTAAGGAGACGGATGAGGGATTTGAGAAGGCGATTGAGTATTATCGTAAAGCCATCGACCTTGATCCATCGTTCGCGGCCGCCTATCTGGGGTTGGGCGGGACGTATGCTTTCATGGCATACCAACGAAGACTGAATTATTCTGAGGGTTCGGTCAAGGCTGAGAATTTGCTCGCAAAATCCCTCGAATTGGATCCCAATTCTTCGTTGGCTCACGCTCTGTCCGGAATGATCAAATTTCAATTTCGCTGTGACCGTCCAGGAGCTGAAAGAGAACTGAACCAGGCTCTCGAACTTAACCCGAACGATATGGCGGCGCTCGATTATCATTCTTATTATCTGCTGGAGATGGGGCGGACAGACGAAGCGATCACCGAGAAAAGAAGAGTTCTCGAGCATGATCCGGTAGCGGTTGGAACGAGTTCGGAACTCGGACTCTACTACCTAACGGCAGGTCGGAATGATGAGGCCATCGAGCAATTGCAGAAAACTCTGGAACTGGACCCCAATTATCCATCTGCTCTTACTCGTCTGGGGCGGGCTCACGCCGGTAAGGGGGAATACGACCAAGCCGTGAAATACATTAAGAGAGCGATCGCAGTGGATAATACCCCCGGGAGACTAGTGCAGCTCGGGGATGTGTATGCGCGTTGGGGTAAGACCCAGGAAGCACTTGATGTGATCCAAGAACTAACAAGTGTGTCAAATAAGCGCTATGTCTCACCCTCCCTTATTGCAGGCATCTATGCGCGGCTTGGAGAGAAAGGTCTGGCCCTGTCGTGGCTTGAAAGGGCCAAAAAGCAGGACCGGCCTGATCTCTCCGATCCAGACTTTGATAGTTTGCGCTCTGACCCAAAATTCAAGGTTATCGAAGCGCGGCTCAAACCTGATAAGTCTTGCCCGGATTTTTAGGCTTCCGAAGGGTGGTGAGTACCGTCGTCTCTTTCTGAAGTTCGGCGTTCCGCCGACTGACAAAGAATTCGGGTCGTCGTTGGGATCGATGCATCCATTCCGGCAGCACTGGGGCGCCTCATTAGAGCCATTCAATAGCATACGGATCAAAATTCCCCCAGATCAAAACTGGAGCTGGGCCTTAAGCTGAATCATTCGTGGTGCGTTGTCGCCTCCCACGCTGCCTAAGATGCTCGTCGGCGGCGCCGCCAGATAAGATATTTGGCCGAAGGTTAGATCCTGTATCTGATTGTCGGGAAATCCAAAATTTGGATGGTTGAAGAAATTGAAGAACTGGAAGCCAATCCCAAGTGTGGCCTTCTCCCAACCCGGTAATTTTGTATTCTTCATGATGCTGAAATCGGTGTTGAAATAGCTTGGGCCTCGAAAGCGGTTGCGCCCTTGCGAAAACTGCACCGAAGGTCCACTGCAAGGGCCTAACGGCCCCGGTAAGTTCCCCGTATTAAAACTTGTTTCGCATCCGGCCTGAACGAAGCGAGCTCCCGGATTCGGCGTCGTACCGTCCGCCAACACTTGCGGTGTCTGGCAGGGAGAGGAAGCAGGCGGAAACGCGGCCCCGGAACCACACGGTCCCCCGTCTGGGATTGGCCCGACTGGCACGGCATAGATAGGACCGAAGAAATTATTCTTTTGGAGGATGCTGGCTTCCCGTCCGTCAAACACCGTATATGGGAAACCGGTCCGCGCAAAAATTGTTCCAGCGACCTGCCATCCCTCGACCAAATACTCCGGGCCATGGCTATGAAACAACCGCTTTACAGGAAGTTGCCAAACGTAGCTGCCATTAAAGGAATGGCGTGCGTCGTATTCCGACGAACCGTAGCTCCCACGAATATTGAACGGATCCTGAGGTTCGGTTGCGCTTGCAGAGGTAAATGGAAAAGCGGCAGCGCCGTTTGAAACCTCGTCCAACGAATGACTGTAGGTGTAATTGGCCTGGATAATTCCCTGGCCGAATCGATGCTGGAGAGAAACGACCAGGCCGTTGTAATTCGAGACTCCGACAGTGCGCAGTTCCGTTACCCCACTAAACCGTGGATCAGCGCAGGGCGGGGTGGGCGGGCTCGTACACAATTCCGCGAGAAAAGGTCCGAAACCCCAAGCGTTTGCCGAAGAATCGTAAAGCGGTATGTGAATCCCATGATGGCCGAAGTAACCGATGCTCAAGATAGTTCCTGTTCCGAAGCTCTGTTGCAGTTCGAGATCCCATTTTTGATATTGCGGCGAGTCGATCTTTCTGCTCAGACTCTCAAATACCGGAGGAAAAAACTGTGGAATCTTGGCTTGAATTTGGGCAAGTGTTTCACCCGCAAAGAACCCATTTACGAAAGCGGAATTCGAGTTGGCCGCATCTTTAAAGAGACTACTTGTCTCGTTCGGTGTGAGGTTGTTACCAGTAACGTTGAACGAATTGAGCAGCGGTGGATTGGCGCGCAAGGTCGGAAAGAGTGAACCAGGCAGCGGGTCGTAAAAGATTCCGATTCCACCTCTAAACACCGTATTGTGCGACGAGCCGAACGGCTGCCATGCGAAACCTATCCGCGGCAGCCAAAGAACACTGTTCAAATTCGTGTAGGCACGCGATTGGTTAGTGACTATCGCTTGATCGTAGGGCTGATCCGGATCGTGACTGATCGAGTCGAAGGGGCCCGCAAACCGCGCGAAGCAGCGCTCCCTACAGATAGGGTTTGACTGGTGCTCTGCGCGCAGCGTGAACGTCAACGCCAAGTTCTGACTAGGATGCCACTCATCCTGCGCATAGAAAGCCAAATCGTAAAAAGCGAAGTGCTGGCGGTTCGATAGTACAAAGGATTGGCTCAGTTGCGTGAAATCACTGTTCGGCGAGGTGCGGTCGAAACCACCCTGATAGAACGCATCAAGCGTCAGCGGAGAAAATGTTCCCACTTGATTATGGACAGGGAACGGAATTGTCCAATTGTCGCGGAGGAAATACTCCCCGAATCCGAGCCTGTGTTTACCCCGTGTGGCCGCGAAATCATCAGCGATTTGATATTGCGTGATATTCCTTCCGTTGGGAATCAGCCAATCTAATCCGCCTAGATTTGTGAACGATAGTCCCGAATTAGACCAGTCCAGCACGGTGGGAAACGTTGAGAGGGCCAGTGATGGGTTCTTGAGTTTGAAAAGAAGGCTCGCCCAGTATCCCCCCAAAGTAGTCTGATTGGAGACCGACGAGCTGAATGTGTGGGTTTCGATGAGTTGCCCCTGCCACCAAGGGCGGTTGCTTATCGCATTGAAGGCGGAACTGATCGGGTCGGTATACGTTGGCTGCCGGCCAACATTGTATTGGACCAAGAGGAAGGCGCGGTCTTTACTTCCTATATTCCAATCGACCCGACCCGAGGTCAAGAATTCGCGCGTCGGTTGGCTGCTCAGGGTGCTTTCGAAGGAAACCGCACACGGCACAGTCGTGCCGAGGCCGTTAGGGCCCTGAAAGCCACCACATCCTAGTGGGTCACCTGGCGCTCCCGGGGTGGCACGACTGGCTCCAGGGGCGTTGTTATAAAGATTGAACATCTGCTTGTAAAAAGCGTCCGAAGCTGATGACACTCCAAAAATGGAGTCGATACTGGCGATCGTTGCGGTCTGGAACTGGGCACTCGGAAGAACGATGCGAGTCGGGGGAGAAGGTATCAAGAGCTCGAGGCCTTCGGTGTTAAGGAAGAAGAAAAGCTTGTCCTTCTTAAATGGCCCGCCTAACGAGGCTGCCCATTGATTCGCATTATCGAACGAACGCGGGATATCATTTGCATTGTTGAACCAGTTGTTGGCGTTGAACGCGCGGCCATTCCAATAGTACACCGCGTTCCCATGGAGCTCGTTTCCCCCAGACTTCGTGAGGTAGTTTACATTCGCACCGGCAAACAGCCCGAACTGTCCTGAATAGCCATTGCTCACTACGGTTGCCTCTTGAATCTGGTTCTGTCCGAGAAATAGGAAAGATGCCCCTGTCATGTTCACGCTGAATCCCATGTCGTTGGAGTTCATTCCATTTACGGTGAACAGATTGGAATATCCCGGCATCCCGAGGCTCGAAAAATTCCCCAAAGTAATTTCCGGACCAACTTGGTCGGTATTCATCACCACTCCCGGGGTCGTCTGCGCGATGTAAGTGAGATCATTGCCGGGGTTGGGAATATCCGAAACCTGCCGCTCGGTGATCGTTGTTGAGGCATCACCGTTATCCGTGTTGATGAGCAGTGCGCTTGTTTTCACCTGAATTGTCGTAGCGACAGGGGCGATCACCAGCTTGACGTGGAGTGTGACAGGGGGGCCTAACAACACATTCACGGGAATGGTCTCCGTCGTGAATCCGGCGTGTGAGACCTTGAGCGTATAGCTTCCTGGCAAGAGGAACGAAAACAGATACGCGCCTTCTGCATCTGTCTTTGTACTTTGCGGAGTACCTTTCGCGTTGTCTTTGAGCTCCACAATCGCGCCCGGCACAAAGTGATCGCTCGGGTCTGTCACTGTGCCAGTGAGGCCCCCAGACGCCGTGGTCTGGGCAGTTAGGTTTGGCGTGACCGCGGTAACCGCGATAAGTAGAAGCTGCGAGATCACAACCCGACCCTGGAGCCAGGATTTCATAAAAGGCCTTATGAATCGACTCGGAAAGGACCTCTGTTCTGTCGGGACGATACAAGATTTACAAAAATTGAGCAATTTCCGTGAGACGCTGGACAGAATCTCAAGAAGATTAAGAATCCTGGCCGCCCTCTTCGTCTTCGAGACGGTTTCGCGAATCAGCGCTCTCTAGACGTGGCTGACGCGCCGTGCCCGACCGAACTTCGCCGATACGAGTCAATTTACGAACGTCGACCGCGCTGTCGAGACACGGGTCTCGGTCGGGGCTGGCTGGCACGCTGGCTCCGCGGCGTTCTGGAACTTCTGCAGTTTCCGCATCGCGTCAGTCAGGTCCTGCTCGCTGACGATGTTGTAGCGGTCAAAAACGCTCCGGGTCTTGTGTCCCGAAATCATCATGGCGACGCGCTCCTGGACGCCCGAGCGGATAAGAGCTCGGACGGCGGACCGGCGAAGGTCGTGGAATATCCGTCCGCTTAGTCCGCTCTTGGCACAGGCGCTGTCCCAGACCTTCCTGAAGTCGCCGATTGGAAGCCAGCGAGCTACCGGGTTCTCCTTCGTCTTGATGATGCGGAAGAACACGAGGGGGCAGTCGGGGACGGCGGTGTTGCGCAGATGGAGCTGTGACTTCAGACTCTCGAGCAGCTCGTCTCCGAGCGGGATTACGCGACCGTCGCCGTTCTTGGTCTCGCCGGCATTGAGACGGACCAGCCGATTCAGCAGGTCAACGTTCTGCCATCTCAGAGACACGATCTCGCCGCGCCGCATCCCCGTGCAGTACGCCATCGTCACAACGGGCCGCAAGTATTCCGGCAGAGCAGCGAGCAGCTGTGTGTATGCCTCGTGCTCGATAAAGCCCTTGCGCACGTTGTCGCATCTCGGCATCTGAATGTAGGGCACGCGAGCGACCTTCGGCGGCGTGGCTCGGCTCGCGAGGCTGAACATAACTCGCAACAGTGCCAATTCCAGTGCAAGCGTTCCGTCGGCGGCGCCCTCGGCACGTCTGAGCAGGAGATATTCTCTGGCCTTCTCGGTCGTGATCGCGGCGGCGAGATAGTTTCCGAAGAATGGGCGGAGGTGGTTTTCGATTCTGCTTTTCGCGTCCTTGATCGTGTGCCGGCGATTGATCGCATAGTCGGCCAAGAGATCGTCCGCGAGCATTTGAAACGTAATCTTCCTCGGCGGCGTTTCGCAGTACATGCCCTGACGAATCTTCTCGAGCCTGTCGCGCAGCATCTCCTGGGCCACCGTCTTCAGAGTGGAACGGCTGCTCTCGGTCTTCTGGAACCCGTTCGGGAGGTAGTAGGCCAAGTAGAAGTACTTGCCCATCTTGAAGATGCTTCCGGTTCCGCGCGGCCGCTTCGCCTTACGCGCGGGTGTCTTCGGTAGGCTGCGTTCCTGCGGGTTGCTCTCCGCTAGGGCGCTCTGCGCCGGGCTGCGTTCCGCCATCGTGTTTCCCTCGCTCGATCTCACCGCGGGTCGACTGGAACCGCAGATCAAAAATAAGACCGTCCGAAGTTTCCGTGATATATGATAAACGACGCCAAGGCGCGCGAGCGGTCACCAGGCGACTGAAATTCAAACTCACCGACGAGCCCGATTACTTCAATTAGCTCGTTGCGGAGAGGCGCATCGTTGTGTGCATCCGCTGGGCCGACCGGTTCTGGCTCACTTCTCGGTCTCTGAATCATTGAGGTTGGTGGGCACCGGGCCGCCGGGGTGGAAAATTTACACGGCCCGGGGGTCTAAATTCCTCCTTAATCAAGATGAATTCGTGAATCTTCTAAATAGGTGGAAAGGTTCTGCATTGAATCTTGTGCTTACGATTTTTCTCCCAGAAGTAACCACAATGCTGACCGTTGTTATAGACAAGGTTGAACTTCCTACAATTACGGTCGCGCTAGAACGTAGCGAAAAACTTTCGCGGGACACCATTGACGTTCATTTTAAAGGCTGTGTGCTCGAACGTTTCGAGGGTGACGAAGGTGTCGGCACTGTCGTCAGAGCATCTTGGCTATCTCGGACGCGCCGCGAAGTCCTTCTCGCTGAGACGACGTAAAGGAAGCGTAGTGGCGGATTTCTGATAGAAAAATCGTGGAGTGAGTACCGAACTTTTCTCCGTCCCGGCATTATATCCGGGTCCTGAGCCACAGGTTCGAGGTTCCGGTGTTATTTGCGAAGTTTTCCTGTCGCTGCGTTGAAATTGGCGTGCCATGCATCGAACGCTTCTTTCTGGGTAGCGAAATCGCGCTTGAAATTCGGCTCACCTTTGGAAATGATGCGCCAACGATGGGAATCTTCATCGAAAGATATTGCCGCTACCTCTACACCGTCACCATTGCGCAGAACGGTTTTGTTCGTGGACATTAGAAGCCCGGCGCTTATGCAGTTCAATCCTTACTTTACTCCCAGCTCTGCCCCTGTTGCCCAGCGATTTGAACAATGGACTCAATTACAATAAGCGCAAGGTCTGCGGAAGGAGGCACGTCATGACAGAAGAAATTCGCCTGACGGAGGGTGTCATGTCAGAAGAGATTCGCGTGGTTGAGCATTATTCAGCGTCAATTCTCAATAGGGTCGGAGAAGGAGCCCGTGTTCTGGCAGCGTTGCGTGACGCGGGCGTGAACCTAATAGCATTCTGGGGATACAAGCATGGAGCGGGGCGAGCACAGCTCGAATTCATTCCCGAAGACAGCGCAACTTTCGTTGCCGCCGCAAAGCAAGCCAAGCTTAGGCTGCGCAAGAGTACGGCGCTTTATATTCACGGCGCCGACCGCCCCGGTGCCATCGCCGATATCCTTGGGAAACTTGCTGGGGCACGCATCAATGTGGCGGCAGTGCAAGGGGTCTGCGGTGGTGGGGGAAGCTACGGCACAATCGTGTTCCTCCCAGCAGCTGCTGCTCGCAAAGCCGCGACTGTTCTGGCTGCCGGGTAGGGCTGCCGCAGTTCTAAAGGGTTCTACGCGATGTAGGGTATTGAACTGGCGATTTGGTCTGCCACGATATGTTTAGTGGTGTTGCGATGCTTCCCAGGGACGTTCAGCCTTCCGACCCTGTGCCTTCGGATAAGAACGAAACCAAACCGAAGGACTCACCGCAGGAAGACCCGGACAAAATCAGAGGCGAAGTATTCAAGCGAATGTTTCCCGACGTTTCCCGAAAGCCTCCTAAGTAAAAGCCCTCGGAGAAGCTCACTACGGCATGGAACCGAAAGTGGCAGTGCAGCTCACACGGTTTGCCTCGGACTTGAGGGCGACTAATAAACTGCGAATTTCTGTGCTCACGATGAAACCTTTGGAACTGTGATGCGCAAGGAGGTACTTATGACGGCGCAAGAGCAGTATGACAACCTGGACAGCAAGCAGAGACGTGAACTCCTGCTGAAAATTGGCGAAACGCCTGAAGAGGCACAAGTATTAGGTCAGCGTGATTACGTGGCGCTTGGCGGGTGGGTGAAGACCCGGCTCAAGAGATTCTGGAATAGAAACAGAGCCTAGCTAAAAGCCAATGCGGTAAGAAGTGCAAAATAGGCGATACAACATGCTTCATACGGGAAGGTTATACCAGCGCTGAGATGAATCGGGTGAGTTGCTATTCTACGGCGATGGCCCTTGGGTCATGACCTGTCTCGGCCCGCCATACCCTGCGCCAAGGTGAGCTTAGATGCTTATGGTCGCCTCTTCACGTCCTTACTTGTGGAGGAGAGTTTGCCATCCTGAGGGTACCCGGCCTTCAGGACCCGGCACAGGTTGACTCAGCGGATGCGACCGTGGGCTGAGTAGCGTAGGACCCGCAAAAAATTGTCGCGTTCGGTAGTCGTAGAACCAGTCCTCCCCATCCTCGAAGCTATTGATGATGGGATGGCCGGTAGTCGCGCTGTGCTTCGATGCGTGTTGGCTCGGCGAACTGTCGCAGCAGCCGACATGACCGCATTCCGCGCATCGGCGAAGGTGCAGCCACCATCCGTCCGTTGCTAAGCATTCGACGCAACCTGTGCCGCTTGGTTTCGCGTACAAATTTATACCCTCTCGCTCACTCTCCATTGAACGGCCTCCTGACCCAGAACTATTCTTGCTCGTTAACCAGTTTGGGATGTCGCCGATGCCATTCTTCCTTACACAACTGTAGTCCAATCACGAATTCATCCCCTGGCGTCTTCCCGAAATTAGTAGGAGGTGACCACATGTATTTCGCGGCCTCCCGAATTAACTCTCTATCACTCAGCTTGCGAAGGCGCTGACGTTCTTTATCAAGTTCGAATTTGTCGAAGCCTACAGCCACGGGGTTGTTTCCTTATTGCGGACAGGATAGCATTCCTCGAAGTGACGAACGCCTGAATACGATGATGCTGCTGCCAATACCTCAGTCAACACTCCTCTCAATCCCGTGGTTCCTTATAGCTGCTGCTTGGGTCTACGGGTCAATCCGAAAGCGTGCGCCTTATGGGCTACTGATAGCGGCGGCCTGTCTAGTGTTGGGAATTGCATGGCTCTTGCGCTAAGTGAGCAGCATCCTGCTGAATGACTATCAACCTACAACGCACGCCGATGTGTGAAATGGTTCTAGGTGCTATTATCGACCTCAATTCTGTATAGGGGCGGGCCGCCTGCGAACCGGGCGCTAAGCGTTAGGAGCGAGCGCGGTCAGCACCCCTCCAGCATCCGCCTCTCTTGTTCTACTCTGCGTGATAGAAGTCTCACGGATGACTGTCAATCTACACCGCGTGCTTGTAATCATCGTGGTGATTTGTATCGTAGTGATTTTCCTAATCATCTTTGCGGTGCAGAGCAGTTCGTCGCCAAGCAAATTTTCCATACAAGCTCACTCACCCCATCCGAAATCCAGAGCGCAGAGGGTTTTGTTGACAGTCAAAGGTCTCACTGAGTGCGCGTCATATGGCAAACAGAAGTACATCGTGGAAGGTCAAACGGTCTGCGAGGAATGCAAAGCGCTCTCTAATCGCAAGCACGCTAGATGAAAGCGCGCATCAATCCATGGCATCTGATGCTTGACTGAAGCCACTGATGTAGAATACGAACGCTGAATCGAAATGTGAGTCTTGAAAAAAGAGGAATAGGAGCCTTTAATGTCCAGAAATGATTCAACAGCATTCTTTACGTTCCTTGTGGGAATAGGAGTGGGAGCAGCTGCTGTTATCCTGCTCGGTTCAAAGAGAATTGACCAATTGCATGACGATGTTAGGGAAATGTTGAATGACGGGCTGGAGGAACTTAAGCGCCAGACGCAAAAGACCGTCAACACTGCGAGGCAGAAGTTGCAGGAAGCAATCGACATCGGCGCCGACGCTTACAACGAAGCCCAAAAGTCCTAACACCATCCCACTTGATAGCTGATGCATGACTGGCACGCGAGTGGGTGCAGAGATGATGCTAGTATGCCGCCGGTGTCAAAGCCACTCCCACGTCAAAATTAAGCGTGCCAAAGCCTTCGTTGATGATGCTGGCCGCAAAGTTCTGGCTGAGTGTGAATCGCGTGGCGAAGATAGGTACATTGTGAAAGGTCAGACCATCTGCGGTGAATGCAGGTCGAAGCGCAGACGAAAGTAAAATCCTGTTGCGACAGAACATCTTCAGCAAGGTGTCGCGGATATTGAGAATTTGTATTGATGCGCTTGCGGCATGCAGCGCAGCCGGGTGTGACGATGCCGTTCCGACCCAAGGCCATTGAAACTCCTTTGATATAAGTGCCCCATAGGTAGTGTGCCAGTTGGAAATCTCGCATTTGTCGGGTCTTAGAGCGTATACAAGTAGAGTCCAAGGCAGAGCAGGCCAAGCAGTTAATACAGGGCAATACTCTGCCAAAACGTCTTGGGGTCCTCGGCGCGGGAAACTATCCCCTCGTACTTCACTAACAAGACTCCGCTCCAATTTTGCGTCCACAATCGTGCACTAGCTAGTCACCGATAATCCTCGCGGCATTTTTCGTAACTTATTCATTGGATGTGACGTTACGTAGAATTGGCGAGTGGCTATAAGAATGCATACATCGACGGGTGTTCTTGAGAACCCGCGCCGGAAATGGGTCATGAATATGACGCTCACTTGCTTCAGCAGAAACTGCGGTAAGCCGAGGTTCTTGGAATACTACGTGTGTGTCGAGCACTTTGTTTGTTATGCCGCACCACGATACGCCGAATCGATAGCCCTCAAGGCCAAACCCATCATATATTCTGCAATCCCTGTGTTTACGCCCGAAGCGACTTCCTGCAGTTCGGGCCAGCCTGAACATACGGCACGCAAGTCCGCAGAAGTGTGAGAGCACGAACTGACGCCACGGCGACTCGCTAAATTCCGGCGAAAGTCCCTGCCACTCGACACAAGCCATTACCTTAAAACGAAGTACCATTCTCTCTTTTTGCGCCCGCAGGTCAGTCTAGAGGGGCGCGCTGCCGCGAAAGTGTTCACAATGGGGCAGACATTCCGTCTTCCTTGTGATTAACCTGGTTTTGCGCAGTGCAGTGTTCTTCCGTACACAGAAGCCTTCGAGGCGATGCAGACGATGCTCGTTTTCTCTGAGGACGGATTCGCTAAGGGCGGGCCAAAGACCATTACGTGATTTAGCAGGAGGGCACCATGAATCGAGAACGGGCGCTCAAAATTGTGTTGGTGTTGGTGGGATTACTCTTTTTGGCTGGCGTCTACCCGCTGACGATGTCTCTATGGCAACAGAGTCATCAGAGTCATTCGGGAACCGAGCCGATGATGCTTAGCGTCTATGTCACACTTGGGATTTTTTTGCTGCTGGCAGCGCGTAACCCGCGGGCGAATCGAAACCTGGTCGCCTTCACAGCATGGTCGAGCTTTGCTCATGCCGCTGTCATGTTCATACAGGCATTCCAGGTTGAGAGTGAACGTGGAGAACTGCTGGTCGCCGTGGCTCTGCTTGGTCTCGTCGGCGTTGCGCTGGTCGCGCTCACGCCAGCAAAGCAATCGGCGGAGCTGGCGTCTGCGGCTGGTGTGTAGGGTCGCAGAAGCAAGCCAGCCGAGCACGCCAAGCGGGTGAGCAGTTTGACGAAGAGAAAATGAATGGTTTAGATTATTTGACCATTTGACGACTGACTCAAGCCCAGGAGTTGGACTCATGCGTTGGTTCGTGCCGGTCGCTGGTAAAAAGCAATTCTTGCAATTGGCGAATGACCTCTCGAAGCCTATTGACCAGTTGCGACTCGCACCCTGCGGGGGTTAGAGCCAAGGTTTAGGGTGGGCATGAAACACTACCGCCAGGCGATTCTATCAGAAGGCGGTCTAGCTCGTTTATTTCGCATCTCCAATCCGCCACTTTCCGGGGATAGGCTTGTCCTTTGGCACGGTGATGGAGTGCTCAGGGCTGATTGTTTTATTCAACGAGTTGATGACTGGTACCGGGTCTCTCTTAATGTTCTAACGATGAGAGACGGCGAACCACTGTCGGGAAAAATGGACCTACAGGACGAGGTCCATCCCGCCGCCCTGTTGTGCTTCGGCATCTACTGGCAGTTTTTTAGACCGCTCTGACTGCTGGACAACCCCTTGAAAGGTTCCATAGCTTCATCCCGACACCAGACTCTTCTTAGCCAATGCTAACGCGGTTGGTAACTTGCAAAAACTTTGGCACTGATTTTCAAACGAGAACGATGAAAGTGCCATCGCCGAAGACTGGACTGTCAAATGCAAAGGCTTGACTATCCCACCCCCGAAGCACATCGTTAAGTCCTCCACGAACCTCTTTGTGCGAGGTGCTCCATGAACTCGAATTATGAAATTTTTAAACTACGGTCTGACGGGTCTTTTGTTCGGATTGAATCTGTCGAAAATATTGAACAAGCAAAAGCGGATTTGAAGAATTTAGTTTCAACCGTACCGGGCAACTATCGTCTCTGGGATTCGTCTGCCCACAAGTTCGTTGACCCTCGCAATCGTTGAGGCAGCCGATGAAAAAGGCGAATAAGACGAAGCTAGCCAAGAAGAGATTGCCGAAAAAGAAGGCAGCTCTGCAAAAGGCGGGCGCACATAAGCGACAGGTTCAGCGGGAAAGCCAAAGCGTGGACACCGTGGCATTCGCGCCGGAGGGACAGGGAGCGCGGTCGGGAGGGCAATCGGGCGATTTGCAGGGATTGTCCAATGTCGAAGGTGCGGATTCAGAGAGTGTGGACGAGTTGCTCGAAGAAGGAAACGCGTTCGAGGCCGACGTGGTCATGGGCGTGGAGGATGCCGAGGACGCTGACGGAGGGGAAGTTCGCACGCATGAGGTGCCACGACGGTCCCGCCGAGCATCTGGATAAAGAGTCGCGAGTGAGACGTGGCGCTCTCACCGACAAAACAAAAACAGCTCGATGCCAGAAGGAGCATGGTTGGTAGCCTGCCAATCGAGTTTCTGTCAGAGGCATGCTGATGGGAGAGAACGAACTATCAAGCGCTAACCTGAAGCATTTCTGTCAGGCCGTATCGCGTAACGACGAGCCATGCCCTCATCCCTCCACGATTCGCTGTTCGAGATGCGGTAAGTGGTTCTGCGATACCCACGCCGAGGACGAGGAATGGCATTCATGCGCGCTGCCGCCCGGAGAGGAAGGCGGCGAGGCTTAGAAAAGCATGGATTCTATCGGATTTGCAAAGCGAAGGAGTATTAAGATGACCGGACATTCAGCAGCACAGCGGATTGTAGCGGGAACGCCTGTAAGGCTCGTTTCTGCTGACGTTATGAAAGGCCGAATAAACGAAATACATAGCCTGGTCGCGAGTCGGGCTTATGAGCTTTTCGAAAAGCGAAACCGAGCGAGCGGGCAAGACATCAACGACTGGCTTCACGCTGAACATGAACTCATTCACTCCTGCTGTCATGAAATGAAGGAATCGGCCGACGCATTCTTCTTTCACGCTACGATGCCAGGGTCTTTCACCTCCGACCAACTTCAAATCAGCGTTCAGCCCCGCCGTCTAATTCTCTATGGCGAAACCGAAGTGAGTGTCACCTCTATGGATGGGAAGACCATCTACAAGCGGCCATGTCCGCGACGCATATTCAGAATACAAGACCTGCCCGGAGAGGTTGAACCATCGAGAGCGACTGCAACCCTCAAAGGGGACTTTCTGGAACTCATGATGCCCAAGGCCGCCAAGACGGGCGCGAACACGAGCTAAGAGAATCCAACCGGCCACCGCTTCGTTGCCAACGCCAGCACCGCGAGCGACGCGGATAGCAAGGTAGCGCTGAGTCAAGCTGTCGCGGTTTCTTTCGGTAGTGGGCTACTTTGATTTTGTCGGTTGTTTGAATAGCACAAAGACGTGACCATGAGCATCAGGGGTAGGCGACGGGAAAGCCGCTGCTACTTCCCATCCGCCACTGCCCAGATGATTCAACTGGTCTTCCAGAGTGTTGATTGGCTGACCGAACCTTATTTCTTCGATATAGTATTTCCACTTCATTTTTATCTCCCAAAGAGCCTACGCCACTCTTTCCGCCATCTGCTCGCATGCCCCCCGCCGGATAACCAAGTCCACGGCTTCCCACAGGCGACCTGTTACACCAGCCACCGTTTCGTCTACGCTATCCGCCGTTTTCCAAGTAGCCATTCGGCTTCCGCAATCACGCTTGCTTCGGCTCCAGCCTGCGTGCCTCCCTCTGCTCTGGCAAACCATCCGCCCATCCCGTCGAGGGCAACTTCGGTTTTGGCGTAAAAGGTGTCCCATAGCCGATAGGAAGTGACGCGAATTGGGTAGCCCGCTATTGTTTTGATTCGCTCGGAATATTGCTCGGGCAGGGTCACGGTCTCCATGCTTGCCCTCCGTGCTGCGCAGACCAACTACATTGAGGGGAATTCTACAACAACTCCAAAGCTTCGAGGCAGACTCTGCGAATTAGTGAAAACTGGCAATCGCTTCCGCTTCATCTTCAACTCTGGGAACTACATCTAGCAAGTGTACCGTCTCCAGCACCAGCCTCACATTTCCTTGAGGCCCGAGCAACTTTAGGCTGCCACCTCGGCGCTTGAGGGATGCAAATGCTCCCACGATGGTACTGAGGCTCGAAGAATCTAACTGGGTTACATCGGTGAGGTTGAGCAAAATCTTATTGGTTCCTTCTTCAATCAGCTCTCCTAGCTGATTCCGTAAGAAGTCGTTAGCGCGACCAATCGTCACTCTTCCTTTCAGGTCAACGATGGTGACATCGGAGGTATTTCGAATAAAAAGTTGTAGGCCCATATCTGCACTCTTCCGAACTCTGTCCTAGCCAGTTTCATCAGCATGATAGATGCATGTCTTTGGCCAATTGCCCAGACATCCTCGGCACGGCGATTTTCTTTCGTTCCTATGCGGTGCGTCAGCGACGAGCTTCAATTGCGTTGAAGAAGTCAACAGCCAAGTAAAAATTCAACTGATATTTGTAAGTTCGCGACAATTGGGGTCGAGCATTTTATCGACCTGAGTTCGATGTCTCGGGCGAGATGGGACATTTTCAAGCGCATCCTGAATTCCGATACAATCGGCAAAGGCTGGGGTAGCCTGGCAATGCCTGAACATTCCAAGCGTTCTATCGAACAATATTACTCTGAATATCCTGAACACGACCGTTTGAGTTCTTCTAGCGGACAGCTTGAGTTCGAACGAACCAAAAGAATTGTGCTGCGATTCTTGCCTAATTCGCCTGCAACCATTGCCGATATTGGGGCCGGTACCGGCCCATATTCTTTTTGGCTTGCCTCTCTTGGTTACGAAACTCACCTCGTTGAGCCATCGCGTCGGCTGGTGGAAATCTGTCGCAATCGAATGCAAGCCAACCCTTCTCAACCTGGTCCGCAAGCCATCGAGATAGGCGATGCTCGCTCTCTGCACTTTAAAGATGCTTTTTGTGACGCGGTTTTAATGTTTGGGCCTCTCTATCACCTCACTGAACGAGAAGACCGAATTCGTGCTCTTCGAGAATCGCACCGCGTTCTTAAGCCTGGCGGCTACGCTTTCATAGCGACAATCACTCGAGTCGCATCGTTCATCGACGCTTTATGCCACGACTTGTTGGGTGACCGCTCCTTTCTTTCGATAGTGGAATCTGACCTTGGGACGGGACAGCACAGGAATCCGACAAACGAAATCTTGTACTTTACCGACGCGTTCTTCCATAGACGAACCGAAACTCGAAATGAGATGGAAGAGGCCGGGTTTGAGGTTGTAGCCCAGTTGCCGATTGAGGGTCTCGGGCTTCTGGCACAAGACTTTGATTCGGTCTGGGGTGACCTACAGAAACGCAATAGTCTTCTAGAGCTGTTGGCTCGCACCGAAGGGATTGAAGAAGTGAACGGTGCTTCGGCTCACCACATGTCGGTTGGGGTGAAACGATGAGCCTGTGTTTCTAGTGTAAAGAGTACTGCAGACTGCTCGGAAATACCGAGGACAAGCGTAACCGTGGTGACAGATAACTCTGCACGGTTCATCTACAGCTGAGACGTAATCGTGACCACGCATTCATGCCATGATTGTGATGCACCTGGCGTGGGCAACTGTCGGCGGTGTCACGGCGAAGGGAAAATCCCTTCGGGAAGACGCTTTGGTGAGTCCCCAGCCGAGACAACCTGCCCATGGTGCAAGGGTACGGGTGACTACCCAACATGCGGTGGTACAGGTGAAATCGAAGAGGGTGGTGAGAGCGGGTAACTCGACACTGAAAACATCTTACGAAGTCGGCCTGAGTTGAGTAATCACTTCAGCCAACCAACTTTCTAATACTGTGCGGTGCTCGGACGTCATATCGGTAAAAGCTAAGCCCATCCCAAACCTTCCCTGAGAATAGACCACTCTGGCATTTGTCTCGAACGCGCCATTGTCTCTATGAATTCGTAACCGGACCAACGTACCCTCCGGAAGTGGGTTTAGCGTATCGACGTAACAGCCTCCCAGCCCGAACTCGGAGGTTCGAGCCGAAAGGAGTTGAATTCCCGCTCCTGGCTCGGTCACCTCAACTGATGCGACGAGCGGGCACCGCCGAACCGACCGCTGTTTGGCGGGTTGCAAGTCTTGGCCGGAAGGGCTTGTATCGTTCATTTATGGTGCCTAAAGTCTGCGTCGCTTTGGATTCAGAGGCAATGGCGCGTTCCGGTTTTGTGCTGGCGATGACAACAGGCAGGACAAGAACATTCAATTTCCTGCATATTCCTCCGAGTCTCACATGAAACTACCGCAGACTGCGTACAAAATACCGAGAATCGGGGTCTACGAGGCGGTCGTGACAGATAACTCCCTGCACGCCAAAGAATTGAACTCTATGAGGGCCGATTCGACTGTAGGGGACAAGGAGATTCCTCACTCGCAACCCGGCGAATCATACGTCGCTCGGTAGAAGACCCAGTCGTTCTTGTTTTTCCCTTCTCGCCATTGAATGGATACCCCAGTTTCGGACTTCCATACCTTGGTAACGTTTCTGCGCACGCCACTTTCGCCAGCAGCCTGCGCATTGCATTGAACGGGTCCTAGTGTGATGGTAAGAAAATGCTTTGCGGAATTAGGAAAAACTCCGCGTTCTTGCAAGAACGTGCGATTGCCGGAATACACTTGCTGCACACTCAGGCTATAGGAATGACCGGCGTCCCGATGAATAGCGCTAGCGTATCGGACAGATTGGAGACCCTGTGGCACGGTCACGAATTCAAGGGACCCAGAGCTGCAAAATTTTCTTTCGGCAAAACTAAAAATATCAGCACTGTCACCAGCGTCCGACCAATGAATCTCAACTTGCCGGTCATAATAACTGGTTTGACCTGTGGTCTCCGTACTAGTCGCACGAATCTCGTCAACGTTCCTTTTCAGGAATCGCATCGTTGGACTGTGGGTGCACGCCAGAATATCATCCAGCGTCAGCACCGTGGCTTTCTGTGGTTTTTGTGATTTCTGTTGTGCATAGCTGGGAGTCGGGAAGAGCGGCGGGAACACAAGAGCAACGAAAACGATAGCGACCTTGCAATTGTTGGTTTTCATTGCCACCTCCGCTGACTCCGCAACCCATCATCGATGCGGGTCAGCCTTAATACAACGGACGACATTCCCCTGGCGGCTATCGGGAATGAAACTATTCAAGACTGGTGCCAATCGGCAGGAGGAGAACTGACTTGCCAAAATTCAGGAACAGGTCGGTCCAATTCGACGCCTACTCTTCCCAGACCATCAGAAGGTGTTTCAACATAGACAACCTTGGCCCGGCACTCATGCCAATTCGTCGGGTTCATGAGTAGGAGGTTTTGTCCTAATGAGACCTTCGTCCTCAGCGGCAACAGTGCGCCGTGAGCATTCACAATTAACGTAAATCTTTCTTCTTGAAACTTCTTTCTGTCGGCCGCTTCCCCTCTAATAACAAGAGGTACGTCTAGGGTGAGCCTTTCACTGCGTCGTTGTTGGATTGACATAGTCACGCCCCAGTGGACCAAGTTAGGAACGTAATGTACCCATTGACACTACCCGAGGTTCATCTCTGAAGGCTACTGTCCTTCGGGGCAGTCTCTACTACTGAACGGACGACTGGTGAAAATCCTAACTCGAGCCGTGCCTAGCTAGCCACAGGGTAAGCCGTTTAGATGCAATCATTCGCCGCTTCATCTGGGCCTTACCAACAAATGAGGTCCGTTGCATTGAAGCCAATGCGAAATAGGAATAAAACTGCGCCCGTGACAAAGGGAACAGCGATGAATTCGAAATCAGAAAACGAAACGAAAAAGGAATCAAAAATGAAAATTACGAAGATAATGAAGAGTTCGGTTTTTGCAGCGGCGCTGGGACTAGCGTGCTTGCTGCCGACAACAACGCATGCGCAAGCGGACGTCTCGCCCGACGCCTACGAGAATGTCAACACTGAAACGATTGTGGCCGAGCAGCATGTGCAAGTAGCGGCCAACACAGCGAAGCCGGCCGATTTTCAGGGACAGTTCGCGCTGCCGTATGAAGTGCGCTGCAAGGGCAAGAGTCTGAAGTCCGGCCAGTATGTGCTGTCGGTTAAGTCGGAAGGGACAGGCCGCGTGGTGACGATTGCTCGGAACGGCGAAACGATGAATATTCGCGCACAGGAACTGGCGGGAAATCGTGCAGCGGGCCGCAGTGCAATGATGGTACGGAAATCGCCCAACGGGCGGATGCTGGAAGCCGTTTACGTCCGGCAGTTGAACGTTCTGCTCTTCTTGGATACAAATGCGGCTGTCCAGTCGGGGAGGATGGAGAGCCTGCCAATTTCATAAGTAGGTTTTTCACGCACACAAAGAACGCCTCGCCGACACGAGCCCCGGCGAGGCGCTCGTGTTTTTAGGAGAATCGAATTGGCATACAGAACCGCGAAAGTGGCTGAATCTAGCTCGCTGATTCGATAAACAACGAGCGGACCGATTCCCGATGTTTTCACGTTTTCCTACATCCCAAGCCGCTTTCAGACAGAAAATACCGCAGACTGCTCGGAAATATGGAGTAGCCTAAGGTGTTTTACCAGCAATAGAGGTGGAAGTGATGAATATCCGAAATAATGTACGCGACCCAGAAGACCGAGTTATTGACGAGCGCAGCGAAAAGCAAAGGAAAGAAAAGATGATGGATAAGACCGTTGCCGACAGCTTTCCTGCAAGCGACCCTCCTTCATCATTACCAAATCCGGGCAATGATTCATTCAATTCATAGATGCGACAGGAAGCCGCCAAAACGGTTCAGGCAGCGTCCTCAAGTAGGGCGTTCGATTTGGCCTAGAAAGGAGTCGCTATGTCAGACATTGAAAAGGGACCAACTCGAGAAAAGATAGAAGTGCGGGCATACGAAATCTATTTGAAACGAGGCGATGCAGATGGTGTTGCGCTCGAAGATTGGCTCGCTGCCGAGAAGGAACTAGCCTCGGATAAAAAGAAGTCAACGTAGCTGGAGTACCCGTATTTTACAATGTGTTGGCAGTTTCCTGGAGATTCCGCCGAATCCATCTTGAAAATACCGCAGACTGCGTGCAAATACCGAGAATAGGCGGCGTACGAGGCAGTCCCGAGAGTAAGAAGTGCGGTAGTTGCCTTGGCAACAACCGCCTTGCATCGCTTGCTTGCTTCAGCGAGAGTTACAGAGCATTTAGTCACACCCCAGGAGAAAATGTGGACTTCGTAACCAAATTCGAGAAGGCGCTTCGCAAGAGGTATCAGCATCTTAAGACGGAGCTGGCGAAAATTGAACATCTGATTGACGCTTTTGAGAAAGGTGCGAAGCGGGGTGCCAAACCGACCGGTCGCAGTAAGTTATCGGCAGCAGGTCGCAAACGAATCTCGATGGCACAGAAGGCTCGGTGGGCAAGAGCAAAGAAGGGATAAGAGTCAAATCGACAGTCGGCTAATGCGTATGCTCCGTCTGGTATCTCTTCGCAGTTTTCTGTACTAGCGGTCTCGGGTAGATTCCAGCCCGCTATCTAGGTTCCAGACCGCTATCAATGTCAGGACCGTGGCAAAAATCACGAGTAAACCAATCGACCTCCGCTGCGTGTTTGGATTGTCCATATTTTTATCCTGAAAGCGGGCGGGCTAAACTGAATCAGTTTTGGAGCAGCCAATTGGCTAGGCGGCTGTTCGGTGCTGCACGGAATTCCAAGATTGTGGCATAAACCAGATTAGTCGTGAGGCCCGGCGCTCTTCCTTCCTCGGGGTGACGCACTCAAGGATAATCCCTTCTACCTGCGAGTAAATAAAGTATTCCCCCGGCGCGACAAGAGCGAAGCTAGTTGTGCGTTCCCTAGCTTCTTTCAGAGTCTCAACGGCCGTAATCCAGAACGGGTAACCCTGGTCACGGCGTTTGAAAATATCGTAAGTGGGCTCCATTTCGAGCCCCTTGCGAAACGAGTTTGAGTCGTGAAGAATCATTTCAAGGTTACAATTGTGCATTCCTCTGGCCATTCGCACAGTCGGACTGTCAATAGAATCACCGAGTTAGTCGAGTTCGCTCTAAAGGCTTCTAAGTACTCCTATTCGCACTGAGTAACTTTGTCAAAGTACACGCCCATCCTTCGTACTAGTGCTTTTGAGAGTTCACAAACTGGACGGGCAAATCTAAAGCCGAGGGCAGGATGATGGTTTCTGACTTGTGCTGACGCAATGCAAAGTGAGGAACCATTTCGATGTCGCTTGAAGTTGCTGCTCGACAAGTTGGAGGGATTACGGTTGTGGATGTCAACGGGAACCTCTGGCCGAGAACTGATAAGAGCGGTCACTTACTGAGTAAGTTGGTTAAGGATTTAGTGGAAAGCGGGAACAAGAGAATCCTCCTGAACTTGAAAGGGGTTAAGGAACACGACAACTCGGGGGTTGGAGAATTGGTAGCGAGCCTCAAAGCAATTCGCCAACAGCGGGGCCAGTTGAAACTAGCGAATGTGAGTCAGACGTTGAACGCACGGTTGGCATTCGCAAGATTGAGTAAAATATTTGACATTTACGAGGACGAAACTAGTGCAATCAAGGCTTAGGGCGAATACCTGATTGCCCCCGTATCCCGGCGACGCTTGACACTTGATGTGAGGGTCACATGGTCCGCGATGAAATGTGCGTGTGCGGACATCCGCAGTCACTGCACAGAACTTACGGCTGCAATGGCAGGCTGCCCAATCCAGACCCGAAGAAAACCGACCGCGTTTTCTGTCAGTGCAAAGCATTCCAAAAGCGAAAAGTTGCTCACGCTGGTAGCCACCAATAGATTAATTGGGTTGCAACGGACCGATATAGCGTCGGTAGCACAGGATTACACCAACGCGGCCAGATAGACGCCGACGGTGCCGCTCCTGACCAGTGCAGCTGAAAGGCTTTTCGGTAGTCAGCGAAGTGAAAACCCGAACCCTGACAGGTTACCCAGAAGCGGCTTGGATGGAGAGTTGGCTAGGACCGCCCCACAACCCTAATTTAACTGTCATAGTATCAGCAAGATACATTGGTTCTTGGCTTAAATCTCGTGCTTGGAGTGCAATCGCGTGCATTTGGGGCGGTGGTAAGCACTGGATACATGGCTTGAGGCTGAATTGCGGAAACGAAAGGAAAACACTAGGAACACATAGTTAAACCAGTAGTTTGGTTGGTCGTTAACCGTTGTGGTTTATGTTTGACTAGGTAACAAAACAATTTGCTGTTCAAACCAACTGACAACGGGCAGGCGAATGTTGGCTATAAGCCTTCGACTAGGGAGCTTTCGGGGAGACGACCCCGATGTCAGCGATATTGTCTCCTTTCTTGAGTGAGGGCACCGCGTCGAGATGGAGGATGACACCGGCGTTTGGTGCACGGGGCTCAGAGATGGTCTTGCCGAAGAAATCGGTGACATAGCCGAGCTTCATTCCGGCTTCAACGTAGGTGCCACGCTTGACGAGGGGATAGAAGATGCCTTCGACATCGCTCGAGACATCGACAATTTTCTCGAGCCAGACTGGATTCTCGACCGGGTGCGGTTCACCTGGGAGCATTTTCAGAGCGCGCATCGTGCTTAAGGTACCGTTGACTAGAAGTGCGACGTCATCGGCCTCGACGGTTCCTGCGTAACCAGCTTCCACGACTATTGACGGTTTGCCCCGCACGGAGGCGGTATTGTCGAGATAGCGGGTGGCGATGGGGTCGGTGGGGCGGTCGCGCCAGATAATGATGTGGTCAAGACCGAAGGCTAGAACCATTTCCTTCGAGATTCGGTCCTGAGCATCTTTGCCGGTCGGGCCCCAGTAAGCGTAGGGCCGGAGACTCTCGTCGAGGTCACCACCGTGATAGTCAATCAGGTAATCGCAGCGGTCGACGACTTGGTTCGTGATAATCAAGGATGCGCGCTCGGTCTGTGTGCCATCGGCTCGGCCAGGATAGAAGCGGTTCATGCTCTTGTTGTCGATGGGATTGACATGAGGGACCTTTTGCTCGAAAGAGGCGATGTTGACTAGGGGGATGAGGATGACCGTGCCTGAGATTTTAGCCGGGTCCAGCTCGCCGACCAGCTTCTCAACGGCGATGATTGAAACGTATTCCGTGCCATGGGCACCGGTCACTAGAGCAAGGACGGGGCCCGATTTAGCTCCATTGATGACGACCACGGGGATGTTTGTGGCAGAGTCGATTCCGGCGGGGACTTCAAGGTAGCCCGTGGCTTTCTCACCCGGGGAGGCGGAGGCGGTGCCGACTGTAAAAGACCTCTGCGCAGATGCAAAGAGTGGTGAAAAAAGGAAAATGAGAAGGCAGGCTAGTAGAGAAGAAAACGAGCGAAGCATGAGACCTCCCCAAAGCGATTGAGCATATCGCGAGTAGAGCGTGCCGCTCAACCAGCACAATGAAAAGCCTCCCGGTCGTCAGAAACGTAAAAAACGGAACTTGACAGTTTGCCCAGGTGCGGTTTGGTCGCCATGCTCTCAACGCAATGTTCAGCGCCTCCCACAGGCCAGACTGAACCGCTGCACCCAAAAGCCCCACCTTACAAAGTGGTCTGGGCTGTCCACTTAGGAGGGATAGTAAGCTAGGTAAGAAGGAGAAGCCTGAAGAGTATCGACCTATTGGACCTTGGTGGGGCACTTTGCCCCTTGAGGTTTCGGCCGGGACTGTGCGCCAGTCCAACCGCCCCATGTAGCGAAAGCGCCCCCGAGGAACATCCTGCCCAAGGTGAAAGGGTGGATTGAATGCTAACCCCAGCGTACGGGTGAGGTGCAAAGAGCGTTGGTTTGGTACTGTCAGCAAACCACCTGATTTCGTAGCCTCGACCCACTTGATTAAGAAGAGGTGTCGGTAGCATAAGATGGCAGCAGCGCGGCAATACAGTCGCCTGCAGTGCTGCCCCTGACCAGTGAAGCGGAAAGGCTTTTCGGTGGTCAGCGAGTGGAAAAACGGTCCCGGGCGCCGATATTGCCTGGGTTGATAAGTTCGATGCTGAAACAAATCCGCAACCTTCTGCAACCTGGGCGCAACCTGAAGAAATCGAGCTGTACGCTGATGCTTCGCAACCTCTTGAAAACATTAGTGGGCCCGCCAAGATTCGAACCGGGGACCAGCGGACTATGAGTCCGATGTTCCG
>Ga0210401_10000340_pt1 | contig 57474 bp, 55 predicted proteins | sample IncBWH32MmetaG_FD_150866 | JGI IMG/M metagenome (GOLD analysis project Ga0210401, IMG submission 150866) | Forest soil microbial communities from Barre Woods Harvard Forest LTER site, Petersham, Massachusetts, United States - Inc-BW-H-32-M | ecosystem: Environmental > Terrestrial > Soil >...
CCCACTTCAAGGCAGCCATCACGACCGCCTACAAGCGACTCGGCACGTGCGACGATCGTTCCCCCAAGTCTCGGTGCAGGCGCCTGCGGTTCCGACTCTCGCGCTAGACGCCAGCCGCTTCGCGACTGCGATGTGGTTCGCACGGCTCTGCTGGTTCGCCTCGTGGCTCGGACTCGGGCGGCCACCGCAACGGGCCGAACAGCTCCGCGATGCCCACGCGGTGTGTCTCCTCGGCGGCTCGAATCTGTTCGTACAGGGCCGCCATCGCATCATCGGACTTGCCAGACTATTCCAGCTGCTTGCGCCGGCGCTGATCGCGCAACGAGAAGGAATCCCGACGTATCTCCTCGGACACACTATCGGGCCCCTTTGTGGTCCCACCGCCTCGACGCTCACACGGATCGTGCTTTCGAGGGCGACGTTGATCACGGTGCGAGAGAGACGAAGCGCGGAGTTGCTGGCGGAGCTCGGGATCCCAGAAAGCCGCTACCGCGTCGCCCCCGACCTCGCCTTCGCGCTGACCCCGTCAAGCGCCGACAACTTGGAAGTGATGAGGCGAGCCGGCCTCGACCAGCGCTTTCTGGCCCTCTCCGTGCGTCAACACCCTTACCTCAGCCGCGACGCCACCAACACCATGCTCTCCGAGGTGGCACAGTTCGCGCGAGACGCTCTCTACACCGGCCACGTCAAGCGAGTCGCCGTTATCGCCCAAGCTCGCGGCCCGACGTCGATCGAGGACGATCGCCCCGTTAGCAGACAACTCGCCGCGGACATTGGCCCCGAGGCCGTCTTCCTCGAGGAGGATCTCTCCGCCAGTGAGCTTGCGAACGTCTACGGGGCTGCCAGCGCGGTCGTCGCCGTCCGACTGCACGCCGCCATCATCTCGATGACAGCCGATACACCGGCGGTCGCGATCGGCTATTTCACCTCCAAGACCGAGGGAGTCTTCGAGCTCCTCGGGATGCCTGAGATGCGATGCGAGTTCGCGGACGTTACCGCCGGTTTCCTCCAGCAACGGCTCCAGGTCATGCTCAGCAGAGATTCCCGGGTCACCGTACACAGCCGCGCCGAACAGGCCCGCACCGAAGTACAGGCGATCGTGGGAGCGCTGCGCTGATGCGCATCATGCACGTAAACCTCGGCGGGTTCGGAGGCACCGTCGACGGGATCTCCGCCGCCGAATCGCAGCTGCTCCGGCTCCTGTCCGAGGCCGGCCACCAATCGTTCCGCTTGGACCGGCAGGGCGCGCTGTCGCCTGCGGGCGCCATTCGCGCAGTCGCAACGGCGAGGCGCATGCGGGTGGACGTGGTCCATCTGCACTCGCTCTTCCGGCCCGCGCACTGCCTGCTAGCGCGGACGCTCCGAGCCTGGAACATTCCCTACGTCGTTTCGCCGCACTCCGCGCTCGCTCCCGCGGCGCTCAGAAGAGATGGGTTCCGCAAGCGACTGTTCCTCGATCTGCTCGACCGGTCGATGCTGCGCGGGGCGACTGCCGTCATTTGTCTCACCCCACGCGAGCATCAGGACGTGTTGTCGGCGTGCCCAGATGCGCGCACAGCGATCGTTCCGAACCCGCATGTCTTCGATGCCGAAACCCGATGGTCTTGGTGTCCTAGCCAGCGCCCCACGATTCTGACCCTCGCCCGCTACGACGTCTACCACAAGGGACTCGATTACCTCTCGTGGATCGCACGCGCCCTCCCAGAGGCGGACTTTCGCGTTCATGGGGTACCCGATCACAACGAGGTCGAGCTCATCGGAGCGGTGGCCCGCACCGCACCCGCGAACTACTCGCTCGAGCCTCCCGTCGTCGGGCCCGCAAAGGCACATGCCCTGGCGGGGGCCGACCTCTACATCCAGGCCTCTCGGTGGGAGGGTCTGTCGATTTCGCTGATCGAGGCGTTCGCTGTGGGTGTGCCCACAGTCGTATCTGCCCAGGTGGCCGATACCGTTCCGATGAGAGTGCAGGGACTAGGCCTCGTGATGCCGCGCGACCCAACCCTCGCGGCGGAGGCGATCCGACGCCTTCTAGACGATCCGGATCGTCAGCGGGCAATGAGCGATGCTGGCAGCGCTTGGGTTCGCGCCGCTCTTGCTCCCGAGCGCGTCATCCCGCTGCTCGAGGAGGTCTACCTGACTGCGTCGGGTCTGAATTCCTAGAGATACAGACCGTGTTGGAGCTTCGAATTGCCGAAAGTCGGCGCGCCATTGGCGCGCCGAGCCTTCTCCGCGGTGCACGCAGGCACGCACACGTCTAGTAGCGCGGTTCGGGCCGCCCATCCTCGTCGAGTAAGCCGGGACATTCCTCCGACGAACGTCTAGATTTGTGGCTTCTCGTCACGACTGCCCGTCCTCGGCCGAGGAGTGCGGGAGCCGTCATTTCGACGCCTCATCCAAGATCGACATGCCCACCAGATCGCACCCCCTCCCCCCCGCCGCTGTCTCCTTCCTAGTCTCGGCACTCGGACTCATCGCGGCCCTGAGCCTTGCGGTGGCGACGGCCGATGCGCACCCTCTCCGCGGTGTTGCGCGCTGCACGACCGAGCCGACCTCCACGTCTTCCCGCCCCAGCCGTCAGCACTGTGCGGCACCGCAAGCACGTGCCACCGTCAAGCGACGCGATGCTAGGACGGTCTCGATCACGTCGGCTCGACACCAGGGCGGGAGGCTTCTGAGCAACGTCGGGCTCCGAGCGGGCCCATCGACGCCGGCCGATCCTTCGGGCGCGCCAGTGCCCAGAGGAAATGTGCAGGGATGGGACCAAGTGTTCGCCGAAAGCTTCAAGACGAGCGTCCCCCTCGGTGGCTTTTCCGGATGCGTCGCGGGACCAACGCTGATCAGCTCGGCCTGCTCGGGACTCCCGAGCAACCTCAGATCCCGATGGTGGGCGTACCCAGACGGGTGGCAGGACACCGAACACCACGGCATCTATTCTCCGTCAAGGGTCTTGAGCATCCACAACGGCGTCCTCGATTACTATCTCCACACCGTCGATGGCACGCCCGTGGGCGCGGCTCTGGTCCCGAAGATCCCCGGGGGCATCCGGGGTGGCGGCCTCCTCTACGGTGCCTATGTAGTGCGGTTTCGGGCGGAACCGATTCGCGGCTACAAGACGGCGTGGCTCCTGTGGCCCGACCGCGAAGTTTGGCCGGCCGAAGGCGAGGTCGACTTCCCGGAGGGCGACCTGTCGGGTGACATCGATGCGTTCATGCACCACTCCGGTGCTGCTTCCACCCCAGCGCAGGACGTGTACCCGACGACCGCCGACTACAACGCCTGGCACACCGCCATCATCGAATGGACTCCCGGCAACTGCCGTTTTATCCTCGACGGACAGCAGATAGGCGCCAGTTCGGAATCCGTACCGCGCGACCCGATGCACTGGGTTCTCCAGACCGAGACCGCCACCGACGGCTCGATCCCCACCGCGAGCGCATCAGGCCATGTGCTAATAGCTTGGGTCGCGGCCTACACTCCCTCCTAACATCCCGATGCGTGCCCGGCGGGGGCAGCTCACGCTCATCGCTGCGTGCTACCGCAGTGGCTGGCTCAGGTCGCTCAGCTCGAAGCTCGGCCCTTCCCCAAACATCCTTCGGCTCCTCGCCGCCAGCGCCGAGTACCGCCTCACGGCTCTGCTCCGCCGCCCGCTCCTCAGCTCGAGCTCAATGAGTTCTCTCTGCACGTCCTCGTCGTATGGCTCCAATTCCCCCAGACGATTGAGCGCGCGTCCCGCCTCCCCCAAGTCCCCTCTCTCCAGCCGCTCGTCGGCCACCATTCTGAGCGTCCTACATGCCAACTCGTGCAGATGCTGCCGCTCCCCGTTCGCCCAATCGGCGTACGGCAGCTCCTCGAGAAACCCCCCTCGATATGCCGCCAGCGCGCCCTCCGCGAGCTCCAGCGCTCGTATCGGATCCACGCCGCCGGCGTCCAGCGCCCGGGCCGCCTGCTTCTCGAACGTGTCGATGTCTAGCGTCACCCACTCACTGTCCAGCTGATACGTCCCGGCTTGCGAGCGGATGAATACAGACGCCTCGCGCCGCCCCCTCCCGGGTTCCAGGTGCCCCCGTAATGCGTGCACGTAGTACCGCACGTTCCCGGCCGCCTGATAGCTCGCATCGGCCCATATCCCCTCAGCGATCTCATCCACGGTCACCGGCCTGCGACGATGCGCTACCAAGAACTTCAGCAGCTGCCCCGCTCGCTGATCGAGCCAGCTCCCTCCTATTCCGCGCCCGCCGGATTCCACCTGAGTCGTCCCGAGACACCGCAGATGTAGGCCAGGCGGCGAGTGCACGTTCCGCGCCTGTCCTCCGACTGCAACGCGCGACGGGCGTATCTGCACGGCGACCCTCTCTGGTCCCAGCCTCCCCGCCGCGAGCCAGACAGGCACGCCACCGGACGGAGTCGACATCTCGACCTGCAGCTCCACCGCTCCCCCGTCGTCGACGCGAAGACCGAGACGCGCCACACATGAGCCCGCCAGCGGCGAGCCAGCCGCCCCGCACCCGAAGACCTCGCAGCAGGTCAGCTCCGCCAGCCCTGCTTGCTCGTCCCCGATCAGCCGGCGCGCCTGCGCGTTCGCGCAGACCACCGTCCCATCAGCTTGCAGCACGAGCATTGCGTAGGGGAAGCCCGCAAAAGCCTCTCGCTCGAGTGCCTCCGCCACCGCAGCGCTCATGCCGAAAGCCTCTCGCCGAGCAAGCTCGGGCGCGACGGTCGGCGGCCCCGAAACCCGATCCGCCAGTGTTTATGGACAGCCTTCCCTGGCATGTACTACCCCCTGCTTCCTTGATCCCGGCACGCATCCTACTGGAAACTACGACGTTTATGCTGGCGCGTTTCACGAGGCACTCGCGCCAAAACACCCCCACACCCCGTTTGTTCGCGCACGGCGGTGTTCGTCGGCTCGCGGCCGGCCCGCTCTGTCACCGCCAGCCGCGGTCTTTGGGCTCCCCACGTAGCTCGTACATGATGCCCCCAGGTTGATCGCGGGTTACTACGAGCCCGGTCCGCTCGAGTCGGGCGAGGTTGTAGCGAAGGTTGGCCTGCGTGCCTCCCGTCCGGCGTGCGAGCTCCTCGCCAGTGCACGGCCCCCCGCTCAACGCGGTTATCAGATCTGCGCGCAACGCTCCTGGCTTGGCGCGGCCACCGCCGCGACCCGACGAATCCCCGAGCGCCGGCGGTTCTGGGACGGGCGCCAGATGCCGTTCCTCGGCATGTCGGCCGCCGATAACGGTGGCGGAAAACCCCAGCCGCTCGCGCACAAAGTCGGCTGGGCCCATGTTGTGCAGCCGCGCAGCCAGATCAAGTTGGTTGCGCTCGGCCCGAGTAAGCGGGATCTCGATTGTCTCCAGCGTCTCGTCCCTCATGGCAGGCCCAACCGTCTAGGCACGCTCGAAGACAAAGCGGTCCGCTACTCCGCAGATCTCAAAGACGCGATGCACCTGCTCGGGGCCCTTCGCCAACGTTAGGACGCAGCCGCGCCCGCGGCATTCCTTATCGCTCATGAGGATCGCGCGCAAACCAACCGAGTCAATGAACGACACCCGCCCTAGATCCAGGACGATTCGCTTCGCTGACGCGATACTCCGAACAGCCGCCGATAACCGACCCGCCGTCCGCATATCGAGCTCGCCTTCTATGAGCAGCCAACGCTCCCCCTCGATGCGTTGCTCGCGAATCTCGAAGCCACTCGTCCTTACCTGCTCGAACCCCGTCCGGGTCCCGTCGTTTGGCTTTCCCAACCCCTCAGGCATTACGGATCCCACCCGGTCGTACAACTCCCCGCCGGGCCTCGATGATCGCCTCCTCCGTGGCGCTCCACCGGTACGGGTCGGGGTATTCGTCACGCCCGGTCACGTGCGTCGCTGTGCCGTGCTTGAGCGTCGCATAGCTCATGAGCCCGAGGGCAATTTGATCTCACAACGGTCTTGAGCGATTCCCGCTTTATCGGCCGCGCACCCGTTCGCCATCGCGACCCTCACGCGGGCCGTTCCCACGGCGCTGGGCGACTCTCCGGACACCGGACCCAACATTCGAAGCCGGACACAATAGCCGAAGCATAAACGCTCATAGAGCAGAGATAGCCCTATCCCTTCTAGGTCGCTGTTGACAAAGAACCGACTGTATTTCTTGATGACACGCTGGCTGATGCGGTGCGGCGAGGCCAAAAAAATAAACATTGTGTTGAGAAGGAGGTTGCAACGCTCACGACCCACACGTGCCCGCCCGAAACGCCCCACATGTTCATGCAGGCCTTTCGCTCGCCATTCCTGCCGGATGTCCGGGACCTCGCTGGGCTCGAGGCGACCTGGCATCAGGAACACGTCCGCTACCTCGGCGAGGAACTGCGCACCCAGATGCCGGAGGTCGTGCGACGGACGATGGCCCGCAACAAGTCCACGGCCCCGGCTCTCAGCGACCTCGTTGAAGAGCGATTCGAGCGGCTCGGGGAGGTTTCGACGACCGCCGTCGCGTGCTGGATGGCCGGCGACTCAGCCGAGAGCGCCATGGAGGTCGGGCACGAGGTCTGGCAGATCTTCGGCCAGCTCGCCGCCCAACGCGCCGCTCCGCTCGGCGAGGTCACCAAGCGCTGCTGGCGCTGGTGCGACGCCACTAGCGAGGTGCTCCGTGAGACCGCTGCGCGCCTCTCCATCCCGCCTGATGCCCTCGGAGTCGCCCTCGGAATGCTCGAGACCGCCCTGCGGCTCACCCTCGTCCAGATGTGCGACTCCTTCGACGCCGAGCGCAATTCCTCCGATCTCGAGCTCGAGCGGCGCCAGCGGGAGCTCGCATTCATGGCCACCCACGACGACCTCACCGGCCTCCCCAACCGCACTCTGATCGTCGACCGACTCGAGCAGATGCTCCTGCGCGCCCGCCACACGACCGCCGCCGTCGCCGCCCTCTTCATAGACCTCGACAACTTCAAGGGCATCAACGACACCCTCGGCCATTCCGCGGGAGACGAGCTGCTCCGGTCCGTCGCCGCTCGGCTCGACGGCATCGTCCGCGACGTCGATGCTGTCGGGCGCCTCGGCGGCGACGAGTTCGTCGTCGTCGCAGGCGACATATCGCTCGAAGCCGGCCCCGAGCTCGTCGCCGAGCGACTGCTAGCCGCGCTCAAACGGCCGATCCTGATCGGCGAAGACCAGACCCCCGTGACGGTTACCGCATCCATCGGCATCGCCTCCGGCGATCGCGCGAGTGCCGCTGAGCTCCTGCGCGACGCCGACATCGCCATGTACGAGGCAAAGCTCGCCGGACGCAACGGCTACGTCGTCTTCGAGCGCGGCATGGCCGATGCCGTCCAGAGCAAGATGGAGCTGGAGATGGACCTCCGTTCAGCGCTCGAGAACGAAGAGTTCTTCCTCGTCTTCCAGCCGACCTTCTCGCTCGAGGACATGTCCCCGACCGGACTCGAGGCACTCATCCGATGGGAGAGTCCGCTCCGCGGAATAGTCCAGCCCAACGATTTCATCCCGCTGCTCGAGGAGACCGGCCTGATCGTCGAGATCGGCCGGTGGGTGCTCGTCCGCGCCTGCGAGCAGGCCGCCAAGTGGCGCAATGAAGGCCACCCTGTCGGCATCGCCGTCAACGTGTCCGCACGTCAGCTGGACTCAGACCGGATCCTCGCCGACGTCAAAGACGCGCTCGCCGCGGCCACCCTCGAGCCCGAGTCGCTCACCCTCGAGATAACTGAGACCACGCTCATGCGCGATACCGCCGAGACGGTCGGACGCCTCACGGCGATCAAGGACCTGGGCGTCCGCGTCGCGATCGACGACTTCGGCACCGGCTATTCGTCCCTAGCGCATCTGCGCCAGTTCCCTGTCGACTCTCTGAAGATCGACCGATCCTTCGTCACGGGCGTGGGCGAGAACTCCGAAGGCGAGACCCTCATCCACACCCTCGTCCAGCTCGGCAAGGCACTCGGCATCGAGACCATCGCCGAGGGCATAGAGCAACAGGCCGAGCTCGCTCTGCTTCGCGACGAGGCCTGCGACTCCGGACAGGGCTTCTTCTTTGCGCGACCCCTCACGACCGAGGACGCCGAGCGTTTCCTGCGCCAGACGCTCGAGCACGCCTCCGCCACCGCGCCGCCCCCACGCCGCTCGTCCGATGCCGCGTCGAGGCGGCCTCGCATCCCTTAATCCGTCGGCCACGTTTATTGGTTTGCGTCGACCACGGTTAGTGGTTTGCGCCACAGGCCATTTCCTTGGCGACATGCCGGGCAGAATGCCGCTGGATCTTGACAGCACTCCGCGTCGCGCCTACCATGCATCGACACCGTTTATCCGACGCTCCCAGTCTCGGCTAACGGTGCAGTTCGCGGGCGTGCGTGCTGCTCCTTTTGCACGTACTCTCGTTGCAGCACCGGGGATACCCTCTCCCGGCAAGTCCCGGCCCCCCTCGTCGGGCAAACCCGGAGATTCCATTCTCCTCCGGGTCCTCCAGGGTGCCGCGCCTCGTCAAGCGGAGGCGCGGCCCTCCTGGAGGAGGGCTAGGAGAAGGTCTCGCCCTTCGCCGCGGCGAGGCACGTTCGGCTCAGATGGCCCGAGGCCGAGGAGGCGACGAGCCAGCCGCTGTTCATCAACCCGTACGAAGGTCGGCACCGCTGATCAGGGGAGGCATCCCCCTTCAGGACAAAGCCCGTGCCGCCGACAGGCCTTGGCCCTCGACCCAAGGAGACGGACCGAAAGAGACACCTGCCCGGAGAACTGTACAGGGGCACGATGCCCCCGCTCGTCATCGTTTATGTCCGGCCTCTTAGAGGTGGTCGGCTGGCCTGATCCAGCCCCCGGCCACGCGCCCGACCAGCGGCGCCACGCGTCTCAGGACGTCACCGCCACCGACGCAGTCCCCCACACAGGAGTATCATCACGAAGGTGAGCGATGCTGAGCGGTTTCACGGCTGGGCGCGCTCTCGATGTTTGCTTCGAGCCGTGTGCGTTCGGACGTCGCCGGCATCCGTGCCCATAGCCCTCGCCTTCGCGCTCGCCCTGCTCATCGTCCCCCTAAGCGCCTCGCCCTCCGCCGGCGCGAGATTGGCGTCTCCCTCCCGCGCCGGCGCCCGCTCACCTGAAGGGCACGGAGCGCCCACGGCCGTGACGGCGAGGACGGTCACGTTCAACATCGAATCCAATCTCCATCTTATTGGTCGGCCGGGACACGTTTTCAATGAGCGAGGCACGTTCAGCGGCAGCCAGTCCGGCACGATCGAAATCCGCTTCACTTCCGTGACGCACACCTCTGGAGAAGCAACGTTCGCAGCCTACTCTTCGCACGGCGGCTCGGTAAGCGGCCACGCGAGCACGAAAGGCCACGTAGTGGGCGCCACTGTCTACTTCAATGGCAACCTGACCGTCACTGGGGGAACCGGCCAATGGGCACACGCCTCCGGCAGGAACCTGAGATTCAGCGGCACCGTGGACCGGCATACGTTCAATGCCAAAACGCACATGCAGGGCAGTATCACTGTGTAATGCCCCGCAAGGTGGCTACCGTCCTTCCTGTGGTCATGATGCTTTGGTGTCTCTCCGGGCCAACACCGGCGCGGGCATCGGACACGGTCAACATGAGCGTCGCATTCTCGCCATACCGGCTCGGCAGAAGCACGACTCTGAAGATCAGACTGAAATTTGGCGTCAAGGGAGCCCCCACGGGTATACCGGCTCCGGTGACGAGGTTCGATATGCAGATCCCAGCAACCCTAGAATTAATCGGCAGCAGCCTGGGTCTCGCTGTCTGCACGCCAGCAGCTCTGCTGGCCGGGGGGTGGCCCGGCTGCTCACCAAATGCGCGCCTCGGGCTCGGGAGCGCTGACATCGATCTTCCTCTGGGACCATCGCCCGTGAGCGAGTCGGCCAGGATCGAGGCCGAGATGGGACCTCCGGTGGGTGAAGATGTTGGCGTCCTGCTCTACACCGAAGCCACGACGCCGGTCGCCGCGCAGCTAATCTTCCCGGGGCTGCTACTCGAAGGAGGGGGTGGTCAGGGTCTCGACGCCTTCGTGCCACCAATCCCCGCAGCACCGGGCGGGCCCGACGTCTCACTCGTGAGCATGAACCTCAGCCTCGGCCCAGAACACCTGACCTACTATGAGAAGGTCGGCGGCACGACGGTGAGGTACCACCCGCGAGGCATCTCCCTCCCCGCGAAATGCCCCTCAAATGGCTTTCGCTTCGTGTCAAAGATAGCCTTCCAGGACGGTACCGCTGTGACCGCGTCGAGCGCTGTTCCCTGTCCGCCCAGACGCCGACACTAGAGAGAGGGAGACAAAGCCAGCCCCCCCGGGGGAGCCTCATTTGGGCTCTAGGCAAACCAGGACTCGCTCGAGTCCCTGCTCAGCCCCCGAGAAGCCATTATGGGCGATCCCACCTGGCATCCTTGCCTTCCCGCTGGGATACTGAGCAAAGCGGTTGTCCCGTCCGCCAACACGACATTTCGGAAAGGAACGCCCACAGATGAAGAATGCGCCACTTGCGTTAGTCGGGGCAGTTGTGCTCACGTTGCTCGCTGGTTGCGGCTCCAACGGATCCGGCGGCTCGACCGAAACCACGATCGTGACCGTGGCCGGAAAAACGAGCACCGTCGTGATCGCCAACGGCAAGGCCGTCACACAGCCACAGCACACCGGCCTGCAGGCGGACACCACGCCCAAGTTCGGTACAGCGGCCGCCGGCGAACCGGTGCAGGGCGGCATCGTCCAGATCGTCTACCGCGACATCGCGATCGACCCCGACGTGCTCAAGGTCAAAGTCGGCTCGAGCATCAGGTGGACCAACGAAGACCCCGGCAAGTGCAACGTCACGAGCGAGGGCGGGCCATACAAGTTCGCCTCCAAGGACATCGGCGCAGGCCAGAGCTTTGAATTGAAGGTCGAAAAACCAGGAGTCATCCACTATGAGTGCACCTACTACCCCACCACAATGAACGGAACGATCGAAGTCATCCGTTGATCGAGTCGCCGCCCGACGTGCTCTACTTCGCGGCAAGGAATCCGCCGAACACGGTGCCCGCATATTCATATCCCCGCGACATTCGCCGATCTCGCGGTACCCGTTGCGATGCAAAATCTCCCGGAAGCCTCGGCTGACCGAAGGCGCCGATACCCGTTTTGCCTTAGCTCCACGACTTACTGGTGATCCGCTCGCGCCCCCCCGCTGACCAGTGTGAGCGTTTATTTGCCCAGTCGCGGTTGGATCGCAGCGGCGTCAGCCGCACACTCATCCGCCGGCGCAGGGTGCGAGCCGTACCCGCCGCGCACACCACGCCGTGACAGGAAATCGTCGCCTGACCCCACCGGCCAGCAAGGCTCGGCCCTCGGCGGCGCACGGCGTCTCTTGCCAGGAACAAGCCGGCCGCGATGACACGATTCTCCGTCAGGGCCGCCATGCCGCGATCGATGAGCGAGAGATCCCGATCCGTGACCACACCACCGACGAAACCTAGGCGCGTTTCGCGCGTTCAACGCTGACCAGGGCTCGCGTGCTCGGCGGCGCCGTCGCCGTCGCACCGTCGGGCTCCAGGTGTGGCAGCACGCCGTCAAGGCGCGCGGGCACCCACCAGTTCCAGGCACCGAACACGCGCATCAGCGCCGGTACGAGCACAAGCCGGATCAGGGTGGCGTCGATCGCGATGCCGATGGCGACGGCGAAGCCGAGCTGCTTGAGTTCCAGCAAATTGGCGGTGGAGAAACTGCCGAAGACGGCCACCATGATCGCGGCGGCGGCGGCGATCGGGCGGGCGGTGTGCTCGACGCCGGCGGCGACCGAGCGGCGGTTCTCGCCGGTGCGCTTCCATTCTTCCTGGATGCGGCGAATCAAAAACACCTCGTAGTCCATCGAGAGGCCGTAGACGAGCGCGAACACGGTGATTGGCACGAAGCACTGGATGAAGCCGGTGCTGGTGAAGCCGAGCACGCCCTGGCCGTGGCCTTCTTGGAAGACGAAGATGATGATCCCCAGCATCGCGCCGGTGGCGAGCAGGTTCATCACGATCGCCTTGACGGCCAGCAGTGGGCTGCGGAAGACGATCAACAGGAAGATCAACGAAATGATGAGGATCAGGGCGAGCACCTGCGGGAAGCGCACTTCGGTCTCGTGGGAGAGATCGACCATCACCCCCGTCGCGCCGCCGGTGAGCACGTTGACGCCCCACTTCTCGTGCAACGGCGGAGACAGCTCCTTACGGATGTGCATGATCAGCGCCTTCGCGGAGTTCGAGTCCACAGCCACAGTCGTGATGAAACTGAGCAGCACGCCAGCGTTGTCGCGGCGTTCGCTGACGCCGGCCAGGCGCGGATCCTTTTCGAGCTGCTCCGTCAATTCTTTGGCGGCGGCCACGTCGCTGCCGTTCGCGCCGGCCGAGCCGCCAGCGATCACGATCTTCGCGGGCGAGACGGCGCCGGGGGCGAAGTAGTGTGCGAGCACCTGCTCCCCCTTCCCGGACGGGGCTTCGCCAACTGTGAACACACCGAGGTTCAGGCCGTAGCGCAGGCCGGTGACGGGGATCGCGCAGATCAACATGATCGCTACGGAGATGAGGATCGCGGGGAACGGGCGGCGCATCATCAACAGCGCCCAGCGCGCCCAGCCGCCCAGGCGCGCGCGCTCGTCGGCGCGGGCGTCCTCGGGCTGCACGCGCTTGGGCAGCGCGAAGCGCTGGATGCCGGCACCGAGCGTGCCGAGCACGGCGGGCAGCAGCGTCAGCGCAGCGAGCAGCGTACAGATCACCACCGCCACCACGCCGACAGTGATCTCGCGGAAGACGGCCGCGCGGATGATCAGCATCGCGGTGATCGCCAGGCCGCAGATGACGCCGGAGAACAGGATCGTGCGCCCCGCGGTGGCGACCGCAACGCCGACCGCGTCTCCCACACGCGCCTGCTCCTGAGCCGTTCCGCGAGCCCCAGCGCCGGGGTTGCTGCGGGCCAGCTCCTCGCGGAAGCGGCTGACGATGATCAGCGCGTAGTCGATGCCGATGCCGATGCCGACCATCGCGACGATCGAGATGAGGAAGTTGTCGAAGTGCGAAAAGCGGATGACGATCGCCAGCACGCCGTAGGTGAACAGCAGGCCGACGCCGGCGAGCGTCAGCGGGATCACCGCTGCGGCCAGCGAGCCGAGCGCGATCAGCAGCACCAGCAGCGCGACGGGGACGCCGATTGCCTCGGCGCGCTCGATGTCCTTTGTCTGCACATGCACGAGGTCCTTGGTGACCGGCGAGTAGCCGGTCAGCCACGCCTGCACGCCGGCGTGCGATTCGCGCACCGTGCTCTGCACGAGGTTCTGCAGGCGCTCGGCGTTCTCGAAGCGCCGCTGTGAGTCGCCGGTGAGCGCGACTGCGGCGACGGCGACGTGTTCGTCGGAGGAGATCTGGCCGATCGCTTCGTCGCTGTAGGGGCTCAGCACGCCCTTCACGCCACGTTCGTGTCTGAGCTTGGCGTTCAGCGCTTCGATGAAGTGCGTGTAGCCCGCTTCGCTGGTGGTGTGGGCGGCCGAACGGAAGACGAGCGCGTCATCCTCGGTGCCAACGGCGGGAAAGTCCTTTTCGACGAGCTTTTCCACCTGCGCGGACTGCGAGCCGGCGACGAAGTAGTCGGGCGCGCCCAGCGCGTGCTGGAGCGAGGGGTACAGCGCGGCCGAGGCGATCAGGATCGCGCCCCAAAGCGCGAGCACGAGCCGGCGGTGGCGGACCATCGTCACGCCCCAGCGGACTCCCCTCCAGGAGCGGTCAACGGCTGATCGCGCAGGTGCGCCACCGTCGATCACGCTCTCATCTCCAGACCCTCGGCGTGGGAGGGGTCGGGCCAGAGATTCCATCCGGTGCGCAGGAGCATCCCCGCGCAGGACACTCCCCAGCAACGGCCGCGCCGAGACTGATCAGTGTTTCGTGCGCTGTGGGTTTCGCAGGCCCGCCACCTCGTCCCCCCTCAATGGCCTAAACAGATCCGCGAAGTTCGTCAGCTTCAGGCACGGCTCTGCCGGCGTCTCCAGATGCCTACGCCGCTGCTCGCTCACCTCCATATGCCTGACCCCGGCCCAAGCGACCAACACGTTCAGCGCAGCCCAGGCCGCGAGCGCCGTCTCCAGAAGACTCATGCGGCTTCCCCCAAATTCCTGCACATCATAAACATCTCCGTAACATACTTCATTTTGGGGCTTCAGCGCTAGTCTTTTTCGGCCGCTCCGATCATGCGTTTACCCTGCAAATCTAGTCCTCCCGGCCAAATCCGGGCTTCCTCCCATGTTCTGGCCTGTGCCGCACAGCCAGAGCACCGCGGCTTTCCGTAAACGTGCGCGCCGTGGTTTCGCTCTCCCGGATAGGTCCCCGGCGCGCCAACCTCGCCACCGTGATCGATGTCCCCGCCGACCCGATTGGCGCCCGCTTCTCAGGTACGTTCTCCGCTTGATGCCGCCACCCAGGTCCAACACCAAGGCGCGCCAGACGGGTCAGTCGACCGCCTCAAGGACTCCTAGCCAGCGTAAGCTGACTCAGCGCGAACGCATCCTCGCCGGCACTGTCGCCGCGACCAACCGAGCCGGCTACGCCGGCTCCAGCGTTTCCGCCGTCATCCGTAACGCCGGCGTATCCCGCCCCACCTTCTACGACTACTTCACAGACCGTGACGACTGCTTCCGCGCGACGATCGAAGCAGTCCAGGAGCAGCTGCTCGCCGCCGTCGAAGACTCGCTCCAGGACGCCACGCCCACCGAAGCAGTGCCGCGAGCGCTCGAGGCGATCCTCGCGTACGCGTCCGCCGAGCCCGCCAACGCGCGGTTCCTCATGAGCGGCGCCATGTCAGGCGGCGCCCCCGCGCTCGACACCCGCGATGCCGGCGTCGCCGAGATCGCTCGGGCGATCTCCGCCGGAGCGGAAACCGCCTCCCGCAACGATTCCCTCCCAGACTTGGACCTCACCGTCCTCGTCGGCTGCGTCTACCGCATGCTCGGCACCCGGCTCCGACGGGGCGAGACCTCGCTCACTCGGCTCGCCCCCGAACTGGTCGAGTGGGTCTCAGGCTACGCTCGACCGGCTGCTCAGCTCCGATGGCAGACGCTCACGCCCGGCCCCATCCCGCCCCGCTCGCCGCACCTCCCCGACGAGCCTATCCCAACGATGCCTCCCGCCCAGCCCCCCGGCCGCCCGCGTGGCTCAGATCAGGAAGTCGCCGAAAACCAGCGCGCTCGCATCCTCTTCGCGACTGCGCGACTTGCAGCCGAGAAGGGCTACTCCGCCGCCACCGTCACCGACATCACCGACCTCTCCCGAGTCGACGGCCGCTCTTTCTACCGCCTGTTCTCAGACAAGCACGACGCGTTCGCCGCCGTCCACGACCTCGGCTTCCAGCGCGTCATGGACGTCACCGCCAAAGCCTACTTCTCGGCCTCCTCCTGGCCCGATCGCTCGTTCGAAGGAGCCCGCGCGCTCACCCAGCTACTCAACGAGTCCCCCCTCATCTCCTACATCGGCTTCGTCGAGGCCTACGCGATCGGCCCCTCCTCGATCCAACGCGTCGAGGACTCCCACACAGCCTTCATCTTCTTCCTCCAAGAAGGACTCCTGCTCGCCAACTCTCCCACGCCCCCGTCCCGCCTCGCCATGGAAGCCGTCATCTCCTACGTCTTCGAGATCATCTACCTCCAAGCTCGCCGCCCCTCCCCCCAGCTCGCCGCCATGCTCGCACCGATTGCCCACGTCATGCTCGCCCCATTCCTGGGTCTCGCCGAGTCCGACCGGTTCATCGACTCGCGGCTCCCCGCGTCAAAATCGCCTCGCCCAAAAACCCGACCGCCTAAACCGCGAGCCACCAAACGCGCCGCCTCCCGATAACTCGGAAGCCAGCGCGCGCGCCGACAACGGATGAGGCGCGACGCCAGGGGCGCGCAGTCGTCGTCTCAGGCCGTCCAGTAGCAGGCGCGAAGATCACGGTGGTGGTGGTTGTGGTGGCGACGACGAGACGCGCCGATACCGGCACTTGCTTCATAGAGTGGCCGCTGAAACGGCCTTCGGCGTCATGTGCTCTTGTCGTCGGTCCTGCCAAAGCTGTGCGGTGCACTCAATGAGAAGGTCCCCGCCCGCCTGCGTAGAGGCCGTTGTGTCGGCAACCCCTCCGCAGCCCGCGCCCTTCCTTCTCGATGGGCCCGTCCGTCTCGAGGCGTTCGAGATGTCTTCCCAGCCGCTTCGCGTCGGTCTCACCCGGCGCGACGCCAACACCTCGGCTCGAGATATCGGCCTGCGTGCGAATTGCCCCCAGCATGCGCAATGTGCGCTCGGTTGGCTACCCGCCTCGTGAGCTGCCCCCTCTAGCAGCGCCAGTCCCGCTCTGGACACGCGCAACCTCACCGCGTGCCGCTCCCGCACCTAGGTACGGCAACACGGTCACTCCCATCAGTGGGCCGCACAGCGCCTTCATCTCCGGAACCGGGTCCTCGAGCAACCTCGCGTGCAGAATCGAAACTACCGCGCCGACAACTGCCTCGCCCCCGAATGGGGCATCCAGCGCTCCCTCCCCCGTCTGCGGTCGCTCGCGCTCGAGTGCAATCGCAAGTCTCCGCAGCGCTTCGCACCGGGTCGCGCGCAACGCCTGACTCCCCGACAGTGAGCCCACAAGCAGGAAGCGCGCCATCCCCGGGTCGTCGTCGATCGCGCTCAGGAGCTCATACAAAGCCCCTCGGATGGCTTCGGTCCAGCCTTGCTCATGGCCCTCTCGATACGCTCGCGCCATCCGCTCTCGGAACCGTCCCAGCTCCGCTTGGAAGAGCTCAAGCAGTACATCTTCGACGCCCCCGCCGAACTCTTCGTCGAATTCCCTCCTCGACGTCCCCGAGGCGAGACACAGCTCTCCGACCGCCAGCGTCTCCCAGCCATGACGCGAAACCAACTGCCGCGCCGCGTCGAGGATGCGCGCCCACGCAACGCTGCCCGCAACCCACGCATCCCCCCCCGGTGCCTCCGCCACTCGCCTCGCGCTACTACGGCTGCTCGACCTGTCGGCGCCCACTCGCACCTCCGCGTTCCGCATGCCCCAGGCCAACCCAAGGCAGGCGCAACCGTGTCCTTGACGTACACCGATCGTGGCGGCCTAACGAAGGCCAGCCAAGTCATGAGATAGAAAGTTCCCTGACCGCGGCTAAATGCCAACAGCGGGGGCACTCCACTTGACGGCCCCAGAGCGGCTCCCGTACGACCATTGTCCTTCAAGTAGACCGCTGGCTACATCACGCGGCGCCATCCGCCTCCCCCACCGGCATCGCTCGTCGGATCGCCCTGCCGATCAATGTGTCCCTGAGGTCCACGATGTCTGCGGCGATCGCCTCCAGAGCGGCGTCCCCGAGTTTCCGTACTCCCGCCTCGTCGACATCCTGGAGATCCCCCAGGTCTTGGAAGATGCGTTCAAGCAGCCGCCTGTCTTCCCAGTCAACTAGGTCTCGCCAGGTCAGCCCGGCTTTGAGCGCCTCGCCAGCGAGAGACAGCCGATCGACAATGGGCATAGCCGACGCGGCAAGATGCCGCACCGCCTCGTCGAGCACATCTCTAGCGTGGATTGGATCGACGCTTTCTCGCACATCAGTCGAGACGCGATCGTGCTCCCGCGACGACACCGCCTCAAGGTGAACGACGCACCCTTCACCGTTCGCCCGCTCCACACGCGGCCGCCGGCGTCGAGACATTCTTCCGTGAATCACCGCTATCTCCCTTTCCTCCTTGCTCCCGGTGACCCGGCCGGTAGCGGGCTTTCCTATTTCTCGAATCATGAGAATACCAAGAAGATTCACTTTGCCAAGTCTCACCTAGGCCGTAGCTTACTCCGCGTTGATTCCGATGTAAAAGGCACCTACTTCGACGTTCGGCCCGCGCCTCAGTCAGCTGTCGGTGCGTTGCCGACCGCGCCCGGCAAGTGTCGCTCGAAGGCAGGTCAACAGCTCAATCATGCCCCCCAACGTTCGTAGATCATCACGCAACTGCCGCCGCCACGAATCGAATACGCCCTGTAACGGTCGAACACCCCGAGTGAACTCATCCTCAGCCTCAGACTCAAAGCCCTGCCGTAGGATCAGCGCGGTCTCCGAATTCCAGCGGATGACCGCATCCCGCCACTCTGCGTAGTCAGAATCACCGGTCAACATGTGCTCCTCAACCTCTAGCCGGCGACCGGCATCTATCTGCTGCAACAGGAGTTTGCTCACCCTCCCGTTTGGATCGGTCCGCACCTTGATGTTGGACGACTTGCGCCTCATGTCACTCCGTGTCGTGCCTACCCCTGACTCAACAGGTGGTGACTCGCGAGCCGTTGCTACCGCCGACGCTCCGCTCTGCTCTCAACCCGCGTCTCACACTGGCACTAACCGAGGCCTTCAACTAATCACCTCGGCGCCGGCGCCTGGATCCACCCAGACGCTCGTCACCAGATCTCCCCGCTTGTTGCGGATAAGCAGCCGAAGCAAACGAGCTCCGTTTTCCACGAGCCGCACCTCGAGCCGCACCCAATATCCCGACCTCCCATCGACCCGCGCTCCGCCGAGCGCCTGGAAGATCCGCTGTCCGCCTCGCACCGTGCACGTGGCGTCGAGAACATGCGTCAGGCGCAGATGATGCCCCCTCTTCCAACCCAGCGTCAACTTCTCTGGCTTTGCCCTATCAGTTGAGAGCGCGTCGCTTAAGACCAGGTGTCCGCCTGGGACGTTGACATTGACCACGCCCGCCAAGGTTTTGCAGAGATGCTTCCTCGTCGCCGCTTCGACGATCTCAACAGAAGATCCGCACGCGCTAGTTGAGGGCGAGTTCGCCGCGTCCCCGGAATACACTGCCCGCCAGTAGTAGGTTCCAGGTGGGAGACGAACCACTCCCGATTCCTTACCTCCACGAAGCCTCCTGGGCCGCACCCAAGCAACCTGGTCCGTACAGCCGCTGTCTGAGTAGATACTCCATGAAATCGTCCCGCGGGCCATGTTCGCGTCCGCCCCCTCGAGCGCCGCCACCGCGTTCACTGTGCCTTGATCTTGCACCCTCACGTCAGCACCCACAGTGCCCCCGCTCCGGAGTTTCATCACGAGCGTCGTAGGCTGCCGTTCTGATTTTTCGATGATCCTACCCCTGCGCGTTCCCGGCGCCAGGGCTTCCCTTCGGCGGTCCGCCCCGCCGCCGGCTCCCGTTCGCGCGTATGCCATTCCCCCTGCCCCTCCGACAGTCCCTGCCGCGACCGACAGAAACAATCCCACCACCACAACCACCCGGGTCGGCGTCCCGAGAGCCCTCCTCCAGCAATCCTCGATCCGCTCCATTTCGTTCCCGAGTTCCTTCCGCCGATGCGCGCGTCTTTAGAGTCCCCTGGCTGTCTTTTGCAATCAGAAGACCGTCCGCGCCACAATGACCGCGACGTTACAACAGGTCCACGGCGCATCGACCTCGTCCGGATCAAACCTCCCTGACCCTCGCCCATAGCAACAGTCAATGAGTTCACGCCGGTCGCGTGTACTCTTGTCTACCCGTTCATCCCTTCCGATGCCCCTCGCTCCCGCCCCGGCCAGTCGGGATCCCGCTTGGCGAGTGAGGTTTTCGACCAATACCGCGCACGAAACGGCTCTCAGCCAGTGCAATACGGCCTTTTCGCGCGCTATTGGGCGACCACTCACCAGTTTCTTCGCATCAACAAAGACTTAGAGCGTTTTTGCACGCAAGCGTGGCCTACGCGCTGCGGCGACGACTATCGGACTCCTCCGATGAGATGGACCGGCTTCGCGACCTCGGCGCCTATCCGGGTGCGCTCTGCCAGGGCAACTGGCGTACGCGCGGTCCGCTAGAGAAGCCGAACCAGCGGCTTTCCGATGATCCGCCGTCTTCCGGTCTAACCGGGCGCACTCAATCTCGGAGCTCGAAGCCATGCCGAATGTAAGGCCGCGGCTCACCGAGCCGGGCCAACGAATCCCCTTCGAAGCTGGCCACGTAGCAGATCCGTGCTGCCCCCTCAGAATCGAGGCAACGCTAAGAGGTGGTCGCTCCACGCCCCGTTCGCGCGAGTCCTCAGATAGGGCTCCTTCCCGTTCTCGCGGACTATCTCCACTCGGACCTCGTGTTTCCCCTCCATCACAACCGCGCGGCCGTCATCGTGTCCACATAGCCAGTCGATGATCGCACCCTGAGGCGCCACCGCGCCGATCGTTGCGCCGCTCCGCCACATCACAGCCGAGATATGCTCGTGTCCCTCACCACCCGTCAGCCGAACAGCCGTAATCACAATCACCGCGAGGCCTTACGGGTGGCAGCCGCCGCTCATGAGGTCGCACGTGCGCTAGTCACGAGCCGACTGCTCGGATAAGACGCACGCAGAAGTTGCTTGCCCCGCCCCGTCAGATGCCAGGCATTTGCGCCACCCCGAAGCTGCCCAATCCCCTGGTTCTCCACCAGTGCCGCCTTGCGTAGCCTGTTCAGGAGCTTCGAGATCTGCCCGGCGTCGACTATCCCCGCGCCGTGCGCCACCTCACGGTTACTGGCTCCCGGGGTCGTGTGGATCGCCGCCAGCACCCGCAGAGTCCGATATGTCAACCGGATCTCGAGGTTGCCCAACGGGTCCTCCCGCGGATCGCGCGATCGCCGTGCCGATTTTCCATGAACAGCATTCCTCTCGGACTTCACGAGCTCGGCCTCCGCCTCCTCGCGACCTCGATAGGGAAGCAGCAGCAGATACATCGCCGGCCCCAGCAGATCCTCCACCGGCTCTCGGTCTCCGCGAGCTAGACGATCGTGCAGCATCCCGGCAACACCGCCCACAACCACCTGCGCCGCAAGCTCGGCCAGACCCGGTGCCAACTCGGTATCAGTCGCACCTCCTTCTGAGACGGCGTACGCCAGCTGCTCAAGAACCGGAGCCCTGCAGCGCAGGGTCGCCTGTTTGCTCGCAAGGACCTCAACAAGACATATCTGCGCTGATCCCGGATGCTCGTCGACGAGCCTCAGGAACTCTCTCATCGCCTTGCGAAGTCTGTCCGGCCACGCCCCTGCTCCCGCGTACGCCTCCTGGACCGACGCGGCCGCGTCTCCGATCAAGTGATCCACGACCGCGCAGAAGCAGTCCTCGCTGTTCTTGAAGACGTCATAAAAGGTCTTCCTCGACACTCGCGCGCGTGCCACGATCTCGGTGACCGTGAAGCGCCCATAGCCGCTCAATTCGAGAACCTCGGTGGCAGCGCCCACCAATCTCGCCCGCTGGATCTCGATCAGGCTCTCCGTGGACGGCTCCGTCGCGGGTGACGCCGGCTTGTCCTTCCCGCCAGCGATCAGGACGACTCCGTCTGCCTCGATGGCTGCAAATGCACCTCCCGCCGGCATCCGGTCAGGACCCACCGTGCCTACGTCGTCCGCCTCTCGTACCGGTGCAGACGGGGCAGTGACGCCGCTTCACGGCGTCGGCTCGCAGGTTGCATCGACTCGTCGCGTACGGCGTAGACCGCCCTTGTGCGAGACATCGTCGCGTAGGTCGCCCGCAGTCGAGCCCAGCGGCTGGCTCAACCCCCTCACGACGAGCAAGCGCCGCTTCCAGGTCCGCTATCCGATCGTGCCATTCGTTCCTCTCCATCACCGAGTCCGCCTCGCTGCTCTCTACACCCGATTTGTTCGATCCGGCGCAAGCCGTTCCCCCACCAGCTCCATCCTGGATAAACGATAGTCGCTACAGTACATACACCACCAGAAGGCGTCAATGTCAGGGGGTTTGTACGTCCTGACCCACGCGTATAAACGGCGTCAGAGTCCTTATGCGGCGGCGCCCATTCGTCTCGCGACGAGGAATCGACATCGCGAAACGTCTTGTCTCCCCGCTTCCAGACTCGAGGTCGCGAGACCGCGCTCCATCGGCACGTGTCCCTCCGGCCCGCGACCGGACGCCAAGGGCTAGGCGCGCCTCAGCATCCTACGCGTGGAGCTCCCACTTTCCCTGACCTTCCCGCCGTCGGTCCGCTCTTGGCCTGACGAAACTCCACGCCCGTGTTTATGCGTGGACACGAGGGGCTCCATTTGTCGCCCTGATGAGGTACCCTCCGCGCATGGGAGTAGGTGCTGCTGCAATCGGGACGACTGGCGGCCGGGCCCGTCCGGCTTCTCCGATGCAGTCGCCCGTCAACTGGGCCCTCCTCGGCCTCATCATCGAACGCCCTTCCTATGCGTATGAGCTGGCACGCCGTTTCCAGCGCACGTACGACGGGGCGCTCTCCATATCTGCCGTCTCCCACATCTACATCGCCCTCGCGGCCCTCAAGGATCGCGAGCTAGTCGCTCCCGCGCCCGGATCCAACGAGCGCGCTCGCTCTCGCCGCCGATACGTAGCGACCCGTGAAGGCATTGCCCTCCACAGCGAGTGGGTCGTGTCCCAGCTCGGCGACGAGCGCCGTCGCCAGCGCGTCCTCATTGCCCAGCTAGGCGCAATGGCCAGAACGCCCGGGCAGGCGCTCGCTGCACTCGACGCCTACGAGCGCTCGTGCATCTCTGAACTTGCCGACGCGCCTCCCGTCGGCTCAGATGAGGGGCCAGGCACCACGAGAATGGTCGCGCGTCTGATAGCCGAAGACACCCGGCTCGCGCTCGCTGCCCGGCTTCGCTGGGTTCAGTACGCGCGAGCCCAGCTTCTCGCGCTCGCTCCAGTCAGCACTGGGATCGAGTAGCCCCTCAACATGAGCGTGCTGGCCCTCCAGAGCGTCAGCAAGCGCCACCGCGATCGGCGCCGCGAGCGCATCGTCCTCGACGAGGTCTCCCTCGAGATCACGCCAGGCGAGCTCGCCGTCGTCTACGGCCCACGTCGATCCGGACGAACCACGCTCCTGCGCATCGCCGCCGGTATCCAGCCGCCCGATTCCGGGCGCGTCCTGTTCAACGGCCAAGACCTGAACGGGCTGAATTCACTCGGGGCCGGAATCGGCTTCGTACTCCCCCTACTTCGCGCCGCCGAAGAGCAAGGCGTCCTCGAGCAAATCTCCACGCCGCTGCTCGCGCGCGGCGTATCGGTCTCCGACGCCCGCGAGCAGGCCAGGGGTGGCCTCGCCCTCGTAGATGCACAGGACTCCTCGGGGCTCCTCGTCGGCGAACTCTCCCCCGGAGAGGCCATCCGTGTCGCGATCGCGCGGGCCCTAGTGCTCTCACCCTCACTCCTCATCCTCGATGAGCCCACCGCCTCCGTTCCGCTCTCCGAGCGGGATCCGATCCTCACGCTCCTCCGCAAGCTCCCAGCCCATGGGTTCTCCGTGCTCTCCAGCACCTCAGAGCCCACCGAGCTTGCCGGTGCTCATCGCGCATTCACGCTCAGCGACGGCAAGCTTCGCGGCCCCGACGCCCCAGACCTCGCCCCAGTCGTGGCTCTGCGTCGGAGCATCTAGAAGCATCATCCCCAGATGCTCGAGCTCAAGCAGGTCGTGAAGCACTACCACGCCGGCGGCGAAGAGGTCCGCGCCGTCGACGGCGTCACACTCACTCTGCCTGGAGGCCAGATGCTCGCGCTCCAAGGTCCGAGCGGATCGGGCAAGACCACCCTCCTGCTCCTCGCCGCCGGCGCCGTCTCCGCCGACGAAGGCACCGTCCTTTTCGACGGCTCCGACCTTGCCCTGATGGGCACGACCGAAGCTGCCCAATATCGGCTCGGCTCCATCGGCCTGGTCGCCCAACAAGCCCACCTGATGCCCCGCGTCTCCGCGCTCGAGAACGCCACAACGAAGCTCCTGCTCGGCGGGATGTCTCTCCACCAAGCGCGCTCACAGGCGTCCCATTGGCTCGACCGCGTCGGCCTCTCAAGCCACGCCAACCGCACTCCCGAGGAGCTCTCGGCCGGCGAGCGTCAACGCGTGGCGATCGCCCGCGCTCTCGCCGGCGCCCCGCGGCTGATCCTCGCGGACGAGCCCACGGCCAACCTCGACTCCGAGCGATCCCGCGAGATCGTCTCGCTCCTTCACTCGATATCCCAGGAACAGTCCGCCTCCGTCCTCCTCGTCACCCACGACGCCGAGGCCGCGGCCGCGGCCGACCGGATCCGTCAGCTGCGCGATGGTCAGCTCCTCCCCGAGCCCGACCCAGACGATCCTCGGTCAGCCCCGCAGCCGATCTCCGACAGCGCATGAACGATCCGCTGCAAGCCGACGATTTCGCACCAACGATGAGCACGACGAAATCACCGAGCCGCTTGCGCGTTCGACGGCTCCTGCCACTCCCCACCCTCGTCTACTTCTACAGGCGCCGGCTCCGCGCCCACGGCACCCAGGAGCTGCTCGCCGGCGTCGGCATCGCTGTCGCCGTCGCCCTAGTCCTCGCCGCCGTCGTATCGCAGGACAGCATCGTCGGCGCAAACAAGCGAGTCCTACGCGCCGTCATCGGACCCGCCGACCTCCAGCTGCGCTCGCGCTCGCCAGCGGGCTTCCCGGAATCTCTGCTTCGGCAGGTCGAAGCGATCGCCGGCGTCAAACAGGCAGCCCCCCTCCTAGAACGCTCGCTGCGCATCGAATCCGCCAACGGTCGTACGGCGAGCGTCTCCGTCGCCGGAACCGACACGGCCCTCGCCGTCCTGAACGGCCTTGCCCACACTCTCCCTCTCAACGCACTCTCCCCGGGCTCGATCGGCCTCTCCGCCGACAGCGCCCGCGCGCTCGGCCTGACGGGCACTGGCCACCATGAAGTCCGGCTGCTCCTCGACGGTACGGCAAGTCGAGTGCCGGTCTCCTCGATTCTCGGCCCCGAAGCAGTGGGTGCCCTCGCGTCAGACCGGGTTGGGGTGATGTCCCTCTCGACCATGCAGGCGCTGCTGCTCTCTGCACACCGCGTCACCCGAATCCTCGTCCAGAGCAAGCCCGGCCAGCACACCGCCGTGCTTCGTGATCTGCAACGCATCGCAGACGGTCGACTGATCGCGGACAGCTCAGAAGAAGATCTCATCCTCCTGAAGCAAGCGCTCCGCCCTAGCGCTGAGGCCTCCGACCTCTTCGCTGTCATCGGAGCGATGCTCGGCTTCCTGCTGGCTTTCAACGCGATCCTGCTCACCGTCCCCGAGCGACGCCAAGCGATCGCTGACCTGCGCATCTCCGGGACAACCCGCTCGGCAGTCGTACAACTCGTCCTATTCCAGGCGCTCTGCCTGGGACTAGCCGCGTCAGCTGTCGGACTCGGGGTCGGATATCTCCTATCCCGCTTCGTCTTCCACGAGTCGACCGGCTATCTGACCCAAGCATTCGCCCTCGCGAACGGGACGGTGGTACCCCTCTCGACGCTCGCGCTCGCCGCGCTATCAGGGATCGTCATTACGTGCCTGGCCTCCGCGGTTCTCCTGCTGGATCTGCGAGGAGGTCGAGCACCGGACGCCATCTACGTCTCTCCCGGCGTCCCTGGCAACACGCTTGATGCCGAAGCCCAACGTCGTCTCGCCCTCGGTGCCCTGGCCATGCTCGCAACCGCCACTCTCCTCTATTTGCTCGCTCCTGCCGCCGCGCTTCTCGCAACCGTCGCCCTGGCTATCGCCACTGTCCTTGCCGCGCCGGTCGCATTCGCCCTCGTTCTCCGCGTCGCGCACCTGATCTCCGAGCGAGCCCCACGTCTGAGCACCCTCGCGCTCGCGCTCTCAGGCGTCCGCGGAACGACGCTTCGGTCAATCGCGCTTGCTGCAACCGGCGCCGTCGCCCTCTTCGGCTCAGTCGCTCTCGGAGGCGCGCGCCAAGACCTGCTCGCCGGCATCCGTTCCTTCGCCCACGCGTACTCATCCGACGCCCCCATTTGGGTCGCTGAACGCGCCGACGACGGCCAAGCAACCGGCAACCTCCTCCCCAACGCCGGCGCTGCCCGGATTCGCACGCTACCGGGCGTGGCGTCTGTGACGCCCTTCCACAGCGCGTTCATGACATTGGGACCGCGCAAGACGTGGGTCATCGCGCGACCCGCCGGCGCTTCCCGCAACGTCCTCGCATCCGAGACTATCGGGGGTTCCTCGACGGCGCGGCTAGCTGAACAACGACTCGCCGAAGGCTCCTGGGTCATCCTCTCGGCGCAGATCGCCTCGGAACTGCACGCCCACATCGGCCAATCGGTCCTCCTGCCGACGCCTGCCGGAAACCGGAGCTACCGGCTCGCGGCCACCACGACAAACCTCGCATGGCCCCCGGGGGTTGTTTTCCTATCCGCCGCCGACTTCACATCCGCGTGGGGTTCCCATGCTCCGAGCGCGCTCGCAATCCGCCCGTCCTCTGGGGCTTCGGTTTCGACGGTCATCTCGACGATCCGCCGAACTCTTGCTCGTGAACCAAACAGCAGCCTCGAAGTACTCTCGGCCTCGTCCCGCCAAGCCTCGATCGACTCGCTGACGTCGGAAGGACTCTCCCAGCTCGGACTCATCACGCTCCTCCTGGTACTCGCTGCCGTGATTGCGATCGCCGCGGCGCTCGCATCATCGGTCTACCAACGTCGACGCGCGCTCGCTGCACTTCGGCTTACTGGCGCCGCCCCTGCCCGGCTTCGCCGCATCTTGCTCCTCGAATCTAGCCTCATCGTCTGCTCTGGATGCTTGACAGGCGCGCTGTTTGGCTACTACGGACAATTCATCATCGACACCTATCTCCGCGACGTCACCGGCTTCCCGGTCTCCTCCGCTGGCAGTTCGATCCTCCCCCTCGAGGTCTTCGCCCTCGTCCTCGCCGCCGCTCTCGCTTGCACGGCCATTCCCACTTACCTAGCGTCTCGGGTGCCTCCTGCCCTCGCTTGGGCCGATGACTAACCCCCTTGCCGATTTGCGGCGCGATTACGCGGTAGATCGGCCTGGACGTGGCTCCATCCTTAGGTCGACCTACCCTTTGGCACCCGGCACCGGGCGTAGCCGCCTCCCTGCGCCGGAGCACGGCGGAGTGCGCCAGTCGAGCACGGCACTCCTCGCGCTTGCTCGCGCCAACGGACGCTTCTGGCCTACCGTCGCCCTGATCGTCCACCGGGAGCTCGCCGCGTGGGAGGCGCCAGCCGCGGCGATCACCGACACCGAGCTTCGCTTTCTCGCCCTCTCGAAGCTTCGCCACGAGCGGTTCAACGCCGAGGTCGCCGCGACGCTGGCGACCCTGGCTCCCGCGGCCCACCGTAACGCTGCCGCCCAGGCGATCGTCGCGTTCGAGCTCCTCTTCGACTACTTGGACGGACGGACCGAGACCACTTCCGTTTCGGACCCTCTCGCCGCTTCCGAGCTCCTGTTCAGGCCGTTCCTCAATGCGCTTCGCGACCCGAAGCTCGCCGCCGCGCAGGACGGGGCAGGCGACCCCGCGGATGGCCCCTACCTGCGCGCGCTCTCGTCACGGACCCAGACGCTCCTGAACCAGCTTCCAAACGCCGACGTCGTCCGTCCCTTCGCGCTCCACGCGGCACGACGCTGCGCCGAAGCCCAGTCCCGGATCCACGCCGTCCCCATGCTGGGGGTCGCCCAGCTCGAAGGTTGGGCCACCCGTCGCCGCGCCTCCGATGGTGTCGACTGGCGTGCGTACGCAGCCGGCTGCGCGTCCTCTGTCCTGGCCGTCCATGCCCTGATCGCACTCGCGGCCGACGCGGACACAACTGCCGAGGACGCCAGACGCCTGGACGACGCCTACCTTGCGATTGGGGCGCTCATCACAGTCCTCGACTCGATCGTCGACCACACCGATGACACGGCCCGCGGCGAACCGGGCTTCGTGTCGTTCTTCGAGAACCAGCTCGAGCTTCCCGACGTTGTGGGGTCGCTCGCGCGCGAGGCCTCATCACGCGCGTGGAAAGCCCCTCACGCCGCGCATCACGCCATGACCCTCGCCGGCGTCGCCGCCTACTACACGACCCATCCCGGTGCACGCTCCCCGTTCGCGCGGCCGAGCGTCCGGACCGTTCGTGGCGAGTTGTCCCCGATGATCCTTCCGACGCTCGGCATCATGCTCGGTTGGCGCGCCGCAAAGGCTGTGCGGGCAGCTGGTGCTCGCCATTTGAAGCTTCGATCCGCGACCGGTGCACGCCATCCCATATAAGGCATAGAATGTGTTTATGCAGGGCCTCAAGGAGACACGTGCGAGCACCGCGATATGCCGCCCGGCGAGGCTGAGTCGGCGCCGTCACCGACGGAGGCTTTGGCTGCGCCGGGCCGTCGTTTCGGTGGTGCTCGGGTCGCTTCTCGCCACGACCCCCACAGCGCTCGCCGGTCCCGCGGCCCGTTCCGCCAGCACGCTTTCGGCGAAGGACGAAGGTCACCTGCACTTCATCAAGGCGTCGGGCTCGCTGATCATCGACGAAGGCTCCGCCTCTGGCACGATCCCCGGACGCGTACGCGTCCACTTCACCTACGATGGCGCACCGACCGTCTCGGCCGAGATCACGATCTACGCCCACGCTGGTTCGATCAATGCTCACGGCTCAGGCCGTCTGTCGAGCCCGACGTCGACCGCACCCAGTTTCAAGGGCTCGCTGTCGATCTCGGGTGGCTCCGGCCGCTACGCGCACGCACACGGCGTCGGCCACCTATACGGCGTCTTCAATCGCCGTTCCTACGCCCTGATTGTTCAGACCGAAGGTACGCTTCGCTACTGAAGCGGATCACCCTAGTCCTCCAGGTCTGCGCCACGCTGCTCGCGGTTGCGCTGCACCCTTCATCTGCGCAGGCGCGTACGCGTCCACGAGCGACCAAGCCGGTGTCGGCTGCTTCCCTTGCGGCTGCCCGACGCGCCGGCGTCACCGCTGCCGCGGCTGGGCGCCCGCAGCGCTCGCTGGCGGCTTCGCCCGGCACCTCTCCGCCCGCCACGATGGACGCGTCCTTTACGCCTGATCGTCTTGGGGCGCCGACGAGCGTGTCCTTCAGGGTCGACATCGATCCGCCGGCGCTCGTGCCCCCGCCGCTTCAGACGGTCGAAGTCTTCTATCCGCGGACCTTGGGTCTTGCCACGAGCGGGCTCGGCCTCGCGTCCTGCTCAGCTGCGCTGCTGCTCTCGGAAACGACGGCCGCGTGTCCGGCGAACTCGAGGATGGGGTCTGGGTCGGCGCTCGTCGAGGTTCCTTTTGGGCCCGAGACCGTCAGCGAGCACGTGACGCTCCAGATATACGCCGCCCCGTCCAGCGACGGCTACCTGCACCTCGACGTGCTCGCCCACGGCGCGGAACCGGTGTTCGCCTCAATCGTGATCACAGGCATTCTGCTCCCGGGGCGCCTTCAGCTCTCGATCCCCCCGATCCCGAGTCTGCCCGGGGCTCCCTACGCGTCTGTCGTCATCATCTCCGCTAGCCTCGGCGCCAACCTCACCTACCTGGAACACGTCCACGGACGCCTGGTTCCCTACCACCCGCGCGGCATCGGGCTTCCCGACTCATGCCCTCGCGGCGGATTCCGCCTCGGCGCGTCCTTCTCGTTCACTGACGGCCAACGCTCGCTCGCGTCGACAGCCGTCCCCTGCCCTACACATCGGGCCCACTGACGGCGCCTTCAATGAGTTGGCGATGGAGCAGACGTTTCTAGGCCGGAACGTATCTTCTCGCTAGCCTCGTGGTTGCGTAGCTCTGCGGCGGTTGACTGCTCGACCGGCGGCGTCTCGGTACCGGTTCTAGGTTCTAGAAAGTTCCGTCCTCGCAGGCTCCTGCTCGCACTCTCGGTAAGCCATCATCACCCCAATGAATAAACGGCCAAGTTCGAGCGATGGAAATGCTTCCGCGCTTGAGGTTCAGCCGCGTGCTTCGCCCTCGCTCCCGGCAACTTGCGCGAAGTCCCGGAACGGGCCGAGCGCACACCCCACAGACGGTTCAGCGGCGGGGGACCGGAACCCGCCAGCACCCTTCTCCCCGAACACACAGGCTGCCGCGGCGAGCGACGTCGGATCCGCCGCGGGTTCGAGCGAGGCTTTGCTCGATCGCTCCCTTGGTGCGGCGGCTTCCCCTACGAAGGTGCCACAAGATCCCTCGACACGTTGCACATCGGCCCAGTCGCTCGCGCGACCAGAGTCTCCCGAACCACCCGCGATTTCGAGCCGTGACGGCGCGCCGGCAGCGCGTTCCGGTTCGCCCGTACGCTACGTGGCGATCGTCTCCGACGGCTCTGCGCGGTGGGCGGACCAGCATGGTATGTCGATAGCTGAGGGGCACGAAGCCGCTGCCGACACCGTCATCTCCCGCGTCATAGATGCCTCCTCGCTGTCCATTTCTGAGCTCACCCTCTACGCCTTCTCCACCGAGAACTGGAGCCGTCCTCCCGAGGAGGTCTCTGCGATCTTCTCGATGCTCGCTTCCCGCATCGAACGAGACGCCCCCATCCTTCACGCCCACGATATCCAGGTACGCTTCATCGGTCGACGCATTCGCGTAGGTGACCCGCTTCGATCGGCGATCCGCTCAGCCGAGTCCCTCACCGCATCCAATCGCGGTATGAAGCTTTTTGTCGCCGTTGACTATGGCGGACGCGACGAGATCCTCTCCGCTGCCCTTAGATATTCGGGCGGCGGCGAGCGCGAATTCGCCCGCCTACTCTCCGCTCCCGACATGCACGACCCCGACCTCGTGATCCGCACCTCCGGCGAGCAGCGCCTCTCCAATTTCCTACTCTGGCAATCCGCCTACTCCGAGCTCATCTTCCGCCCCGAGCTCTTCCCCGATTTCACGCGATCCGCCCTCGAAGAATGCCTCGCTGAGTTCTCCTCCCGTCGGCGACGGTTTGGCTCTCGCCAGACCCAGAGTTCCGCCGCCGGCGTCTAGTGCCTCCCGACCGACCCGCTCCCGCCATCACGGCTCGGCGTGCGTCTCGACTCTGAGTCGCATCTTCGTAGCGACACTCCAGCGCTCGGCTGGTCGTTAGAAGGACCGCCAGCCGACCAATCGGCCGCTGCTGGGCAATGATGCTGGGCGGCTCGATCGTCGATGGTGCATTGCACCTCTGACATCCGGGGCAGCCACTACCTCTCGTCATCGCGCCTGTAGCCCAGTCGAGCGGAGATACGATCGGCGGTTGCGATCAGGTGCGGACCGAGCGCGCCGGCCAGCTCCGCGAGTGCGATCCCGGGCGTCTGGGCGCTCATGTCGATCGCGGCCACGACCTCATTCGCCTCGTTGAGTACGGGTGCGCCGATCGCGATCCGCCCGTCCGCGAGCTCCTGGTCCTCGACAGCGAAACCTTCCTCCAGTATCTGCTCGAGCTCCTCTCTCAGAGCGCTCTTGCGCGCGATCGTGTTTGGCCCCCGACGTTCGAGATCGAGATTGCCAAGCAGTCCTCGACGCTCCTGCTCGGGCAGATAGGCGAGCAGGATCTTGCCGAGCGCCGTGCAGTAGGAGGGCAGCCTCGATCCCGCCGCCAGCTCGGGGCCGGCGACCATCGCACGACGGCGAGAGCCCGACACACAATCGAAATAAACGATCTCCCCACCATCGAGCGTCGCCAGGCACGTCGTGTAGCCCGCCCGGTGGGCGAGCTCGGCGAGGTCGGCGTGCGCCTGCTCGCGCAGACCCGTCGCCCTCAGCGCCGACATCCCCAAGTCGGTCACGCGCAGCCCGAGCCTGTACTTCCGTCGAGCGCCCTGTTCTAGGTATCCGAGCGCTACGAGCGTCGTGACGTACCGGTGAGTCGTCGAGCGGCTCATCCCCAGGCTATCGGCGATGTCAGCGATCCCGAGCACCGGCCGCTCGGGAGTAAAAGCCTCGAGGATCGCCAAGCCACGCTCCAGCGACTGGGAGTACCGTGGCTCGGAGAGGTCGGGGATCCTCCAGGTGTCCGGGTCGCGAGATGCGACGCGGGGCGCCCGAAACCCACCGTTTGGGGTATCCGGACTAGTCGACTTCGTTCGTGGCATGCGGCCCCTCGGGTGGTTGGACTAACGCTCCGTAGCCAGCACAGACTAACAGCCGTTAGTTCGCAGGTCCAGTCCACCACGGGTACCTGGGAGTGGTTCTCTGGCAGGGCGCCCTCGAAGCGCAGAACCCCTACACGCGCGCGTCGTTGCCGCACTGCTCGGTCCTGCCCACTCCGGCGGTGTCAGAGATCGGCGAGGCTCCCCACTCCCACTACCAAGAACCTCTCGATTCGGTAGCTCGCGAACTAAACCGGGTGAGCGCGTGAACATTGCTCGTGCCTGGTCGCGACAAGCTCATTCTCGCCGATTCGCCCGTCGACTTACACCAGCACCGGCCTCACTCATCCGCTCGAACACACGTCCTCGTCGTCTTGCGCGCGGGTGGACCCGCGAGCGCCCACAAAGGCGCCGTGGCCTCACCGTCCCCCGGCGTAAGACATGCGGGAAAGCAGGATCCCGTCAATGACCGAGCGCCCCAGGCGTCTCGACGCAGCTGAGATCCAGTCCTACTCGCGCTCGACTCGCCCGCCCACCTTGCAACCCTGGATCGCGCGGACTTTCATCATGTCACGCCGCGGCCACGTCGGCCCCCCGAATACACGATGGAACGGCTGGCCGTCGTTCGGCTGGCAGGTGCGCACGCATCGAAGGGCTCGTCGTCGATTGCAGAAGTCATGGAGTCGCCGCGGTCCTGGAGTCGCCGTCACGCACCGGTCGTCTCCTGGTCCTCAAGCACCGCGGGGCGCGCTCCGAGCACTTGCTCGCGAAATCGCCATGCGAAGCGGATGACGCCAATGCTGAACGCTGCGGTTGCCACGTTGATCGCGAGCTCGGTGCTCCCGCCTTGCGGCTTGTCGTAGATGCCGTGCTCCAGGTCATAGAGAACGTCCATCGCGCATAGATACATACCGGCTCCACCGACCACCATCAGCCACATCACCGCACTCCCGCGTCGCCGCCACAGCTGGAGCGCCGCCAGCAGCGCCGCGCCTGCCAGCCACGCGTCAGCCAAGGGAAAGGACTGCTCGAACGCCGCGTATCCCGTCGGCGAACCAAAGAAGCCAGTACGCCGCCAACAAAACCGATGTGAGGATCAGCAACCTTGTCATGCGCGGGCGCCACACCTCGAAGTCGTCCGACGCAATAAACGCGGCTCCCGTCGCGCGCCAAAACTGCGCGACCCGGGGCTTCGCGACGATCCGCGAAAGCAAAGTCCGCGGATATCTACATACGTAGGCGTGGTCCTGATCCATGTCTGCCTTCGTCACAGGTCCGATCTCGATGAGAGAGGCGGTGGCGCCGAGCGGCCATTCCGGTCGCAACATCAAGTGCTCGAGTTCGAACGACACCCCTTTCGTGATTCGCCGCATCGTCCGCGCTCCTCCGGGATTGTGCCGCCCTCTTCAACTGCGCCACCCATCCTCGTCAATGCTACTCGCATACCCGCACGGACGGACTTCGAGTTCACGTCCGTTCCAGTCCAAGAACACGGTGGAACGCCTCGACGACGTTCCACCGGCCGCCGCATACGCGTGACGGACTTCTGAGATCCGTCACGCCAGCTCCCATCCGACTCATCATCGGACCGGAGCCTCCGAGGGTAAAGGAGACCCCCCGTGCAGCAGACTCGTAGAGTCCAGTACGCAGGCGCAACAGGCGCGGGCGCCGCGTGCTTGACGCGTGCCTTCATTAACGCTTCGCGATCGCGGCGCCGCGTGACTTGATCGCTCCATATTGTGGCCTCTGAAGTAGACGCAAAGACGACGAGGCGAATCCTGCCTCGTTGGGAAAACCAGGCCCCGCGTGGAGGATCGACGAACCATCTACATGCCCATTCGCATGCCCAATCGGGCGCCGGCGACCGCTCCTCCCGCGGTCCCCGTCGTCACCCGCGTCCTGGTGGGCACGGCGCCGTAACGGGCACTGTCACGGTTTCCGTGTCCCCCACGCTCCCGTTCACAGCGAACTTGAATTCAGCCTTCGCTTTGAAGCCGCCTTTGGGGCAAGTCCGCGGCACGGTCCCGTAATAGACCGGTCGCCCGTGCTTCCGGATCGCACTTCCGAGCGTAATGTCGATCGTTTTGACCGATGCGTCCTGCGCTCCGGGGACGGTTTCCACCAGCGGGATTTCTCCTTCGAACTCGGGGCCAAAGCCGTTTCCGGCGTTGTCGGTCACGAGCTGTCCGTGAGCAAGGATTTCCAGCAGCACCGGTTCGTGTCCGTAGGCGAAAAAGACGAACCCGCCATGTGGAGCGTAGAAGCTCGAGATCCGCACGGTCTCAGGCACAATGCTCGTCCCGAACGCGACATACCCTTCCGCTGTGCCGGGTGGCCCCGCTTCGGAGCCCTTCGGACAGTGGCTCGGACCTTGCCCGGAAGGCTCCAGCGTCGCTATCGGGCACGTCGGAAAAGCGCTCGGATTGAGCTTCACCCCCTTCGGAAGCAATACCCGAATGCCGATGAGTGGGTCGGGAAAGCCGCCGTATTCAGTGCCGCTCACCGTGATATGCGCATGAACCGCCGCGCCCGCACCATAGAAATTCCCCGTGTGCGGAAAATCGGGGATAGGTACTGCCCGCCCGACAACGCTCACCGTCGGCGCCGCCACTGCTCCCGCTGGCAGCGATCCCGCGAGAGCGAGGAGCGTCAGGCCGCTAATGCCAGCAAGGCGCCAATTACGACGCGCTGGCCTCTTGGCCGATGCCGCCGCGTTAGTCGCTCTGAGCCACCTCCGGCCGAGCGTACGCCGCCCCCGCTTCGTTCGTGCATACAGTGACCCCTGAAATGCCTGCGCGACTCTACGTACGAAATACCTCATAAGGCCTCTCCTTACTTGATCACAAGGATCTGCGGGTGCGTCGCCAGCAGAGTCTGTGTAAACACATAGTCAAAAGATCCGATCGCGAGAAAGGAAATCACCACGGCCTGGTTCACCGCTCGTCCAACGCCCTCCGCCCCACCCGAAGCGCTCATCCCCTTATACGAGCACACGATCGCAATGATCCCCCCGTACAGCATCGTCTTCAACACCGACCCCCAAAGATCGGTCGTCGACGCGTTCGCGAACAGGGTCGTCCAGAACGGCCCAAGCGCCTGCCCATTCACGACCTCCGCCAGAACTCCTCCAAAAATGCCAAACAGCAACGCGTAAATGTCGAACAGCCCCGTCACCAATATCAATGCCAGAAACCTCGGCACCACCAGGTTCTTCACCGGGTCCACACCCAAAACCTGCAAGGCGTCGAGCTCCTCCCTGACCTTCCGCGCACCCAGGTCAGCCGTAATGGCTGTCCCCGCCACGCCCGCAACCACGACCGCCGTCACCGTCGGCCCGATCTCTCTTACCGACGCCAACACAAAGAAGCCACCAAGACGGTCGAGCGCGCCGAAGATCGTCAGGAAGTCCGCCCCTTGCAACCCAGGCGCGCCATAACATATACACACAGTCGAGACCAGCAATGGGAACCACACCAGCCTCAGCGCGAACAGAAACTGCGACACGAACTCGTCACCGTACGGATACGGAGGACGCAGCGCAGACATGATGGTTTTCCCCGTCAGAATCATCATGTCCCCGACCTCTTCGAGCAGCTGCCTCCCAGGATTGGTCGCCCTCGTCGTCAGCGTTCGGATCATTCGCTCAGTCTCGACCTGCGCCTAGCCCGATGAGTGCTTCGGGCCGAGACCACGTTTCGACGTTCGCGGTCGCGCTGGGACGCCGAAGGCTTGCCTGCTCTTGATCTCGGCCGAAAGCGTGCATCGGGCGAGGCAAGAGTCAGATATAGGCGGCGTCTGATGCCTCCCTCGACTGCGATCGCTCGCAACCGCCAGCACACCGCCTCCGCGCGCGCGTACAGCGGGCGGCCCGCTCACACCGGAAGGCTCTCGACTGGCCGCCAACATCAGGTGAGTCCAGTATAAACGCCGTCGTGGGCGTATGCAACGGCACAGACCGGCGCCGATCGCCACGCCTACAGCCCCGCACCACGTGGCCCGATTTTCTTGGTCTTAAGATTTCCACGCGGCTAAATAAACGACCGCGCTGCCTGGCGTGCGCACTTGCGGGCCGCCGCAAACAGTCCCACTCCGAGGCGGCCCGTGTCCCGCGCCGGGTTTCTTTGGAGCTGGGGTCGGCTATTCCTGCACGCCCCGCGCCTCGCAGTGCGTGCTTTACCGGAACGTCCTATGTCGCGGGCCGCGTCCTAGTCGGCGCGCTCTGGCAATTACGATGATCCAATGATTCTCGAAGACCGCTCCTGCGTCACAGGCCCAGCTGCCAGGCGATCGCGTGGTCAAAAGAACTACGGACCTGCTGCCGCCCGTGCCGGCGCGAGGTGACGAAACCTGTGGCCGACGGGCGCGCCGACGCGAGCATCCAAAAAGACCATGGTTCACGGGTGTGTCGAGGAATATCAACGGAGTGCGCAGCGGCCACACGGCGCGTGAGAGCTCGCGGCTGCTTCGGTTTTGCCCGAGCTCATTCGCCCGGCTGGCGGGTGTGGTAAAGCCGGCGTCCCTACTGGCAGCTACGGACGGCCACGGCGGCGGCCACATGCGTTGCCGATCTCGATGCCAGCGATCAGGGCGACCAAATTACGGTTTTCGCTCCACGGCCCGTCGGCGAGCATCGCAATCTTCTGCCTGAAGGCATTTGTGGTCGTCCACATCGCAAACTCCTCCCGGGCTGACCTGCAGCAAGGCAGCCCTCTTCAGCCATGCATAGTCGCGGTTCAGGAGGAACGGTCGCTCGACCAGACGGCCTATCTCGCTGCGCTGGACGGCGGCGGCGCCGATCCAGGCGCGAGCGGGAGCGGCACCGTGTGCGTGACGGAGCTTCGCCGAAAGGTGATGGACTGCGGCCCATAGCCGAGCGTCGCGTAGACGTTTTCGTGGACCGCCAGGCGGTAGTGCCTGTTCCGTTGTGCGTTCACAGTGACAGCCCGAACGCCGTCGGGCACGACGCCCTCGACCGTGATCCGGCCCGAGTTGTGCCCGATGCCGGTAAAAGTCGTGACGAGGAAGCCCGCGACGGCGCGTGCAGTGTTAGGGCAAACCAGCGAGTAGGCAGGTTCGCTTCTTCCCGGAAGTAACTGAGTGCTCAGTAGGCAGGTGACTCCCCGCCCAGCAAGCAGCCACATCGGTGCAACATCGCGGGAGGGCAGACGGCGCGCGCTGTCAGCGCTCAACGCGACCCCGGACGTGGCAGTACTCCACCCTTTCACCAGCGCTGCAGCACGGGGCGGCAGTCGATCACTAGCGCCCGCATTTCGGCGGAGCACCGCAAAGGGGCCGAGGCTCGGATGCCAATCGGCTTCAACGGATGATCCCTTCGCGAAGCTCCTCGTCGCTTGCGAGTGCTGCGACCCCGACACAGGGGTCGCAGCACTCCGACCGCCACACGCGGACAGAGTCAGCGCCGCCAAGGCGCTAGTCATGACCGCTGAGTGGCGAACCATCGCTACGACTACGAGCCGTAGTTGACCATCTGGTAAAGCGCGATGTTGTAGTAAGGGATGCCGCTGCCGATCGTCGCAATCCCATACGTCGTCGGATACGTCCTGGCGGCTGTTCCCCAGTTACACGTCCATTCGTAAATGATGTGCGTGGTCGATTCCGAGATCGTCCCGCACACATCGCGTTCGACCCCATCGTGTTTCGGTGCTTTGTAGCCATTTTGGGGCTGGAGCGTACCCCACGTCGCCAAGGCAGAATCTGGATCCTGGGTGATCAGATAGTCAATGTAGCCCTGATAGGTAAAACATGTCTTAGCCCAGCTATATGTGCAGCCGGCGTACCAGCTCGCGCTCGCTGACGCGGTCGGTAGTGCCGCCACGCTAACAGCCGCCAGGACGGCTATTGCCAGCAGAGCGCCCCGGTGGCGGATCCTCCGTTTGCCACCACGTACGTACCTCAACAAAATGCCACCTCCGTGTCGTTAGTTTGATCTGATTGGGCTCCGGTGAAGCGGCCCGCCGCCCTCCGGTTGCCTATCCCGACTTATATAGCCAGCATTGACTCAACGGTCAACACTTGACTACGCGCAAAATATTGTTTTGGTGTCACGCGCAGAGCGGCCGCGATTCACTTGATTTACCGTGTCTCGCGTTCGCACCGTCGTTGATTTCAGCACCTACGCTTTACCCGCGAGTCGGTCCGACAAAGCCGGGGTGCGCTCTGGCTGTTGTCAACGATTGACGGTCCGCATTTCACTCAATCTGATAACCGGCCCCGTGCTGGCTTTGCGGTAACGCGCCCCAGAGCGCCACGGGCAACGCTCGTGACACTTGTATTTGCATGGAGCAGCATTCGGCGCCCTGCCCATCGTCAAACTCTGGGGTGCTACGCGCCTGAGCGGCCGCAGGCTGAAGCCCTGGCCGGTACGTACGTGACTCTCGGCGGCGGCGGCGACGCCGCGACGTCCTCGCGAAACGATCGACTAGTCCGGTTCCTTCGCCAGCGCCCGCGCCACTTCCTCGCCGCGCTCGGTTAGCCGCGATGTGTTCGGCTTGCCTTTCCCCTCAGAGCCCTTCTCCGCCAACCCCCTCCCGACAAGGTCCGCCAGCAGCTTCGATGTCTGCGACCCGTGCCTGATCCCCAGAGCAGCCCCGATCTCCCGATTGCTCGCCCCCGGGTTCCCAGCTAGATACACCAGACATTCGCGTCCGCGGCGACCATCGGGCGTTCCCGGAACGAAGGGCGCGCCGTGCAAAGTCGGAGTGCAGGCACCGGCCAAGTCGGGGACACCGCCCGACTCACCGATGCCAGCGGCAGGAAGATGTAACGCGGCCGGGAGGTGCGCTGCGGACGAGCTGCCGGCCACGTCGTCCCGCGCGATCCCCGCTACGCGCTCGCGCACAACCTCGGCGGAATTGCCCCTCTGAGTTCCTCGATTTAGCGTTGCCGACCGCGCGGAGCGCCCGCTAGCGCGGATCGCCCGGGCAAGCTCGTCCCCACGCCGGATCTCTTCCTCAACCCTGCGCGCGCCTAGGTACGGTGCCATCACCAGCCCCATCAGGGGACCCAGCAGATCGATGAACGCCCCAGGCTGCCCGGCCACTATGTGCGTGTGTAAAACGCCGTGCACAGAGCTCAACACTCCCTCCGCGGTCAGCCTCGGGACCTGCTTCAGGTCCCGTTCGACCCTTTCGATAAACGGCGAGCTGAACGCTTCGTTCATCCGCCTGCGCTGCTCCAAGACGAACGAACCGCCCGCCAGGCCGTCGACGATGCACACGCGCGTTCGCTCGGGCTCCTCATCAAAGAACACCAAAAGGGCCCCGAGCGCCGAGCGAACACCGTCCTGCCAATGCTCGGCATCCGCGAGCTCTCGAGGTACGAACGCCATCACCCGCTCTAGCATGTCCGACATCACCGCCACCAAGCAGTCGTCCAATCCATCGAATTGCTCGTAGAAGGTGCGGCTCGACACGCCCGCGCGTGCCAGCACCACGCTGACCTTGGTGTTCGCGAACCCGTACTCTGCTGACACTGCGACGAGCGCGTTCATGATTCTCGTCCTCGGGTCTGGCCTGGCTCCGTTGGATTTCGACGTCTTACCAGGGGCCGGTCGCCGTGTCACTGCGGCTGCGTCACGCGCCGGCATAGCGGTGCGCGACTGGATCTCGTCGGTGTACGCGCTCGCGATCGAGGGAATGAGGCCATCGAGTAGCGAGGCGGATGCTTCAAACGTCCTACGCAATGCGCCGTGCTCGCTTGCCAGATCGCCCTTCTCCGCTTCCTGGATGAGGTAGCCCTCGAGCACCGCGTGCCCGGCGACATACCGGCGCAGCACGGTGTCTAGACGCACCCCCGCGTGTGCCGCCTTCCGCGCCTGCCTCAGCGTCGGCTCGGGGACCGGCGGAAGTGTGCTCGCTTCCCCGAGCTCGAGGCCCACCAGTAGATATTCGACTCCCGCCTTGACCGCCGCGCGCAACCCCGCCACATACTCTCGGTCATCCAACCCAGCCAGGTCCTCTGTGCTGGTTCGGCCTGCCGCCGTTCCACTGAGACGTGCGAAGATCGCCTCATCAATCTCCTCCCTACGTGCCCGCAGATTCCGCACGACGCGGGCGATCGCGGCGTGGGTCGCAGCCCCCTCGTTAGTTACATCGGTTAGAATTGTTGCCTGTCCTGGCTTGGGGAATTCCGAGAGCCGTAGAGGGTGCCGTTTTGGGCATCATTCGTTGATCAGCGGCGCGCTACGAGGTCTATCCCACCCCTTAGCGATCGTCCTCGGCCCACAGACTAACAAGCGTTAGCTTCTGTGTCTAGTCCGTGGCGAATAACGTGGGATCCGGGGGATATGAGTGGCCGACCTTACGACTGAAGCTCGCATCCTGGAGGTCGCCAGCCGGCTCTTCTACGAGCGCGGCTACAAGGCCACAACCATGCGCGCTCTCGCCAAAGAGGTCGGCATCAAAGAATCGAGCGTCTACAACCATTTTGACGACAAGCAGGCGATTCTCGTGCGCATCTGCCTGGACACGATGCGCGAGTTCCACGCCGGTGCGCTCGAGTGCCTCAACGGCATCAACGATCCCGCCCAACGCCTGCGAACCCTGATAAACCTGCAGGTTCGGTTCGAGGCCAGCCACCCCTATACGGCGAGCGTGGTCGATGGCCAGCTCGAGGCCCTGAACCCCAAAAGCCGCAACGAACTGATCCAGCTACGCGACGCCTACGAAGAAATGATCACCAGCACCCTCATAGCGGGCCGTGAACAGGGCGCCTGGAGCGTAGAACACCCCCGCATAATCACTCTCGGGATCGTCAGCATGACAAAGATCGATCCGTGGTACCGAGAGGACGGACCGCTCAGTCCCGAGGAGATCGGCGACATATATTTCACGTTTATCCTGGGGGCACTCGAGGCCAGCGCCCCGAGGTGATCCGTTGCCCGTCGCTTGCGCGCGACCATACGCCCATGATGTCGCTGCGCCCGCTCACCCCAGTTCCTCTCCGTCGCTCTGCTCGAAACGCCCAAGTGCGAGCTCGCGTAGGCGCACACGGTCTATCTTCTCATTGCGCAATGTCGGCAGCCTATGAAGGACGGTGATCGACCGGGGGATCTTATAGCGCGCAAGCGAGGCGGAGCAGTGCAGAAATAGTTCCTCTGCGGATGCCTCCGGCGCGCAGTCCGCCGGCTCGACGAAGGCATGCCCCGCAGCTTGAAAAAGATCGTCGGGCACGCTCACCACCGCCGCCGCTCCGACCGCCGGGTGGGATTCCAGGGCGATCTCGACCTCCCTCGGGTAGATGTTGTAGCCACCGGACTTGTACGTGAGGTCCCCCCTTCCCAGAAACTCGAAGCTTGCGTCCGGGCGTTCGCGCAGCAGATCGCCGGTGCGAAACCAGCCGTCTTCGGTGAAGCTCTCCGCCGTGCCCCGTGCACTTCCCAGATATCCGAGGAACAGCCGGGCACTACGGACCTCGAGTTCCCCCACCTCCCCGCTCAGGACGAGCTTTCCGTCGGGTGCGACCAGGCGGATGCAGACGCCGTCGATCGGCCTGCCGACGTTGTGCTCGCACAGGACCTCGAGGGAGGCTTCCGGATCGGTGAGCATCACCGCGTCGCCGGTCTCGGTCATCCCGTAGCCGGTCCAGATCCTAGGCACTATCGCCTTGTAGCGTTCCAGCAGCGCTTGTGGCGGGGGCCCGCCGCCGTACCCGATCACCTCGAGCGACGAGAGGTCGTACCCGTCAAGTAGCGGCGCGCACTTAATCAACTGCGTCAGCTCTCCATTCCAGCTCGTGATGCGCTCGTGCTGAATGCACTCGAGCAGTTCCCGCGGATCGAAACGACGCAAAAAAACGATCAGGCCACCCTCGATCAGGGCCAGGAAAACACGATCGATCCCGCCAACGTGGTCGACCGGAAGCTCGGCGGCCAGACGCATCTCCCCCACCGCGAGATAGGCGGCCAAGCGCCGGTAGGTGGAGATCAGCGCGGACCCGCTCAGCAATGCGCCCTTTGGCCGACCGGTGCTGCCAGAGGTGTACACAATCAGGCTCGGACGGGCGCCGGCCGGCGTCCGCGCCCTCGCGGGCGGCTTCCGTGGTGGCATTGCGCTAGCAGCGAGTGCCGAAAAGAATCGTGGGTCGGGCGCCTCGCTGGTGATCACCAGTGGCTCGCTCACCAGCTGTTGCTGCGCGCTCAACGCTCTTATGTCCTCTGTGTAATCACGTCCTTCGAAGCGGTCGATCGCGATCAGCATCCGGCAGTCGGCGTCAGCGATGACGTACTCCAGCTCGGCGCGGGTGTGGCGCGGATTCAGCCCCACCCATACCGCACCGATCCGGCTCAGTGCCAGAAACACGATCAAGAACTCGATCCGCGGGGTGCTCAGCATCGCCACCCGATCCTCCTCGCGCACCCCGACACCAAGGAAAGCTCTCGCACACTCGTCGACCGTCTCGGCTAGCTGCGCATACGTCAGACGACAGTTTCCGTCAACGGCCGCCTCCCGGTCCGGCGCCTCCGCCGCCCAGTGATCCAGGTAGTCGATCAGCGCGACCGGCTCGCCGCGATACTCAGGCGCGGCGCCGATCCTCATCGTGCGCGCCACAAGTGCTCGCCTAACGCCTTGCGCGCCCGTAGCAACTGCGCAGTGTGCTCGTGCGTGGGGCTCGCGAAAATCTGCTCAGTCGACCCCCGCTCGACCACCCGCCCGCTACGCATCACCAATAGCTCATCACACAGCGCCCGCACGAACGCCAGGTCGTGGGAGATCATCACGATCGCGAGCCCGAGCTCCCGCGTGAGCTCCTCGAGCAGGGCAATGATCGCCGCCTGCACAGCGCTATCAAGCGCCGAGACCGCCTCGTCAGCGATCAACACACTGGGCTCGACAGCGAGAGCCCGGGCTATCGCGACCCGTTGACGCTCCCCGCCCGACAGCGCCGCCGGGCGCAGATCCAGTGTGCGCGCCGGCAGGTGAACGAGCTCCAACAGCTCTCGGCAGCGCCCGTTGACCCGGTCGGCCCCCGCCAACTCGTGAAAGCGCAGCAGCTCGCCGAGCACCCGGCCTACGGTGAGCGCGGGATTGAGGGAACTCCACGGATCCTGAAAGACCATCTGAATCGCCCGCGTGGCGTCGGGCCCCCGCTTTCTGCCCAATACCGTCCCCCGGTAGCTCACCGTTCCCCGATCTTGTGTCAGAAGGCCCCCCAAGACCCTCGCCAAAGTGCTCTTACCCGCGCCGGATTCACCGACAATCCCAAGGCTCCCGTGCGCCTGTATGCACAGCTCAACCCCTTCCAGCGCCACCAGTGGGGGCGGCGAGCGAACGAAAAGTCTTCGCCGAGCGGCAAAACTGACCCACAAGCCCTGCGCTTGAAGCAGGTCGCTCACCCGCGCCCGTTTGCCAGCAGGTCGCCAAGCTCAGGAGCGCGAACGCAGCCGCTCCGATGCTCGGGGACGACATCGGCCAGCGCGCACGCGCTCGCGGTGCACTCGGGGCGCACATGCTCGCAGCGTGTCTGAAACCGGCAACCTGCAGGATAGGAACGCGGGTCCGCTGCCTCTCCGGGGATCGCCTTCCCCGCCCAGCGGCTCTCGATCCGCGGCACGCTTTCGAGCAACCTCGCCGTATAGGGGTGCGATGGCCGGCACAGCACCTCGGCGGCCGGCCCGTACTCGACGATCTGCCCCGCATACATGACCGCCATTCGGTGAGACACTCGGGCGATCACCGACATGTCGTGAGTGACGAACACCACGGCCAGCTGGCGCGTTTGCCGCAGGCGATCAAGCAGTCCCAAAATGCGCTCTTGCACGATCACATCGAGCGCCGTCGTGGGCTCGTCGCACAGGAGCACCGTCGGCTCCGCGGCCAGCGCCATCGCGATCGCCACTCGCTGCCTCTGTCCACCGGACATCTCATGGGGGAAGGAGCGAGCACGACGCTCGGGATCCTCTATGCCCACCTCCCCCATCAGCTCGACGGCCAGGCGCCGTAGAGCTTTGCCCCGCACGGATCTCACACGCAAACCCTCAGCTATCTGCTCACCGACTCGCACCAGCGGATCGAGCGAGGCGCCCGGCTCCTGAAAGACCATGCCAATCCGCCGATCGCGCCGCGGCAGGGTAGAGAGCGGGCGCCCCTCGAGCAGAACTCGCCCGCCCACCAGGCGAGACGAACGCCCGAGCAGATCCATCACCGCCCTAAGCGTCAGGGTCTTCCCAGCGCCAGATTCACCCACCACCCCCAGGCACTCCCCGGCCTCCACACAGAAGCTCACGCCGTCCACAGGATGCACCCGGCCGCCCTCCACCGAGACCCGCAGATCCTCCACCTGAAGAATCGGATCCCTCATGTTCCCCACCGGTCCGCGAGCCCATCGCCGATCAGCGACAAGGCCACGCCGAGCGTCAGGATCGCTATTCCGGGTGGCACTATCAGCCACGGTCGCACACGCATAAATGGTTCGGCTTCTGCGATCATCACGCCCCACTCGGCGGTCGGAGCCGGAACCCCGACCCCCAGGAACGACAGCGAACTGAGCGCCAGGATCAAAAGCACCATGTCGCTCATCATGTAAATGACCGGCTGCGCGATCACATTGGGAAGCACATGCCCGAGCAGCACCCGCCGGCGCGGCAACCCGGAGGCACGCGCCGCTCCGATGTAGTCCAGCGCCTTCACGCGCAGCACCTGCCCGCGCACCAACCTCGCGTAAATGACCCAGTCCACCAGCGCCGTGGCGATGATGATCGACAAAACCCCCGGCCCGAGCACGGCGATGAGCGCCAGCACGAGCACATACACCGGGAAGGCCAGTACCAGATCGCCAGTGCGCATCAGCGCGGTGTCCGCAAGGCGCCCCCGATAGCCGGCCAGCAGCCCGAGGATCGTGCCTATCAGCGCCGGTATCGTCACAGCGATCGCGGCCACGGGGAGATCGACGCGCGCCGCGTACATCAGCCGCGAGAGCACGTCGCGTCCGACCGCGTCGGTACCGAGCAGATGCGCACCACTCGGCCCCGAAAGGCGATTGAAAAGATCCTGGCTGTTGGGTCCATAGGGGGCCAATAGCCCGGCGAAGGCTCCCACGAAGACGTAGATCGCCACTATTCCCAGCCCCACCCGCAGATTCAGCGAGCCGTGCCGCAACAGCGCCCCACCGCGCACCGTGTCTCGCACCCCCACCGCGCTCATGCGAGATCGATCCGCGGATCGAGCGTCACATACAGGACATCTACAAGCAGGTTGACCGCGATCACAGTCCCCGCCGCCAGCAAAGTCAATCCCTGCACCACCGGGTAGTCCCGCTCCACCACACCCTGCAGCATCGCCTGACCCAAGCCCGGCAGATCAAAAGTGTTCTCGACGATCACCTCGGCGAACAGCAGCACCCCGACTTGCGCCGACAGCAGCGCCAGCGAGGCCAGCAGCGCATTCGGCAGCGCGTGCCGCAGCATCACGCGCCGCTCCTTCACACCCACTGCTCTAAAAGCCGCGATGAAGTCGCTCTCCAACACAGAGATCAACGCGACCCGCAGCGCCCGGATCTGGATCGGGGCGATCGCGACGGCCAAGGTGAGGGCCGGTAGAACGATCGCGTGCAGATGCCCGAAGAATCCTCTGCCGAAGCCCGACACGGGAAACCAGCCAGTCTCCAGCGCCACGAAGCTAACAAGCATCAGACCGAGCCAGAACGTCGGGATCGACAGTCCGAGAACACTCATGGCGCGAATCGCGTGGTCCGCTCGCTCCTCGGCGCGCGTCGCAGATATCACCGCCAGCGGCACTCCTATCGCGAGGCTCAAAAGCACCGCACAGACCAGCAGCCAGACCGTCACACTCGCGCGGTCGCCGATCAGCGTCGTGACCGGCACCTGTGCCTTCACCGAGTTGCCCAGGTTCCCCTGCAGGGCATGCCAGGCGTACTCGAGATAGCCAGAAAGCAGCGGCTTCTCGAGTCCCAGTTCGTGCTCGAGGCTCGCGACCCTCGCCGGGGTGGCTCTCAGCCCGAGCTGAGCGCGGGCGGGGTTTCCCGGCGCCACACGCACCAGCGCGAACACCACAAACAGGACGACCGCAAGCAAAGGAATCGCCTGCGCCAGGCGCCTACCCACGAGCACGAGCGTACGAGTTCTCATCGCAATCATGGACCGCCCAACCTTCTCTGTGGGGGATTACTTTTCCAGCTGCAACGTGCCCAAGCGATAGGTCCCAAACGGCTGCACCAACAGACCCCGCAGATGCTTGTCGACCCCGAAGAACACGTACGGATTCCCGATCGGATTCGCGACAAAGCCGGCATGGTTCCAACGCTCGAAGTCCAGCGCCGCCTCCTTACGCCCTTCCAGACTCCTCGCGCCCCCGAACTTCGCCACGAAGCCCTCGGCCTGCGCCGCGTCCCAGTGCGCAAACGGAGCCACCAACGTCGCGTAGGTGGTCATCACCTCACCAGCTGTAGGCAAAAACGAGCTCTGCGGCGTCAGGAACATGCTGAATTCACCGGAGAGCAGTTGCGTCGCCGCGCTCGCAAAGTCTCGCACCTGCGCCTTCACCCGGAAGCCCGCTTCCTCCAGCTCGCGCTGCAGCACGTCCACGAGGCTCGAGTCGATGCCGCGTTCGTAGCTCGCCAGCAGGTCCACCGTGGGATGCTTCCCGGCAAGCAGCTCCCTCGCCTTCCCCGGATTGTATTCCCACGCTTCCCCCCCGACCGGCGTGGGATGGGACTCGGGCAGCCCGGGCGGTATGAGCCCCTGCGTCGGCGCGCCGTCAGAGTCCCAGATCGTCTTGAGGATCAGCGGGCGGTCGATCGCCAGCGCAGCCGCCTCGCGGTTCCCCTGGCTGTTGAACGGCGCCCGTCCGTCGTTGGTCACGAACATCACCAGCGTCGAGCGGGGGTTGCTCTCGAGCAGCTCGTCCTTGGGCAGCGCCGCCACCTGCTCGTCGGGGACGTACTCGTCGAGGTTCACGTCGCCCGCCTGCAGGGCATTCAGACGGGCGTTCTCGTCCGGGATGATCTGAAAGGTGATCCGCTTGGCCAGCACCGCCTTCCGATCCCAGTAGCGAGGATTGCCCGCCACCACCATCTCGTTGTTCGGGCTCCACTTCGCGAGCTCGTATTCGCCTGAGCTCACCGGATCCTTGAAGAAGTCGACCGGCTTCTCACCATCCAGGTTCTTCGGCAATATAAACGCAAAGGTCAGCCCTGGCAGCACCAAGTTCGAATAGCGGCTCAGCTTGATCACGATTTCATTTGGCACCGGTGCCGTGACCGACCTGATAGCCGAAAAAAGAGGCCCATACTCGGCGCCCTTCGCTGCGTACTCGATCGAATAGATGATGTCTTCCGCAGTAATCGGCCTCCCGTCTGAGAACTCGAGGCCGCTCCGCAGCTTGAATCGGTAGGTCAATGCCCCTTCATCAAAGGTCCAGTTAGAGGCGAGATCGCCTTCTACGCTCCTCCCGTTCGCGCTCGCACGCACGAGACCCGCGTAAATCGCCTCCTGAGTCTCGTAGTCCTCCCCGATGTTCAATTCCTGCGGATTCAAACCCGTTATGTCCGACGAACGCGCAATCGTGATCGCCGAACCCGACGCGCCCGCTGAGGCCGGAGGAGTCGCGTTTCTCCTAACGGTGCCCGCGCTCTGCGATTCGCTGCCCCCACAGCCAGCGATCAAGACACTCCCGAGCAGAATTCCAAGCAAGGATGCGCCGCGTGCTGCTCGTCCTGATAGCAACAGCTTTGGCCCGCGGCAACAGCGTCCTCTCACCGGCTCCGCCCCCGGTGCCGGTAGCGTGATCGTCCTCATCCGTTCCCCCCCGGTCGCATTAGCGTCGTGGCTTCATACTCCGCCACCTTCCACGCCCCGCCTTCGCGCTCGAGGCTCATCACCCCGTAAGGGATCGCCCTACTAGCGATGAACGCCAACCCGTGCGTCCCCTGCACGCGCACCCGCGTCACCCGCAATCCTCGAAATTCCTCGCGCACCGACTCCGGAATTCTCTGCCCGTGACCCGAAAGGACGCTGCTACAGGTCGTACCCGCCGCTCCCGACAGGCGCTTCGCGAGATCCTTCACGATAATCCGCTCGAGCTCTCCGCTCACAAGCGCGCATGCCTTTCCTCCGTCACCATCGATATACGCCGCGTAGTAGCTCTCCACCACGCCGGCGATCCCGGTGCTCTCGGCGCCACTGGCAGCCCGGCCGTAGGTTTCCAGGGTTTCGTGACCGCGTTCCGCTCGTTCAGGAGCTCCGCTCCCAGCAGCCGTCACGCTTGGGCTTGGGCTAGTCGCCGCCGACGGGCTTCTTACCGACGCAGGTCGTGAGATCGGCTGGCTCACGCTCGCTCCGGACGACTCCGACCCCGCGGTCGCTCCGCTCGAGCCGCAGCCGATACCCGTCACGCCCGCTAGCGCAAGGGCGACGCAAACACTCGCTCGGCACACGACGTGCACACCTCCGCCTGCCCCTCCCTCTAGAATCCCGCCCATGGACCAGTCTGCTGCTTCCGACTTCGTGCGACGCTTCGAGGACTTCTGGCGCGCCCCATCACCCGAGCGCCTGAACACCGTCCTCGACCCCGCCGTGCGTCTCTCCGCGCCCATGACTCCGACCACGCACGGTCTCGCCGCCGGCCAGCTCTCATTCGAGCAACTATTCACGCTCATCCCCGACATGACTACCTCCGTCCACCGCTGGGGCGCCACCACCGACGGCGTCATCATCGAGTTCACCGCGCACGGGACCGTCGCCGGATCCCCCGTCGCCTGGCCGTCCATCGACCGTTTCGTCATCAACTCCGACGGCCTCGCCACTGAACGTTTCACCTACTTCGACCCGCTCCCACTATTGCTCAAGCTCATACGCACTCCCCGAGCGTGGCCCCTTTTCGCGCGGAACCGGTTCTCGATGGGGCGCACCCGACCTCCGCGCTGACTCCCCTGGCCAGGACCCGGGCGACGCCACCGCTCCGTCTCGATGCGGCGAACCCGAGATCCGCGCTGAGTCTCCGGCCAGGATCCGGGGGACGCCAGCGCTCCGCCTCGATGCGCCGAACCCGACCTCCGCGCTGACTCCCCTGGCCAGGATCCGGGGGAGCCAGCGCTCCGCCTCGATGCGCGAACCCGACCTCCGCGCTGACTCTCCGGCCAGGACCCGGGCGGATGACACCGCTCTGCATCCGCCCCGCGCCTCTTCTTGCCCGACGGCCAGTCGGGTAGCCAAATCGACTCCCGCCGCACGACATCCCGCGTTCGCCCGAAAATCCTGTTGACGTAGCCGGCAACGTTCTCATCCTTGAGTCCACGTCTGCGAGTGCAAACCGCTACTCGCTCTTCTTCTTTTGCGCTCTAGGGCCGTACTTCTTGCGAGCTTCCTTTTCGCAGGAGATACGCTTCCGCTTCCTCCGGTCCCTCTTGCAGGCCTTGAGCGCTTTCTTCAGCTTCTGCGCGCGTGTCTGCGGAGCTTTGATCGTCGGCACCACCCCGCGTTCGTTCTCGTTCGGGAAGGCCACCGGCGTGCTCGCGATCAGTGGGGGCCCGGGGGGCGCGGTGAGCGCAGCGCCGGGGGCGACTGTCCCCAGTGAGGGCCCGCCGCCCGGCGTAGGCGGGGTTTCGGGGTAAGTGGTTTCGAGCTGCGGGGAGGTCGTGAACGTCTCGTCCTGTCCGCAGGTTTCTTCGCCCGGCGCGTCGGCGATGTTCTCGGCGCAGAGGCTGAAGTGATACGTGGTGTCGGGCCGCAGCCCCACGCTCGCGGGCACCGACTGCGCGACCGGAACGAGGCCAGCGGTGGTGCCGGCGCCGCTCACGCTGATGCTCGGCAGGCTGCTCCCGTAGGCGGCGGTTACGCCGTACTGGAAGTGATAGGTCGCGGGGAGCGAGTTCTCGGGGTTCACTTCGCCCTCGAGCACCGCGCCGTCTTCGGTCACATCGATCGCCTCGCTCCCGGACACGAGCGGCTTCGCCGGCAGCGTCTTGAACCTCCCTTCTTCCTGGCTTTTTTCAACGAGCCCCGAGTTGTTGGTGCCGGCCAGGCGATAGCCGTATTCGGTGTTCGGTTCCAAGCCTTCGAGGCTGGCTTCGGCGGGCAGCCATTCACTCAGCGCGGCAACGGGCACTACGGGAGTAGGGATCTTGAGACCGAGCGTTCCGGGTTCTCCGTATTCAAAGTAGTAGCCCGCTTCGCTGGTGCCTTCCGGTTCTATTTCACCCTTCACAGTCGCAGCGAACGGTTCCACAGTCGGCGTTCCCGTGAGCTTTACGTTAGGAATCTTTACCGGGTGAAAAGCTTCAACACTTTCGGAGACGGCATTGGAGACGTAGATAGCCTCAGTCGTGTCGCTTACAGCGACACCCCTCGAGTGAATTTCTGATTCCGGGCGGATTTCCCCGACGATCTTACCCGGTTCTGTGCCTTCCGGCGCTTCACGGACGACCACATATGTTTTGTGGTCAACATAGACCTGATTATTCGCCGGGTCAACCGCGACCGCAAACGATTCTGCGGTGTCAAACAGCGCGACGTCGAATGCCTTGGTAACCGAATTGGGCGTCAGCTTGTAGACGCTCCCTACGTAGTCCTGGACATAGACGACACCGTTGGAGTCGACCGCGATACCGCAGGGTTCGGATCCGGGGATCGCGGTCTCGCCGACGTCTTCGCCGGCGGCGTTGAACTCATACACCATGTGTGCACTTAGATCCGATGCGTACACGTTCCCGTGCGAGTCGACCGCCACTCCGCCCACTCCTTCTAACCCGAAGGGCTGTGCGGGGCTCGTTTCTTCTGTGGGCTTATTCGGAAGGCATCCATCGCCCACGTTGCCGTAGCCCTTGAACTGGCAGAGGTACTTGTACTGCCCTCCTTCGAGCTTGAACTTGTCGAGCGCGCGGTGCTTGGTATCCGCCACATAAAGATCTTCCGCATCGGGTCCACCAGAGTTGTCAATCGCCACTCCCGCCGGTTCTTCAAAGACACCGAAGCTGAAAGCTCCTGCCGGCGTTTCGGCGCCCGTCACTTCCGACGGCACCCCCGAGGAGGGAGCACCACCTTCAGCGCCAAATACCCTGACCGTCCTGGTCGCGTGATCGCTGACATATACGTTCCCCGTGGCCTTATCGATCGTGACCGCATTGGGACTACCGACCGGTTCCAGTCCAAATGGCAGCTTCTGGCCCACGATCCGCGCATCGCTCGGTGTCGCTACTAGCGTAAGAACCACTATCGCGAGCAGGACAGGCGCCAGGACACGCGACGCGGTACGAGACGCAAACGGACTCATCGCCGCGCCCCCTTCCGCGAGGTCCCGGCTCTGTGCGTCTTCGACGCTCTGGCCCTCTTCTTCTTTTTCGCCTTCGGGCAGCCGGTGACTTTGATGGGGGTGGAGCGCTCGATTGTCTTCCCGTTCTCCGCGACGAACCGGTTTGGAGCTGTCAGCTTCTCCTTGCAGAATTCACCGTTCGCGCCCAGCGCGGAGTGCGGACCCTCGGGAAACACTCCTTCGAAGAATTCGACAGGTACGTCCGGGATGTTCGCGAAGGAGGAGCTCGTGACCCCGTGCTTGATCTCGGTTTCCCCATGCAGATCGAAACGGATGCCTTCGCCTTGCAGCACGAAGACGAGTTCGGGAAACGCCTGCCCACCGTTGGACACGAGATATCCGGGGCCTTCGAGCGCGCTCGCGAGAACCGGCGTCCTCGTGCGGCCGTACCCGACGATCGATGCTGACGGGCACGCCGCCGGATTTTCGTCGAATACCTTTGCCGTACACGCTTTCTGAAGCGTCGTGAGCCGCGCCGGCAGCGCCTTTGGTAGGTCGACCTTGACTTTGCCGGCGACATCATCGCTAGGCGGATCGACGATGTCCACGTACAGGCTCGCCCCATTCAATTTTGAGGTCTTCCCAGAGGTCGTGAACGAGATCGCGGGGGCGAACGGCATGTTGTCGCAACCGGTCACCGCGAACGGGCTCGAGACGGTGGCGTGCGTGCCCTGGGTGCTCGCGATCGTCGCGGTGATCTGTTTGTTTTCGCAGTTGTCGGGGTTGAACATGAATCTCGGACGATCGATGTTCACGTTGACGGTTTTGATACGCAGCGGGATGCCATCGAGGATCCGCGGGAACGGATCGCTGGTCACTGTCAATGCCGTCGTCGTCGCATTCACGCTGATCGCCGCCCTGACGACCACATTTCCGAGGTTGAAAGGTCCAGCCTTGGCGGGAACGACCACCGACAGCCCGAATGGCGCGCCCTTATACGGGCCAGTCAGATACACGGGTCCGCTGGCCCAGAACGGATGCGACCCCGAACCCACCGCCGTGGTCGCGACGCCGATCTGGCTGTTCGGCCCACATTCGCCTTTGGAGGCCCGCGGTTCGGGACACCGTTCCACGCCCCGGAGCACTCCCAGCAAGCCGGCCGGGGTCGTGACCTGAACGCTCGAGATGTTCTGTTCTGAATCCTGGCGGCCGAAGGTCACGCTAAACGGCGTGAAGCTGCGCGCGGCGGTGGTCTGCGTCTGCGCGTCAAACGAGGGGCTGAACCCGCCACCGCAGTCTTCGTCGATGTCAAGCGGGCTGAACGACGTCGCCTCGGGGGTGAACGGCGCGCTCCACGCCGTGAAGGCGGCCGCCACCCCGACCGGGGCGCACGATTGCGGGTTGGCCAGAGGCGCCCGCGGCCCGCCGTCGAAGTGCACGACCAGCTTGCTGAACGGCAACTGCGGGTTTTCGCGAAATCCGGCCGTGATCTGACCCGTCAGCGGGTCGACGGACACTTCGCCCGCGAGCTTGACGATCGCGCCCGACCCCGACGCTTCCAGATACCCCTTGAACAGGCGCCCGTTGAGCGCATCCGCTTCAGTGCACGCCGGCTGTCCTTCACCGCCGCATTCGGGCTGGGCGACATACACGTGCCCCGTGAGCGAGGTGGAGAGCAGCGGCGTCTGGATTTCGACGGTGCCGATGCTCGACGCCGACGGACAGTGGCCCGGAGCGGTGTGGTAGAGGCCGTCGTCGTAGGGGCTGCCATCGCCGCCGGGGTGCCCGGCGCCGAGTTCGCTGGCTTCGGGGTCGCCGAGATCCTGGCCGGCGGCCGCAGTTTCGCCACTGCCGATGTTGATCCCTTCAGGACCCGTCGCGGGACACCCACGCAACCCTTCGGCCACGCCCGGCGAGAGCGACAACCCCGCCGGCAGCGTGACGGTCGCGTCGCGGAGATCGGGGGTCCCGGGCGCCGCCGAGCCTTCGTACTGAGGGTTCGAGACGTTGAAGTTGTAGCCCGACGGCTGATCCGCGCTCGCGGTTTCCGGCACCGCGCTCAGCGACGGGGCGAACTGCAGCACGTTGCAGCCAGTCAGTTCGGGGTACGCCGTCGTTTCCGTGGTCGCATAGGCGCCGGGGTGCTGCCAGCTGTCCGCTTCCGCTCGCGCCGACTGCGGTCCGCCCGCGCAAGCAGAGGGGTTCGTGAAGAACGGGACGGGCGAGCTGACCCCGTTGAAACGTTCCCCCGGATTCCCAAAGAACAACAGCGTCGAGCCGACCACTTCCAACCCGTCAGGAATCCCCGGGACCGTGACGCGCAGGCGCAGCCGGCCGCCGATGCGCACCGGGCTGGCATACAGATACAGCGCCTTACCGAGATACGTGAAGCCAAACTCCGCGGGAAACCCAGCGGCGGGCTCCATGTTATAAACCGCCGTCGTTTCACCCGCCGGTTCTTCACTTGCTCTGAACGTGCCCGGGCTAGCCTCGAACACGACCGTCCCGACGCGGCTGGCTGGCGGACACGAGCTCGTGCCGCTGTCCTCCAACAACGCGTACAGCGGGCACTTGGTAGTGGCCTGGGGGTTGCCCACAAGTCCCGGGGGGAGATCGACGATCACGTCCTTCACTTCCTCCGGCGGCTGCAACTGCGCGTCCGCGTTGAAATAGAGGCTCGTGGCAAGCGAGTATGGGTGCCCAGCAGCCTGCACGGAAGGCAGGCCGTCTTCATCGAACGCCCGCATCGAGAAATCCTCGATCCCGAAACCGGCGCGCCCGAGCGCAGAGCCTTCAACAGCTTCAGAGACCACCACCAGCCCATTCGAGGCGGTGACCGCGGGCGCTCCCCCGCCCGACACCGTGCCGGTATCCAGCAAAGACGCTTCCGGCACGTCCTTGGGCACAATCACATGAACCTCCACGACGATACTTTCGCCAGCGGGCACGTCGGTCGCAACACACTGCAGCGGAACCCTCGCACAGGCAAGCGTCTGCTGCGTCTTGAGAGTTTTACCCTCAATGCTCTCAAGCACCAACGGCGCGGGCAGCTGGTCGGCGACCGTGACCGGAGCACCAGCAAGCGACGCGCGAGCGCCGGCATTCGTCGCGACCAGCGCGATCGTGTCGCACGCCTTACCAGGACTGTGTTCACACGCTTCATCGCTGCTCGCGACGAAACGCGCCGGCTGTGCGAGGACCTGCAGCGACCAGCCGGGACCTGCCGCCGCCTGCGCGGAACCACCGCAAATCAAAAGCAGCGCAGCAAGGGTCAGCAGTAAAAAAGGAACGATGCGCGGTCTCATGCTTTCACCCTCCCATAGGTGCGGCGAGCTTTCCTTTCACACGCCGTGCGCCCCTTCTTCGACGGATTCTTTCTGCACGCCTTCAGCGCCCTGGCAAGCTTCTGAGCTCGGGTAAGCGGGAGCGAAGTCTTCTTCGGGGCAGGTGCTGGAGGCGAGACGAGAGGTTCGGGAGACTGGGTCGCGCTGCCGCCGAGTGGCGCCAAAGGCGGAGCGCCGCCGAGCGGACCCTGACACGCTTCCCCGCAGCCCGCGGGCGAAGGCGCTACCGCAAAACCCCCTTCGACACGCGCGTCGTAAAGATCCTGCTGCGTATTGGCATCGCCGGGAACCAGCGAGTCGGCGGTGGTGAAGAAGACGTCCTGCCCCGAGGGATCCCAACCATCCAAATACACACTGGGCGAGCTGTTGACCGCCGAGACGTCACGCCCATCAGAGATCAGATAAACATGCCCATCACGATACTCGTAGACATTGGGCACCGGCTTTTCGTCAACATTGCCCGTCTCTTCGAGGATCTTGACACGCCGATCGTGCAGCGCACCAGGCGTCAGCGCATCGGGACTCATGAAGAAAACCACCCCGTCAGACGGCCCCTGAATACCCGCGGCCATAGTCGGCGAATCCACGATGCTGTAGTTGTAGCTGGCAACGAAGCCATTGGGCAGGGTCGAGCCGATTTCGGGCGACCTGCCGTCTTCGCCATAACCATCCTCCCCGATCGAAACCCGCACCAGCGCGCCGGTAACCGCGTCATACTGAAATATCTGGGGCCGTCCGTTCAGTCCTTCATCGGTCAGGTCTGCGACGCTGGTGAACACGAGGAAGTCGCCATTTTCCGACGCCAGCACCGGCCGGTTGTCTTCCATCGCCCAATTCGCCGAATCGCCTGCTTCACTGAGGGCAGCGACAAACGCGACATGCCCTTCGCTGTAGACGTACAGATTGTCCTCGCCGGCTTCGGCGCCGTTGCCCACTATATTTTTGGCCGCGCCCGTCAAATCCCCGCGCGCCACGAAGTAAACATGCGAGCCGTCCTCGGAGATACGCGCGACACCCTGCACTTCCGCGGGCTCGACCCCACCCGACAGCAACCGCACACGTTCGCCGGCCGGAGCACCGAAATCGTATTCATACAGATTATTACCCGTCGCGCCGGGCAACAATTCCTGTTCGGTGGTAAAGAACACCCTCGACCCATCCCGCGACGCTCCCTGGAAAACAGCTGGAGCCTGTGGTTCACTTGTGACTATGCATCGGCTGCAGTCTTTCACTGTTGGTTGCGAGATAGACACTGTTCTAATGGAGGCCGCAGGTACTTCCCCTTCGACCAAAGGTACTTCTTCCCTGGCAAACAACTCGCCCCACAGCGGGCCTTCACACCCTTGACTCGCTTCTGCACTGCCCACGGCAGTGAAGAAGACTCGTGTACCGGACGCAGATATCGCGTTGTACACAGACCCATTGACCCCTTCTTCTTTGGAACTGGACCCCAAACGCGTACCACAATGACTGATCAGGGCCTTGCTCAAAGGACTTTCACCTTCGACACCCACCAGCAGAGGTTTGCGCTCGGGTTCACCCGATTGTTCCACCCTCAATTCACCGGGCTTTTCAACCCCGACATACTCATAGAGAGTGCCGCCCGGAGCGATAGTTCCATCAAAATGCCAATGATAACCGGGATTGGTGGAAAAAAGTACACGCGAAAGATCGTCTGAGGACCCCCGATAGTTATACTGCACAAACGGAGTCGCATTAGCTGCACAGAGTTCAGGCGTCGCAGGCCCAATCCTCACAAATGCGCGATGCGGGCGCTCGAGATACAAATCGGTGACATGCGGACGCTGAGCTTCTTCCAGTTCGCCCGGCGCGGGACAGCGCGCTTCTTCGGGACCGCCACCGGGAGCCACCACCCTGATCCGGCCCAACTCCCACAACGTCTCGCTCAAGTCTTCACTGGCGTCGAACATGCCATTGACCGCGAATTCGGTAGAGCTCGGACCCACAGCTTCAGCCGACCAGCCCTGGCCAGGCGTACGCGAAAGCTCGTATATCGCTCCAAAGATGTTCTCACCAGCCCCAAGCACATCCTCGTTCGTGCCCCCGAACGCACCCAGGCTGCCGCCGATCACGTGCGAGCCTTCCGGCGATGCGGCAAACACCCCAGTGAGGATGCTGCTGCTGGTATACGCGGGCGTTACGCGCTCGTAGGCACGGCAATCCGGGAGCGCTCCCGAGCTCAGTTCCGCGCGCAAGGATTCGTTGGGGCACCCTTCGGCGGGCGCCGGGGCGGGGGTCGCGAGGGTCGCGACCGCTATCAGCGCCAGGGCAACGAGCGCGGCCACGGGGATGCGACGCGGCTTGCGCGCGAGTGCTTGCCTTTGCCTTGGGATCTTGTGTGCTGTCGTCATGTCGCCTCGCTACCTCTCGAACTTCACGGTCAAAGTCTTCGTGAGCTTCTGCCCATGCGCGGGAATAAAGGCGATCTTCAGCTGCGTCCGCAACCGCCCAGGGTGCTTCTCGCCCACGCGCGAGAGCACCGTTGCGCGCCGTCCCAAGCCGCAGTTAGCCTTAGCGGCAAGCCCGCGTGCTTCGCCGAGATCGCGAGATCTCCCAGTGCGAGACGGGCTTACGTGTGTCACGTGCTGCTTAGGGAGGTACGGCGAGAGATCAAGCGGGCCAGATATCAGCCAGACACGCGCCGCACCCGCTCCACATACACCGCGTACGCAGCCATTCCGGCCGCTACCGACGCACACGCCGCCGCGAACGCCGCCTGCAGCTCGACCCGCCGTTCGCGACGCCAACGACGCTCCTCGACCGCCCGTCGTATCTCCCATTCCCAAAACCGCTGCGGCGTCATCACCTCCGAGCACCCGGCCAGTGCATGCTCTCTTGGCTGGCATTTCGGCTTGGCCTTGGGCTTGGGCGTCGGTTTCGATCCGGCTGGCCGTCCCGCCGCCGCCGGCGCTTTCGCCCGAACCGTCGTACGACTCGGGGCTGGCGGTCCCGACTTCGCCGGCGCCTTCGCCCGAACCCTCGTACGACTCGGCTTCTGCTGCTTTGACCCGCACGCCGACTTCGACTCGACGCGCGGCGTCATATCTCGAACGCCCACCTCGGCCACTGAGGGCCAACCCGCCGCCGCGGCCACAGCCACGATCC
>Ga0210401_10000342_pt1 | contig 57420 bp, 49 predicted proteins | sample IncBWH32MmetaG_FD_150866 | JGI IMG/M metagenome (GOLD analysis project Ga0210401, IMG submission 150866) | Forest soil microbial communities from Barre Woods Harvard Forest LTER site, Petersham, Massachusetts, United States - Inc-BW-H-32-M | ecosystem: Environmental > Terrestrial > Soil >...
GGTTTGAGGCATAAGAACAGCCTGCGGAACCACCTTGGCTCGCGATCGGGCCGATATTCAGGTCGCTGGCCATGGGTTGCGCTGTAGCTACATAATTCAGAAGTCCCCACATGGAGGATGGGGTGGTCGGTTGAGTAAGCGGGTTGCTATAACCGGGCGCCAAGGCCGCGGTTTTCGGATTCCGGTTGGTGCAACTGCTGCTGTTCTTGATTGGAAAGGTGGCCGTGAGTGTGTTGGGGTAGCCATCGGTGAATAATAATATGACGTTTAACGCGTTAGGCTGATTCAATGTCACCAATTGCTGGTAGCCTTGCCAGAGTCCCTGGGAGGTGTTGGTGCCGCCGGTGCAGATTACCGAGTTGAGGATGGTGGGGACGCTCGGCGACGCTGTGTCGAAGTTATCCGCGATGGGAAAGTCGGGTATTGAGCTGGTGGCGAAGGTCACCAACCCCAGGTTGTCGCGCCCATTTGCGAACTTGCTCACAAAAGAGACCGCCGCAGCTTTTAGCGGAGTGCAGGAACCGCTGGTAGTGAGCGACTGGGAACGGTCCATCACAACCATCACGTTTACGTCGCGCCGAACAGCCGTGGCTGTCGCGCTCACGGTGGTATTGTTGGTCCCCAGCCAGCGCAGGAAATAGAGCGGCGCGGTGACATAGGCCGTTACTGATACCGACCTCTGGTTGGCTACGCTCTCGTCGATCGAGATACCGCTATTGTTAACGCCAAAGGTCGGTGTGCCGACATTGAAATAACCGCTGGGGAAGTTCAATAGAACATATTCCTCAGCTTGGGCGGTGGCGTTGTTCTGCTGCGTGGTGTCATCGGTACCACGGCTCAGGGCTCGGGCGGCAGCCAGGGATGCCGCATCCACGGCCATCTGCAGCTTGCCTTTCACCGTATACAAAATGCCGGCATCAATCGCCAAACCGACCATCGGCACGATAAACACCAGCGTCATCGCGGTGAAGATCAGAGAAATACCGCGTTCCTTGAGAGTCCTGGCCTTGTTCCCATTCATGATGGTTCTCCCTCGCGCACTAGCTCAAAAGATTGCTTTTGCATAAACACCGGTCGACCCTCCCATGCCCAGGAAGCTCAGATCCGGCATCGACTCGTAAAACTCAGTCAAGTAGGCAACGTCTCCGTCGCTCAGCGTAAGACCGGCATTGGTGAGTTCCGTCGTCATGCTCCCCGTCAACGCCACGTTGCCGTTCGTCAGATAGCTACTGGGGGCAATATTTCCCAGCGAATCGATCACGGCCCCTGGCGGCGTGCCGTAGTTGCTCGCGCGGAGGGCCGTATTCCCGGTTGTCAGGCGATTGATGAAAACGAGTTTATTTAGATTTGTGCATTGGCCGGCGGTGAGCCCGGCGGCGGTGCAGTCGGCTTGATACACCTCGACGATTTGGGACATGATAACGACGGCATTCCCGCCATTCACCGTCATCCCGGTCCCGGTGGCCAGGTTGACCAGAATATTTTGATTGGCTACTTGAGAAAAGTCGACGCCGCGCGCGTACATATGCGCTGCATCGCGGCAGATCTGCACCGCCTCGTTCATCCGGCCGAGCTGGATGCCGGCGCCGACCATGCCGAAGAACAGAGGAATCACGACGATGGAGACCGCGGCAAACTCCAGAAGGGCGTTGCCCTTCTCACTACGGCTCAGCTTTGCATTCGACATTATCATGTGGGTACCTCGTTACCTTGGTGGCGGAATCCCGGTGCTGTTGGGCTCAACAATGTCCGAGGATGTAGCGGAAATCTGCAGAGGAGCGGAACTGCGGGCGTAGGGAACCATCCACATCCACGAAAGGCCGGTTACCTGCACCTGGACGATGTTGCCCGGCGCGTTGCTTCCCACGCCGGTGGCCACCTGCAACGTATTCGGGTTGTAATAAGTAATGGAGATCAGGCTGTCCCCATTCGTACTATTCAGGAAGCCCAAGGAATTGTTTTCGACCACCGTCCGGATCGATTCATCCTGGCCCAACCCGTTTACCGTTTGTCCGGTTACGGCATAGCGGACTCCCTCGCGCACCGAGGCTTGTACGGTGTTCTTTACCAGGATCGCGATGCTGAAGTCGATAGTCGCAAACAGCAGCATCAGCAGCGGGGGCAGCGCCAGCGCTCCCTCGAGCATCGCGTTCCCTCGTTGTCGGGCTTTCCGGCTTCGCTTTGTATGGGCCATGCTGGACCTCAGTTCTAGTCAAGTATGCCCGAGTCAAGCGATAGAACCGATCGATGAAAAGTACCAGATTGCGTCAGGAAATCCCTTACTACCAGCGAACGGGGAAGGGAGGACGGAATAGGCTGGAAAGCGGCCTGCTCTTTACAAGCCGCTTAGAATCAATGGGATAAGTGGTAAGTCGCGAGCTACCGGAGCGGTAGAGTCCCGGAAACGAAGAAGCTGTTCCATTCCGGGGCGTGCCCGCGGCCACCGGGGGAGGGCCGCATGACCCGGAACGCCACTGCGTCACCGGGTTTCAACTTGGACTGGATTCGAATCACATCTTCCACCGAGGCGACAGCTTGCCGGTTAATAGCCAGAATCACGTCCTGTTCCATCAGGCCGATGTCCTCGGCAAACGAACCGGAATCGACACTGCGAATCACCAAGCCGCCTTTGCTTTCGATGGCCATGGAGCTGCGTTCGGAGTCGGTCAGCGCATGCAGCTTGATGCCGAACTTGTATTGGCCTTCTTCGGGCTTACCGGTGCTATCATCACCGTTCTGCTGCTGCAGATCGGCAAACTCCGGCCGGTCTTTGAAGACCTCGGCGCGATCCATAATGGTGACTTTGAAGTCAAGGTGCTTGCTTTCGCGGTCCACGGTGAGGGTGACCGGCGTTCCTACCGGCGTCTCGGACACGCGACTCACCAGATCGTCGCCGTCTTTCACCGGCTTGCCGTTCATGGCGATGATGATGTCCTCTACTTTCAGTCCAGCTTTGTCGGCCGGGCCGCCGGGATGGACCTTGCTGACCATCACGCCCTGGTTGGTGCCGAGCGCTCTGAATAAATCGGGCTTATCGCCCTGCAGCCATTCCACTCCAATGGAACCGCGCGAGACACGCCCGGTCCGGATGATGTCGTTATAGACCCGCGCCACCATGTTCATGGGCAGCGCAAACCCGATGCCTTGATAACCGCCGCTGCGAGTAGCGATCATGGTGTTCACGCCGATCACTTCGCCGCGGATGTTGAGCAGCGGTCCACCGCTGTTGCCGGGGTTGATGGCGGCGTCGGTCTGGATGAAGCGCTGCAATTGCAAGGTGCCGATATTCCGGCCCAGTGCGCTGACGATGCCGGCTGTTACCGAAGCTTCCAAGCCGAAGGGCGAGCCAATGGCCACGGCCCAGTCGCCCACTTGCACTGCATCCGAATTGCCGATGGTCACCGGAGTGAGCTGGCTCTTGGGATCGATCTTAAGCACAGCCAGATCCGTTTCGGGGTCGAAGCCTACTACCCGCGCGCGATACTCGGTGGCGTCATCGGTGTGCAGCCGCACCTTGATGTGATCTACTTTCGAAACCACGTGGTTGTTGGTGATGATGTATCCGTTCTTATCGACGATGAAACCGGCGCCCGACTGCTCCTCTTTGAAAGCGCGCGGCGGCATATCGCCACTCAAGGGCCCGTTCTTGAAGAAGCGGCGAAACAGGTCCATGCCGTCGTCGTTGTTGTCGCCCGGTTCCTGGGATTGTTCGCGCTTGTGCGGGTTATCGGCTGTCTTAGGCGTGTAATCGGCGGTGATGTACACGACTGAGGGCTCCAGTTTCTTGGCCAGCTTGGTGAATTCATTTCCTAATTGAACGGCGTTTGGAACCACCAGCGGGGTCGCGTCGGAAGAGGTTGCCTGCCCTCGGGCCGCGTGCACTCCGGTGTTGAAAAGGGTGCCGATCACAATCCCGATGGAGAGAGTGACGAGGAGGAGACTCAAAGACAGCAATTTCTGCTGCCGCATTATCTTGAACCACCGCATGTTGTTTCTCTTCGCCTTTCTGGTGCCCCGACTCAGCTATTATCCAATATACTAGGTTTCTAGTTTCAGGTTTCTAGTTTCTGGTTGCGCCGGCCGAACCGACCGGGTTTCAATTCCACCAACAAAATTCCCGACAAAATCAGAACCGCTCCCAGAGTCCCTTGCCGGGAGAGCACTTCGCCCGCCAGTACATAGGATGTCGCCCAGGCGAAAACGGGTTCCATCGAAAAAATAAGCGCCGTGCGGGTAGGGCTGCTCCAGCGCTGCGCCCAGGTTTGCACCGAGAATGCCAGCGCGGTGGCAAGCAAACTGGTAACCACCAGGGCCACCCAAACATTCGTGGTCCATTCCACACGTATCGGCTCGGCCCACCAGAATGTTCCAGCGCCAACCCCCATCCCGGTTGCGATCTGGGCAACAATCAACACCCCTAAATTGGCGGTACCCGCGAAATGTCCGAGCAAGAGAATATGGAAGGCATACACTACCGCGCAGCCGGCCACCAGAAGGTCGCCTTTATTAATTTCGAGCAGATTGGTCTGGATGGTCATCAGTGCCATGCCTGCAAATGCCGCCCCTACACCGCATAGTTCGGATATTTGCGGAATTTTCTTATAGACGACAGCGCTGAACAACGGCACCAGTGGAATGTACAGGCCGGTGAGGAAGCCGGTCTTGGACGCCGACGTGTATTTCAGGCCAAACGTTTGCAGTACATAGCCGCTAAACAGGCAGAGCCCGGCCAGCGCTCCGGCGCGCAGGCTCATGCGCAGATTTGGCGAGCGAAATTGCTTGCGGAAGATCAAGGCCAGCACCGCGGTTGCAGCCGTGAAGCGCAACGTCAGGAACAGTAGCGTGGAGATATCGGCCAGGGCTCGCTTGACCAGGATAAACGTTGCGCCCCAGATCAGACAGACGCCGACCAGGCTAAGATCTACCAGCCAGCCGGGAGGTTTTTCCGCCGTCATCCTCCGTTAGGGGAGCCGTTCCCGGCAGCGTTAGAGGAGCCGTTCCCGGCGGCATTACGGGAGCCTGCCCCCGCTGGCTTGGAGAATTCCGAGGCCGGGTGCTCGAGTTCGCGGACCAGCAGCAGAAGCGTGAGAAGAATTCGCCGGAGGCCGAGTTCGCGGCCTTCCGGATGGAACCATTCCTGGGTGGTATGAGCGCCGCCGCCCTGTCCTCCGGCGCCGATGGAGATGGCCGGCAATCCGAGGGAAAGCGGGATGTTGGCGTCGGTGGAGGCGCAATCCAGGTGCGACCGGATGCCGAGGTGCGCATCCACGGCGCGGACATATTGCAGGATGGGGGCATCGTCGGCGAGCCGTCCCCCGGGCCGCGATCCGATCTCTTTGATCTTGCCGGTGACCTTGCCTCCGGTGGCGCGATCGTTCTCCGATTCCAGGGCACGCTCCACGGCGCCGGTCAACAGGTTGGCAATCTCGTCGATCTTGGCCGCGCTTTCCGACCGGATATCAATCTTGGTCCGAGCCTGGCTGGGGATAGAATTGATGCTGGTGCCGCCCTCGATGATTCCGAAGTTGTACGACGATCGCGGGCTGCCGCTTCCTGGAAAGCGATTTTCGGTAAAGTAAGCGATTGCCCGTGCGAGGGCGTGCACCGGGTTGGCGATCCCATAGTCGCTCCAACTATGTCCTCCCGGGCCGGTAATGGTAACGTCGAACCGGCGGCTGGCCAGCGCTTGCGAGGTAATGTGGTCGGTGTTGGGCCCGTCCAGAATCAAGAACGACCGAATCCGGCTGCCGGTGCCCGACTGCCGGCAGAGATAGCGCATGCCACTCAAGTTGCCCTCGCCTTCCTCGCCCACGTTGGCGATGAATACCACGCCGCGGAAGATTTCTTCGAGGCCGGGAAAGGACGAGAGCAGGCGCGCGATGGCCAGCAAGGCGGTCAGCCCGGCGCCGTTATCGGAGACGCCGGGGCCATGCAATCGATTGTCCGGACCGGGCGAGATCTCTTCGTTGTTGCGCGGCGCCAGCACGGTGTCCAAATGCGCTGTCAGGGCGACGTACGGTCCTTCGCGGTTCTCTACCGGATGCGCGATCACGTTGCCTGCCCGGTCGATCCGCGCCACGCAGCCCAGAGCGCGGAATTGAGCCAGCATCCACTCCGAGCGGCGTTGCTCGAAGAAGGTGGGCGCGGGAATGCGGCAAACCTGCAGGTGTTGTTCGTTAATCCAGAGTTTTTCGCGGGTAAACCATTGTAATGCGTCGCGGAGTGGGGAACCGGCAAACTCCGTAATCAGCTTGGCGAGTGCAGCAGACTCACCGGGTAGAGGCGCCGATCTGGTGGAGGCGGCCAAATGCCAGTTTAGCAGGGCTAGGTGACCACACGTCGTGTGGTCCAGTTATTCCAAGGCTTCCCCTAACTTGAATAGCAGGCTTTCCTCAAACGGCCTTCCGACCATCTGGAGCCCGATCGGCATCCCTTCCGGAGTTTCGCCGCAAGGCATGGCCAGCGCCGGGAATCCCAGGGCATTAAACGCGCGCGCGAACCGCGTGGTGACCAGCCGGGTGTCCAGCGTCTCACCGCCGATCTCAACTTCCCGCTGTCCGATGCGCGGCGCGGTGATGGGAGTGGCCGGGGTAAAGAGGCAGTCGATGGAACGAAACAACGCGCGGAACTCGTTGGCCAGCACTTTGCGGAGACGCTGTGCGTTGACATAGTCGGTGGCTGGAACCAGACGTCCCTGATAAAGCAGCGCGCGGACATCCACGCCGATCTCGCTTTGCCGGTCCATATACGGCTCATACAGCGCCGCCGCTTCTGAAAGAAGGATGACCAGGCTCGCCGCGCTGATCGCATCAATGTCCGGAACCTGCACGGGAATGATGCGCGCGCCCAATCCTTCCGCCCGTTTCGCGGCCAGATGAACCGCATCCCGGACCTCGGGAGCAACCCGAGTGAAGTAATAGTTTTCAGGCACACCCACGCGGATTTCCCGGACGCTGGCGGGCGCAGGCTTGCGCTGGGCGCCATCCGCCATGACATCGAGCGAAACGCGGGCATCGCCGACGGTGGTCGTAAGTGGACCAATGTGATCCAGACTGAATCCCAGCGGCTGGACCCCAACGACGCTCACCAATCCGTAAGTGGGCTTGATCCCGACCACGCCGCAGTAAGATGCCGGGATGCGAATGGATCCACCGGTGTCGGTGCCGGTAGCCATGAGCGCCATGCCGGTTGCCACTGCTACGGCCGAACCGCCGCTCGATCCGCCGGGGATGTGTTCCGGATTGCGGGGATTTCGAATCGTTCCGAAGTGAGGGTTGTCGGAGGTGATTCCGTAGGCGAGTTCGTGCAGCCCGGTCTTGCCCACCATCACGGCCCCGGCGGCGTTGAGCCTTTCCACCACGCGCGCGTCGGAGCTCGGAACATGGTCCGCAAACAGCTTCGACCCGGATGTGGTGCGCACGCCCTTGGTCGAGATCAGATCTTTGTGGGCAATCGGGATGCCGTGCAGCGGGCCGCGATCACGGCCACTGGCTAACTCGCGGTCCAGATCTTGCGCCGTGGCGCGGGCGGTCTCTCCGGTAACCATGATGAAGGCGTTCAGCCGGGGATTGAGTTTGGCGATGTGATCGAGGCACCGGTTAGTCAGCTCGAGACAGGAAATCCGGCGCGAACGAAGAGCCGAGCCAGCTTCGAGGATGGTCACCGGTCAGCCTCGGGTTGTAAGTCGTAAGTCAACGCCAAATCGGCTTCCGGCGGCAGGTTGCGCGACTGGCTGCGCAAGTAAGTCAGGACTTGATCGAGAATCTTTTGGACCCTCTCTATCTGGTCCCTTGGTAAGTCGGGAGGTAAGTTGGGAATGTCTGGGTTCATGATTATTCAAGGCGCGACAATGAGGTTCGCCGCCACGCTCGCGACACCGCCCACTGTCACTACAACCGGCTGCACGCCCGGCGCGGCGTCATTCGGAATTACGAAATTCACTTGCGTCACTCCAGCCAGGCCTGGCGGTATGCCGGCGAAGCTGATTGCGGCTGTAACTCCTCCAACGGTGACTGACAGCGAAAGGCGAGGTTGCGGCAGCAGAGACAGCGGTGTAAAGGTGAAGGGCGTGGCGCCGGTGGCCAACGCCGGAGAGACGTCGCCGTCTCCGGTAATGAAAAGTGTAAGCGTATCGCCAGGCTTTCCGCTACCGAATGGGACCAACGCACCCGAGGAGTCTGTGAAGATGCCGGGCGCGGAAGGCGCGGCCGTGAAAATATAGGACGTGACCTGACCATTGTTGTTCACTCCAAGAACGGCTGGGCCGGCTCCCGTCTCGTACGGAATTTGGAGATTCAACTGGCCCGGCGAAACATAGTACAAAGGCGCCGCGATTCCATTGACGGTTGCGAAGACGCCCGCGACTGTTAGCGGCAGCGGAAGACTGGCGGCCGATAGAGTAGACGGGGCGAGCTGGGTTCCAAAAACGCTTAGGATCATGCCCGGCGCGAAAGCCTGCTGGAAGGAAGCGCCGTTACTGACGCCGCCGATGCTCATGGTTGACGAACGGCCGACCTCGAATACCACCGGTATCTCGATGGACTGGGGAATGGCGTTCGTAGCCTGCAAAATTAGCGTGGCATTGTAGACGCCGTTGGCCAGGCCGGCGCTGGATGCCTGCAGTGACACCTGTTGTGATGTTGTTGTAGCCGCTAGCCACGAGGTCGTTTGGTTGGCAGGAAAAATCGAGACGGACAAATTGCTTCCCGTTAGACTCACTGGAATCGTCGCCGCCACTGAAGCTCCCGAGGACGCGGCCAAGACAACGGCAGTTTTCGAAACCGAGAACGTGCCTGGATTCGACGGCGGGCCGGTGGAAGAACTAGCGAGCGTCGCCTGGACCGGTTCCCCGATCTGCGTCGTCCCGTCGATCTCGAAATTGCCACCCGTACTACAGGTCGTGGCTTGCAAAGCGCCGAAGGGCGCCAGGCGAGTGGTCCCGAAAAGCCTCTGGATCTGATCTGTCATGTCCGCGCCATCGACCAGCAACCGGGTGAGTTGGACTTCGAGGCCATTTTGTTCTTCGAGCAGTAATTGCGGACAGGTTTCCGAAGCGCTCGACAACACCAGGTCCGGAGCCGATGTGCCTACCAAGGTCAGCGTGTATTGCTGCGACCAGGTACGACCGTTAGCATCCATTCCCGTGAATTGGTAAACCCGAACGGCAGGGAAACTTAGCGACGGCGTCGTCGAGAACGAGGCCGAAAATGTACCATAGGCAGGTAGCGAGGCGCTCCCGAAATCCGGGATAATCAGCGAGGTCCGGTCGGAGCCATTGATCGTCCAGCTCGTGATCGTTGTGCCGACTCCGTTCTCCTCGGTGAGGCTAAGTTTGACGAACTGCCCTGCGTGAGCTGGATTCGGGGTAATAGAAATCGTTACTGCGGATCCCTGTGATCGAGGCGCCACGTTCACAGTAGTCGAACCGGTTGCGCCGTTGAAATTGCCGTCGCCGCTGAAGGTGGCGAGCACAGTGGTCGGTCCAACCGGCAGCACCGGCCCAGTGATCGTCAGCGTCGCGAGTCCGCTTATCAGGGGCACAACACCTAATATGGTGGTACCGGTCGAGAAGGTCACGGTGCCGGTAGGAGTCGCCGAAGAGATCGTCGCCGTTAGTTCGATGGTATCCCCGAGCGTGATGCTGGACGGACCAGCCTTCACAAGAATGGCGTCGTTAGGCGCCGGCCAGGCCGTAACCAAATTAAAAACATCGATCGATCCCAGCCCCGTGGCCAAATCGTACCCGGGACCCGCCGTGAAACCGTACGACCCCGACGTGCAGTCGGGACTCTCCGGAGCGCACGGTACACTATTGTTGCCCGCAGTAATGTCGTGAAAGACATTGGTGGTGGTTTGCGCGAGACGATAAAGATCGGGATTGATGTTGCCCAAGCCCGGCTGAGTCTGCAAGCCGTGGGTGACCACGTATTGGTTGAGCAGCGCGATCACTCCGGCAAAGGATGGAGAGCTGGCAGAAGTGCCCCCGGTGATTCTTTGGCCGTTCGCGTTCACCACCATGTAGCCGTCGTGGTCGCCTGACGCGTTGAATGAAATGTCAGGAATGTCGCGCGCATTATCATCCGGCACCCCCGCTCCCGTTTGCCAGGCCGGCTTTGGAAAATAAATGCTGGCGCCGCCTCCACTGGCAAGCAGCCCGCCGCCCGCGGCAGTATCATTCCAAACCATCTCAGGGACATAAGAAATCGCCGATCCGCCGGTCGCGCTGTTGCTGCTGTTCCAATACTGGCCGCTACCTTCGTTAAACTCGGTGCCTCCCATGGCCGTGACTTCCGGAAAGCTGGCGGGAATGCTGACGGCCAGCCCCTGCGAAGCAACTCCACCTTGAGTGCTTCCAAAGATGCCGTGCGGATCGCACGCGGCTGGGCCCGAGTCGCCCGAGGACGCGAGCCAAGTGATGCCTTGTGCGTTGGCCTGCTGCGCGATCGATCTGTTGCCGGAGATGCCTTCCGGCTCGCAGGTCCCGAAGCTCAAGCTCATTACGGGACCGAGGTTCTGATCGACGGCGGCCTGCGCGGCATCGAAAAAATTGCTCGAGTAAACGTAAACTATGGTGGCGTTGCGCGCGATCGCGCTGGACCATTCCAGATCCAGCGCCGCCTCGCCGGCCGCATTCGTCACTCCAGGATCCGGGCCGATGAGATGCATCTCAATCTGGCTGGGCGGGAGACCGAACATGCTGCGAAATGCGTCCATGTAGGCCTGGTTAGTATCGGAGCGCCCCAGGATCACCAGCCTCTGGCCCGTACCGTCGATCCCCATCTGGTAGAGCGGCGTGACGTCGTAAATGGTGGCCCAATCGTCCGGCGCCAACTGATGCAGGGCAGTGCTGGTGGTAAATTCCGGCTTCCGGCGGGGCCTTTCCCAAAAATCATTCAGCCCGCGGACTCCACCCACTACGTTGTCCAGTGCCTCGGGAATTCGGAGTGCAGTGGCATTGGCGAAGTGCGTTTCGCCATTCACGAGATATCGATGGATTTCAGTTTGGAAGGCATTCGCCACCTGGCCCGCGGAACCGCTGAATGCCACCCAATTTCGGGCGCGGGCCTTATCTTCCACTTGCAGGCCCTGCGATTCGACCCACGAAACGACGGCCCCGTAATCGCTGTTGCTCAGACCAAACCGGTCGCCAAACTGCTGCGGCGTGAGCCAGCGATGGTAGTGGGGCGAGGCACGGTCCTGCTGCTCCTGGAGCAATTGTTCCAGTGTCGACTGCTGGCTGGCGGACGGCTTCAGCATCAGGGTAATGTAACCGATCTGCAAAGATCGATCGACCGGGCCCTGATCGTACTGCGGTCGCGCCTTCGGATGAAGGCTGCCGGTCAAGACCACTCTGTGGGTATCGTCAATGCGGGTATCGGCGATGCGGTTAGGTTGCGCTAAAAGTGCAAGAGAAGGAGCAAGAAATGAACACAGAAGGATTGCAGATTTATTGGCCGGCCAGAGCATAACCAGCTAACCCAATCGCAGTAATTCTGTTTCGATGTCGAGCGGAAATTTATGGACCTGCGGGGAAGGGCTCTTCAAATTGTACGTGAGAATACGGCGGTTCAGCTCCGCCGCGCGGCTGCGGAGTTCATCGACCGCTGCGGATCGCCGTCGCGCGTTACGAAGATCGCTGCGAAAACGGCTGACGGCTGCATCGATGTCCTTGGATTCCTCGATCCACGACGGCGCAAAACCATTCACGCGGAGCAGATGATGCGCCATCCACAGGCTCGGGTCGGGATCGATATCCAGCTCGATCGGCTTGCCCTTACTCGGGAGGTTATCGAACGCGCCGGCCTCGATCGCCTCCCGGATCTTCCGCTCCGCGATGGATTCCCACTTGTCCAAAGTTCAGTTTGCCACAAGGGGCGCTAATGTTGGTTAGGTGGGCTGCAATGGCTAATCTTAAATATCTAAACTCGAAGGGTTCGGTTCCCCCTGTCAATTCTGATGACTTGAAGCGCGTCTGGGTAATGTTTTTGGAGACCAGGCAGCAAGGCCCCACAGCTGCCTCCGGTACGGTGGGCATCGATGCCCGACTCCTTGCGCAACAATGCAGTTCCGGCGCCGATTTGCTGGCTATCTCCTTCCGACGCGCGATGCTCGAGGAGTTGCTCAAGCAAGGATTGCTAAACGACTGGCGGGAAGGCGATGCGCTCCACGATAGCGTCTTTTCCGCGATCGCAACCTTCCCCATGCAAATTGGAGCCGAAGCCTTTGACCCGAATGCCTTCCTCGAGCAACTGCGATCCAGCACTGCCTAGCGCCCACTCGGCCTTTGAGCTTATTTGGTGGCGGCTGTCTTGGCGCCGGAGTTGAACAACAGCTTGGTTGCGGTGCCGCCCAGCCGGATCTCTTGCACCTGATCGGTTGCGTCGGCGTTGTAAGTAACCGAGGAAGCATCGAACTTATGGTCGCCGTTTTGCACTGTTACGTCGGATTCGACGCTGGTTTTACCTTGTTTAACGACGATTTTGTCGCCCTGCAAGTCGAGCTTGACGGTGCCCGGCTTTAGTTGCGTGCCATTGATTGTGGTGGGTTTGTAAAGCGTAAACTGGTAGCTCGAAGCTGCGAAAGCCGCGCTCATTCCGATTGCACACATCACTGCGATTGCCTTTTTCATGGGTACTTCTCCTTATCGATTTAGATTCGAAAGACAGCCCGATAGTAGCGGCGTTCTTTTTCAGAATCAATAGCTTACGAAAGATAACAACCGTTAGAGAACGGTTGTTTGGATCCTCCTGGAAGAAGTTTCTCAGCGTCTGGAAACGGTTTTGCGTCTTGCCGATTGAGGTAGTTGAGAGCCGATGCCGGGTAATTGATCCAACTGAGCCGGCCAACGGTTAGCGAGGTGCTTTTGGTGAAGGCGGGTCCGCTCGACACGATACAATGACAGTAATGCTGGCTGCGCCGGTGGCGCTATCAAAACTGAACGAGCTGGAGATGTCGCTCAACTCCACCATTCGCGGGAAGCCGGAAGTGGTGCGTCTGACGGCAGTTTGTCTGCTGGCTCGTGGGCATCTTCTGATCGAAGACGTTCCGGGCGTCGGGAAAACGACGCTGGCGCAGGCCTTGGCGAGGTCGGTACACTGCGATTTTCACCGGCTGCAATGCACCAGCGACATGCTCCCGAGCGATGTGCTGGGTGTGACTATTTACAACGCCCACACTCAGGAATTCGAATTCAAGCAGGGACCGGTTTTCACGAATTTCCTGCTGGCGGATGAGATCAACCGCGCCACGCCGAAAACGCAATCGGCGCTACTCGAAGCGATGAACGAAATGCAAGTCACCATCGAAAGCCATTCGTATCCGCTGGCGCAACCGTTCATGGTGATGGCGACGCAAAACCCGGTGGAGCATCACGGAACTTATCCGCTTCCCGAGAGCCAGCTCGATCGGTTCCTGATGCGCATCCGCATCGGCTATCCGGATCGCGGGGCCGAGCGTGAAATTCTGCGCAACACCGATGGCGCTCATGCGGAAAGTGTCCGGCCCGTGCTTTCGGGCGAGGAATTGGTACATTTGCAGGAGCAGGTGGGCCATGTCGCGGTGGACGATTCGCTGGTGGATTATATGCTCGCGATCGTGGAGAAGACTCGGAATCATGAATCGCTGGCGCTAGGTGTAAGCCCGCGTGGGGCGCAGGCTCTATATCGCGCGACGCAGGCACTCGCACTGATTGAAGGCCGGGAATACGTGATCCCCGACGATATCAAGCGTCTGGCCGTGCCGGTCTTCGCGCATCGAATAGCGATTAACGCGCGCACTTCGCTCTCGCAGCGCAGCACCGAGCTGAGCGAACGAATCCTGCAGGAAATCCTGACGCTGGTCGAGGTCCCGCTCTAGCCATTTTTCATGAAAACAGCGATTATCGGCCTGCCGATGGTGGGCAAGACATCTTTATTTACAATCCTCACCGGCGTACATGAGTCGACCCGCGTGGGCTTGATGGAAGCGCGCGTTGGGATGACCAAGGTGCCGGACGCGAGGCTCACGGAGCTCGCAAAAATCTTTGAGCCGCCCAAGATCACTCAAGCCACCGTCGAATACCTGGATTTTCCCGCGGTTTCCAAAGAAGCATTGCGCGATCCGAGTTACCTGGCGAGCATGCGGGTGGCCGACGCGCTGGCACATGTGCTCCGGCTTTTTCAAAGCGAAACCGTGCCGCACGAAAAGGGCTCCGTCGACCCGCTCCGCGATCTCGAGGACGTTGAGATGGAGTTGATCTTGAGCGACCTTGTGGTTGTAGAAAAGCGCATGGAGCGCCTCGAAAAGGATCGTAAAAAGATCAAGAACGCCGACCTCGACCGCGAGTTTGCACTGCTCGAACGCTGCAAGGCTACACTCGAACAAAACGTCGCGTTGCGCACGTTGGAGCTTTCCCCGGATGAAGAGAAGCTGATTCGCGGCTTCCAGTTCCTATCGCAAAAACCCATGCTATTTGTGCTGAACATCGGCGAAGAAGATGTATCGCGGATGCACGAAATCGAAGATCAATATCGCAAAGGTCCGCTGGCTGGGCGCAAGGGCACGGCCGTCACCGCGATCTGCGGCAAGGTCGAAGCTGAGCTGGCCGAGCTCTCTTCAGAGGAAGCCCGTGAATACCTGGCCAGCTACGGTCTCAAGGAGTCGGGCCTGGAACGGTTGATCGCGGCGACGTATGCGCTACTGGGGTTGATGTCGTTTCTGACCGCTGGAGAAACCGAGGTGCGCGCCTGGACCATTCCGATGAACAGCACTGCTGTGAAGGCGGCCGGCGCGATCCATAGCGACTTCGAGAAAAAATTCATCCGCGCCGAGGTCGTGAACTGGCAGGCGTTGATCGACCATGCCGGTTACCCGGGTGTCCGCGAGAGGGGTCTGCTGCGCCTGGAAGGCAAAGAATACATCGTCAAGGACGGCGACGTTCTGGTGATACGCCACGGATAGGTTTCTTGCGTCCGGTGTTCTTGCGCGGTGTGTAGTGCGGAATCTGCGAACAGAATAGCGCGATTGCCACGCCCAACCAGCAGCCCCACGCGAACCAATCGCCATGCTCGGTGTAGAACGTCGTGCTGCTTTCGTAGCCGAGGTTCATTCGCGAGACGGCCGCCTGATACATCGGCAGCCGCCGGGTAATTCGGCCGGCCGGATCGATAGTCGCCGTGATCCCGTCGTTAGTGGCTCGAATCAGCCAGCGCCGATTTTCCGCGGCGCGCATGCGGGCGATCTCCAGATGTTGTTCGCGCGCGGCGCTATGGCCGAAGTAGCCGTCGTTCGAAATATTAACCAGCAGGTCGGCGCCCTGCTTGACGAACTGCCGGACCTCGTGCGGAAAAACCGATTCGTAGCAGATGAACGCGCCCACACGATGATCGTCCATTGAAAAGTCGACGATGCGATTGCCCGGAACGAAATCGCCGGCCTCCTGCGTGATGCGATTTACAAACCCGAAGAATTTGGGCACGTATTCACCGAAGGGAACCAGGTTGATTTTGTCGTAGCGGTCGATTAGATCACCATTGGGATTTAACATCACGGCCGAGTTCAACGGTTCCCGATGCGCGGTCTCGCCGACGGTGCCGAACAAGAAGTAAGCGTGAGTGAGGCGCGCGAGATTAGTGGCTTCGTCGCGGAACTTGGGGTCGTTGTAATAGTACAGCGGGCCGGGGACTTCCGGCCAGATTATCAGGTGTGCATTGGAACCTCGGGCAGCATCAAAGGAACGCTGCACCAACTGATCGCGAACCGCCGCGGCTGAAGCGGGGGTCCATTGTTCTTCTTCGGGCATGTTCGGTTGAACTACCACTGCAGCGTCGGTCGGCGCGGGGTGGGCGGGGACGCCCGGCAATAGCAACAACGCCGGCACGACGGCGAGCCACGCGAGTTCACGGCGGCCGCGTCGCAGAATGATCACAGCTACGGTCGACGCCATGATGGCCAGCACGAACGAGATTCCGTAGACGCCGACAAACGGCGCCAGCCTCATCGGAAGCGCCATGTCGATGGCCGAGTTTCCGAGCGCCAGCCACGCGAATCCGAAATTTGCGTGCGTTCGCTCGATGCCGGTCCACAGCGCGGCGATCGCCGGCACGGCGTACCAGGTCCTGATCACCACGGCGGCCAGCAGACTGAATACACCCATGTGGACCGCCTTGGCCACGCAAAACAGAAGAAACGTCCCCCAACCGCCCCAGCGTCCCATTCCGCCGTGGACTTCGAGCACGAACTGGATCCAGTAACAAATGCCGAACCAGTATACGATGCCCGCGAACTCGCCCAACAGAAAACGCCACAACGGCCGCGGCTCTCGCGCCAGTGCGACCAGAAGCGGCGTCAATGCCATCGGCGCAAGCCACGGCAATCCGAAGGTGGGGAAAATCAGGTTGGGAAAAACAAGAACCAGGAGCACCGCGGTCAGCAGCGCGAGCGCGAGGTTAAGCAGGAATGCGGGACGCTTCGTCATTCACCTGGTCCGCCATGTAGGAACTGCGGATCAGCGGGCCGCTGAATACCATCTTGAAGCCGATGGATAGGCCATAGTCGCGATAAGCGGCAAATTGCGCCGGCGTGACATAGCATGCGACCGGCAGATTCCGGCGCGTAGGCTGCAAATATTGGCCGACCGTGGCGACGTCGACATTCACGCCGCGCAGATCGCGCAGCAACTGTTCCACTTCATCCGGCTGTTCGCCTAAGCCGGCCATCAATCCGGACTTGGTTAGGATCTCGGGCCGATAGCTTTTTCCAAAGCGAAGAACTTCGAGCGACTGTTGGTAACTCGCTTGGGGCCGAACGCGCCGGTAAAGGCGGTCGATGGTCTCCATGTTGTGATTGAAAACATCGGGCCCGGCATCGAGCACGCGGGCTACGGCATCCAGATCGCCGCAGAAATCCGGCGTCAGCACTTCAACACGGGCCTTGGGAAGCGCGCGCCGAACCTCGCGCACCGTTTCGGCGAAATGCCGGGAGCCGCCATCTGCGAGATCGTCGCGATTGACCGACGTGATCACGACGTAACGAAGCTTCAGGTCCGCCGCCATCCGCGCGACGTTGGCCGGCTCGTTCGGATCGAGCTGGAATTCCTGCTTGTGCGGAGATCCTTTAGGCACCGAGCAGAATCCACAGCCGCGCGTACACAGATTGCCGAGGATCATAAAGGTCGCCGCGCCGCGATGAAAACATTCGTGCATGTTGGGGCAACGGGCAGACTCACAAACGGTGTGCAGGTTCAGCCGCCGCAGTTCCGTCTTGAGCGTATGAACTTCCTCGAAGTGTGTGGCGCTCTTGCGAAGCCATTCCGGTAGGCGCGGATGCGCGGGAGGGCAGGGTTCGAGCTGAACCATTTCGAGATGAATCGGAGAATCGGGCGCCAACTAATATTTTCGCACGATCGGATTCTTGAAACCCGCGGCTTCCAAATCTGTCCGGGTCTGTGCCTGCGTTGCTGAATCTTTCAATGGGCCGACCAGGACGCGGAAGATGCCTTCCTTGGGAGCCGGCGCGACAATCGCGTGCATACCCTTTTTGCCGAGAGCCTCGGCTACGATCTCGGCATCCGGCCGCGCGGTTGCCACTACCTGCCAATAGTCGCCGGCCGGAGGTTCGCCGGTAACCGAGGCTCGCTCGGATGGTGCTGGAGCAGGCGGCGGAGCGGGCGACCGTTTCTCCTTCGCCGGGCTGACAGGGGTAGGCTTGGGCGGCGGAGCATCAACGGGAGGCTGCTCGGCGTGAGTGGTTACTCGCTCGGGTGCGGACGCTTTGGTTTCGGGGACCGCCGCGGGGGCTTGTGGTGGCGCTGAAGAAGTCGCGGGAGATGGAGTGTCGGCCGGCGGCTCGACATTCTTTGCAATAGCGCTATTGCGCGCCGCATCGGTGGGCGACGAGTTGCGGCCCACGATATACCCCATGGAGAAAAACACTCCCAGCAGGATCACCACAATCAGGAACACGCTGATCAGTTGCCGGTTTCCGAGAACTAATTCAAATTCGCCTTCGTCGTTCCTTGCCAAAATGAATCAACCTTCCTGCTTCTTTCCTCCGAAATGATCAAGAGCGCGTACTATAGACGAGAATATATCGATGGGCAGCGGGAACACAACCGTCGTGTTTTTCTCCGAGCCGATTTCGACCAGGGTCTGCAGATAACGGAGCTGGATGGCGGCGGGCTGTTTCTGGATCTCTTCAGCGGCCATGGCGAGCTTCGTAGCGGCCATGAATTCCCCCTCGGCGTGAATGATTTTGGCGCGGCGCTCGCGCTCGGCTTCGGCTTGGCGGCCGATTGCGCGGATCATCTGCTCAGGCAGATCCACTTGCTTGACCTCGACCACGGTAACCTTCACGCCCCATGGTCCTGTATGCTGATCCAGCACCGTCTGGAGACGAAGGTTCAGTTTTTCGCGCTGGCTCAGCAGCTCGTCCAGTTCCACCTCGCCCAGCGCGCTGCGCAACGTAGTCTGCGACACCTGTGAAGTGGCATACAGGAAGTTGGTCACCTCCAGAACGGCTTTGGTAGGGTCGACCACTCGAAAATAGACCACCGCGTTGACTTTAACGGTGACGTTGTCGCGCGTCACCACGTCCTGCGGCGGCACCTCCATGGCTTCGATGCGAAGCGAGATGCGGACAATGCGGTCGATGGGGGCGAAGACCAGGATGACACCGGGTCCTTTGGGTTGCGACAGGACACGGCCCAGGCGGAAGATTACGCCGCGCTCGTATTCGGCCAGAATCTTGATGGACGAAAGCAAATAGATCGCGACGATGAGGATCGGCAGCAGGATGGTCAGGTCGGGCATGTAGGCTCCGGAGTCATTTCACTATACATCGGAGCGCTCGAGGCCGCCGGGAGCGGACCCCTGGTCTTATCCGCCTCAACGCGATTTCCCGCTCGCCCACGTCGATTGCCAGACCGGCTTGTAATCGTAGGTAGGATAAAACTCGGTTCGATAGCCGCCCCAGGCGCTGGTTTCGATGGTACGGTTCACTTCCCGCAGCCGGCTGGGTGGAACGCGCAATGTCACCACCTGGCCGATGCCCATCATGACATACCAGGAAACCACTTCGATCCCCTTCGGTGGAAACTTATCGTGGAAGCCGGCCTTTTCGGTGATCTCGTTAATCTGGTCGACATTTTTGGATTGGTCGTGCCGAAGAAAAATCGTCAGCAAGAACGTCTCGCTGTTTTCCTGGCTCTGTAAGCAGATCGCGGCGGCGATTGACAGCATCAATAGTTTGCGCAGCATCCCACCATCATAGGCGGTTGGCATGCTGCGCAAAGTACTGTTAAGAAATGTTACCGTAGAGGGTCGGGTTCCCTCCGGGACGTGAATGAGAGATTACCTCGCGTTAACTAAGCCGCGAATCACGTGGCTCATCTTAATGAGCACGGGGATCGGATATTTCTTCGGCTCCAAGGGCGCGTGGCATTTTCTCACCTTGTTTCATACGCTTCTGGGTACGGGACTGCTCGCATCGGGAACCGCAACGCTGAATCAGTGGTTCGAGCGCGAAGCGGACGGCAAAATGCGGCGAACGCAGGCGCGTCCTCTCCCGTCGGGAAAACTGCATGAGGAAAAGGCGCTGCTCTTCGGCCTGCTGATTTCGGCGGCCGGATTTTTTGACCTGCAGTTGGCCGTCAATCCGCTGGCCGCCTTGCTGGGCGCAGTGACGCTGGGCAGTTATCTTTTCATTTACACACCTCTCAAGCAACGATCGCCGCACTCCACCACTATTGGAGCGATTCCGGGCGCGATGCCGCCTCTGATCGGCTACGCGGCCGCGAGCGGCACTCTCACTTGGGATGCTTGGATACTGTTCGCCATCCTGTTTCTGTGGCAGTTCCCGCATTTTTACGCGATCGCTTGGATGTACCGCGAAGATTACGAGCGTGCCGGCATTCGCATGCTGCCGGTAGTGGAACCGGACGGAGAGTCGACCGCGCGCCGCATCCTCTGGTTCTCGGTCGCACTCATTCCTATCAGCCTGGTTCCCAAGTTTCTCTCTATGACCGGCAACGTGTATTTGATCGGGGCCGCGGCCATGGGGTTGTTGTTTTTGTACGCCGGCCTGCGAATCACTTTCGATCGAACCCGTCAGCAGGCGCGCCGAGTCTTGCTCGCGTCCGTGGTGTACCTGCCGGTTTTGTATGGCCTGATGCTGTTTGATCACGCTGCATGAAGTTTGTAGCAGTCACCGCCCTCGTCTTTTCCATGACCGCCTGCATGCGGCACACTAATTCGCTGCCGGTCTACTATGACGTGCCGGCGTTCGATCTCGTCGCGCAGGATGGGCAGCCTTTTCATAGCTCTGTTCTGGCCGGGAAAGTCTGGGTAGCGGATTTTATTTACACCACCTGTCCTGGCCCTTGCCCGCGCATGACCTCGCAGATGCATGAAGTGCAGGACGCGATGGTGAAGATGCCGGACGTGAAGCTGGTTTCGTTCACCGTCGACCCCGCGCGCGACACGCCGATGGTTCTGGCGGATTACGCAAAGGTCCATGGCGCGTCTAGTACGAAATGGTATTTCCTGACCGGGCCGGAGACGACGCTCCAGAAACTCGATCGCGACGTCTTCAAACTGGGCAACCTGGACACGTCTATGCAGCACAGTACGCGCTTCGTCCTGATCGACCGGCAGGCGCGCATTCGCGGCTACTACGACACCTCGGAGTCCCGGGCTATTCCGCGCCTAATCGACGACATCTACGCGCTGGCCCGCGAGCAGTCGTGATCGACATTCACGTCCTGCCTTCGGTGAACGCGACGCTTAATGCGACGGCCGCGGTGCTCTTGGTCACCGGTTATACGCTGATCCGCCAGAGGCGCATCCAGGCCCACAAGCGCGTGATGCTGACCGCGTTCGGCGTGTCGATCGCCTTCCTGATTTGCTATGTCGTTTATCATGCCCAGGTGGGATCGGTGCCCTATCAGAAGACCGGTTTTTTACGCACGATCTACTTCAGCATTCTCATCACACACACCTCGCTGGCCGCCACGGTGCCGGTGCTGGCAATCATCACGCTCCGCCGGGCGCTACGCGGAGATTTCAAGCAGCATCGAAAGATCGCCAGGTGGACGTTCCCGATTTGGCTGTACGTCAGTGTGACAGGCGTGATTGTCTATTTGATGCTGTATCGGTTCTAGCGCTCCAACTAGAAAACGTAAGACCTCTTGACGGACAAATCGTGTTGGGCGTATACTCCCCTAAGTAGCTTATGGCGGAGCGACAAGAGTTGTTGCCAGGCACCCTGGACTTGCTGATCCTCAGCACTTTAGAATCCGGCTCAGCACACGGCTACGCGATCATGGAAGCGATCTGGAGCAAATCGGGCGAGCTATTTCGGGTGGAAGAGGGCGCCTTATACCCGGCTTTGCACCGGCTGCAAATCAAGGGCTGGCTCGCCGCCGATTGGGGGATATCGGAAGCCAACCGCCGCGCGAAGTTTTACCGGCTCACGCCGTCTGGCAAGAAACAATTGGCGCGTGAGCAGGAAGATTGGCGGCGGATTGCTCTGGGTATGCGACGGGTAATCGAGGGAGTTTGACCCGGGAGTTTAGATCATGACCTGGCTCGTCAGTTTGTTTCAGCGATTCCAGTCGCTAAGAAATCGCCGGCAGCTCGATCGGGACTTGGAAGACGAGCTGGGAGCACACCTGGCGTTCAAACAGTCCTATTTCGAAAAGGAAGGTCTATCTCCAGAAGAGGCCGTCCGGCGAGCGCGGCTTGCGGTTGGTAATCCCACTATCTGGAAGGAGAGCACGCGGGAGCAATGGAGCTTTGCCTGGCTGGAGAGCCTGTGGCAGGATGTCGTGTTCGGCACGCGAATCTTGCTGAAGGACAGGATTTTTACGACGGTGGCGCTGATCACACTGGCCATCGGCGTGGGTGGCAATGCGGCCATCTTCACCCTTCTCAATAGCTTGTTGTGGCGAGGGCTACCGGTTCGCGACCCTCAGCAACTCGTGCGCATAAGAGTGATTCATCTTCCGCCTACCGATCGAGCCTGGATCAACGGCCGAGCGACGGCGCCCAAAGAGCGGCGCCGGATACCGTTTCAATTATTCGAAGCGCTCGGAAAACAAGACCTCTTCGAGGGCGTCTTTGGCATCGCTGGTGAAGACACAGCCGTTGCTGAAATAGCCGGAGCGCCTTACCAAGTCCGAATCTGCACCGTTACGGGATCGTATTTTCCGGTGCTGGGAGTCGAGCCGGGCGCAGGCCGTCTTCTCACGCCTGGCGACGATGTGGCCGGCGGACCGTCGACGGGATGGGGAGCGGTGATAAGTGACGCGATGTGGACCAGACTCTTTGATAGAAGAGCAGACACGATCGGAACGCGTATCGCGGTGGAACGGATTCCCTTCAAAATTATCGGCGTAGCACCGCCGCGCTTTCATGGTGTGAACCCAGGCGTCGAGCCGGATATGTGGCTGCCCGTGAGCGTCTTAGAGACGATGTTCCCCAAATCGCACTGGCGGTCGGATGTAGGGCTCTGGATGCTCGAAACCGTAGCGCGCCTGAAGCCAGGCGTGGGTATCGACCAAGCCCGTCAACAGATAGTATCGATGTCCCAGCCGTTATTGGAAGGAGTGAAGCCGCCCGCGCTTCGTGCCGAGGATGAAAAACATTTCCTGGCCATGAAGCTGGACTTGGTCTCCGCGCGCTCCGGATTTTCGTACCTGGTAGAAATATTCAGCCCTGCACTCTGGACATTGATGGCGGCGGTAGGTGGAGTCCTCTTAATAGCCGCCACGAATTTGACGAACCTGTTACTCGCGCGGTCCACGGCTCGGCGGCAGGAGATTTCGGTACGTCTGGCGCTGGGAGCGTCGCCCAATCGTATACGCCGGCAGTTACTGGTGGAGAGCACCTTGCTGGCGGCTGCGGGCACGGGTCTCGGAATCATCTTCGCGCAATGGCTCGTTGACGCTCTAGTGAAGGCGGCTTCATCTGCGGAGGATCCAATCCGGCTCGAAGCACCGGTCGATTGGAACGTTCTCGTTTTTCTCGCCATCGTGCTGAGCGCTGTGGTTCTCATTGCAGGATGGGCGCCAGCGTGGTCGGCGGTCCGGGGAGTGATCCACGAAGGCACGAAGGCGCACGCCGGTTCGAGAACGGCGACATATTTTCGAAGCAGCCTGATCGTCGTGCAGATTGCGTTTTCTTTGGTGCTACTGGGCGGCGCCGGATTGCTGCTGGCCTCCTTGCGATCGCTGCTGCGGGAAGCGACCGGTTTCGACACGACCCACACTGTGTTCGTGAGTCCGGACTTGTTCAACGCCGGAATCAGCCGCGAAAGAATGCCTGGCGCCTACGCAACTCTGCTCCGGGAGGCCCGCCAGCTGCCGGGAGTTCGGGGGGCGGCATGGACGATGTATGTCCCGTTCACGGGCGCTTTGGAAACGTTGACGATTGAACTGCCCAGCCATCCCGAGGCGACACTGAATGAACGAATGGTTTATTCGCATCAAGTGACGGATGGATACTTCGCGTCCGCTGGGATTCCAGTCATTGCCGGTCATGACTTCGCGCCCCGCGGCTCGGGCGGACCGAAGGGCGCGATTGTCAGCGAGAATCTAGCCAAGAAGTTCTTCGGATCGCCGCAAGCCGCGCTGGGCCAGCGGTTGAAGCCCGGAAACCTGGATTGGACTCAGATTGTAGGCGTGGCCGCGGATGCGAAGTTTCAAAACATCCGCGAGCCAGATCCTTTTACGGTCTACACTTCTTATTGGGAGCAGCAAACCACCCTCGGGATGGCGCTGGTGTTGAATTACAGCGGCCCTCGCGAGCCGCTAGTATCCGCACTGCGCATTTTGTTTGAGAAGGAGGCGGGCCGTTCGCCGTTCACGCAGGTCAGCACGCTTCCCGAAAACATCGCGTCTTCGGTGGCTACCGAGCGGACTCTCGCGGCCCTGCTGACCGCGTTCGCAGTGTTCGCGCTGGTGATCGCGGCCACGGGTCTGGCGGGGCTCTTAAGTTATACCGTTCAAGTGAAGCGTCGCGAAATCGGCATTCGTATTGCGCTTGGCGCCACGCCGGGATTGATCGCGGGCCAACTGCATAGATACTGTCTCAGACTCGCTGTTGTAGGAATAGCGTCTGGTGGATTGCTCAGCTTCTGGCTGCGGCGAGCCATCGAGACATACCTGTTTCGAACAGACCCAGGCGATTGGATAGTTTGGCTGTCGGTCTGCGCTCTCATCCTGCTCTGTGCGGTTGGCGCCGGCGCGATCCCCGCCCGCCGTGCAGCGAGACTTGATCCGATGCGGGTACTGCGGTTGGATTGAGCTCCGGCTGAGAGAGCCGATTGCTTGTATCCTAAGACCGTGGCATCTACGAATACAGGCAAGCTGACCGCGCATACTTCTGCGGCCGGTTGAGCGTCCAAACTGAGTCCAAAGGTTTTGGACCAAGTGCTCGCTCAGATCCCACGCTGGGCGGACGATAACGTGCTGGTTGGGTTTGATACCGCCGACGATGCCGGCGTGTACAAGCTGACGCCGGAGTGTGCGCTGGTGCAGACGGTGGATTTCTTCACGCCGATCGTGGATGATCCGTACACTTTTGGCGCGATCGCGGCCGCCAATGCGTTGAGCGATGTTTATGCCATGGGCGGCAAGCCGCTGTCGGCGCTATCCATTCTGGCGTGGCCGGCGAAGGGCGACTTAGATGATCTGGCGCAGGTTCTGAAAGGCGGCGCGGAAAAGATTCACGAGGGCGGATGCACGCTGATCGGCGGCCACAGTATCGCCGACAACGAGGTCAAGTTCGGTTACGCGGTGACTGGGACGATCCATCCGGACCGGATCAAGACCAACGCGGGCGCGCGGGCGGGCGACGCGCTGGTGCTGACGAAGCGCATCGGAACGGGAGTAATCTCGACGGCGTTGAAGCGCGGGATCGCGAAGGAGCCGGATGTAGAAGCGTCCATCGAATCAATGCTTACGCTCAATAGCAGGGCCTGCGAAGCGATGCTTGCCTTCGAAGTCCATGGCTGCACGGACGTCACCGGCTTCGGCTTGATCGGACACACGCGCGAAATGGCGCTGGCGAGTAAGGTGACAATCGAGATCGACCCCGGCGCGGTGCGATTTCTGCCTGGGGCGGTGGATTATGCGCGGCAGGGCGCGATTCCGGGCGGATTGAAGAACAACCGTGAATTCGCGACAGCGTCGGTGGAAGGCCAGTCGGAACTCGACGATCTACTGTACGATCCGCAGACTTCGGGCGGCTTGCTGATTGCCCTGCCGGAGTCCGACGCAGCGGCGCTGGTGCGCGCCTTCCCGGCTGCGTACCGGATCGGGCAGGTGATAGCGAAGGGGGACAAGCCGATCCGGCTGGTGTAGTGTGAACGTCCCTCTAACTTCGATATGTTTCGCGACGTGGCCAACTCGAAGGACCCGGTACACGTCAGCTTCGGGTACTTCGAACCGCACCCGGTAGTCGCCGACACGTTAGCCCGTTCTTCTTCGCTTTCCGGTTCGTCATCGAGGGGCGCGATAAGAACCGCGGTCTGCTTCGGTCTTGCGCAGATCCCCCAAGTTTTAGATGATACAGCCTTCGGCAGTATGCCGGTTACCGCGAAAGGGACCGCGATCTCCCCGGCTAGGGCTACTTCGGAGCGTCCGGCGTAATTCCGCCTTGGGTCTTGGCGGCTTCCTTGGCAGCTTTCATCTTCTTGGTGTCTAGCGCCTTCTGGACCCAGCCGTCGGCGGTCTCGACGTCTTTCTTGTACTGGTCGGGACTTTCATCCAGGTCCGCGCGCTCGCGGATCAAGAGGTTCATGTACGCCATGGCGTCGTCGTAGTTAGGATCGATATCCAGCGCCTTTTGGAGGTTCTTGATGCCGTCCTCGATGACTGCGCTGTACTGATCCTTCAAGTCGGCCTTGACCTTCTTGTCCTTGATTGGGCCGGGCTCTTCGGGCTTCATGCCGAGGTCGGCGCGCGATTTCATCCAGGCGGCGTACCACTTCACCCAGTCGATCACGGCCAGGCTGTAGAAGCCTTCCTTGTTTTGCGGATCGGCGGCGATCAACTTGAGATACCACTCTTTGGCTTCATCCAACTTCTTGAGCTTCTGCTCCAGGTCGGGCATGCCCTGCGCCTGCTGATAGCTCAAAGAGGCGAGGGAAGCCAGGGCCGTCTTGTCGTTCGGGTCCCTCTCGAGAACTTTGAGAAACTCTTCCTTAGCCTGTTTGGCAAGCTGCAGGTTCTCCGGCGATTCGGCGCCTGGGATGTACTGCGTCATGTAGGCGGTCGCCAGATAGAGGCGGCCGTTGAGGTTTGAGGGGTCCAGGTTGACGGCGGTTTTGAAGTACTCAACGGCATCTGCGTACTTGGCGCTGCGGTACGCCTGTACGCCGCGGTTGAGCTGATCCCGCGACCTCAGCTTGTCACAGCCGGTTCCAGCCAGAACCAGCAATCCGATTCCCAAGACGAGAGATATGGTCTTCATAGAGATAGATATTGAATCACAGATGGACGCGGTCCGCGGCGGGAAGCCGGGCAGCGTCAGTTTCCAGCCTCCACTTTGGGAGTCATCAGACCGATCTTGTCCATGCCGGCGCCCTTGGCGATATCAATCGCCTTAGCGACCACCTCGTAATCGAGATCGGGATCGCCTTTCACGAAAACCACACGCTCGGCGCGGGTTTTGAAAATGTCCTCGAGGCGAGGCCCGAGCTTATCCATGTCGGTGTCCTCGTTGTTGAGGTGCATCTTCTTATCCTTGTCGATCACGATGACGACCGTTCGGTCCTGCTGGTCGGGCGGCTGCGGCTTGTTCTTATCGGGCGGCTGCGGCGCCAACGCTTCCAGACCGTGCGGCGTCAAGGGCGTGATGACCATGAAGATGATCAACAGCACCAGCAGCACGTCGATGAGCGGCGTCATATTGATATCGGCTTTTGGCCCTCCGCCGGGGCCTCCCACTGCCATTGACATAGTAAATACCTCGTTCCTTGTTTCTCTAGATTCTGGTACGGCCGCGCAGCATTCTTACGATCCAGGAGTCGGGCTAGCCGGCGCCCCTGGTTTCTTCGAATTATCCGGGATGGCCTCGGTGATTAAGCCGATCTGATCCACTCCGGCGGCTCTCAGATTATCCACCACATCTTCGACCGCCGAGTAACGCGCTCGGGCATCGGCCTTGATGTAGCACATCTTGTCCATTCGGTTGGTGAGCAGATCGCGAACTCTTTCCGGAAGCTGATCGGCCTGCAATTTTATATTCCCGGGGCTCAGGAATACACTGCCGTTTCGAGTCACGGCGATCAGAATGGCGTCTTCCTTGTCGGCGGCCTGCATCGCAATCGGGTTCTTGGTCCGCACCATGTCGACAGTTTGACCTTTGGTGAGCATGGGCGTGATGACCATGAAGATGATCAGCAGCACCAGCATAACGTCCACCATGGGAGTGACGTTGATGTCGGATACCGGTGGAGGGGCTACTTTCTTTTGCATATCGAACTCCTTATTGGCTGTGGGGTGCAAATTGTATGGAAACCATCAACCGCACCCCCCTTCCAAAATTCAACTCGCTATCTCAATCTACTTCGCCGCTGAGGCGCGTTGGCTACGCTTCAGGAAATAATCGATCAGTTCCGAGCTGGAGTTGCCCATCTCGACGTCGAATGCTTCAATCCTGTTGGTGAAGTAATTGAACATCCAGACGGCCGGGATAGCCACGAACAGACCGACGGCGGTGGTGACCAGCGCTTCCGAAATACCACCGGCGACGGCGCCCAGACCGGTCGACTTCTGTGTCGAAATGCCTTTGAACGCGTTAATGATGCCGACCACGGTGCCGAACAGTCCGACGAACGGTGAGGTGGAACCGATGGTAGCCAGGCTGCTGACGCCGCGCTTTAGCTCGGCATGCACGATAGCTTCGGCGCGTTCCAGAGCGCGCTTGGAGGCCTCGATCTCTTCGCCTGGAATTTCGGTGCTCAACTGATGCGCCCGGAATTCCTGCAGGCCGGCGACCACAACCTTAGCCAGGTGGCTCTTGTTGTAGCGGTCCGCGATCTTGATGGCTTCATCCAGCTTGCCTTCCCGTAGGGCGCCTGCCACGGCGGGAGCAAACTGGCGCGACTGCTTGCGAGCGCCGTTATAGGCGATCAAGCGGTCGATCATAACGCCGATCGACCACGCGGACATGAGGAATAAGATGATGACCACGAGCCGGGCGGGCCAGCTCATGTTCTCCCACATGCTTCGCGGGTCGAAGCTGATGACGGGCTGATCCTGCAATAGCATGAAAGCCCAGACTTGCAATTGTAAAAACATTCTCTTTGTTCTCCTGCGAGTTGAATTTAGACTTCTATTGGCTCAATGTGAAATTAACGTCGATCTGGGTGACCACCTCGACCGGCTCTCCATTAAGGAGGGTCGGCTTATACTGCCACTGAGAGACGGCCTGGCGCGCCGCTTCGACCAGGAGCGGATGGCCGGTCACCAACTGCAAATTCTGAATCGTGCCGTCCTTGCCGATGATCGCGGTAAACCGGACGGTACCCTGAATGCGAGCCTGCTTGGCGAGCGGAGGATAGACCGGCTGCACTTTGCGGATCAGGTTGGCTTGCTGGACGTTGCCACCCACGCGGATACGCTGTGGGGTGGTTGGCTTAGGCGCCTCTTTGACGGGCGGAGGTGGCGGTGCTGCTGAGATACCGGCACCCAGGATTCCACCGATGACGCCACCGGGTCCTCCCCCGGGCACTCCGCCAGGAACGCCACCCACTACGCCGCTGGTGGGAGGGGGCAATTCTTCTTCTTTAATGTTGGCAATCTCTTTCGGAATGGACTTAGGGGCCATCAGCCTGCCGGCATCGAACTGGCGGGGAATAATCTTGACGACCTTAGGCGCCGCCGGCGGGGGTGGTGGCGGAGGAGGTGGCGGAGGAGGCGGAGCCACCAGGAAGCTGGTCAGCTGGGCGCGAGGCAACGTGTCCGTGTAAATCAGCGGAATCAGAATGAAAACGATGATCACACCGATCTGTCCCATAAAGGAAAGCACCACCGTCCAGGTCTTGTGTGTCTTAATGGTCCCGTCTACGAAAGTCTGCTCAAACATTTGTCACCTCGATCCATCCCCAAAAATTACTGCACTCTGGGAGCGCAGTCAATCATCATACACTCAAGTGCCCCTCTACTTCACCTTGGCCGTACCGCGACGAGCATTCTCCTTGGGAGTCGTCTTGGACTCCTTGGGAGCCTTCGGGGCCGCGGGAGGTCTGGGCCCACTAGCCGGCTCCTTGGAAGCGCTCGGCGGCGGACCAGCCATTGGCCGCTTACGCCCCTCCAGAAAATTATGCCAGAAGATCAGAATAGGGCTAGCTACAAAAACAGACGAATAAGTACCAACGATAATGCCACAGACCAATGCGAAGGAGAATCCGTTCAGAACCTGCCCGCCAAACAAGAACAGCGCCAGGGCGGTCAGCAGCGTCAGGCCTGAGGTTAGGACGGTTCTGCTCAAAGTCTGGTTAACACTCAGATTGATCAAAGGCTCCAGCCCCTCGCGCCGGTGAAGCTTCAGATTCTCGCGGATTCGATCGAAGGTGACGATGGTGTCGTTCATCGAATAGCCCACCAGGGTCAGCAGCGCGGCCACCACGGTCAAAGAAATCTCTTTGTTGAATAGCGAGAACAGCCCGATGGTGATGATGGTGTCATGGAAAACCGCAATCACTGCCGCAGCGCCGTAAATCCACTCGAACCGGAAGGCGATGTAAACCAGCATTCCGCCCAGGGCGTACAGTACGGCGAGAATCGCCTTGCGCTGCAGTTCGGCGCCGATCTTGGGACCCACCACCTCGGTTTTGACCACCGCGAACGGCTCGGGGTAGGTCACCTGCTTGAGAACGTTCAGGATCTGGGGCGTGACGCCGGGCACAGAGCGAAGTTCATCGAGGTTCCGGATCATTCCGGAGTGCTGCGTGCGATAGTCGATGATGTTCCGGGCCAGGTCATGGAGCTGCTGGTCCGACATCGGGACGCTGGCCGCTTGCAGCGGATCACGTAGCTTGTCGGCCAGGGCATCGGCGCCTCCGGCATCGAGATTGTACTTGCCGTTGGCTTTTCCGAAAGTGGCGGTCAGACTATCCACGATAGTTTGGCGGGCAGCTTGCAACGCTACGTCGTCCCTGACATCGGTACCGATGATGTCCTGCGGCGCGCCCGCACTGCCGTACACTTCCTGTACATCCACCGGCAGCTTTCCTGCGAGTGCGGCGCGCACTTTGTCGACCGGCGGACGTTCGGCGAAGGCTACCGTGACCAGCGCACCTCCCTTGAAATCAATGCCATAACGGGGGCCACCCTTCAGCGCCAAACTCACCAGACCGGCCGCCGTGAGGATAAGGGAAAGAATGATGAACGGCCATTTCTTGCCCAGGAAATCGTAGTTGGTGTTTCTAAATAATTCCATGCAACCATTCGTAGCGCCGTCATCTAATCATCTTAGACACCGGCTGGCGGGACGGAGTTCCCGCTTTTGAATCCTCGCAAAATCTAGATACTTAAAGCCGCCACCTGTCTCTTTCCGGCTAGCTCGAAGTCAAAAATGGTCTTCGATACAAAGATGGCCGTAAAGATGTTCGCGATGAGACCGATAACCAACGTCACCGCAAAGCCTTTCACCGGTCCGGTACCGAAGATGAACAGAAACGCACAAGATACCACGGTTGTGACGTGCGTGTCGATAATAGTCAGGAACGCCTTGCTGAAACCGGCGTCCACGGCGGCCACCACGGCCTTGCCGGCGCGCAGTTCTTCGCGAATGCGCTCAAAAATCAGGACGTTGCTATCCACCGCCATACCGATGGTCAGAATGACTCCCGCGATACCAGGCAACGTGAGAGTGGCATCGAAATAACTTAAGGCGGCGATCAAAATGATGGCGTTGAGAACCAGCGCCAGTGTCGCGTTAATGCCGGAGCGGCGGTAATAGAACAGCATGAATAGAACTACCGCCACCAGACCGGCCAGGCCGGCCCGAAGGCCCTCGCGGATGGAATCGGCGCCCAGCGATGGCCCGACCGTGCGCTCTTCGGAGTAATGAACGCTGGCAGGGAGCGATCCCGCACGGAGGTTCAAAGCCAGATCGGCTGCTTCTTCCTGACTGGCAGCGCCGGTGATGCGGCCGGTGTCGCTGATACGGCTCTGAATGGTGGGGGCGCTGATCACCTGGCCATCCACCACGATGGCCGCGCGGTTCCCAATGTTGGCTTCCGTATATCGTTCGAACTTCTTAGCAGCGTCCTGTGTCAGAACGAAATTCGTTTCCCAGCGATTCAGTTCGCCCTGAGAGGCATGCGCGTCCCGAATATCAGTACCACGAACAATCGGGGTCCGGGAAACCAGGTACCAACTTTGCTGCCCGCCTCGTAGTACTGTTGGAACCAATTTCGTGTTTAAGGGAAGAATGCCGCCGTGCTTCGACAGCGCCTCTTCACGCGATCCGAACGGGCCGTCCTTCACTTCAGCCCATTCCAGCACTGCCTGGGTCTGCAAAAGCTGCTTCACATGCGCCGGATCGTCGACGCCGGGCAGTTGCACCAGCAGATCGGCTTCGGCGTCACTGCGGCCGGTGGGCTGCACGGAGGACTCGGCCAATCCCAGCCCGTTGATCTTGCGCTCAATGGTCCCCATGGTCTGTGTCATGGTGTCCTGCTTGAGCTTCAGCGCTTCGGTGGGCTTCATAGTCAGCCGATAGTCGCTGGAGTTCAAGGCGATCAACACCCATTCCGGGAACGTATCGTTGACGGTGCTGCGAAAGGCGCTGCTTTTCGCGACCGGAACGCCTTTGATATCGATCTCAATCTTGTCGGCATCCGCGAGAGTTTGGGGATCGTTGCGGTTGATGTCGCTAAAGTCGATGTTGTCTTTCTTGAACTCGTCCTTCATCCGGTCGATGGTATTGTCGGCGAAAGCTTTGAAGGCGTCCTGAAGCTGGACTTCCATCACCAGTTGCGTGCCGCCACTCAAATCCAATCCCAGGTGGATGTTCTTCTTCCAGTTGGCGACCAGTTCGTTTTTCGACTTCGGCAGTCCGATGATGCCGTAAATGCAAACCAGGATCACCACCACGATGATTCCGGCCTTGATCTTGATGTTGCGGGTCATATTTCAGTTTCTGGTTTCTGGTTTCTGGTTTGTTCGTTTTGGACTGTTTCCAAGAACTAGAAACCAGCAACTAGAAACGGTTTTAGGTTTTCACTTCTTCCTTCACTAAACCGCTGATCGAGCTGCGCGCCACCTGCAGTTTCACGTTATCGGGCTTAACCCGTAGTATCAGAGTATCATCATTGTTGATAGAAACAATGGTCCCGACGATCCCTCCTGTAGTCAGTACTACATTGCCGTTTTGAAGGTCCTTCAGCATCTGCGCCTGCTGCTTTTTCTGGCGCTGCATTGGCATGAAAACCAGCAGATAAAAGATGGCAACAATCACCAGCAACGGAAGAAAGCCCACAATGGGATTCGATGCCGGTGTCTGCTGCAGCAATAGCGCGACTAGCGTCATTCTCACCGATTATAGAGTACCGCCGGACCAATCAACTGTTCAAAGGGGTTACGACGGAGGGCGAACCACTCTCATTCTACCGCCGCGCTACGCGCTCCGTCTAGATATGCGCGAAATCTCCCAAGCAGTATAGACTGCCTGATTTGTCGCATTCTGTCAAGGTAGTGACGCAAATTATGTAACGTCGCGAGGGTGGCGAAGAGGATTTCACCGGCCTGGAAGAGATGCCGGAGATAGGCCCTCGAGTACGTAAGACAGGTATAACAGGTACAGTTTGGATCAACCGGGGCCGGGTCGTCCTTATAGCGTACCTGCTTGATGCTCAGGCGGCCAACCGACGTAAAAAGGCAGCCGTTGCGGGCATTCCTCGATGGCAGCACGCAGTCCATCATGTCCACGCCTCGGGCCACATATTCGGGCAGCTCCTCGGGCATGCCCACGCCCATGACGTAGCGCGGGCGGTCTTTGGGCAGCAGCGGGGCGGTGACCTCGGTCATTTCCAGACTCTGCGACCGTGGCTCGCCCACCGACAGGCCGCCGATTGCGTAGCCTGGGGCGTCCAACTCCAGCAATTCAGAGACGCAGGCCCGGCGCAGATCGGCGAACATTGATCCCTGGACGATGGGAAACAGCGCGGAGCTGGATCCGGTCGTCTCCGCGACGAGGCGATGGTGCCGATCAGCCGCCTGTGCCCAGCGAATCGTACGAAGCATGGCCTGATGGGCGCTCTCGTGACTGGCTGGATATGCCAAGCATTCGTCCAGGGCCATCATGATGTCGCTGCCCAGTGCGAGCTGGATATCGACCACCAATTCAGGAGTGAACAGGTGCGCGTCGCCATCCAGGTGCGACCGGAACAGGACGCCTTCGTCGGTGATCTTGCGAAGATCGCTGAGGCTGAAGACCTGAAAACCTCCCGAGTCGGTCAGGATCGCGCGCGGCCACGCCATGAACTGGTGCAGACCGCCCAGCTTGCGGATCAGCTCGTGTCCGGGACGCAGGAACAGATGGTAGGTATTGGCCAGAATGATCTGCGCGCCCAGTTCGTTCTCAAGATCGCGCTGTGGGACGCCCTTGACAGTAGCTTGCGTCCCCACCGGCATGAAAACCGGAGTTTCGACGATGCCATGTGCGGTATGGAGGAGCCCCGCCCGCGCGCCGGTGTCGGGGCACTCGGCCTGGAGTTCGAAGCGCACTATTTCACCGCGCCGTGCTGTCGTAGAATCTCGAGGGTCTTGTCGATCGGAAGCGCTTCGACGGTATGACCGTGCCCGGTAGTCGTAGTGGCGCGGAACAGGGAATTGTAGACGGCCTCCTCGGTGGCTTCGATGGCGGCCAGAAAGAGCGGCGACATCGCGTCGTTGGTTACGAAGTTGGTTGCAGTTACGGAGGTGGTTGCATGCGAGGTGGAGAAAGCAATCGCGTAATCGCCGCTGCCGTTGTTCCCTGCCGCTCCGGTGCGGCCGAGGCCCATCATGGTCCGAGCGGCCAGACGCTTCAGGTTGCGGGCATCGACCGGCGCATCGGTCGCCACTACGACGATCACTGAGCCTTTGGCGGTGTCGAGTTCGTCATGCAAGTAGTAGCGGCCCAGCTCCTGGCCCACCGGCGCTCCGGCGATGGTGAGGATACCTCCGAAGTTAGTCTGCACCAGAACGCCGAGCGTGTATCCGCCCATATTCGCCGGCAATTTGCGCGAAGACGTGCCGATGCCACCTTTGAATCCGAACGCGACTGTCCCTGTGCCGGCCCCGACGGCCCCTTCCTCTACGGCACCGGACTTCGCCTTTCGAATCGCCGCGAAAACTTCCTCGCGCCCGGCGTGGCGCCCGCGAATATCGTTCAAATATCCGTCATTGGTCTCACCCACCAGGGGATTAATGGACTGGACGTTCTCATTGCCGGGCAACGCCAGCATGTAGTCGACCAGGGCGTCCGCAACCCGCCATACGTTCAGCGTGGATGTGAGCAGGATCGGTGTCTCGATTTCGCCCAGCTCATTCACCTGCGTTGAGCCTGCGAGTTTTCCGAAAGCGTTTCCGACAAAGACCGCGCCCGCGACTTTTTCGCGAAACAGGTTACCCGAGTGCGGAAGAATGGCGGTCACCCCGGTGCGAACGTCAGCGCCCTGGACCAGCGTGCTGTGGCCGACCGCGACTCCAGCGACATCCGTGATAGCGTTCAGCGGACCGGGCGCCAGCACTCCCACTTTGATTCCGAGATCCCGCGCGCGAGGCCGCGCCGTCTGACCGTCCGCCAGTTGCACCATCAAGAAGCAGAGTATCAGCACCCGATACATTTACGGTCCCGTGCGATCGAAGTTCACCAGCCCGTCGCGATAATCGATGGTCAGCGTGAAAAGGTTTAGCAGCGGCAGGCCGAGGAAACCGGAAATCTCCGTTCCGATGCGGCGGCTCTGTTCCCACATGTTGAACGCGGTCATCCCCAGGTTCTTCTGCCGGAATCCGGCAAATTGCAGGAACAGATCGCCGGTCTGATAGACATCCGCCACCTGGCCGCTGATCCCATTGATCCTGGTCCGATCGTCGCGTTTGAGTTTGCTCGCTTCTTCCGCCATTTCGTAAGAGATGAGCGTTTTCGCCGAACCAGTATCCAGGACGAAATGGACTTCACGTGAATCATTCACGCGGGTGGGGAGTAACAGCACATGACCGAACCTGAACACGGGCACAAAATTTCGCATGTCGGCGGAGACGACGCGGTCGTGAAGCTCTTCGTCACTGACGTGATAACCCGGGAGCGGATCGAGCCGCAGCTTCTTGGCGGAAAAATCCATCGTAATGAGGAACTCGGAAAATACATCCGTTCCGATCAGGCCATCGGCCGTTCCGATCGATTCCTGGCTGGAGACATTGATCAAAGCATCGTGAAATTCGACGCTCCCGATGCGGACGCGCTCCGCGATGCCGCGATAGCCGCCGGGCGATTTCAAGCTGTCGCCGAAACCTCCGAAAGTGGCGTACGAAAGCCTTGCGACGCCCGCCCGATCGCCAGCTCGATGGGGGATCAAAATCCCGGATGCGCCGGTGTCCAACTGGAGCGCCAAGGGAGTTCCATTAATATTTACTTCCAGCCCGTAAACGCGCATGTGAGTCACATCGCTGATCAGAGGGGCAAGTGGGATTTCGGTCTTCTGATAAGGACTGACCAGCGCCAGGACATGACGGCCATTCAACGCCTGGTCGAGTTGTATATGCTGGCGGAGGTCGGCTATATCCTTTTCATCCCGGCGGGGATCTGCCATCGAGAGATATTTTTGAAGCCCTTGGATGTGCTGCGGTCCATGCAGCCGAAGCGCCCAATCGAGAAAAATTCTCGGATTCTTCGGGTCCAGCTCATAAGCGCGGCCATAATATTGAGCGGCCGTCTTGTGAAGGGAGGAGCATTCGGCGACGCGCGCCAGGCCCCACCAGGCCAGCGCAAGATTCGCATCCAGTTTCAGCGCTGCTTTGAATTCGCTCTCGGATTGCGCGAAATCGCCCCGCCGGAACAGGACTTCGCCTCGAAATTCGTGGGCCGATGCCGAATCCGGCGCTTCGGCCAGAGCTTGCTGAGATAGTTTCCACGCCGTGGCCACGCCTTCGTTGAGCAGGGCTTTGCGTCCGAGTGAAAGCGTGGCTTCCACGGGGGCGGCGCGGCACAGAACGATGATCGTCAGGAATACGGCTGATGATCGAAGTATTCGCAAAGAACCATTGTCTCGCGTTGGCGGGACTTTGGCGCTACTTCAATAACGAGGCCAGCACCGACTTACTGACCTTGGCAACGATATTCACCTGGGGATCGACAATCTCGGCAATGTCATAACGGATGGAACTGCCGAGCACGATGGCGGTTTCATTGGCTGTGAGATTGTAATCGTGCTCTAGCCATCGGGCCAACGCTGTGGTGGCTTGCCGGAGTGCATCGGGAAGAGAACCGGCGATCCCCATCGCCATGAGGGAATCGTCGTTTTCGGCGCGCGGACCATTGATGTTCTGTCCCGAGAGAAGGTTGACGGTGAACTCGACGTCCATCGAGGTTTCGAGCGCATCGCCGGTAAGCTCGCCATCGCCCTGCGCGGCGTGGCCGTCGCCGACGAACAGCCAGGCGCCAGGCTGGTAAACGGGAAGATAGACGGTCGTGCCCTCGCGCAGGCCGTTATAATCCATGTTGCCGCCCCATGAGCCGAGCCAGCCGGCCTGGAAGGTCTGTTTGTCGGGCGGAGCAACGGCCACGCATCCGAGCATGGGCTGTAGTTTGACGCGGAAGTTTTTCAAATGCTCGGACGGCTTGGCGAGCATGGCGAAGCCGTTGTCGCGATCGAGCTTCCATTCGCTGTCGAAATCGTCATCGTACTTGGCGTCGCGGATATAAGGTGGATTCAAAGCGCTCGGAACCACTCGGTCGCCGCTCCCGGCCGAATTGCGATTGAGGCGGATACGGTTGAACTTGACCACCAGCGTGTCGCCGGGCATGGCTCCTTCGACGAAGAATGGTCCGGTTTCGGGATTGCCGCCGTTAGAACGGCGCTTGTTCGACGCATCGCGGCCGCCGGCATCCACCGTAGTGGTGCGGACAGTATCGCCAGGATTAATGTGGAGCGCGGGCGGAATCGTTCCCGAGAAGAAGCGATGAAACTCGGTGGGTTCGAAGGTGCGGGTTTGTGGCGCGGCCGTTGGCAGGATCGCGCGGCGAGCGACCCAGTGGAGGTCCTCATCATCTCGATGGAGCGTCCCGCTCAGGTCTCGGCCGTTGAGACGGCCTTCGAACGTACCCCAGGCTTTGCCATTGGGGCGCGTGGCGGTGAACTTCAGAGTTTCGCCCTGCAGGGAGCCTTCGATCTTCAGGTCGAACAAGCTGCCGGTGAGCTTATCGCCGTCCAGTTTGAGATCGAGCTTGGCGGGGGCGATCTCCTCGCCAAAGGCAACGAGATTGAAGCGCCACGAACCGGCGATGTCGGCGGAAGCCAAGGTTGCGGCACAAGCGAGGACTAGCAGCGGGAGTTTTGTCATGGCAGAAATCTCCTTTAGAGCTTTGACGGAAAGACGAGCAATAACGTGCCGAAGTTCCGTCGAGCATAATCCCGTCGGCGATAATTGAGGATATGCCTGTTTCCGCCGACACCCTACGCCTGCACCTCGACTACAGCGCCTGGGCCAGTAACCGCATGCTCGAGGCCGCCTCAAGACTCAAAGAAGAAGAGCTCAACCGCGATTTCAATACCTCGGATAAGACCGTCGCCGGCACGCTGGCGCACGCTTTCGCCGCGGACCGCGTCTGGCTGGGCCGGATCCAAGGAAATCCGCCCGCAAGTTTCATCGATGATAACGACCGCCGGCTTGACGTTCTCCGGCAAGAATGGCCGGCTTTGCAACAGCGCTGGAAGCAATGGGCCGCCCCGCTCGCTGACCGGGACGTCCTGCCGAAGATTTCCTACAAAGATCTGAAGGGCAATCCCTACCAAACTCCGCTTTGGCAGATCATGCTGCACGTGGTGAATCACGCGACTCACCACCGCGGCCAAGTCTCCGGTTTCCTGCGGGCCATGGGTCACACGCCGCCGCCGCTGGACCTGATCGCATTCTACCGGACGCTTTAGGCGTTCGGTATACTGAACCCAACGCTCGTACGTCCAACACTTATATGAAATACGCTGCATGCTTGCTTGTGGCCGGTGCCATGCTCACACAATCCGCGGAAAACAAAACGAATGGAAACAAAATCGCCTATCCGGCAGCGAAAAAAGCCAACGTCGTCGATGACTACAACGGCGTCAAGGTACCCGACCCCTACCGCTGGCTCGAAGACACCAACTCACCGGAGACCACCGCGTGGGTTGAAGCCGAAAATAAGGTTACGCAAGCATACCTGGCCCAGATCCCGGAGCGCGAAAAGATCCGCAAGCGGCTCACGGAGTTGTTCGATTACGAGCGCTACCCTGCACTGTATTTGGACGGGTATGCAGGCGTATTCCAGGCCGGCGGCAAGCATTTCATCTTTCGAAATAATGGCCTGCAGAACCAGTATGTGCTGTATGTGACGGACAAGCCTTCCGGCCCGGAGCGCGTCTTGCTCGATCCGAACACTTTGCGCGCGGATGGAACCGCCGCTCTGAGCGGGCTGTCGGTGGATCATAGTGGAAAACTCATGGCCTATGCGATCGCGCAGGCAGGTTCGGACTGGTCGGAATGGCATGTCCGCGACACCGCCACGGCGAAGGATCTGCCGGATCTGCTGCAGTGGACCAAATTTACGAGCGCGGCCTGGACGCACGACGGGCGCGGATTCTATTACCAGAGTTTTCCGCAGCCGGATAGCAAGGCGGCGCTGACGGCATCGAACGAGAAGGCCAGGCTTTACCTGCACCGGATCGGCGAGCCTCAAAGTTCCGACAAGCTGATCTATGAGCGGCCTGATCAGCCGCGCTGGATGTTCGGCCCGCAAGTGAGCGATGACGGGCGCTATCTGGTCAACGCCGTTTTCGGTGGAGATGAAAGCTGGAATCTGCTGTTCTATCAGGATCTGCAGTCGCCCAAAGAGAAGATGGTCGAGCTGATCAACCAGCCCAAGGCGAAATACAATTTCCTCGGTAACGATGGCAGCAGGTTTTATATCCAAACCTCGGACAACGCGCCCAAGGGCCGGATCATCGTCATTGACGTGAACCATCCGGAACCAGCCAATTGGAAGGAGATTGTCCCCGAGCAGAAGGAGACGTTGAACTCGGCGCAGTTGGTGAGCGGCAAGCTGATCTTGAGCTATTTGAAAGACGCCCATGCGCAAGCGAAGGTCGCGGGGCTGGACGGCAAGGTTCAGCACGAAATAGCCCTCCCCGGCTTGGGCGGCGTGGAATGGTCGCCCGCCTACTCCACCGACACGGAAATGTTCTATAGCTTCGTAAGCTTCACTTCTCCGCCTGCGATTTATCGCTACGACGTGCAGTCCAACCAAAGCACGGTTTACCGGCAGAGCAAGCTGAGTTTCGATCCATCGCAATACGAGACCGAGCAGGTTTTTTATAACAGCAAGGATGGCACCCGCGTGCCGATGTTCCTGGTGCATCGCAAGGGACTGAAGCGGGACGGTCAGAATCCGACCTTGCTGTACGGTTACGGCGGTTTCAACATCGCGATGACGCCCACCTTCAGCCCCTGGTTTCTGGGATGGATGGAAGCGGGCGGCGTTCTGGCAGTTGCGAATCTGCGCGGCGGATCGGAATACGGCGAGGCCTGGCATCAAGCCGGAACCAAGCTGCACAAGCAGAACGTGTTCGACGATTTCATTGCGGCCGCCGAATGGCTCATCGCCAACAAATACACCTCGACTCCGAAGCTGGCCATCCACGGCGGAAGCAACGGCGGGCTGCTGATCGGCGCGGTCTTGAACCAACGTCCCGATCTGTTCGGCGCCGCGATGCCTGCGGTCGGCGTGATGGATATGCTGCGGTACAACAAGTTCACTATCGGAGCGGCCTGGGAGGGCGATTACGGATCGCCGCAGAAGCCGGACGAGTTTAAGGCGCTGTGGGCTTACTCGCCGCTCCAGAATATCCGGGCCGGAGTTCACTATCCGCCCACGCTGATTACGACCTCGGATCACGATGACCGCGTTGTGCCAGGCCACAGTTTCAAGTACGCGGCTACCCTGCAAGCGGCCCAGGCGGGTCCGGCGCCGGTCCTGATCCGAGTCGAAACGCGCGCCGGCCATGGCGCGGGCAAGCCGACCACCAAAATAATTGAGGAAGCCGCTGACCGGTTCGCGTTCCTGGTGCGCGAGCTGCACATGAAGCTCCAGTAGACGGTATCGCAGCCCCTCCGGAAATGGGGTCGGCTTCGACGCTAACCTTCTCCAAGCGCTCCTGCTGCCGCCAGTGCTACAGTAATTAGCGCTAGCGGGAAGGGTAAGGGTGCGACCCGATGAAATCTGTAATACCCGTTTTATTCCTAGGTGGACTGAGCCTCATGTATGCTGCAGACGATCTGAGTCTGCGAGCGTGGCAAATGGAAAGCAAGGGGGATGCCGCCGGAGCGCGGGAGTTCCTCCAACGGGAAGCGCAATCCGGCGCGCCCGATTCTCTCGAAGCCTACGCCCAGTTTCTCGACCGGCACCACAATCCGGCCGCGCGTGAGGCCTATGAAAAACTGCTGACCGCGGCCCAAGGTGATCAGCGCGCCTTAGCCGCCCGCCGGCTCACAATACTCGACCTCCTGGCTGACGATCGCGCCGCCGCGCAAAACCACCTGGAGAAATACCGCGGCGCCGGCGGACGGGATCTGACCCTTACGGCGCCCAACGCTCTTGCTCCGGACCAGCGCCAGACCATCAGCATCCCCGGTCCGTTGCGCTCTTTCTCGCGCATGGCCGCGCTCTCGCCCGATCTTACGCCCGAAGACGTGCTTCCCGCCCTGGCGCGCAATGTGGTCACCAACGGGTACCAGGCCGCCAGCAGTAATGAAGCGCTCGAACAGACCGAGTATCTGAAGCTCGTGATCCGCTATCTCTCCCAGGCCCGCGAACTGGACAAACTGGCCGGCGCCGACCACGTGATCAAAATCGATACCTGCGAGTCCACCCAAACTGGCGAGATCCTCCGGGTTTTGGGTTATCGCATGCGCGGCGGCTGCGGCAGTGAAGTCGTGCTCGAGACCGTCAATGCCACGCGAGCATTCCTGACCATCGATTCCGGTTTCCCTCTCGCCGAGCTCGAACAGAGCCTCCGCACCAATCGGCCGTTTGTTTACGATTACAAACCTACGCAGGCGCCCATCCTGTATGGACCTGACTACTGGGTGACAACCAAAGAACGCGCGAGCGGTGAGTTCATCGATAATTTCCTCGGCGATCCTTCGGTGTGCCGCCTGTACTTGGGCCTGTCGAAACTCGATCCGGCCACCGCCGAAGAACTGCGCAAAGGCACTACCGTTCAGAAGATTCGAGCCTATGCGCATGTGCTGGATTTCTACGGCGGCATGTTCCAGGTCCGCAACGGCAAAGCGGTTGTTCCCGGTGGCGTGCGATCGGAGAAAGGCTGGGCCGACCTGGTGGGCGTGTCTCCCGATAAGCCGGGTGCGTTTTTCGAGCGCCTGGTCGCCAAAGACGATGGCTGGATGGCCAGCTATTTCGACGCGCTCGCCCGAATTACTTACAGCTCCGCCAATGGATCGGTTTCGAGTTATCTGACCGAGCCGGAGCGCTTGAAACGGTTTTATACCGCCATCCGCGGGCGCGTCACCAGTCCCGGTCCCGCTCGGCCAGTCTTCCGCTCCAATACCGACATGCTTTTGCTGACCACCCGTCTGCGGCTGAATCCGGACGGGCATCCTCACATTCCCGGAAGCCTGGAAGTCTGGCGTACGCTATTCGTCGATCATCCCGCGGGCAAGTACGATGCTAAGCTGTCCAAGGCCGCCGGCGGCTGGAAAGACCCCGACGATGTCATTGAAGCGCTCTTCGGACTCTGCCGCAAGTCTGTCGAGAACGAGCCTTTGAAAATCTTTATGGCGTTGAGCGACGTGGATCGCCACCGCAAGACACCGCTCGATTCGGCCACTGCCGACCGCATGGCCCGGCAATACAAACAGTTTGGTGCGCAATACCCGATCTTCGCCGAAGCGCCCGAGCTTTCTAATGCCACCATCAACCAGTTTCTGGACGCCGCCGTCGCCATCAATCAACTTCACGACCTCGGTTTGCGCGCCGACGCGGCCGGCACGATGCAGAGTCTCACTGGACTCTGGCAGATCTTTTATCGCCAGCAGTCGATTCCCGCCGCGGAAGCGGATCGCACTCTCTCGGCCCTCCTGACGCCGTTCGTGAAGGTCAAGAACGAGCGCGATGTCTTCGAGGCCGGGCGCGAAGGCAGCAAAGTGCTTCTCGCCTCCACTCATTCGCCCGCTGGGGTCTCGCCGCAGGATCGCATGATCGATCTGCTGGCCGGTACCGCCGAGCCCGACAGCTCCGACGCCCACAATCAACTGGTCGAGGACATGATCCGCATCTTCGAGTCGCAGCGGCTCATCTCCCTCACCGATATTTTCGGCTTGGTGGATCATCTGGAGGGCCTCGCCAAAGGCGAGAAGATGAATGCCGCGCTGATCAACAAGACCGCTGCGCGCATTAGCGAGATCCAGCTCCCGCGCGCTGCATTAAGCGGCCTGGAAAAGAATGCGCTGAGTTTTGGCTACTGGTCCGAGCGGCACATTGAGGCGCAAAGAAAGCTGAATCTTCGCGCTATGATCGACCGCGCCGCCGCCGACCCCAAAAAGCTGGACGACATCCGTGCGCTCATGGCGCCGTTCCTGCGCGACACCCTGGTGGGGATGAATTACCTGCACTACGCTCCCCCGGGCGCGCAGGTCCTATACACTAACCCGCTGTTCGTACGCAGCCACGATTTCATTGGGCTGCAAGGCGCCAACCAGACTTGGAGAGTCACCGAAGTCCTGGGCACGGGCTGGCCCTCGAGCGCCGGTGGAAAACTGGTCGGCTCCCTGGTCAATTTGCCCTACGCGCTGGCCGAAGCCGAGCAGAACTTCTTGATTCCTTCGAGGGAGCAGGCGCTCATCTGGGGCGACCTGGTGCCGCAGTTGCTTCTATCAGCCACGGTGCAGCGCTGGTGGAATGTCACTCCCGGCCAGCTCCACTGGGTCGGGCTGCACATGACCTACGGCGAAACTATGGTGGCCGAAGCCGCGCTCAATCCGGAGCGGCGCCGGCTGGTGTTGGATGCTCTCGATCAGCACTCCGCGCCGGCTCGCGTGGAGAAGATCCGCGAACTACTCGCTGAAGGCCGCGTTCAAGCCGCGCTCGATAACATTATGCCGGCGGAACTTTTCGTAGTGGCGAGAGACTTGCTTGATTCCAACCAGACCAACGACGTGCCGCTGGCTGCTGAAATCCGCCGCGAGGCCGCCGAATCGCCCCTCCAGCTGAATTATGAGGTGATCTCACATTCCTTCGGCACGCCCAAGCCGACTTTGGCGAACTCCTACTCGCCGGAGTTGCTTAATCTCCGGACCTTCCCCACGCTGATGGGTTACTCCAGCAGAATCCTGGCCGAGAGCTGGGAATCGAATCTCCTCTATTACGCGGCTCTGGCCGATCAGCTGCACCTTTCACCGGCGGAGCTCAATGTATTGGTGCCCGCCTGGACGCGGGAAACCGTGGAGCGTATTTTCGCTACGCATCTGGAAGATTGGCCGGCGCTGCTGCGCTCGCTTCGCATGGTCGGCGATGACGTCCGGCAGAGGACTCGCAAGCAGGCGTCCGCCGCTGGAGCCGGTTTATAATTCATAATTGCGGAATTTCTGGGAGGCTTCCGTGACATTTATAAAAAACGTGATATGCATCAAGAAAGTGTTGCTGGCCGGAGCCGGATTGATTCTTTCCGGCGCTTCGCTTTGGCTTGTCGCGCAGGATCGGCCTACCTTCCGGATCAAAGTCGACATGGTGGTGCTGAGCTTCACCGTCACTAATAGCAAAGGGAATTACATCAACGAGCTCAAGCCATCCGATTTTCGCGTGACTGAAGACGGCATCGTGCAAAAAATCAATACCTTCGGCGAAGGCAATAAACCGCCCCTGCAGGTGCTTGATAACGGGAGTACGCGGCCGCTCAACGCGCCCCTCGCGGCCGGCGACACCGAGGCCAAAACTCCGGAAGTTCGCACCGACTCATTTGTCGGCACCAACGTGTTCGTCCTGTTCGATACCAGCAACTACATGTATCGCGGGTTCGTTTATGCTTCCGACGCCATCGCCGATTTCGTGCGTGGTCTCGACCGCGCCGATTCGGTGGCCGTCTACACCTTCAGCCGCAATCTGTCGCGTGCAGCGCCGCTGTCGCGCGAGCGGAGCGATGCGATTTTCGGTCTGCGGAAAGCCGTGGCTGGTGATGACGCCGCCTTGTACAACGGCCTGCTGCTGACCCTGCGCGATGCCGCCAAGATTCCCGGCCGCAAGGTGATCATCGTGTTCTCCAACGGCCCCGATAATGCCAGCATGGTCGCGCCCGACGACGTGCGCGCGGTCGCCGAAGACGAAGGCATCCCCATCTACGTCATCTCCACCAACGACGTCAACAAGGATCCCATGTCCAGCGCGGTTTTCCGGCGCATCTCGACGCGCACCGGCGGCAAAGCCTACTTTGCCAAAACCTGGCAGAAGCAGGTGGAGGCCTTCGAATCGATCCGTGAGGATCTCGGCAACAGTTATACCATCACTTATTACCCCGCCCCCAACCCCAACGAGGGCTTCCGCAAGATCAATGTGGAGATCGTCTCCGACGTCGGCAAGAAGTATCGCGTCCGGGCTCGTCCGGGTTACCGGCCGCGCGGAGGTTTCTGAACCAAGAACCATGAGTTCGCCATCGTTGGGCCACAAATCCTCGGACCCGTTCCCGAACGGACCGGAGCGAGCCGAGGTGGCCGCCGTGCTTGCCTCGGAAACCTTCCGCCGCGCACCGAAACTCTCCCGGTTGCTCTCCTATCTCAGCGAAAAGTACTTTGAAGGTTGCGCCGGCAACATCAAGGAATACACCATCGCTGTGGATGTTATGGGACGAGATACCCAGTTCGACCCGCAGCTCGATTCCATTGTCCGTGTGGACGCCCACAATCTACGGAAGCGGCTCAGGCAATATTACGCCACCGAAGGCAAAGACCACGACCTGGTAATCTTCATACCCGCTGGACAGTACACGCCCGAATTCCTCCCCCGCGCGGAAATCCGCGATCTTGAGCAACCCGAAGCGGTTGAACTTGAATCGATCAGCGGGACGCCCATCGTCCCAGCCAGCGCTCGAACACCGATTGGATTTAAGGTGTCGCCGTTGTGGTTCGCGATAGGATTGGCCGCGCTGTTGGCTGCGGTAGTGTTTTCGCTCGACCATTGGTCGAAGGTCATGCCCCGGATGGGAGCCAGGACTTTCGCTGCGACCACGTCGCCCGGGCCCGGCCCTCTCATTTCAAACGACGAAGCCAACGTGATACGGATTGTTGCCGGTGACCGCAAGACCGATTACATCGACCAAGCCGGCCGTGCGTGGCTCGCCGACCGATTCTTCAGTGGGGGCGCATCCTTTCACCGTGGCCCCAATGAGATCCAGCATACGCAAGACCCGCGGATTTATCAGCAAGGCCGTGAGGGCGAGTTCGTCTACAATATTCCACTGAAACCCGGAGTGTACGAACTGCACCTCTACTTCGCCGAAACCGGTGTCGAAAGTGAAGCGCTTCGAAGCGTTAGTGTTGCGATTAACGGCATGCCCGTTTCGACGGTTGATATAGCTTCCGACGCGGGCGGCGTAAACGCGGCTACCGAGAAGATTTTCAAGAATGTCTCAGCCACCCATGACGGTACGCTTCACCTTACCGTTCAGGGCGCCGGAAGCGGCCCCGGTTTCTTGAACGCCTTGGAAATCATACCCGCCGTTTCCGGGAAAATGACGCCCATCCGGTTGGCCGCCAGAGGCGTCTATCGAGACCATCTGGGTCACACTTGGCTGCCGGACGAATGGGTCTCCGGCGGGCGAAAGTCCTCTCGGAGCGCGCCTATCGAGGGTACCCCCGATCCAGGTTTATATCAAACCCAGCGGTTCGGACACTTTGGCTACTCTATTCCGGTTGCCGAAGGCGGGCGCTATACCGTCACCTTGCACTTTGCCGAGACTTGGTTCGCCACTCCGAATTCACCCGGGGGGCCAGGCAGCCGCGTCTTTGACGTGTATTGTAACGGTACAACCCTTCTGAAGAGCTTCGATATTCTCAAGGAAGGCCCCAGCAATCAAGCCGTGCTCAAAGTTTTCCACAATGTCCAGGCCTCGCCGCAAGGCAAACTCAATCTCGAGTTTGTCCCGATCGCCAATTATGCCACCATTAACGCAATCGAGATCGCGGAAGAATAAGAGCCATTTTATCAATATTTTGCCGTCTGTTAAGCGCACTCTTTTAACATCCGGCTCCACGTTAATTTTAACTATCGCAAACTTGACTCGCTATCCGAATCCGCACAGACTCGCTAGATAGGGGTCTGACAGTCTAGTTGGGGAATGGACCACTAAAAAGGGAGAATAGTATGCTACGTCTGCATTATTTGTGCGCCCTGTTGGCGCTTGGCGTCCTTTCTTTATTGATCGCTGCGACGGCCGGTTGGTCGCAGACCGTAAATGGCACACTAGTCGGCACCGTTACCGATCCCACTGGCGCCGTGGTGCCCAATGCAAAAGTAACAATTACCGAAACAAACACCAACACAATCCACTCCGGGCAGACGAATGAAAGCGGCAACTTCATTTTCCCCAACCTGGCGCCCGGCATCTATTCAGTTGCCATTGAGGCAACCGGTTTCAAACGGGAAACCCGCCAGGCCATTGAACTGCGCGTCGACAGCACGGTCCGCGTGGACGCCCAATTACAGCCTGGCAGCCTCAATGAAACCGTCGAAGTGCATGCCGCGTCGCCGATGCTCCAGACCGACAGCGCCGGGACGGCCACGAAAATCGACGCCACAGTGCTCGCGGGTACCCCCGTGCTCAGTTCCAATCGCAATTTCCAAGCCCTTTTGAACCTTGCGCCAGGAGTCGCGCCGGTCGCGGAACAGCACTCGCAGTTCTTCAATGCCTCCAGCTCGCTGCAAACCGAGGTCAACGGCCAGTTGCGCGAAGGAAACAACTTCATGATTGAGGGAACCGACGACAATGAGCGAACCGGCCTGCTCCAGATCTACATCCCGCCAATCGAAGCCATCCAGACGGTGGACGTTTCGTTGAGCAACCACGATCCCGAGCTGGGCCGCGCCTCGGGCGGCATTGTGAACGTAGTCCTCAAGTCCGGCACGAACACGATTCACGGAGCAGCCTACGAATTCCTGCAGAATAGCGCTTTCGACGCTCGCTCCTTTTTCAATCCAAGCGTCGGTCACCTGGCTTACAACTACGTCGGCGGCAACCTGGGCGGGCCCATCAAGAAGAACAAGCTGTTCTTTTTCGGCGATTACCTCCGGACCATGGACCACGAGGCGAACACCAATCTGGTAACCATACCGCCGGATCCATGGCGCACCGGCGATCTCAGCGGCGCCGCTACGCCCGTTTACGATCCGAACACCGGTAACCCTTTGGACGGCACGGGGCGAACCCAATTCCCCAACAATCAGATCCCGGCCAGCCGCATCAATTCGATCTCGGCGAAGATCCTAGGCTTGCTTCCGGCGTCGAATGAGCCATATAAGATCGCCAGCCCCAGTAACAATTATTTCGCACAGCTGCCATACACCAAGACGGCCGATTCGCTCGATGCGAAACTGGACTATAACCTATCCGATAAGGACCGGCTAAGTGGCCGCTTCAGCTTTTCCCGCCCAGTGGTCTTCCAAGCCCCGCTGTTCGGACTCGCGGGCGGCGATGGCCCCGGCGGCGCGTTCATGGGTACCGGCTTCCAGAAAACGTATAGCTCGAACCTCAATTACGACCATGTGTTTTCTCCCAGCCTGCTAGTGGAGACGCGCATCGCCGTCTCGCACTATCACAACGAAGCGCAAAACTCTGATTACGGCACAAATGCTTCCACTGCTCTGGGAATCCCTGGCGTGAACATTAACCAGTTCACCAGCGGCCTCGTAGGAATTCAGATCAACGACGGGTTTTCAAACCCCGTGGTAGGCTATTCACCCAGCCTTCCCTGGGTCCGCGCCGAAGCCAATGTCGACGTCGTTAATACCTGGGTGAAGACCAAGGGCAATCACACATTCAAGTGGGGCATCGATCTGAAGCGGCTACGCGACGATTTGCTGCAGGACCAGACCTACAGTCCGCGCGGCATCTACTATTTTGGCAACCAGCAGACCGCCCTTTGCACCCCGATCAACATCGGTTCCAACGGCTTGGCCACCAGTTGTAATTCTTCCAAGCTCGGCATCGCCAATGACATGGCGAGCTTCCTGCTGGACGTGCCGTACCAGCTTGGCCGCGATGTCAACACTTATTTTCCCGCCTATCGGCAGTGGGAGTTTTTTGCTTTCGCCGGAGACAAATGGCAGGTGACACCGAAACTGACGGTGGACCTGGGCGTGCGTTGGGAGTTCTATCCGCCGGCCACACCCGAGTTCCCGGGCGGTTTTTCAAACTACGACCCGACCACCAACAACCTGGTGCTCGCCGGTGTCGGCAACAACCCCTCGAACCTCGGAATGAAGACGCGCTACAAATACTTTGCTCCGCGCATCGGACTGGCCTATCGCCTGACGGAGAAAACCGTGATTCGTGCCGGTTTTGGAACCAGCTTTACTCCTTTTCCGGACAACACCTACGCCTACAACTATCCCGTCCGCTCCAACAACTTCTACACCAACGTAGGTGACGGATATGCTACGACCCTTCTTCCCAGTGGCCAGGCGGCGACGTTCCAGCAGGGGTTCCCGCTGCCCGTGCCCGTACCGATTCCATCCAACGGCATCATTCCGGCGACAGGTCCGCTCCTGACGCAGAGTTACGACGTAATCAACACCAATTTCAAGAACCCGTATACCGAAACGTGGAATGTGGCGGTGCAGCGCGAATTGCCCGCCCACTTCGTGCTGGATGTCGCCTATCTGGGCATTCACGGGGTGGACACCGTGGCCAATGTCGACCTGAATAAGGCCACTAGCACGTCAGGATTGGGCCTGGGCAACGCCGGCGAACCCCTGGACATCCTCTACGGAAAAACGTCGAGCGCCACGCTCCGTTGGCAGGGATTCTCCTCGAGCTATAACGCGTTGCAGGTCAAGTTCGACCGCCGCATGGCCGACCTGACCATGACTACCGCCTTTACCTGGGGTAAGGGTATGGGCTACCAGCAGGATGACGACGGCACCCTATATTGGCTGATCAACGCGCGGCGCAACTACGCGCGCAACGACTTCGACCGCACGCTGACCTTCGTGCAGAGCTATGTCTACAACCTTCCCTTCGGTGCCGGACGGAAGTGGCTCACCCAGGGTCCAGCCACCTGGGTGCTCGGCAACTGGCAGATCTCCGGCATTTTGACCGCGCTGACCGGGCAGCCATTTTTTGTCACCGCGAGCGGTAGCAGCCTCAATACACCGGGCGAGACGCAGAGCGCGAACCAGGTTGCGCCAGTCCAGATCCTGCATGGCATCAACGTTGGCAACCCGTGGTTCAGCACCTCCAGCTTCGCCCAACCGGCCGGCGTCACTTTCGGTACGGTGGGCCGCAATGACCTGAGCGGACCCGGGCTTTTCGCGCTCAATCTCGCGCTTTCTAAGCACTTCAAGATTACCGAGCGGTTTGATCTCGAACTTCGCGCCGAGACCTTTAACTTCACCAACACGCCCGAGTTCAGCAACCCCACCTCCAGCGGAACGAACCAAGCGTCGCTCACCAGCTCTACCTTCGGCAATGTCACCAGCACACTTGGCAGCGGCACCGGCGTGAACGGAACTGGAGGCGGACGGGCGCTGCAATTGGGCGTGAGGGTGACGTTCTAATAGCTAGCCAGAGAACACTGTCCTATGTCTGCCCCCGGTTACCGGCGGGCTGTATACTGGCACTGAATGGGCCAGGAGATCAAGTGCCGGGTGGACTTCGCCGGTGAATCGTCGGAAGGCAAAGCTTTGCTCGAAACGAGCGAGATTATTTTTCGCGGCGCCTTCCGCTTGAAGATACCCTTCCAGGCGATATCGGCACTCGAGGCCTCAAAGGGGAAACTGACCGTCCAGTATCCGGATGGCCAGGCTGTTTTTCACATCGGCAAAGGGGCGGAGAAGTGGGTCGACAAAATCCGCCATCCACCCAGCCGGCTCGACAAGCTGGGTGTGAAGCCCGGGACGAAGATCCATCTGATCGGCCGCCATAACGACGATTTTCGGCGGGAACTGACCGAGCGTGGCGCGGTGAAGTCCTCTAAGAAGCCGGACCTGGTCTTCTTGTCAGTCCAAGAGAAAGATGAACTGGTCGAGCTTGCGTACCTGCTCGAGACCCCGGTCTGGATCGTCTATCCCAAGGGCGTCAAAACAATCACCGAAGGGGATGTGATCGCGGCCGGTCGCGCCGCTGGTTTTATAGATATTAAAGTCTGCGGGTTTTCCTCCACTCACACCGCGCTCAAGTTCAAGCCCAGACGCTAATTGCTTCGCGGATAGGGGTCTTGAGGTTGTAAGAGTCGATTGACACTGCTCAACTGTGCCAGACTTTCGTGGTCGGTGCTGTACAAAGCTACCAGGTAACGATTGAGCGTGAATCTTCGGAGCAATGGAAACGAGATCTTACGAGCAAGCGAGCTAACTAGTTCTCCTCGGAAATCCTAGCGCCTTGGATTCCAGCAACGAGCCAGGCCCAGACCAAGAAGTCCTGAACCTAATAGTGCGGGCGAGGTAGGTTCCGACGCGCGCGCTACGGTCCGCAAAGTTGCCAAATTGATTGGACTCGTTGCCAATCGCGAATGCATTTTACTGGCCGGCAAACAATGGCCGCACTGGCTTGCCCAGACGAGCTGATACCGGCCACCGCAAACATGTTGGCATTGGCACGAGGAGTTTGCCCAGCGCTGAATGGCGCAGACTGTTCCGCCAGATTCAGAAGGAACGGCGCTATGCCGTTCAGGTCAGTGCCGGTAGCCGACACCGCGTGGTCGATTACCATCGTTCCGGTGGTATCGGGCTGGAATTCATAGAACAACAGCGGCGCTGCCCAGAGATGGCCATTCCACCCGAAATTCGATATGGAAACCGTGCCATGCGCCGCGCTCGTCCACTGTGCTCCCACTTGGCCACCGACCGAAGCACAGAAATTCGGAGCAGATGGATTGCAGGCTGCCCCGTTCAGAGGCGGGCGTTCGCAGGATACACCACCGAGTATTCGATTGCGGCGTTTAACGGACTCAGAGTACCGTTCTGGAGTCTGACTTTGCGGAGCGCCGAAATCGGAAATGCCTGCGGTGGCTGTCACGGCGGCTTGCGAATATTCAGATATGATGTCTCCCCACAGGAGCGGATGCGCCAACGCCAAAATTCCTACCGCCAACGGTAGTTTCATGAGCGCTTCCTCCTTGGATCGATCCAAGCTTTTCGTTTTCACCTTTGAATTCACTCTTCAGCAACACGCTGCAGAATGCAATCATGCCGAAGGCCACCAACGCCCAAGAGCTGGGCTCCGGGGTGCTTACTGCTTCCTGGCTGGCGAGCGTATAACTCCAGCCGTCCGGCAAATTAATGAAGAACGGATCGTGGAAGCTCCCGCTCGATGAGCCGCCCCCTGACAACAAGCCTTCCACTTGGAACTCGAAACTGCACGGGCACGCCAGGATCGTGAATTCGACCGAGAGATTCCCGGAGTAAGAGCCGTCGCTGTTCTCGGAGACCATCTGCTGGTATGTCGCGGCCGAAGAAACGGGCTCACCATTGATGCTGACCACGCTGAATGTAATACTGCCATCCATGAGGTGGGTCGGGGCCGAGTTGCTAATATTCAGACTATAACTGTCCCCTGCCACGACGTCCACGCCACCGGCAAAGTTGATCATAGGCGAAATCAGATGGACCGTATCAAAATAGGTGGCTGTGACTCCAGCGGTCGACGCTGCCGTAATGCCTATAATCAAAGGGCCAGTTGTCGTTGCCTGCCCTTGAATTTCCGGGGTGACTCCCAGCAGATCGACGCTTGCCGACGCCGAGGCCGTAAAGGTTCCGATGTGCGGTATGGTGCAGGCGGGAACGTTGGCGCTGTCGGCGGCTACGCCAAAAACCGCATTTTCCGGACCGAAATTGTCGGCGCCCGCGCACGTGGCCGCACCACCAAAAATGCTTCCTCCGAATTCGCTGGCTTGGGCCAGCCCTGGCAAAAATAAAGCGGCGACCGCGAATAGGTTTCGTAGCATGTAATCTTTTCCTCCTTTCTGTTACGCGCAAAATCATCCAAAGTTGAATCAGACAACTGGATTCAAGGTATGCTGGTGTAAGGAAGCGGACAGACGGGCGGGCTATTTTTCGCGGCGCCTGCGGGCTTTCCCCCACTCACACCGCGCTCAAGTTCAAGCCCAGACGCTAATTGCCTCGCGGATAACTTCCCAGGACCCTCAGAAAATCGGCCAATTCAGCCAGGTGGTGCAAAGCATTCTGCACCCGAGGGTCATCTTCCCGGCCCAGGAAATCCAAATAGAACAGATACTCCCAAGGCCGGCCATGCAAGGGGCGCGATTCTATCTTCATGAGGTTCAAATCCCGCAACGCGAACGCGCTGAGCGCCCGGAATAACGCGCCTGGGGTGTTGCGCGTCGTGAATACCAGCGAAGTCTTCCAGCGATTTGATCGCTGGCGCGGCAGATGAACGCGCTTGGCCGCATTCAATAGAAAAAACCGGGTAAAATTCCGCCGATCGTCCTCGATCGATCGCCGCAAGATGTTGCCTCCGTAAATGGATGCAGCTACTTCGGAACCGATCGCTGCGGCGTCCCCTTTGTTCTCCTCCAGGACCATCTTCACGCTGCCAGCCGTGTCGTAGAACGGGGTGCTCTCCATTTTGCGATTGCGGGCGAAGAATCGGAGGCACTGATTCAAAGCCACCGGATGCGAATAGACTTTACGAATATCCTTGAATCGCACTCCCGGTGGGGCAATCAGATGGTGCACGATGCGGACATTGGTTTCCTCGATAATACGCACGTCAAAGTGCAGCAGATGGTCGTAATTCTCGTGCACTGATCCAGCTAGCGTATTTTCGATCGGGATGACGGCGTCGTCAAGCTTTCCGCGGCTTAAAGCCCGAAAAACCTCCTCGAATTTCGTAAAAGGGACTACCTCAACTTTTTCGCCCAGCAACTGCCGGACCGCTTCCTGGCTAAAAGCTCCTAATGCGCCCTGAAAACCGGCTCGCCGTTTCATGCTGGCCGCTTTCTGGAAAGTGAGGTTTTCAGTCGATATGTACATTGGATCGAACACGCTGGCGAAAAACCCGTTTTGGTATGCAAAAAGCCTCCTAACGATTTTTGTTGTTCGGAAAACCGAACAAAACAGCTTTTACATCCTTGCTTCCGTACGCGCCGACCGCTATAATTCGAAACCAGTGACCTAGCCTGACACCGGCCAGGAGACGGGGAATACAGCCGGGAAAGTATCATAGCATGGACGATGCCGGGCAAAAACTCCGTAGAGTACGAGAGCGTCTAAATCTGCGCGTTCGGGATGTCGAACAAGCCAGCCTCAAGATAGCCGAGAAATATCACAATGATGAATTCGCGGTTCTGATCAATCGGATTTCGGAAATCGAAAACCGCGGCCTGGTCCCAACCCTATACAAACTATATTCGCTGTGCGCGATCTATCGGCTCGATTTCCAGGAAGTTATGGAATGGTACGGAGTTTCACTGGCAGGATTGCCCGGCGATTCCGCCTACGTGGAAATTCCTCAGACTCATATGGTTTCTTTTCAAGCCGGCGTTCAGGGAGAAGTACTACTGCCATTATCCCTCGATCCTGGTGTCGACCTGCGGCGCACTACGTATCTGAGCCGCATGATTCAGCGCTGGGGCAAAGTTCCCCTGTTGTTTCTTGACGCACTGAAGCTACAGGATCATCGCTATGCCTTCATTGGTACCGAGGACTGGTTTATGTACCCCCTGTTGCAGCCAGGGTCGTTCCTGATTATCGATGAGACGCAGCGTCGGGTCTCTAACTCCGGCTGGAGCAATGAGTTCGACCGGCCTATCTACTTCTTCGAACATCGCCAAGGATATTCTTGCGGCTGGTGCCACTTGAATGGGGACCAGTTGGTGCTGCAGCCCCATCCGGCCTCGCAATGCAGCCCGGAAGTCTATAAGTATCCCGATGATATCGATCTGATCGGACAGGTGAGCGGTGTGGCTATGCGTCTGGACCAGGGGCGGCGGCGGCGTACGCGTTCCCCATCAGTTCGAGCAATGCCTTGAGATCGGCCGTATACAACCGCTTTTCTACTCCTCTCAGGCTAACCGGCATCAGATTGCGGTAGTAGGCCAGCTCCAGCCAGTTCGTCAGGATTGTCCGCTTATCCTCACACAATCCAGCAAGATAGAGGTCGAGGTCGGCCTTCTGCTGCTCCAGATTGAATCTTAGCCACTCGCGAAATACATGCGTGTGGCTCTTTTTCAACGCTCTATTGGCATCCTCCTCGCCAAACACCAGCGTGAGCCCATGATGCTCATAGCGGCCGCTATTGGCGTTCCGAAGTGACGCCAGGTAGACCAGCCTTCCAAATAAGGAAGGGATTTGGGAGAGCGTATTCCGCCATAGGTCCGAGGCCGCACTCCGGTCCAAGGCATCGCTGACACGCATATTCTTCATTCCGACAATCGGATGATACCACCGAATCTCGATGAGAAGAAAGGTCCAATAGGCCTTTTGATCATCCGGAATTGGAAATGTTCTGCTTACCGAAATAGTGTAGTACTTTAGCCCGCCCATTACTACTAGCCCCTAAGCTACCCGTGAGTTCCCACTCACATTTCAGAAAAATACGAGGAGATTTTTGATCATGTTGAAGAAATTGTTACTGCTCGCGGGTATGACTCTGATTTTCACGGCCGCTGTTTCGGCAGACTGGCCCTGGCCTCCTTGCCCTCCCAACTGTGAGCTTCCTTCCTTGCCGAGCAACTGAGGCCGGTTTACTTCCGCGGGGAGCCGGATGCTAAACTCTTAGTCCTCAGGACTGTGGGCGATGCTTCTGCTCCCTCTCGATCAGCAACTTCTTCTTGTTGTTCAAACCGCCGCTCTGCTAGGCCTATGTGTTCACATCTGGCGGGAAAGGCTGCAGGATACGTACGCCTACTTCTTCGGGTACCTGCTGGCCGCTTTGCTTCAAACCGTTCTGCTCACCTTCACTCCCTATGATCGAACCGCTTATGTGTATGTCTGGCTCTCCACTGAGGGTTTAATCGTCCTTTTTTACGCATTGACCGTGCTGGAATTGTATACGATCGTCCTGCGCGGACTGGCAGGCTTGGCGAGTTTATCCCGGCGGTACCTTAGAATCACGCTGGCTGCGGCGATTCTGATCTCCTTTACGCTGTTGGGCTTTGAGAAAAGCCCGGCCAGCCTCACGGGTCACTTCCTCATTCTGGAACGCACCATTGTTGGCAGCTTGGTGATATTTGTACTCTTCCTGATGTTGTTTTTAGTTTATTACCCAGTGCCGCTGAACCGAAATGTGATTGTTTATTCGGTGGGCTACGCCGTATACTTTCTGACGAAAGCCGCCGCGCTGTTTGTCAGGAACATAGGCCATCGTTGGGATCGCCCGTTGGGTGACCTCCTGATTGTGGTTTCCACGGGTTGCCTTCTGTTCTGGATCTTTACTCTCAACCGCGGCGGCGAGGTTAAGAGCATGGTTATCGGCCACAAATGGCATCCAGAGGACGAAGAACGGCTGCTTTTGCAACTGCAGGAAATTAACGCCAGCCTGAGCCGGGCTGCCCGGAAGTGATGGCTAGGACTTTGCCTCCCAAGTAGCTAATCCGAACGGCAATAAGCGAAAATCCCTTAGGGGAATGGCGCAAAAATAGCCGGAAAGGTGTTTGCCTTAGGCAGATAAATCCGATATGCTTAGCAGGAAGTGGTTTCTAGGGAGGATGTTTGGAATGACAATCTTGATCTCAGCCTTCATCGTGGTGGCACTTCTGATCGCTGCCTTCACGATGTTATTTGCGAGACTGGCTTCCCGTCTTGACAAGCGAACGTCCACTGCCGAATGGTTCGAAAGTTTTTCTTTGGACAACTTCTCTCCCATGGAACGCTTGCTGGACCAAAGCGATTTCGAGTTCTTGTCGCGTCAACCCGGCTATCGTCCCGAAATCGGTGCGCGGCTGTTGAAGGAGCGCAAGCAACTGTTTTTGAGTTATCTCCAGCTATTAATCGGGGACTTCAATCAGTTACTTCGAATCGCCAGGCTCATGATCGTTCATTCCGCCGAAGACCGGGCGGATTTTGCGAAGGTATTGTGGCGCCAGCAAGTGACTTTTTACCTGGCCGTTTGCGCCGTCCGGTTGCGCGTCGCGGTTTATCCTCTGGGTTGGACCTCGCTGGATGTATCCAGGCTCACCAGCGCGCTTGAGAACATGCGGAATCAGGTCGCGCAGTTGGGCTTCCAGCCGATGACTGCCGCCCAGTCCGCTTAACAGCCACCGCATCAGCCACAGATCTTCTTCAGGAGTTCTTTCGCCTCTTTTAGCTGAGGGAATTCCCTTTCCGCTTGCTTGAACTCCGGCGTGTGCACACACCGGCGAGCTCCTCGATGATCCACCGGAAAGCGCAGGTGCAGCATCTCATGAAACAAAACATACTCGACGGCCAGCCGCGCCACCCCGGCGCTGTCCAGTAGCCGGCTTAAAATGATGGCGTTGTGGGATGGGTCGTAATGGCCCACCATGACCTTCGAACGTTGACGGCTCCAACCCAGCAGCGGACGAGCCATCAAGCCATGAAAATAGCGGAAGTTCAGCTCCTCAAAAATCTCTTCCAGATTATAAAAGTCCCCCTGAGGACCGGAGACGAATTTGCGCCCGCGGGCCTGCTTGACCAACTCCAGACTGCGGCGCATCTCCTTCCGGTTGAGATATCGGCGGTACCGTTCAGCGTAAGATCGGGGCGGCGGGCGACGCAAAAGCTTGGACAACAGGATGTAGGCCAGCGCTTCCAGGATCTGTGCCGGAGCTCCGTCAAGCACGTCCGTAATGCGAACTTTGAGTCCTGCCTGGTCCCACCGAATAATGCTGTTGGCGTTGGCGAACTTCCGGAATTCGACCCGCACGGCCGGGGGCCGTGTGCGCGGTTTCAGCTCCGAAAACACGCGGGCAAAAATCTCTTCCGGCGTCTCGAAGAAAATCGCGCTCTGGAGTCCCACGTCATCATTGTCCAACAACGAACAGGTGTCCGT
>Ga0210401_10000343_pt1 | contig 57408 bp, 56 predicted proteins | sample IncBWH32MmetaG_FD_150866 | JGI IMG/M metagenome (GOLD analysis project Ga0210401, IMG submission 150866) | Forest soil microbial communities from Barre Woods Harvard Forest LTER site, Petersham, Massachusetts, United States - Inc-BW-H-32-M | ecosystem: Environmental > Terrestrial > Soil >...
TTAAAGAACTTCCCTCAATCTATTTCCTAAGGGGGCGCAAATGTACTATTTAATTCTGCACTAACAAGTCTTTTTTTGAAAATATTTTTTTGGAAAGGGCTGCGGGCAAAAAAATGCTTGTAATTACAGTCTATTCGCTTATTTTTGACGAAATATATTTTTATACCACATGAATTATAACACCCAATTACCCCACCTTATTATATCGGAATATGGGCGTAACGTACAAAGCATGGTTGACCATTGCTGCACTATTGAAGCCCGCGACGAGCGCAATCGCTGTGCCCGCGCTATTATACAGGTTATGGGGCAGTTAAACCCGCATTTACGCGATATACCTGATTTTACGCATAAACTTTGGGATCATTTATTTGTGATTTCTAAATTCACACTGGACGTTGATAGCCCATATCCAAAGCCATCGGCAGAAACTTTTGTTACCAAACCAAAAAATGTTGCTTATCCGAAAGGAAAAATAAAATACCGCCATTACGGAAAAATTATTGAAGACATTATTGAGAAAGCAAAAGATTTTAAAGAGGGTGAAGAAAAAGAAGTGTTGAAGCGCACCGTGGCTACACAATTAAAAAAATCATATTTGAATTGGAATAAGGATACTGTGTTGGACGAAGTTATTTTTAAGCATTTGGCAGAGCTTTCGGGCGGGGCGCTTAAAATGGATGAGAATGAAAAGCTATTAGACTCAAGCGACTTAATTAAACGCGGACCGCTTAATATTAGCAACAACCCAAGCAATAAAAAACATCACAAAAAACACCATAAGAATTTTAAACGCAAATAATTTTATATGATTTTTGAAGTAAACGGAGGCAAACATTTAAAAGGTGAAATCATACCACAAGGCGCTAAAAATGAGGCTTTGCAAGTTATTTGCGCAGTACTGCTTACTCCGGAAAAAGTTACTATTGGCAATATACCCGAAATAGTTGATATACTTAAACTGATTGATTTACTGAAAGATTTAGGTGTTAAGGTTGAGAAAACCGGACATGAAGAATATACTTTTCAGGCTGATGATGTGAATGTAGATTTCATAGTATCACCTGAGTTTAAAAAGAAAGGCGGAAACCTACGTGGCTCTGTAATGCTTGTTGGGCCTATGCTTGCACGCTTTGGCAAGGCTTATATGCCTAAACCGGGTGGTGATAAAATTGGACGCAGAAGGGTTGACACACACTTTTTAGGTTTTGAAAAACTGAACGCGAAATTTATTTACGATGATGTAAATGAAATTTTTAAAGTAGAAGGTAAAAACTTAAAAGGCAGCTATATGCTGCTTGATGAAGCATCGGTTACGGGCACTGCCAACATTGTGATGGCAGCCGTTTTAGCTGAGGGAACTACTACCATTTATAACGCCGCTTGCGAACCTTATTTGCAACAGCTTTGTGCTATGCTTAACCGCATGGGTGCAAAAATTACAGGCGTGGGTTCTAACTTACTTACTATTGAAGGGGTAAAAAAACTAAGCGGCACTAAACATCGTTTGTTACCAGATATGATTGAAATAGGCTCGTTTATTGGGCTTGCGGCAGTTACACAATCAGACATTACAATAAAAAATGTAGCGTATGATAAACTGGGCATTATACCTGAAATATTTACGCGCTTAGGAATTAAGTTAGAACTTAAAGGCGATGATTTACATGTGCCTGCACAAGAGCATTATGAGATAGATACTTTTATTGACGGCTCGATACTTACCGTTGCAGATGCGCCATGGCCAGGCTTTACGCCTGATTTGATAAGCATAGTTTTAGTTACTGCTATACAAGCGCGTGGTAATGTGCTAATACATCAAAAAATGTTTGAGAGTCGTTTATTCTTCGTTGATAAACTAATTGATATGGGCGCGCAAATTATTTTGAGCGACCCGCACCGTGCTGTTGTTATGGGGCTTGACCGTAGAACGCAACTGAAGGCTATACAAATGGCATCGCCTGATATACGTGCGGGTGTGGCTTTATTAATTGCTGCTTTAAGTGCAAAGGGCAAGAGTACTATTTTTAATATTAACCAAATTGACAGAGGTTACCAGCATATTGATACTCGTTTGAATGCTATTGGTGCTGAGATTATCAGAAAGTAATTTTACTTATTGGTGATAACACCAATTAAGGCGAAGTGATATTTATTTTGTTTCGTAGTTATTATTAAAGCATCTACTAACCCAATAGAATCATTAAACAAAAATACATTTTTTGAGTTTCCTATTTTAGATGTGGTACTAGAGTTTATTATTTTGCAAGAAACTAATTTATTATTGCAGTTATATATTGTATCTCCGGTATAAACGTATTGTGAATAAAATATAGTGTTCTTATATTCTCCCCAATCAGACGACGTGCTAATAGTACTATGCCATTTTTTATTTTTGGGGTAATTTCTTCGAAACTCAAAAAAAGGGGCCGTTTCCATATCAGGAAAAAGTGATCTTGGCGGGTGCATCCAAAAGAGTTTCTTCGTCTCTTCAAGGCCGGTTAATTCCCACCATATTAAAGAATCGTTTTTATAATACTTGTATTTAATTTTTGTTTGGCCAAAAAAATCTCCTGGAATTACTTTTAGTTTTAATAATAAAGAATCTGATTGGGCTACATTGGTTGTTAAAACATAAATAAACTCTCGATTTGTTTTATAGATGGTATTTTTACTACTATATTTTGATGGTAAATCTAACCTATCTTCAGTATCTTTTGTAGTAAGGGAATCTCCTCGTAAAGACGGGTAAAGAAAGTATATAACTTTTGTACAGTTTGAAAAAGAGAAAAGGCATAAAAAAACGATTAGTACGAAAGAGCTTTTTATCGTGTATTTAACCATGTTATTTGATAGAAAAGTCCATCTACACAAAGATATATATTTAGTAAGACAAATTATTATGTAGGTAAGCCACTAGAACGCTAAAAAAAATAAATTTGCAAAATAAGACCGAACGGTTTATATTTGCATTATGCTAACCAAATCGGACAGAACTAAGTTATTTATTATAGAAAAATCGGCGCCTATTTTTAATACAAAAGGGTACTCGGCTACTACTATGACCGATATACTGAATGCAACCGGTATGGCTAAAGGTGGCATTTATGGTAATTTTAAAAACAAAGATGAAATTGCACTTGAGGCTTTTGAGTACTCGTTTAATAAAATGCGCGAAGCTTTACGTTTTGTGTTGAAACAACAAAGTACATCGGCGGGTAAGCTACTAGCAATATTAGATTTTTATCATGATTATTCTATAAAGCCTGTTATTACAGGTGGTTGCCCCTTACTCAACACAGCCATAGATGTGGATGACACTTTACCTTTTTTAAAAGAAGCCGCCGCTAAAGGCTTAAAAGAAATGCTGGGTGCCCTAAAAAATATTATAGAACAAGGCATAAAACATGGTGAGTTTAGCAAAAAGCTGGATGCAGGAAATGAGGCTGAATTATTTTTTGCTACCATAGAAGGCGGTATAATGATGAGTAAACTAAATGATAACCCGGCCATTTTAAACAGGTTGCTTGAAAATTTGAAACAGCAAATTAAAACGCGCTATAAGAAATAGATTTTTTTTGAAACGAACAAGACCGATTGGTCTCTTAAAATAAAACAAACATGGAAAAACAAAAACTGAAACAACAATTAGTAGAAAAGCACAACACATTTGCGGATTATGTGCTGAGTTTAAACGAAACTCATTTTAATTTTGCCTTGCCTGAAAAATGGAATGCAGGACAGCATTTGCAACACATTTTAATAAGTGTGGCAAGGTTGGGTAAGGCCATTGATAACCCTAAGTATGTTATATCAATTGAAGAGGCGGGACTAAAAAGAGAAGGGATGAGTTACTATGCTTTGATTGCTTTGTATTTAGAATTTATAAAGAAAGGAGCCAAAGCAAGTGCGCCATTTGTACCTGAGTTGGTAACAATAGAGCAACGAACGCAATTGTTAAAAGATGTGCAGACAGCTGTTGCTGAGTTATGTTTAAAATTAGATGGGTATAGCGAACAGCAATTGGATGAGCTTACGATACCACATCCATTATTGGGAAGGATAACTTTACGCGAGATGATTTATTTTACGATAAAACATGCAGAGCATCATTACGAATTAACTAAGCAATACTTACCATAAATTATTTTTTCCTATCGTACTGGCAACAAGGAGCTAAATCGGCATAGGCTTTATCGCTGCCTTTGTAACCGGAGTTATCGTAACCTGCTTCGGCAATTGCTTTTTGAATGGCATCTACGGTTGTTTCGCGGCTATCGTAGGTTACAGTGCAAACTTTGGTGCCCGTATCCCAAGAACAAAAGGTAAGTCCTTTAATGCGCGCGGCGGTTACAATGTTATCTTGACAGGTTTCGCAATTGCCCCACACTTTAAAACTTGCTTGCATTACATTGCCATGCACAGGATGGGTTTCTATAATGCCGTTATCTTTTTTTTTAGTGGTTTGTTCTTTGTTTTCAGAACAAGCAAATAAAGTAGCTGCGAATAAAACGAGGATGGAAAATTTTTTCATGATGATTATTGTTGTTTACTTAATACAAAGGTGCAATAAAATTTGACCGAATTGAAATACGTCTTCGAAAGAATTGTACAAAGGCACGGGTGCCATACGGATAACATCAGGCTCGCGCCAATCGGCAATAACGCCGTGTTGGGTTAGTTGGGTAAATAACTCCTTACCCCTACCATGCGGTACTACGGATAATTGACAACTACGCTCGGCAGGTGTAATGACTTCGAAATATTTGTCGGTAGTTTTTGTAAGGTCGTTTACATGATTTACAATAAACTCTAAATAGCCAGTTAGGTTTTTGCTTTTTGCAACCAATCTATCCATGCCAGCTTCGTCAAAAATATCTAAAGATGCTTTGTAAGCCGCCATTGATAGCACAGGAGCATTGCTTAATTGCCAACGCTCGGCAGTAGGAATTGGAATAAACTCGGATGCCATTTTAAAACGGGTTTCTTTATCGTGTCCCCACCAACCTGCCAGTATAGGCAAATCGAAATTTTGTAAATGTTTTTGGTGTACAAATGCTCCGGCAACGCCACCCGGACCAGCATTTAAATATTTGTAGCTGCACCAGCAAGCAAAATCTACCTGCCAATTGTGCAAATCTAATTTTATGTTTCCGGCTGCATGCGCTAAATCAAAACCTGCATAAGCTCCTACTTTATGCGTGGCCTCGGTAATGGTTTTCATATCGAGTACATGGCCGCTGTAATAATTTATGCCGCCAAAAAGCACAACAGCTAATTCGTTTTTATTTTCTTCGATGGCTTTTAAAATATCTTCGGTGCGTAAAGATTTTTCTCCTTCGCGCGGTTCAATTTCTATCAGCGCATCTTTAAAATTAAAGCCATGAAATTTTACTTGCGATTGCAGGGCATATAAATCTGAAGGGAAAGCTTTTGCCTCGCAAATAATTTTGTAGCGTTGTTTGGTTGGGCGATAAAAAGAAATTAAAAGCAGATGCAGGTTAACGGTAAGCTGGTTCATCATTACAACCTCTTGCGGAAGCGCGCCAACTATTTTTGCAGTTTTTTCGGTTAGGATTTCGTGGTACGAAAACCAAGGGTTACGTGCATGAAAATGCCCTTCTACACCAAAACTTGCCCAGTCTTCGAGTTCATTTAAAATATAATCTTGTGTGGCTTTGGGTTGAAGGCCGAGAGAATTTCCGGTAAAATAAACCGTTTGTTTACCATGCAGGCGGGGGAAATAAAACTTATCTCTAAACGCTTTTAATTCGTCGTTTTTGTCTTGTGCTTGCGCGTATGCTAAGGTGTTTTCCATGAGTTAAAAGGAGTAAAAATATAGATGCTGAAATTAAGTAATTTTTTGTTTTAAAAACACAGCGAATAACATACTTTCGTGGTAAGAAATTTATGCGTTATGAAATATCCCCATCAAGTAAAAACATTAGCTGAATACAAAGCCGCTTACGATAAAAGTGTGAAAGAGCCTGAGGCCTTTTGGGCAAAAGTAGCCGAAAATTTTAGCTGGAAAAAGAAATGGGATAAAGTTTTAGACTGGAACTTTAGCGAACCAAAAATAGAATGGTTTAAAGGCGCCAAGCTGAACATTACCGAAAATTGTTTGGACAGACATTTGCCAACAGATGCCAACACCCCTGCTATTATTTGGGAATCTAACAACCCGAAGGAGGCAAGTATTACTTATACCTACCAACAATTGTATGATAAGGTTTGCCAGTTTGCCAACGTTTTAAAAAACAACGGGGTAAAAAAAGGCGACCGCGTTTGCATTTACATGGGCATGATACCCGAGCTTGCTATTGCAACCCTTGCATGTGCACGCATAGGCGCTATACATTCGGTTATTTTTGGAGGCTTCTCCGCACAGGCAATTTCTGACAGGTTACAAGATGCGAATGCCGAATTTATTGTTACGTGTGATGGTGCTTTTAGAGGGGCGAAAGATATTCCATTAAAAAGCGTTATTGATGAAGCTTTAAAAACTTGTGTTTTTGTAAAAAAAGTAATTGTTTATAAACGCACCAACACGTCCGTTAGCATGAAAGCCGACAGAGATATTTGGTGGTATGATGAAATCAAAAAAGTTGAAGCGCAAGGAAACGCTGCTTGTCCGGCGGAAGAAATGGATGCGGAAGATATTTTGTTTATTCTTTACACATCCGGCTCAACCGGAAAACCCAAAGGCGTTGTGCACACTTGTGCAGGTTATATGGTTTGGACAAACTACACCTTTGTTAATGTGTTTCAGTACAAGCCGGGACAAATACATTTTTGCACCGCAGATATTGGCTGGATTACAGGGCATAGTTATATAGTTTACGGACCACTTAGTGCAGGGGCTACCAGCCTGATGTTTGAAGGTGTACCGACTTACCCTGATGCAGGACGTTTTTGGGAAATTGTAGATAAATTTAAAGTAAATATTTTATATACTGCACCAACAGCCATACGCAGCCTGATGAGTTTTGGTTTGGATTTGGTGAACAATAAAAAATTAAGCTCGCTTGAAGTATTAGGTTCGGTTGGTGAGCCTATAAACGAAGAGGCCTGGCATTGGTACCACACCAACATTGGTAAAGAAAAATGTCCTGTGGTAGATACATGGTGGCAAACCGAAACGGGTGGTATTTTAATTTCTAATCTGGCAAATGTTACGCCGCATAAACCGTCGTTTGCTACTTTGCCTTTGCCGGGTGTGCAACCGTGCTTGGTTGATGAACAAGGAAAAGTAATAGAGGGAAACAATGTAAGTGGAAACCTCTGCATTAAATTTCCTTGGCCGGGGATTATTAGAACAACGTATAACGACCACGAACGTTGCAGGCAAACTTATTTTTCTACTTACAAAAATTTATATTTTACGGGCGATGGTTGCCTGCGCGATGAAGAAGGCAACTACCGCATTACAGGCCGTGTAGATGATGTGCTAAATGTTAGCGGGCACCGTATTGGTACGGCAGAATTAGAGAATGCCATTAACTCGTACACGGGTGTTATTGAAAGTGCCATTGTTGGTTACCCGCATGATATAAAAGGACAAGGCATTTATGCTTATGTTATTTATGATGGCGACCACGACCATGCCGAAACACGTAAAGAAATTGCTGCAAGCGTTACTAAAATGATTGGCGCTATTGCAAAGCCAGATAAAGTACAGTTTGTAAGTGGTTTACCTAAAACACGCTCAGGGAAAATTATGCGCCGCATATTGCGTAAAATTGCTGAAGGAGATACTGGTAACCTTGGTGATACCAGTACACTTTTAGACCCAAGTTTGGTTGATGAAATTAAGAAAGGGGCGCTGTAATATTATTGTTTTTAGTTGCAGGTTTTTTACTTAGCAATTCAATTAGCATTAGTATACTAACAAAAGCTAAGAGCCAAATTACCCTAACGCCAAATCTATCGATGGCGTTAGCGAGTGATGCACTCATGACATTATTTATGGTGATGCCAATAATTATTAGCAGGGCCAATAAATAAATTATATTGAATTGTTTGCTTATGGTTTTTTTTATAAATAAAACGGCAAATAAAAGTGCGAACAACATATAGCAAGCGTTATATATGGAGTTAAAGAAAGGGAAATTAATTCCCTCATTTCTGCTTTCGACTGATTGCACATAATTATTAAACTCGCGCGGGAAGAAACGATTAATGGTGTATGTATTGTTGCTATCGTTTAAGAGATTGCCATTGCCTTCGCCAATGTTATTAAGCGTAAACTGATTGGCAGTTGCTTTTATAGACTCTACCATTAACAATTTAAAATACTTTGGGTTTGTTACAATTGCTTTATCGATGGCGCCATATTCTTGTTTCATGGCTTTCCAACCGCCTAGTTTATTTGTGGCGCAGTTGGGATTCCAAACAAACTCAAAAGCGCGATAATTTAATTCGTCTTTATAGGCGCATAATTTATAATTTGTTGTTGCACAATTTTCGTCGAGGTATTTTTTTAAGATTCCGTTTTCGCAAAGTTTTCCGGTAAAAAAAATAGAAGAGGATTTAGAAATTGCAGAACCCATTATTAAAATAGCCGATAATCCAATAACAATAAGCGCAAGGCCTCGCTTTACTAATACTGCTTTTGCAAGATGCAGGTTTTTATGAACGATTATAACCGCAAAGGGTAAAAAGGCATACAAAAAAAATTGTGTGATTGATATATGCGAAAGATGCGATCCCACCGACCATAAGAAGGTGAAATAAAGGAAGTAGATTTTGGTTTTCTTTTCATCGGAATAGGTTAGGATAAGAAATGCTGAGAGGAATATAAATGAGGAAAATAAATCGGCAAATATTTGATTAGATACCCAAGACAGTCCTGTAAAAAGTGCAAGTACGATAATTGTAAGCAGGAAATATTTTAAGAATGATTTACTTAAGCATTTAATAAAACACTCGAGCAACAACCAGGATAAAATTAGGTTTTGAAAAAAAACGGTAAAGAATAAGGATGTTTTAAAGAGGCTGGTGATAAGAATAAAAATGCCATAGGTAATGGGGCGATCGGCAGGGGTATCTAAGTTAAAACCTGATTTAATATAGGTGGCGGTGTCGTTATAAATTATGGGGTAGCCATTATATAGCATAACCCAGCTTAAAATTAAAGTACTAACAAGTAGGTTAAACCAGTAGTTATTTATTGCTTTTAATTTCATTTTTGCAGGGCCTAAAGTACCTAATTTAGGTTTTACATTTATTGTTTTTTTACTATTATCCTTTTGAAATCAGGGCTTCTGGGGTAGGTTAATATAAAGTGCAAAATACAGTTTATATTATATGAGGGGGCTAATAAATTACTTTTATCTTTGCGCGCATAATTTAAAATTATGGCATATATATATCATATTAACGCACGTCAGATTCTTGATTCGCGCGGAAACCCAACAGTAGAAGTAGATGTTTACACCGATAGCGGCACGATGGGTCGCGCGGCTGTTCCGTCAGGAGCATCTACCGGAAGTCATGAAGCGGTTGAGTTACGCGATAACGATAAAACCCAGTACATGGGCAAAAGCGTACATAAAGCGGTTGAAAAAGTAAATACTGTTTTACTTGAGCAATTAAAGGGCATGCATATTTTTGACCAAAATGGCATTGATGATAAAATGATTGAAATTGATGGCACCGAAAATAAAGCTAGTCTTGGTGCTAATGCTATATTAGGTGTATCGTTAGCGGTGGCTAAGGCTGCTGCCGAAGAGTTGAAACAACCTTTGTTTAGATACGTTGGTGGTGTAAATGCCAATTTACTCCCTATACCGATGATGAATATTTTAAACGGTGGCGCACATGCTGATAATGGAATAGATTTCCAGGAGTTTATGGTTATGCCGGTTGGTGCTGAAAGTTTTTCGGACGCATTGCGTATGGGGACTGAGGTTTTCCATCATTTAAAAGCAGTGTTGAAAAAACAAGGCTTATCTACCAACGTGGGTGATGAAGGTGGTTTTGCACCTAACATCAAATCGAACGAAGAGGCTTTGAAATATGTTATACAGGCCATTGAATCGGCGGGTTACAAACCAGGCGAAGACATTTATATTGCTATGGATGCTGCTGCATCGGAATTTTATGATGCTGAAAAGAAAATATACAAGTTTAAAAAATCGACAGGTGATGAATTAACCTCAGCACAGATGGTTGATTATTGGGCAGACTGGGCAAAAAAATATCCAATCATATCGATTGAAGATGGTTTTGCTGAAGATGATTGGGACGGATGGAAAGGCATAAGCGACCGTATTGGAAACGATGTGCAATTAGTAGGCGATGATTTATTTGTTACCAATGTAAACCGTTTGGTTGAAGGCATAAACAAAGGCGTAGCAAATTCTATATTAGTTAAGGTAAACCAAATTGGCACATTGAGCGAAACTATTGAGGCTGTGCAGTTGGCACAAACGCATGGTTATACGTCGGTGATGAGTCATAGAAGTGGTGAGACGGAAGATACTACGATTGCTGATTTAGCGGTTGCTTTAAGCTGCGGACAAATTAAAACAGGATCGGCATCGCGTAGCGATAGGGTTGCAAAATATAACCAGCTACTGCGCATTGAAGAGCAATTAGGAAATAATGCTCGCTTTTTAGGAAGCAGCTTTAGATTTGCTAAATAAATAAAAATTATAAATTACTGATAAGAGAAATGTTGCAAAATGTTTCTCTTATTTTTTTTATAACTATATTTATAAAACCATTTTAAAATGACGAAACGGATTTTATTTTTTGTTGTTACTAATTTAGTTTTTGGGTTATATGCTTATGCGCAAGTTGTACAAGGGCAAGCTATAGAAAGAATAGAAGTACAGCTACCTGTACACCCATCATACGATAGTTTAACAAACAAAGTTAGCTACGATAATTGCAGGAGATATATTGGGCAAAAAATTTATATGCTAAGCTATTCGAATTTATACGAAGGGAAAGATAGAAACGTGGAAGGAAGTAACTTTTTTTTATCGCCTAACACATCTCATAACAAAAAAAATGTTTACACTCCAATAAGGTCAGGTACTTCATCAAATTACAATTTTAGTATGTATGGAGGAGGTCCTCCTGCTGTTTATCATACAGACTATAGTGCCATAGCAGGCAAATATTTAAAAGTTATTGATGTTATTGATCAAAGTAATACCACGGGTAACAACGGTGTATTTTTTGTTTTGCAAAATCAGGAAAACAACGAGATACTTTATTACGATATCACACATGGAGAAAACACAAATAATATTAGGCGAGGACCATGGGTTTGTGTTGGTTATTATGAAAAAATAAAAACATTTTACAAGGGTAAAAAATTTATTAAACAAGGTAATTTAAAGGCTATGTATGCTGTAAATAGTGGAAAATCTGTTTTGTTTTCTGAAGGTGAAGAATTGATTTGCAAAGATGTAACGCTGCTTGACAGCAAGTATAATAAATTAACGAACTTGTGTTTAATTTTAAAAGATACATTAGGAAACGAAGTTGCTGAATCGCCACAAGAGGGTTTATTGATGGCTAATGAGCAGTTTGTACTTCCAACAACAGCAGGATTTAAGCTTGAAAGCCAAGTAGTTGCAGAACAAAAAGCAGAACAGGAAAGAGAAGCACGGCAGGCATTACAAGAACAATATAAAGCTGAACAGGCAGCACTTGAAGCTAAAATGGCTATTGAGGCAGAACAAGCTCACGTAAACGGATTAATAAAAAAATACGGAAAAAAATTTGGCGCTAAAATAGCCAGCGGACAAGTGGAATTAGGCATGACAAAGGATATGTGTAACCAAGCTTGGGGCGAACCTAGAAATATAAGGCAAACTGCAACTGCCACGGGTACAAACGAAAAGTGGTTTTATGGGGACGATTCTTACTTACGTTTTAAAGGCAATTCGCTAATTGAAATACAGAACTAAATAATCAAGCAATAAGACTATTAAACTATTTAAGCAAAGTAATTTCGCCACGAAGGTTTTGAGCCAGTTGTGTTTTTATTTTAGCGATAGGAAGTTTTTGCCCAAGTAAAAACATAAGTTTTGTAATGGCAGCTTCTAAGGTTATATCATCACCACTAATAACACCAATTTTTTGGAGGGTAGAACTGGTTTCGTACTTGCCTTGTATAACATGTCCTTCGGGGCACTGGGTTACGTTGTAAATAATAATGCCTTTTTGGATGGCTTGTTTTAGCAGGGTGATAAACCAATCATCAGTAGGGGCGTTGCCTGCACCAAAGCTGTGTAGCACAACTGCTTTAACGCCGGATGCGTTTAAAATGCTTTCGGTAATTTTTTTTGAGATGCCCGGAAATAAATTGAGTACAATAATATCGTTGTCTAATGTTTTATGAACGCTTAATTTTTTGCTGCTTGCTTTTGCAATGTAGTTTGTGTTGTAAATAATTTCTACACCCGCTTCGGCAAGAGTTGGATAGTTGGGCGATTGAAAGGCATCGAAGTGTGCCGAGTTATATTTAAAGGTGCGGTTACCACGAAATAATTCGTACTCGAAATAAATAGCAACTTCGGGAACCAATGCTTTGCCTTGTTTGTTTTTTGCAGCGGCAATTTCTATGGCGGTAATCAGGTTTTCTTTTCCGTCGGTGCGAATGATGCCTATAGGTAATTGCGAACCTGTTAGTATAACGGGCTTATTTAAATTCTCAAGCATAAAGCTAAGTGCCGATGCTGTATATGCCATGGTATCGCTGCCATGCAGAATGACAAAGCCATCGAACTTAGTATAATTTTTTTCTATAATATCAACCAGCTCAACCCACACACGCGGGTGCATGTTACTTGAGTCGATTGGTTTTTTGAAGGAAACAGAATGAAGGTCTAAATTAAAACGACTTAACTCGGGTACTTGTTTGGTAAGAGATTTAAAATCGAAGGGGCGCAGGCTTCCGGTTTTGGCATCTTGCATCATGCCTATAGTGCCGCCTGTGTAAATAAGTAAAATTTTGTTCATACAAACTTGGGTATAAAAGAAGAGATGCCGTTGGGCATCTCTCGTTTTTAAAATTTGTGTTTAAAATTAAAATGGCAAATCATCATCAACCGATGAGCTGGTGAACACAGGAGGTACTCCGGTTTCCATACTGGTTGGTTGGCTTTGATTTGAAGATTGTGATTGCGCCTGTGAGTGACCTGCACCTACCTTTTCGATACGCCATGCATCGATGGTGTTGAAGTATTTTGTTTCGCCTTGCGGAGAAACCCACTCGCGTCCTTTTAAATTGAAAAGAACTTTTACTTCGTCACCAATAGCGAAATTATCTACTAACGAAACTTTATCTTGCACTAATTGAAAACTAACGTGCTGAGGATAGGGAGAACCCGGTTCTACTGTTAACACAAAATCGCGTTTTTTAAAACGCTCGCTTACTACTTGGGTATCAAATTTTGCTTTGATAATGCCGATTACTTCCATTGTTATATATATTAAATTTTAAGAGCCATAAATTTACGGCTTTTGTAACTAATTACCCAACAAAACTTTCCACGCTTCGGCAACTTTATTAACATCTAAGAGGGTTTTTGCATATTGGTGCAATTCATCTTTATTAGCAAAGTGTTTGTTGTTAGTGGTTTTGTAAGCTGCAATTTCTTCTGCGGTAGGGAAATGCTCAACATTGCCCAATTGGCCTAAATTATTACCGGTAAGTATTTTGCTGTTGCGCACCTCAGCCGGAATAGAATCAACGCCAATGCCAAGTGTGGTGATGGGCTTTTCAATTTCGAACAAGGCATCGCCATGTGCACGGCAGTACCAGTTGCCACCCATGCGGGCTACAAGGTCTATTTTTTGTTGGTCGATTTTACCATGCGCATCAAGTACTTCTTCTTTAATATGTATAAGCTGTACCTCGCAAAAAATAAGATTGCCTGCACCGCCTTTTTCGCCCAGCTCTTTAACCTCAATAACCTTACACTCCATAGTAACAGGAGCCTCGGCAACGCGGAAAGGTTTTATGTCCACAGAGGGTAATTTGGTAAAGCCAGCTTTTTCGAACTCATCGACCCCCTTAGCATAAGGACTGCTGGTTAACGACATTTGCTGTACCATGTTGTAGTTAACAATGTTTAAAACTACTTCTGGTACTTCTTTTACGTTTAAAAAGGTGTGTTTATTAGTGCCGTCTCGTCCGCTGCGGTTAGGAGCAAATATGGCAATGGGTGGGTTAGACGAAAATACATTGAAAAAACTAAAAGGTGCTAAATTGGGGTGACCATCTTTATCCACCGTACTGGCAAAGGCTATGGGTCTAGGACCTACTGCACCTAATAAAAAGCCATGAAACTGTGGTTGGGGAGTATCTTTTGCACTAATTGTTATCATTTTTGAGGTTTTGAGCGGCTAAATTACTAAGAAAATAATAAAGGCATTTGTGATATATAGTTAAGTGTTTGTTTTTCAATATTTTACTAAAAATTAAATTAGCACTTAATAATTTAGTAATATTGAATGATATACTTAACAATCACTTAACACACAGGCAACTATTTGAAAACATCTACCCCTATCTAAAATTGAATATTTGCACAAATTTTTTAACACTCATAAACAAACTAATAAAAACTCATGAAAAAACCAAAAACTATGAAATTAAAACTACAATTAGTATTAAGTACTGCTATCGCAGTTACCTTTATGGGACAGTCGGCATTTGCTCAATTTGGCGATAAAATGAAAAAAGGGCTTCAATTTTACTTGGATAGTAAAGATAGCTCTCATTTTGTGAAGTTAGAAGCAACTACCCAATTATGGGCAAGATATAACCAAAACAACCCGCTAACACAAGTTGGCGCAGGTGGTGCGGGTGTAGTGGGCAATTATGGACAAAGTGCTACATCAGATGTTAGCGTTAGACGTGCCCGTATGGTTTTTAGTGGCCAGTTAACTGATCGTATTGCATTTTTTACCCAGTTTGGTGAAAATAGTATGAACTACACCAGTGCCCGTAAAGCCAATGCATTTTTTCATGATATAACTATTGATTATGCTGTTATTAAAAGATACTTTTCGATAGGAATGGGATTAAACGGTTGGAATGGCCCATCTCGTTTTTCTAACATATCTGTGGCAAGTATTATGGTGTTAGACCCTCCAGGCTTCCAAGAGGTTACTAATGATACATATGACCAGTTTGTACGTCGTTATGGTATATATGCAAAAGGTAAAATTGGTAAATTAGATTATCGTTTATCAGCAGGCAAACCATTTACCTCACAAACAGGGTCAGCTATAAACCCGTTAAATCCAAGTGGTGGAAACACAGCTACTACAAGCTACTCAACATTTTCAACTATGCCTCCTCAATTAGTTTACCAAGGTTATTTTATGTATCAATTTTTGGATGAAGAAAGCAATTTTGCGCCATCAACAAAAGGTACATATTTAGGTAAAAAAACAGTATTTAATATTGGTGCAGGTTTTTATTATCAACACAATGCTATGATGTTAAACACTCAAACAAAAGTAGGTGGCGTTAATGATACTTTACAACAAGATATATTTCATTTTGCTGTAGATGTATTTTATGATGCTCCACTTAATAAAGATAAAGGAAATGCAATTAGCTTTTATGCTTCTTATTCTAATTACAATTATGGTAAAAACTTCATCAGAATACAAGGTGCTGATAATCCAGCTAACGCAGTATCTACATCTACTTTAACTTTACCTAATACTGCTAACTTACCGGTTAAAGGGCCAACTGCTTACGATAAACAAAATTATGGTAATGCTGTGCCATACTTGGGTACAGGTAACATTTTATACGCACAATTAGGTTATAAATTTAAAGATGAGTTATTTGGCAGTCAGGGTACTTTACAAGTTTTTGGAAATTGCCAGTATGCTGTGTATAATGCTTTATCAGACCCTATGTTATTATGGGATGCAGGTGTAAATTGGTTAATTAAAGGGCACAACTCAAAAGTTACACTTGATTATCAAAACAGACCATATTTTACTGAGAATAGTGTTGGTCAATTAAAACAAGCTAACAGATATGGCCAATTTATTCTGCAATATCAAATTGCATTCTAAAAAGGACATGGCTCTAAGTTATATCTTGATCAAGTCGTCTTGTGTTTAACGTTAGCTCATTAAATTAGCCATTTCATGCAGTTAAATCGGCAAGAAGAGGGGTGATTATGTTGCATATCAAATTTTATTCTAAAAATTAAAGTAACAATAACTTAACGTTTACATTACACCAACACCAAGTGTAAGTAAGTAGTTTTGTAAAAATAAAAATCAAACTATGAAAAAAATAACTTTATTATCTTTATTCAGTATCAGTTTTGCTTTGTTAACTACTTCATGCGGTGGAAACAAAACAGATAAAGCAGCTGACGAAACAGCTAACGCAAACAAAGAGCAAAAACTTGCCGGAGCTGTTAACATAGATGGCTCAAGTACAGTATACCCAATTACAGAAGCTGTTGCTGAAGAGTTTAAAACAGTACAACCTGATGTTAAAGTTACCGCAGGTCTTTCGGGTACCGGTGGTGGATTTAAAAAATTTGGAAGAGGTGAAACTGACATTAACGATGCGTCTCGTCCGATAAAAAAAGCAGAAGACAGTTTAGCAAAAGCAAACAACGTAAGTTACGTTGATTTAATGATTGCTTATGATGGGCTTGCTGTTGTTGTTAATCCTAAAAACGAATGGTGCAAAGACATTACAGTTGCCGAGTTAAAAAAAATGTGGGAACCAGCAGCACAAGGAAAAATAAAAAAATGGAATCAAATACGTGCATCATGGCCTAACGAAGAAATTCATTTGTTTGGTGCTGGTGTTGAGAGCGGAACCTATGATTATTTTACTGAAGCGATTGTAGGTAAAAGTCATTCAAGCCGTGGAGATTATACTGCTAGCGAAGATGATAATGTACTTGTACAAGGTATATCATCAGATAAATTTGCACTTGGTTTTTTTGGTTTAGCTTATTTTGAAGAAAATAAAGACAAATTAAAATTAGTTGGTGTTGATGATGAAAAAGATGAAAACGGTAAAGGACCAATGACCCCATCTATTGAGTCGGTTAAAAATAAAACTTATTCTCCATTAGCACGCCCTTTATTTATTTATGTAAACAGTGCTGCTGGAAAACGTAAAGAAGTACAAGAATTTGTAAATTTTTACCTTGCAAATACAGGTGCTCTTACAAAACAAGTTGGATATATTCCTTTGTCTGATGACGAAACTGCAAAGGAAAAATCTAAATGGGCAGATTTTGTAAAATCTGTTTCAACAGGGCAATAGATTTGAATTTTGGTTTTTCATTGTTCTATTGATTAACAAGCGTAGTCCCGAACAAAACGGGATTACGCTTTTTATATACCATGGTAAATAAAAAAGAAAAAATAATAGAAAGCATTTTAATGTTATGTGCCACTGTGAGTGTACTTACAACAATTGGCATACTTTGGGTTTTAATATCCGAATCATCCAGTTTTTTCTCGAAAGTTTCGATAAAAGATTTTTTAACCGATACACAATGGACTCCGTTATTTGCCGAAAAACATTTTGGTATACTGCCACTTATTTCGGGCACATTACTAACTACTTTTATAGCTATACTAATTGCATTGCCGACAGGTTTATCTATTGCCATTTATTTAAACGAATACGCTCCTAAAAGGTTTAGAAAAATTGTAAAACCATTATTGGAAGTTTTAGCTGCCATTCCTACTGTTGTTTATGGATATTTTGCATTAATGGTGGTAACGCCTTTTCTGCAAAAATTTATTCCTGATATGGCAGGTTTTAATGCATTATCTCCGGGTATTGTAATGGGTATAATGATTATACCCATCATTTCTTCGTTAAGTGAAGATGCTTTGTATTCAGTTCCAAAAGCATTGCGCGAGGCATCCTATGGTATGGGAGCAACGCGCTTGCAAACATCATTTAAAGTACTGGTTCCGGCAGCAACATCAGGTATAACTGTTTCTATTATACTGGCAATTTCAAGAGCTATTGGCGAAACTATGATTGTTGCTATTGCGGCTGGCCAACAACCACGACTTACATTAAACCCTTTGGTACCTATAGAAACAATTACAACTTACATTGTACAAGTTAGTTTGGGCGATGTTGTGCAGGGTTCGCTTGAATATCAAACCATATTTGCCGCAGGTATAGCCTTGTTTGTACTTACATTTATACTTAACAACATCAGCTATTTTATTAAGAAAAAGTTTCAAGAAAAATACGAATAGCAAGATAAAATGAAACAGAAATTTGACATAAATAGATTTAAAGACAATGCATTTAAATATTTTGGCATTGCGTGTACTTTGTTTGGCTTGGCTGTATTATCTGTTTTTCTTATCAATATTTTAATAGAAGGATTAGGACGATTAAACTGGCAATTTTTTACTTCGCTTCCATCAAGAAAACCTGAAAAAGCGGGTATACTTATTTGCCTGCTTGGCTCTATATGGATTATGTTTCTAACAGCTTTAATTGCTGTGCCTCTTGGTGTAGCATCAGGTATTTTTTTAGAAGAATATGGAAAGAAAAACAAATTTGCTTCGTTTATAGAAATAAACATTTCAAACCTTGCAGGCGTTCCATCTATTATTTATGGATTACTTGCTCTAGAAATTTTTGTACGCATACTAGGTTTAGGTAAAAGTTTATTGGCAGGTAGCTTAACATTATCGCTTTTAATTTTACCCATTATAATAGTTTCTACCAGAGAGGCCATTAAAGCAGTTCCAAAATCTATCAGAGAGGCTTCATATGCTTTAGGTGCTACACGCTGGCAAACTATTTGGTTTCAGGTGTTGCCTGCAGCTTCAGGTGGGTTGTTAACAGGTGTAATTTTAGCTATATCGAGAGCTGTGGGAGAATCTGCCCCGCTTATTGTAATTGGTGCACTGCTTTACATAACAACAATTCCTACAAGCCCTATGGATGATTTTGCTGTAATGCCAATACAAATTTTTAATTGGTTATCGCGCCCTCAAAAAGGATTTATAGAAAATGCAACTGCAGCTATTATTGTGCTTTTGCTAATTACATTTATGATGAATGGTTTAGCAATATATCTGCGCAATAGATGGCAGAAAAAAATTAAATGGTAAAGGATAACAACATGGGAAAATTACACGCAGAAAAAGTTAATGTTTACTATGGAGACCATCACATTATAAAAGATGTAAATTTATCCATACAAGAAAATACTGTAACAGCTTTTATAGGGCCATCAGGATGTGGTAAATCGACCTTTCTTCGTTTACTAAACAGAATGAACGATTACATTGAAAATTTTAGAAAAACAGGCGATATTTTAATTGATGGCAATGATATTTATGATAAAAAAGTTAGGGTAGAAGAATTAAGAAAGAGGGTCGGTATGGTTTTTCAAAAGCCAAACCCCTTTCCAAAAACTATTTACGAGAATGTTGTTTATGGTTTAAGAATACAGGGCATTAAAGACAAGTCGAAGTTAGATAAAGTTGTAGAAGATTCTTTAAAACAAGTTGCACTTTGGAACGAAGTGAAAGATAAGTTACATCAATCTGCTTTGGCACTTTCTGGTGGACAACAGCAGCGTTTATGTATAGCGCGTACTATAGCCGTAGAACCTACCATTATACTTATGGATGAACCTGCATCAGCACTCGACCCAATTTCATCGGCAAAAATTGAAGATTTAATTTCTGAATTAAAAGAAAAATTTACTATTATTATTGTAACCCATAATATGCAACAAGCCAGTAGGGTGAGCGATAAAACCGCCTTTTTTTATTTAGGTGAGTTAGTTGAATATGGGGCTACTGATCAAATATTTACAAAACCTGTTAAAGAGTTAACGCAAAATTATATTACAGGCAGGTTTGGTTGATTAAGGTTAAAAAAAAGTAAAACTAAATTTAAAAACATAAATCGTAATGACATTACTGGAAGTAGAATTACAAAAGCTAAAATCAGAAATAATCTCTATGTGGGATCTGGTTATTTCTCAATTAAACAAAGCACAACAAGCTTTAGTTAGCTTTGACAAAGACATAGCGCTTGAAGTAATTGCTAATGAAAAACGCGTAAACGGCATGGAATTAAAAATTGACCGTGATGGCGAAAGCATTATAGCTTTGTTTAATCCGGTTGCCATTGATTTGCGTTTTGTTTTAGCTATGCTAAAAATAAACTACAACTTAGAACGTACTGGTGATATTGCTAAAGGAATTTCTAAATGTATTGTAAACAGTGATAAACCGTTTGACGAGAAATTATTGCATGATACACAAATATTAATCATGTTTGAAGAAGCAACGGATATGTTGGAAGATGTTTTAGAATCTTTTAGAAATGAGGATACTAAAATAGCCAGAACAATTTTTAAACGTGATAAGTTTTTGGATGAAATAAATAAAAAAATTGACTTAACAATTGCAGAATATATCCGTTCAAATCCAAACAATGTTGAACAAAGCCTTTACATTCATTCTTCCATTCGTAAAATAGAACGTGCGGGTGATCAGGCAAAAAATATAGCCGAAGAAATTATTTTTTATGTAGAAGCCAAAGTTTTAAAGCATACTTCTAAAAAAAATATAGAAGAATAGATACTTAATGATGTGTTTTTTAGTTTAACACAAAAAGAGGGAAGCCTTGCAGAAATGCAGGGCTTTTTTCTTGTTTTTTGCTTTTAAACAGTTACTTAACAATTTATTAACATTGGTAACAGAAAAAAAACACACTTTTGGTGTCCTAATTATATATAATGGCAGTAGGTTTGGTGGTTTTAATAGTGGTATGCCTATTATTGGCTTGCACTTTTGAGTTTATAAACGGATTTCACGACTCAGCAAATGCGGTTGCCACAGTTATATACACCAACACTTTAAAGCCCACATATGCCGTAGTTTGGAGTGGTTTAATTAATTTTATAGGAGTGCTTACAGGTGGGATTGGCGTTGCCATGGGCATAGTAAATTTATTACCTGTAGAAACCTTAACAGATGCAAGCGTGGCACATGGCATGGCAATGGTTTTTGCTTTATTATTAAGTGCTATTATCTGGAATTTGGGAACCTGGTATTTAGGCATTCCTGCTTCGTCATCGCACTCACTGATTGGATCTATTTTAGGAATTGGTTTAGCCTTTTATTTTATTAATGGCAAAGATGCTGTTAATTGGGGCAAAGCACAGGATATTGGTTTATCATTACTGGTTTCTCCTTTGGTTGGTTTTGCTTTAGCCATTATTATTATGTTTATTTTTAAAAGACTAATAAAAAACGATGCTATATATAAAGAACCGATACCGGGCGCAAAACCTCCTATGTGGATTAGAATTATATTAACCATAACTTGCACGTTAGTTAGTTTTTTTCATGGGCAAAATGATGGGCAAAAAGGGGTTGGTTTGGTTATGCTTATTTTAATTGGGCTGGTACCGGGCTATTTTGCTATAAAAGATACACAGGACCTTACTGATACTTATAAACAAATGAACCATGTTACCGAATTGGTTTATAAAATTGATACAACTAAACTATCTGAAAAAGAAAATATTGACGTTTTAAAGACCAAAGCCCGTTGTGCTGATTTATTAAGTATATTGGATAAAAAAACGAAGGTTTCTGAAATAGACTCGGCAAAACGTTTTGAGGTTCGTAAGCATATTATTCTTATTTCAAAAAGTGCAGAAAAAGTTGGTTTAGGAGAAAATTCTTCACTTAGCGACAAAGAAAAAGTTGATTTATCAGCTACTATTAAAGCATCTAAAAAAATTACAGATTACGCACCTGACTGGGTAATTATTTTAATCTCATTATCATTAGGTTTTGGAACCATGATAGGTTGGAAACGAATTGTAAAAACTATTGGAGAAAAAATTGGTAAACAGCACATGAGTTACGCACAAGGTGCATCGGCTGAGTTAGTTGCGTCGGCAACTATTGGTATGGCATCGGCATGGAGTTTACCGGTAAGTACAACACACGTTTTATCATCGGGTGTGGCAGGTGCTATGGTGGCTAAAAAAGGGTTAAAGAATTTACAACCAAAAACTATTAAAACAATTTTTATGGCTTGGGTGCTTACATTGCCTGTAACTATGATACTATCGGGCGGATTGTTTTTATTGTTCCGCTGGTTGTTTTAGTAAATTGTAATCAAAAACAATTTACGTTTTTTGTTTTTTCTTTTTGGCAGCAGGAAACAAAACATTGTTTAAGATTAAACGATAACCTGCTGAGTTTGGATGTAAACTTAAATCGGTTGGTGGGTCTTCAACACGATGCTGATAATCTTCTGGATCGTGACCACCATAAAATGTCCAAGTTCCTTTGCCATATTCGCCGTGTATATAACGAGCTTCGCTAGCGGCTTTATTTTCGCCCATTATTAAAACATTTTTCTTTACGTAGGCTCTATCGAAAGCAACTGTTTGTCCCCAAAAACCTTTTATTAATTGTTCGTGATTTTGACACAACATGCTTGGCACTGGGTCCCACTTGGCAGAAAACTCGAACAGTGAGAAATAATCATTCTCTTTAGTAACATTATATTTTTGTGTACGGGAGTTATAAGTATCAATAGTAGAAAATTCGTATTCGGAAGGGTTTTCGCTAAGCTTAAAATTTTCAAACGCAAAACATTTATTGTAATCAATTAATTTATTATAGTTTGGCGTGGTGCCATCACCATCAAACATGCTTTCGCAAATATCAACACCTTCGGCAGCTAAAGCAATATCATAACTATCGGTTGCAGAACACATGGCAAACATAAAGCCACCACCCGAAACAAAATCGCGCACTTTTTTTGCTACGGCTAATTTCATTTGGGATACTTTGGTGAAACCTAGTTTTTTTGCCATAGCTTCATTGTCCCGTACTTCGGTTTGATACCAAGCTGTATTGCGTGAGCCAAACCAAAAACGACCATACTGCCCGGTAAAATCTTCGTGATGCAAGTGCATCCAATCGTACTCGGCTAGTTTGCCATTCATTACTTCTTCATCATATACAATATCGTAGGGAATTTCGGCGTAGTTCAAAACTAAGGTTACGGCATCATCCCAAGGTTGTTTGCCTTTAGGTGAGTACACAGCAATGCGCGGCGCTTTTTCTAGCTTAACAGCATCCTGATTTAACTCGGGGTTTGAAACTTCTTGTAAAATAGCCGTGCTTTTTGCATCAGGAATTATTTCGTAAGAGATGCCGCGTATATTGCATTCATCAACAAACACTTTATCGTTTCGCATCATAAAACTACCGCCACGGTAATTTAGCAGCCAGTAAATTTCGATATCATGTTTTAATGCAAAATACGCCAAGCCATAAGCCTTAAGGTGATTTTTTTGGGAAGCATCCATCGGAATTAGCAACTGAGAACAAAAACTGCTAATAGAAATATGAATAAGAATAATTGATGTTATAAGGCGTTTCATAAGCAGTACTAAGTTACTAAGTTTTTTAACGAGAATGTGATTTTTTAAGAGATTTTAAGAATAGATGGAAGTAAGCCTCAATTTACCTTATTTGAAATAATTTAGAAACCAGCCACCCCACCAAACAGTTAATCAAAAAAACAAAATCAATTATTACCGTAGCTTTTTGCAGGGTACAGGTTGGTGGGGTTTAGTTTTTCGGCCAGTTTTTTGCATTCATCTTTATAATAATTTGCCTGCGCATAGTTTTGAGTTTGGCTATATACTTCGCTAATAGCACTATATAGTTCTACCAAATCATCCACATTGTTGTTAAGTTGTTGAGTAAGTCGCAAAGCGGTTAAATAATTTTGCAACGCTTGATTATAATTACTTAAGCTTGCATACACATTACCTAAACAGTTGTATGTATAAGCTTGAGCAGCAGGGTTATTGCTTTGTTGGTTTAACAGTAGTGCGAGATTGTAATAAGTAAGTGCATCAGCAAAATTTTGTTTATTATAATAAATGTATCCTATGTTATTATAAGTATCAGCAATGCCCATAGTATCGTTTAACTGTTGCCGTATTTTTAATGCCATACTAAGGTGTGCTACTGCTTTGGTAAATTTTTGCTGTTTGCTGTAGGCAAGCCCCAGGTGATTATAACATAAGGCCTCGCCTATTTTATAATGTATATTTTGATAAATTTTTAATGCAGTTATATATTTAATAGTGGCTTCGGTATAGTTTTCTAAATCGGCATATACAAGTGCTACGTTGCAAAAGTAAGATGCGATACCTTGTTTATAATTAAGTGTTTTGCAAATTTTATAACTACGAGTATAAAGATTTAGCGCTTGAGTGTAATTGCTTTGATTGTATTGTATAAGTCCCAAATTGTTAAGAGCCGATGCCTGACCTTTTTTGTAATTTATTTTTTGAGCAAACTGTAAAGCACTATCGGCATACTTGTTCGATATTTGGTAATTGCCCTGTTGCTCGTACACATCAGCAAGGTGGTTCAGCAGGTTTACTGTGTTGGTATCGGTTTGAGCTGATGCGGTACTAAACATAAAAGCCAAGCACATATATTTGATTATGTGTTTGGTAGCATTTATTTGTTTTTTATTGTGCCGCATATCAAATTAAGAATTTACTTCTACTTGTTGCTTTATATCATGCAGCTCAACAATTATATTATCTAAATTGGTTTTAAGATTTGTTTTGGTTTGGTTAATTGCTTCGGCATACATCATGCTTTGATTTTCTATACTATACTCAAGGGCACGTAGTTTTGCTATATCTAAGGATAAGTTTTTGGTAGTAATTGACACCACTTCTAAACGTGCCTGCAGCTTATTTAATATTTGTACTTTCATGTTTTAACTTCTTAAATCTTCCTGATAAAAATTGCCTACTACTGCATTTCCACCCTTTATTATCTGTTATAAATGGGTAGCTAGTTTGTTTGACTCGCATGTTATTGTTTTATCAGCTATCACTAAAGGCCAAGTAGTGGCTATGTTTAACACAGCCTCACTATCGGCAGCATGCATAACACATAGGGGGGCAATGTACCATTTATCGTCGTTTGGTTTTTGTACATGAGCACCTACATTGGCTTTTTCTAAACAATCAGGATCACAAACAATGCAAAAAGCAGGTCGTCTACCACCTCCGTAATTTTGCCAGTGTTTAAGCCAGCTACCACATTTACAAGTAGTTTGACTTGCCGGGTTACCATTAATATTTTTTATTTTCATCATTTTTTCTATCCCTTGATAATAAAGTTTTTGTATAAAATTTAAAATTATATCAGGTCAGAAATAATTTCAACTTCGGATATATTTTCTATACTTGTTTCTATCGTATTTATTTCAACCAAAGGCCATGTATTATATACAATAAATTCGGCATTATAATGTTTACTATGCGTTTGGCATAAGGGGGCTACATACCATTTACCATCAGTAACATTTACTTTTTGAACCAAAGCACCTACGCTTGCTTTTTCTAAACAATCAGGAGTAGAGATAATGCAAAAGGTAGGTGGCTTACGCCCACTTTGTTTTTCCCAGTACTCAATCCACGTTTGACAGTTATGCGTGTTTGGTTTTTTTTCATTGCCACTAATGTTTTTAATTTTACCCATTTCTTGTTAGATTAAAATCAAATTTTTTGCATTTTTTAATTTAGTTTGGTTAACACAAACATTAAAAAAAGTTGGCTGCTAATTTTTTTCTCTCGTTGCTTACAGCAAGCCATTATGGCATCGGCAATTTGTTGCGTGTTGCGTGTGCCCTTATAGGTAGTTTTTAAATCGCTAATAATTTGGTCGAGTTCATAATTTTCAACACATGATACAAAATGAGCCGCAACTAATTTTTTATGTACATCGTCCCACATGCCCAGTTTTTTATTATGGCCAACTAACTCGGTAAATGTTTGAAGTGCATTCATATTTGGTATTTGTCAAAATTAAGTGCTTTAGCACGTAAAAAAAATACAAACACTTTTACAAACTTACATATGTAAGATTTTTGTATTTTATGTATATAAAAAATCAATTTATTGCTGTATATACAGGTGTTTCGGTTAAAAAAATATTTACGCATGGGCTAAAAAAATCGTTTACTTTTTGTGTTTTTACCTTTTTTTTACAATATGTTTCTGTTTTTTATTGAAATATGCTTTTTTGAGTAGTTATAAAAATGCATGTTTCGGTTTTATTATAATTAATGTAAGTATGTGGAGTGTAGTAATAATCAATGCGAAACTTGATGCAAAAGGATGCTTTTTATTCTAAAGTATTTTTAATATATTTGGTTGTACAGATTGTAAAATGAAGCCCGTAGAAACAAGAATTACCACCGTGTTTGAACGTGAAGATGAAGTGTTAGTACTTGACATAAAGCCTAACCAGGTGTTTAGCAAACGTGATGCTGAAGAGGCAATTGCAGCCGCTTATGATATTGGGAAAGGAAAAAAATTTAAAAATTTAATATTGGTTGGTGAACATACTATTGCGGATATTGAAGCTGTTAAATTATCCTGCAGTGCAAAGGGCAGTATATATAAACTAGTAGATGCCTTTGTTATAAACAGCTTGCCGCAAAAACTAATTGCTAATTTTTACATGAAAATTGTTAAACCTTATACGCCTACACGTTTTTTTACCAAACGGGAAGATGCCGAAAAATGGCTTGCAGAGGTTGTTGTTGAAAAGGAAGAGCTTGTTTAATTTACTAAGAAAAAATATTGACATTTATATCGAATTAAAAATATTGACATGAAAATAATAAACAACTTAGTGGGTGTTGCGGTTATTTTATTAGGATTATGCTTTACAACAACATCGTGCGCTAAAAAACCTACGCCAACTCCTGCCCCGGCCCCAGTTAGTCCTGCCTCTACTTACACATTTAATGCTATGGGTGTTACTACTACCGGAGTTCAGTACTCAATATCAAGTCAAACTCAATCGTTGCAAATTACAGGAAGCAATGCAAGTGCTAATAACAATGGTAATGAGCAAACTGTTACAATAACTATTAACAACGCCGTAAATTCAGTTGGGTCTTACACTTTATCTGCAACGAACAATAATACAGGTATATATACTTCGGGTTCGAATACTTTTCGTTATAGCACAGGCAATTCACCTTATGTAGGAACTCTAAATATTACTAAATACGATGCAACTAACAGAGTAATGTCCGTATCATTTAATTTTGATGCTTTGGAAACTTTTCCAACTGCAGGTAGTCAGCATGGTACTATTTACGGCTCGTTTGATAATATAAGTTTTTAATAAAAAACTGACCGCTTAATTGCAAAAAGCGACCACTTAAAAAAAATATACAGCCGTTTAAAAATGTAAACACTTTTTTGGTGTTGGCTAACTATATATTTACATCAATAAAAACTTATTTTATGAGAAAAATTTACATTTCACTATTTATATCAGGATCATTGAGTTTGAATAGTTTTAGTCAAACATCACCCACTAATTATCCTGTAAATATTGCGGGTACAACTGTAACAACCACTAACGTCAACAAAAGAAGCGCCTTTGTTATTGATAACATAGGTAATAAATGGATAGGGATGAATGAAGGTGTAGCTACTTCTTTTCAGTTAATGCGATATAACGGAACAACTTGGGATACTTTTCCGGCATTTAATGCTTTATCAGCCACCAATAAAGTAAATGCCCTGGCGGTTGATGCAAGTAATAATTTATGGATAGGGTCGAACATGGGTTTGACTAAGTATAATGGTATAAATTTTACAACATACAACACAACAAACGCTGGTTTGGTTAGTGATACAATAATTTCAATAGGTTGTGGCAATGGTAATGTGTATGCGGGTAGCAATAGAGGTTTATCGGTTCATAATGGCACTAGCTTTACCAATTATACTACTGCCGATGGAATGAACAGTAATATGGTTAATTGCATTACGGTAGAAAATGCAAATGCCATTTGGTTAGGAAATCAAAACGGATTGGAAAAATTTAATGGAAGCAATTTTACATTTAATTATGTAACGCCTACTAATACGGCTGATGTTGTAAATTGTATTTATATAGATGCGCAAGGCAATAAATGGATTGGCACTAATGCCCACGGTGCCATTAAATATGACAACAGTAATTTTTATACTTTTCAGCAAGTATATCCATTAAGCAATTTGCAAGAAACACTTGGTACAGGCACCTATCCGGTTATTGTAAAAACAATTTGCAAGGGACCTAATGGTGGCGCTATGTTTTGTTCATTACAATCAGGAATATATGCCGGGCGTAGTTATGAAGTTACCAGTAACCAAGTATATACTTATATAAGTATAGCTGCAAGTTCAACTATTACAGGCAACCAATATATTATGCAGCACGATGTAGGCTCAAATAAAATATTTGTTGTTAGTCCTGCCGGAGCAGGAACTATTTATGTTTTAAGTTCATACGATCCAATTCCTACTATGCAGTACTCGGGATATGTAACAACTGAAACAACCGGCAATACAGCTTTTTTAGATATAAATAATGTAAGTGCTTTAATAACCGATAACTCTAATCAGCACTGGGATGCTGCAAGTGGAGTAACAAAATACTTTGTTAAGAAACAAAATAATACCAGTCCTTTATTTTCTTCGTCGATGTGGATAGGTGGCTATGTTAACAACCAAATACGTACGGCAGCTATGACTTATAGACAAAACGGAGTAGATTTTTGGCCGGGTCCATTGGATACAACCAATGCAACTATAGATACCGCAACTATGAATACATACAACCATGTTTGGAAAGTTAACCGATTTGACATTGCTAATTTTATTTACAACTGGAACGCAGGCAATGTACAAAACGGAACTTTTGCACCTGTAAGTGCTATAATTAATTGGCCGGCACAAGGCACAGGTAACTACTCGCGTAAACTGGCACCTTATGTTGATGTAAATAATAATGGCATTTACGACCCAATTCATGATGGCGATTATCCCTTAATAAAAGGCGACCAAATGATTTGGAGTGTGTATAATGATGTGGCATACGGACATAGTGAAACAGGAGGCCCATCTTTGGGCATTGAAGTACACACCAGTGCTTATGCTTTTACCTGCCCAACTATTGCAGATAGCAATGCGGTTTTAAACAATACTACTTTTTATAATTACCAAATATTTAACCGCAGTAACAACCGAGTTGATAGCACCCACATTAGTTTATGGGAAGATACCGATTTAGGGAATTATCAGGATGATTATGTAGGCTGTGACGTGATGAACGATTTTGGTTATACCTATAATGGAGATAGTTACGATGAAGATGTTGTATTACCCGGCTATCATAGTAATTTACCTGTATTTGCCTGCAATGTATTAAGGGGACCATTAGCTGATGCGGGTGATGGAATAGACAATAACCATAATTGTCAAATAGACGAAGCAGGAGAAAGGTGTATGATGAATGGTTTTACTTATTATAATAATACAGGCAGCCCCTTAAATGGTAACCCATCAGGATATAATTCTTATTATAATTTAATGAATAGCCATTGGCAAAATGGCGTACCTATGACTTATGGTTCACAGGGCTTAACTGCGGGAGGGCAAGCTTGCAAATATTTGTATCCAGGTAATACTGACCCATACGGATTTGGTTTAAATGGAAATTGCAGTAGTCCAATAACACCAACAAATAGTTATGGTGCTACAGGTTGGACTGAAAAACAAGCTGGTAACACACCGGGTGATAGACGCTTTATGGTAAACGTAGGTAAGTTTACTATGCAGCCCGGTGGCATGTACGAGTTAGATTATGCTTTAGTTTTTACGCAAGACTCAGTTAACTGCGATACTAATAGCACTTGCTTAATTAATAGTGCTACTAAAGATAATCAACGTGTAAAGCGTTGGTTTAATACAAATACGTACCCAAGTTGTTTAAATTTAAGTACAGTGGGCATTAAACAAAATGTAATGCCTCAGTTAAATTTAAGCCTGTACCCTAACCCGGCCAATACAAATGTGTACGTTGAGTTTGTCAATGCACAAAAAAATGTAACCATAGAAGTTTTTGATATGCTTGGTAACCTTGTACAAGGTTTGCAATATAACGAACTTGGCAAGTACGCTATTATACCTGTTAGTGTTTTACAAAGTGGCGTGTATTTAGTAAAAATACAAACTGCAGAAGGAACTGCTAATAAAAAGTTTATTAAGGAGTAAATTAGTTGTATTGCTATAAAAGCCGTTCCCTTAAAAAAAGAGAGCGGCTTTTATTATTTATTTACTTGTGTTGCCGGATTATTATTGAAGTGAAAGCTCAATGTTTGTCCTTCGGTAAGTGTATGCCATTGTTGCATTAATTGTTGATAGTGGCTTAGCATGTCACTAATTATTTCTTCATTTAGGTTTTGATTGTAGTTAATAGAAAATTGTTGAAGTTCAGTTTCAACCAGAGAGGGGAATTGCTGAATAGTACATGCGCCCGAGGAAAGTGATTGCAGAGCGCGGGTAGTAATCTCGGCAAACCAAGCTTGTGGTGGTAATGCTTTTATGATTTGTTTATCAGACAACTGCTCAACCGAATAACCCTTTAAAATATTACCGTAAAAACCTTCCTGTAAATTTAATGTGCTTTCTACAACAAAATGTGCTATATCGTGAAAAGGTAGTTTGGGCCCGAGATTGGATTGCACCATGCTGCCATCCGGGCGCGCACAAGTAAGCTGGTTACGGTTATTTTTTTTGGTGATTTTAATTTCCATTTTTTCAACTTAATTAAGTGCCAAACGAAAACCAAAAACCGGAAGTTGCTCTTGCATAAAATCTAAATCTTCGGCTCGTTTAAAACCCAAGTTCTCATACATAGCCCAGGCTGTTTGCATAGCTTTGGTAGTGTGTATAACCATATTTTGCAGCTTGGTTTGTTTTGCTTTTTCAATGCAAGCATTGGTGAGGATTTTGCCGATACCATGTCCGCGAGTGTCAGGATCAACAGCTAAGAGGCGAAAACCTGCTGCGTTTTTTTCTTTAGTGGCTGTGCCACCTGAACCATAGTATTGCATATCGCTAAAATATACTACACCTCCCACTATTTTATTATCAGTAGAAACAGCCACTAATAATTCGGTGTTGGGTTTTTGGATTAAGTTGCCAATGTTAGCAAGCATATTATAATAGTTGGGTTGCTCGCTTGGTTTTGGAAAGCCATTTAGCTGCGAATATACTTGTACCATTAGTCGGCCAATTTCTTGAAACTCGCTTGAGTAAGCATTGCGTACAGTATAAGTTTGTTGGTTCATAGTTTTGTTAGATGTAATTACACATCAAATATAAAACTATTTGTAAGTAAGTTTAACCTAGAGGTTTTTTAGTTTATTATCTATCTTTTTAATTTTTTTATCTTTATAAATAATTTGTTTTTCAATGTACTTTTTATAGGCTGTGCCGTGTTTCATTTTATCAGTTAGTTTTAATTGCTGATTAAGATACTTGCCGTATTGTTGCAAACCATTTCTTTGAAAGGTTAATAATTTTTGTGCAAGTGTTTTTTTGTGTTTGGGTTCTACTTTTGCCATAGAGTTTGTTTTTTAATGTTATTTAAAAATACAAAAAATTGTTTGGTTTATAATCAGCTATAAGGATAGGTAAAGCAACCAAAAACTTGAATTACCGATAAATTGTGTATCTTTGTGTACTTCTCGAAGAAGATTGTATCTCAATCAGTTTGTATTCCGTTAGTCACAATACGATATATTTTACACTTTTCTTACAGGTTAATTTGGTGGTGCGTTTATGCGCATACACTTACTATTTATAACTAAAAAACAAAACACGAAAATGACATTTTCAGATTTAAAACTTATCAATCAGCTAGTTACAGCCTTAGATAAAAAAGGATATAAAAACCCCACGCCTATACAAGAACAATCGATACCGCATATTTTAGCTGGTAAAGATATTTTTGGTTGCGCACAAACAGGTACCGGTAAAACAGCAGCCTTTGCTTTACCTATTTTACAATTATTGGATGCCAACAAACCGGCCGTTCCACAAAAAACAATTAAGGCATTAGTACTTGCACCAACACGCGAACTTGCTTTACAAATAAGCGCCAATTTTTTAGAGTATGGCAGAAACCTTGGCATAACACACACAACTGTATTTGGCGGAGTTAACCAAAACCCACAGGTAGCTGCTATTAGACGTGGTGCTGATGTTTTGGTAGCAACACCAGGTAGACTTTTGGACCTTATGCAACAGGGTTTTATTAAACTAAATAGCATACAATTTTTTGTATTAGATGAGGCCGACCGTATGCTTGATATGGGCTTTATTAATGATATTAAAAAAGTAATTGCCAAGCTTCCTGCAAAAAAACAAACCTTATTTTTTTCTGCAACAGCTGCACCCGATATTATGAAGCTGGCTAACACCATACTTAAAAATCCGGTTAGTGTAGCGGTTACTCCAGTATCATCTACGGCTACCCTGGTTAAACAAGCGGTTTATTATGTGAAGAAAGAAAATAAGCGCCCGTTATTGAAGCATATTTTAAAAGATGCGAATATTGAAAGTGCTTTGGTTTTTACACGTACCAAACGTGGTGCCGATAAAGTAGCAAAAGAATTAACCAGCGGAGGCATTAAAGCTGAAGCCATACATGGTAATAAATCTCAAGGAGCGCGTGAAAGAGCCTTAAAAGGTTTTAAAGAAAGAACGATTCGAGTGTTAGTGGCAACTGATATTGCTTCAAGAGGAATTGATGTAGATAAATTATCGCACGTAATAAATTACGAATTACCGGAACAAGCTGAAACCTACGTACACCGCATTGGGAGAACAGGCAGAGCAGGTTCGAGTGGCATTGCCATATCTTTTTGTACGCAAGATGAAATGCCTTATTTAAAAGACATTACCAAGCTGATTAAAAAAGAGATTGAGATTATTAAATCGCATCCTTTTAATAATTAGGAGCTTATTAAAAAATAAAAAAATAAATTCGTATATTGTTTAAGCAAAATTAAACCCAATGATAAAGAATTTAGTTTTTAAAGGTGGGGGCGTTTTAGGCATTGCTTATGCAGGTGTTATTGATGCGCTTGAAGAAAAAAAAGTACTGAAGCACGTAGAACGCGTTGCGGGAACTTCGGCTGGTGCTATTACAGCAATGTTTATTAGTTTAAAATACACATCAGCAGATATTTTAAAAGTAGTTGCAACAACTGATTTTAAAACTTTTGAAGATAATTGGGGATCATTGCAAATAAGCCCTAAATATGGCTTATATAAAGGAGACGTTTTTTTACGTTGGATAAAAAAATGTATTACTTACAAAGGCCTTGATGAAAATGCAACATTTGCCGATTTTAAAAAAGCAAACATGCTTGATTTACGTGTTTTTGCCGCCGATTTAAATGAGCATATTTTAAAAGAGTTTTCAGTAGCTAAAACACCTCATGCAATTGTTGCTGAGGCTATAAGGGCATCTATATCCATTCCTCTTTTTTTCGAAGCATGGACTTTTTCTAACGGCATTCCTGATAATCATATTTATGTAGATGGTGGCACTATTTGCAATTTTCCTATTACGGCATTTGATAGTGTTGATAACAAAATTAATAACGAAACACTGGGGTTTTATCTTAAAACGGTAAGTGGCATTAATCCATCAAGCACTTTACAAAATAATCAACTACTTCCGTTCATAAATGATTATTTTGAAACAATTACAAATTCTCAGGCAATTGATTTCGAAAAAAAACCGGAAGAAAAAAAACGAATTGTCATTATAGATGATTTTGGAATTTCTGCTACTAATTTTTCACTAACCGATATCCAGAAATTACGCTTATATAATTCAGGAAAAATGGCCACAGCGACTTATTTAGCAGCCCTTGGTATTTAAGAGCACATTTTCATTTTTCGACGAATTAATTCTATCTCGGCATTAGACGAAGTAAGTTCTAAAGCTTTACCGAATATTTTTTTAGCCGTTTCTTTATCTCCTACCCTCATGTACATTTCTGCTAAGGAAGTATTGTAATAACAGTTTTCGGTAAAGCCTTTTAATTTCTCTAATTCGGTGATGGCTTTATGGCATCCTTCTGCCTCACCCAAAACAACAGCACGATTAATGGCTACCATAGGATTATTGGTTCTGTTTAATAGAGTATCATAAAGGTTCAAAATCATTTTCCAATCCGTATTTTCATAGGACGTTGTATTGGCATGTGCAGATGCAATGGCTGCTTCTATATGAAAGTCGTGCACCATTTTCCCGATAGCAGAATAGTTTAAGTACTCGTTGCCTTTTTCAATTAAAATTTTATTCCACTGATTTCTGTCTTGGTCTTTTAATAAAACAATTAAACCCTTATCGTCTAACCTTGCGCCAAAACGTGATACATGATAACACATTAATGCCAATAGCGCATTTGTTTGCGGCAAATTGGTTTTGGGATTTTCAATAAGAAGCAAACATAAACGCATTGCCTCTTCACATAAATCTTCACGGATTAGTTTTTCGGGATGCGAAGAATGATAGCCTTCATTAAATAATAAGTACAAGGTTTTAAGTACAGCATCGGTACGCTGTGTCATAGCATTAGCACCGGGATAATCGAGTGTAATGTTTTCTTCGCGTATTTTTTCACGTGTACGGTAAATTCTTTTTTGTATGGTTTCTTCATTACTTAAAAAAGCTTTGCCAATTTCTTTTGCACTTAAACCACAAAGTGTTTTAAGTATTAAAGTTATTTGCGCCTCTTGCGTAAATGACGCATTGCAACAAGCAAACATCATACGTAGCTGACTGTCTTTAATTTCGTTTTCGGTAAACATTTCGTTAAGTGCCGGTGCCAATGTATATTCTGATTTCAGGAGATAAGAAATATCACTATCTATTTTATATTTTAATTGCTGTCGGCGCAGCATATCTATAGCTTTATTTTTTGCGGCATGGTACAGCCAAGCTTCTGGATTTTCAGGTACTTTACCAAATTTCCAGACTTCAAGTGCTTTAAGAATGGTATCCTGTACAACATCTTCAGCCTGCTCAATATTTTTAAAACCAAATATGCGTGTTAAAACAGAGACCATCTTTCCCGCTTCGCGACGAAAAAGATGGTCTACTATTTTATGTACATCACTATTCTTTCCAGAACTCATTTACATATTCTGAATAGGGCGAACTTCTATTTTTCCATCAACCTCTAATACAGGGCAACCTTTAGAAATTTCTACGGCTTCATCAATGTTTTTAGCATTAACAATTAAATAACCGCCAACAATTTCTTTTGCTTCTATAAAAGGACCATCAGTAACTACTTTTTTTGTACCGGTAACTTGTTTGCCAGTAACTTGAAGTGGTTCACCGCCAACAAGGATTCCTTTTTCGCCAAGTCCTTTCATCCATGTCATCCATTTTTGCATTTGTGCCTGCATATCTTCAGGAGACAAATTATTATCTCTCATATCGTGTGCATTATTTTCAGTACCTCTAAATAAATAAAGAAATTTTTCCATTTTGTTTTAATTTGTGTGATTAATTTTTACATTTCCATTTTTTGGATTGGGCGAACTTCTACCTTACCATTTTCATGAAAAATAGGACAGCCTTTAGAAATTTCTACCGCTTCGTTAATGTCTTTTGCATTTATTAAAAGGAAACCACCTACTAATTCTTTTGCTTCTACAAAAGGTCCATCGGTAACTACTTTTTTAGTGCCATTAACTTGTTTGCCTGTTGGCTGAAGAGCTTCGCCTCCCGCAAGAATGCCTTTTTGTTGCATGTCTTGCATCCAAGCTCCCCAAGCTTGCATGTTTTTTGCGGCTGCTTCTGAATCGTTTGCGTTGTGTGCGTGATTTTCGCCACCTCTGAATAAATAAAGGAATTTTTCCATTTTGTTTTGTTTTTTAAGGTTTATATTTTTTGATTTATATGTTAATAACGAATGAGTTTTTAAGAACCGGACAAAAATTAAAAATAATTTGCCCGTTATTTTACATTTCCTTTCGGATAACTTTTTTACCAGCTAAATGTTGTTTCCAAGGTTTCCAATAATAATCGTGCCATCCTTTTCTAATATCATCGGCGTGTTTTACAGGCAGGTTAGCATGTGTTATATGCAAAACAGCATCTTTCCCTTTTTGTTCGAAGTTGATAATGAAAGTAGAATCTAAATCATTTTTATCCCAATCTTGACCCTTCCAGCTTTGTACAATAAGTTTGTCTTTAATTAATTGAAGGTTTTTTCCTTTAATGTAGCCATCATGAGCAGAGTAACTACTTCCTTCTTTAGCTGTAATTTTAGCCGGAGCACCAGTAACTAATGAATGTTTTTTCGCATCCATATACAACTCATAAAGAGCTTTTACCGGAGTGTTTTTAAATATTACTTTTTGAGTGATTGTTTTTGTCATGCTGTTTTTTTAAAAGTTTATATTTTGACTTTATACTCTAATAACGAACGAATTTTAAAAACCAGACAATGGTTTACTCATTTTTCTTCTAAAAGTATTAAATTACTGAATATCATAAGGTTAAATTACAGTTAAAATCATAAACTTATAGGCACTTCTGTTTTTTCAATTACTTAAATGATAAATATCATAGTAAAAATAACAGCGCAGAGGTATCTTTGTTTTAACAGAAAAAAACTTCCTTTAACGCAATGCTCAGAATTTAGACAAACTAAATTAGTTCTTTTGCCGTTATTAGAGGAGTAAGAAAGAGAGATGAAAACAATAATGACCATTTTACTATTTACGGTTGTAATTTTTTCGTTGACAACATGTACCGAAAAAGCATATGACCCAAGTATTTGCTTTACGGAAAATATTTTACCTATTTTTGTTTCTAAGTGTTCGATGAGTGGTTGTCATTCTCCTGGATCAAGACGCGGAGATTTTACTACTTATGATGGCATTATGAAAAGAGTAGTAGCAAAACATCCATTGCAAAGTAGTATGTATACAAAAATAGACGGATCGAACCCAAGCATGCCTCCGAGAGATTACATCCCATTAACTGATCAGGAAAAGTTTATGATTAAGGCTTGGATTAGTATGGGGGCACTTAATCAATCTAATTGTACGGTTTGTGATACAACTTCATTTAAATTTGCAGCCGATATACAACCTATTATGGATAGTTGGTGTATAGGTTGTCATAGCACTTCAAATGCAGGTGGAGGATATGACTTATCGAATTATGCAGGGGTAGTAAATTCAATTGCAAACAATAAGTTATTAGGTACTATTAAGCATAGTGCGGGCTATAATGCTATGCCACAAAATGGAAGTCAGTTATCGGGTTGTCAAATTTCTAAAATTCAAAGTTGGATAAACGCAGGCCACCCAAACGATTAAATAATTTTTATGTTTATAAAAAAAGAATCTATCGCTTTTTTAAAAGCGATTTCAAAAAACAATAATAGAGATTGGTTTAATGATCACAAAGACATTTATAACAAAGCGCATGATAACATTATAGGTTTTGCCGATGCTTTATTAGTTGAAATGAATAAACATGACAACATTGAAACTGCTTCGGGCAAAAAAGCTTTATTTAGAATTTACAAAGATGTGCGTTTTTCTAAAGACAAAACGCCATATAATTCTTTTTGGCACGGCCATTTTAAAAGAGCAACTAAAAAACTACGTGGCGGATATTATTTTCGTATAGAACCGGGTAATTCATACATATCAGGAGGTTTTTGGGGCCCCGCACCTGAAGATTTACAGCGAATAAGAGAAGACATTGAATTAAATTACGACGATTGGAAAAAACTACTCACAAACAAAACACTAGCAAATACATTTGGAAAAATGAGAGGCGAGCAACTAAGTTCAGCTCCACGAGGCTATGCAAAAGATAATCCCGCTATCGATTTGTTGCGCTATAAGCAGTTTATTTTTAGACACGAGTTTACCGATAAAGAAGTGCTTAGTACAGACTTTGTTTATAAAGCAAACGACGCGTTTAAAAAACTACGCCCCTTTTTTAATTATATGAGCGAAGTACTTACTACTGATGCTAACGGGATATCAACTATATAGTTCTCTTCCAATACTTTAAAAGGATAACATAAATTTAATTTGCAGAAATTAAATTTATACGTACATTTGCATACCAAATGGTCGGTTTTTTAAAATGAGTGACTCCAAAGAACATATTTTATCGGTTTCCTTAAACCTCTTTCTTCAAAAAAATTTTAAAGAAGTTACCATGAAAGAAATTGTTGAAAAAACAGGGCTTTCAAAAGGTGCATTCTACCATTATTTTAGTAGTAAAGAGCAGGTTTTTGAAGAAGTAATAAAGCACTATTACAGTGATTTTATTATTACCAATTTTGAGAAATTTTCGCAAAAATCGCTTGCCGAGTTTTATACTGATTGCTTAAATGAAAAAAAGAAAAGACTCAGCACTTCGAAATTAAAAGATGATAACGAAAATGCGGTTTTTACATCGAACCATTATTTTTTAATGTTTGATGCTATGAAAATGCTGCCCGATTTTAAAGAACTACGAGTACAGCAACAAAAAAAGGAGTTAAAGGCCTGGACAAAAATAGTAGAAACAGCAAAGAAAAGCGGTGAAATAAGATCGAAAATGGGTGTTGAGCAAATAGTTAAATTATTTATTTACTCAGCCAAAGGCCTTGGACTTAACTGCATTATGGAAGATAAGTATGACGATTCTGCCAAAAAAATAAGAGAATTATGGGATGAGTTATATAAGGAGTTAAGAAAATAATTTTTTAATAAAAAATATACCGAATAGTCGGTTTTAATACCATAAATAGAAACATGACACAAGAAACACAAAAGAAAAAGCCAAACAAGCTGATAATTATTGGAATAATTGCATTAGTAGTAATTGGCATAGGAGCCACCTTATATATAAAAGGCACAAATTATGAAACAAGCGATAATGCTCAATTGGATGGGGATTTAGTACCTATACGCTCAAGTGTAACAGCCTATATTAAAGATATACGTTTTAAAGATAATCAATTAGTAAAAAAAGGTGATACCCTTATTTTATTTGATGCAGATGAATTAAAAGCAAAACTTACACAAGCCGAAGCAGCTTTAGATAATGCTAATGCCAATTTATTAGCTGTACAAAATAAAGCATCAGCAAGTGCTGAGAATGCAACTGCTTCAGTAGAAACAGCAGAATCTAATCAACAAGGCATTGTTGCTGCCAAAGTAAAAGCAGAAAAAGCTCAAAAAGATTTTGACAGGGTTACAGAGCTTCAAAAAATTAAAGCAGCCACGCAAGAGCAGTTTGATAATGCACAATCTAATCTACAAATTGCAAAATCTGATTATGAGAAAGCAATCAACCAACAACAATCATCTACCTCATCTTCTTTGGGATTAAAGGCGCAAGCAAGTGCCGATCAAAATCAGATTGATTTGGCTAAAGCACAAATTAAACAACGCGAAGCAGAACTTGCTTTAACAAAAAAACAATTATCATACGCCACGGTAATTGCCCCTTGTAACGGAGTAGCAACTAAACGTGCCATTCAGTTAGGGCAGTATGTTTCTGCCGGACAAGCCTTATGCATGGTTATTAATACTGAAAACTATTGGGTAAATGCCAACTTTAAAGAAACTCAATTAAATAAACTTAAAATAGGCGATGAAGTTGAGATTGAATTAGATGCTTATCCTGATTTAAAATTAGTTGGAAAAATAGAATCATATTCAGGCGCAACAGGTGCTAAGTTTTCTTTATTACCACCAGATAACGCTACCGGAAACTTTATTAAAATAACGCAGCGTTTTCCTTTACGCATATCAATAGATAATTTTCCTAAAGAAAAAGCAACCGAAATTTTTCCGGGCTTAAGTGCCTTTGTAAAAGTAAAAGTTAAGTAAAAAGATGAGTGCATCTATTACAAAAGACGAAGCCGTTGATAATATAAACAATGAAAAAAAGAAGGAAACTCCTCCTTTACTGGAAGAGTTATATCCTACCGGCGCAGCTAAGTGGATACTAATTCTTACTGCTATATCATGCGCTATATTAGAGCTAATTGATACAACTGTTGTAAACGTTTCGTTACGAGAAATTAGCGGCAACATTGGCGCTACTACCACCGAAATTGCCTGGGTAATTACATCGTATAGTATAGCCAACGTTATTGTAATTCCACTTTCAAGCATGTTATCAAATCTGTTTGGTAGAAAAGTATATTTTACAGCATCCGTAATCCTATTTACATTTTCATCGTTAATGTGTGGCCTATCAACCAGTTTATGGACACTTGTTTTTTGGCGTTTTATACAAGGTTTAGGTGGTGGTGGTTTACTATCAACAGCACAATCCATTATTATTGGTGCATTTCCGCCCAAGCAAGCAGGTACAGGCATGGCCATTTTTGGAGTTGGTGTGATATTGGGGCCAACGTTTGGACCTGTGCTGGGCGGATATATTACCGATAATTTTTCGTGGCACTGGATATTTTTTATCAATGTACCTGTTGGTTTTTTAGCCGCGTTTTTATCATGGACTTATGTAACAAATCTTGCAGGTGTATCTAAACCTGATAAAATTGATTGGTGGGGTATACTATTTTTAATTGTTGGGATAGGCTCATTACAATATGTTTTAGAAGAAGGCGGAACTAAAGATTGGTTTTCGAGTGATGAAATTCTTTTCTTTTTTGTTACGGCTATTATAGGAATGGTTGCTTTTGTTATTAGGGAGCTTTCTATTGATTTTCCGGCAGTAAATCTTCGTTTATACAGAAGTTTTAACCTAGCCATGGGTAACATTATGAACCTGATTATAGGATTGATAATTACCGGCTCTGTTTTTATTTTTCCGTTATTTACACAAGTATCTTTAGGTTGGACTGCCACGCAGACAGGAGCATTTATGATTCCGGGTGCTATGGCAACAGCCGTTGGAATGATTGCCGTAAGCAGAATTGTGGGCGGTGGGGCAAATCCCAAAGTGGTTATCCTAATAGGTTTGGCTATGATGTCATCCTTTTTAATTTTAATGTCTTTTGCCGGACCCGATTCAAATAGTAGTAATTTCTTTTGGCCTTTTATTTTACGCGGTATCGGTGCAGCCTTTATGATGATGCCTATTTTAACCTTGGCCGTGGCAGGTTTAAAAGGAAAAGATTTAGCGCAAGCTACTGGTTTATCAAATATGTTACGTCAGTTAGGAGGGGCTATAGGTGTAGCACTTATTAATATTTATTTAGACCACCAAAATGCCGATATAAAAAACAATATGGTTTCTAACGTAACGGATTATAGCTCAATGACCACCGAACGATTAGCATCGTTTACACAAATGTTTCAAGGCGCAGGATATAGTACAGATGAAGCCGCACAAACTGCCAATATGATGGTAGACGGATTGGTAACTAAACAGCAAATGCTTTTAAGTTACGATCACGGTTTTATGATGCTTGGCTTAACTGTGCTTTTGTGTACTCCTGTAATATTACTAATACGATATAAAAAAGGTGAAAAATTAGAAGCTGTTAGCGATCATTAATCAAACTCAACATAAAAAATTATATGAAAAAAATAATCTCTCTGTTACTCGTTCTTGCATCTCTTTATACTTATGCGCAACAAGCTACAAGTAACTTATCTGTTAGTTTAAAACAAGCAATTGATGTCGGCTTGAAAAATCGTTACGATATTCAAACTCAAAAATATAATATTGCTGTAGCTGATAACAGCGTTAGCAAAACTAAAAAAGAATGGATACCCGATGTATCAGGCTCAGCTATGGCGCGCTACAATCCCCAAATACAAGCCACATACATTCCGGGTGGTTTTTTTAGTCCAAACCCCGGTTTAGTTGCCCTAGGCGCTAAAAGTGTTTCGGTATTTGGTTTAGACCTTAATCAAAATATTTTTAAACCCGCCATTACAACCGATGTAAAAATCGCCAAAAATAATTTAGCCCAGCAACAAGAAAAAAATAAACAAGCTGAAAATAATATTAAAGAAGAAATTATTAAATCTTATTTAAATGTATTATTAAAAGAATTGCAAGCCAAGATTAGCACAAATGATGAACAACGTTATAAAGAGTATTTAGAAGTAGCCGAAGGCAAATTTAAACTGGGCTCCTTAATAGAAAACGATTACTTAAAAGCAAAATTAGATTATGAAAACGCCAAACTTGAAACTGCCAAAGCAAAACAGAGCTACAATCTAGCGGTGGATAATATTAAATATCAACTAAACGTTACGATTGAAACACAGCTTGAGTTAACTGATAGTCTTAACTCACTTTTTGTTGCAAGCGAACAACTTGCTACCAAAGGAGATGCAAGTAACCGCACAGAAATTAAACAACTTGTATTACAACAAGAAGCAAATAAACTGTGGACAAGTAAAAATTGTCAAAACGCTTTGCCTTCATTAGGTTTTTTTGCCAACTACTCACAACAGTTTACCTATACTAATTTTGATTATGGTTTGCACCAATGGTGGTCTCCTTTTAATTATATGGGTTTAAAATTAAGTGTACCTATAACATCTAATTTTAAAAACTATAATAGCATTCAGGAATATAAATTCAAATCAATGCAAACTGATTTAGCTTTAAAACAAAAAACAGCCGATATAAATTACGAAATTCAAAAAGCTTCTACAGAGTTAAACAATGCATCTAAAAACATGCAAACCACAAAAAGCAATTATGAGTTGTCGCAAGTTATTTATCAAAATCAAAAACAGCAATACAAAATTGGTTCCCTATTATATAGCAGTTTGTTAGATACCGATAGAACTTTAAGCGCTACCGAACAAAATTATATTAAGGCGGTTTACGATTATCTATTAGCAAGCATTAATTACCAAAAAGCAATAGGTAATTATTAAGATACAGGGGTATGAAGTTCAATAAAATCTTTTGGTATATTTGGCAATGAAAAAAATATTCCTTCTTTTACTTTTAGTAAGTCTTACGCATTTTAACTACGCTCAAAACTGCGAAAAAGGTTGCGGCAAAATAACAAAAGTTGAGCCCACAAAAATTAAAGGTGTAAAACCCAATAGGGCTTTGCTTGTTTTTAGGTTTCAGGGGCCCGATGGCAAACCGGCTAAAAGCCATATAAAAGTTATTGTAGATAAGGACACTATGCATCCAAAAATTGATGCAACAGGTGCGGCAAAACTTACAACAAAACCTGGTAGTCACTCATTAAAATTTATAGCTAACTACTGGTATAGCGTAAAAATGAATGAAGTTACTGTTAAGGCCGACAACACTTATTCTCTTTTTATACGTTTTGAAGCAAAGGAAATAGGAGCAGGAAAAAAAGAAAAGGATTAAAAAAATTCATTGTTTAGTCTTTGCAAAAAACACTACTTATCAAGTTTCTTTCCTATCTTTACTTATAAGGGTTTACAAATATGTTATACCAATTTCTAAAAATCCTGATGCGTACTACTATACGCGCATTCTTTCGCAACAAACAGGTAATTGGACTTGAAAATATTCCTCCCAAAGGACCACTTATATTAGTAGCTAACCACCCAAGTACCTTTATGGATCCTATTGTTATAGCAACTTCTATAAAAAGAAAAGTATACTTTTTAGGAAAAGCAGAAATTTTTAAATCGGCTTTTGCCAAATGGTTATTGCCTAAATTCAACATCATACCGGTTTACCGCGCTCAGGACGACCCTTCTCAGTTACATAAAAACAAAGAAACTTTTTATAAATGCTTTGAACATTTAAAAGATGGTGGAGTAATCCTAATCTTTCCTGAAGGAATAAGTTTAACCGACCGTAAACTCAAAAAAATAAAAACAGGGACTGCCCGCATTGCACTTGGTGCAGAGGCAGAAAATAACTTTAGCCTTGGTGTGAAAATAATTAGCTTCGGCTTAAATTATTCCGATCAACATAGCTTTCAAAGCGACCTATTGATTCATATTGATGAGGGAATAGATATTACCGATTACAAAGAAAAATATAAAGGAGATTCTTTCAAAGCTGCGCACGAATTAACAGAGGAGATAAGGCTACGAATAGAAAAACAAATTGTTGCTATTGAAGATGCTGAAGTAGATAAGCTCGTTAAAAACATTGAAATAATCTACAAATCGCAACTTATAAAAGACCTCGGTTATTCTGAAAAAATAACAGAGCATGATTTTTTAGTAACACGGGCTATAAGTGAACATGTACAGTACTATTTTGAAAAAGAACCTGAGCGAGTAAACAAAATGAAACTAGACATTGACGCTTACTTTACAAATCTTAATAAATTTGAGTTGAATGATACTGTTTTTAAAAACTTTACAAGAAGTGGTTCTATTATTTTAAATAGTTTATTTTCGGTATTATATTTATTACTGGGGTTTCCAGTTTTCATTTATGGGCTTATTAATAATTATTTGCCTTTTAAGATGCCTAATTGGGTTAGCAGAAAAATTTCGAAACAGCCTCAATTTTACGGAGCCATTACTATGGTTGTTGGAACTTTTACCTTTTTAATTTTTTATTCCGTGCAACTATTACTTGTTCACCGTTATTTTCATAATACATGGATAACATTGTTTTATCTGGCAGCACTACCACTTAGTGGATTTTTTGCCTATTTCTACGGGAGAAGGTTCACTAATCTGAGAGGAAGGTGGACAATTTTTTCTCTATTCTATAATAAAACAAATTTAATTACTTCTATTATAAACATGCGTCAGCATATTATTGACGAATTAGAAAAAGGGCGGAAAGAATTTTTGGAGACTAATCCACTAAGAGCCAAAATGAATAGGTAAACCTTATGTTGTTACGGCCGCTAATTCCTGTACATCTAATTTTTCGCCAACAGTTTCTTCAATCCAATCTTCATCTTCTACGGCTGCAGGCAAATTAAAGGCATTACCCAAATAGTCTATCCTTTTAGCCGGATAGATACATGTCTTCCAAAGGTAAGGAATTAAATATTTTTGGTTAAGTGCCGGATGAATATAAGGAGCTATTTCTTTTTTATAATAATCCGGATAAAGACTCCAATGCAAACCTGGTTTCATGTGGTGCGCTCCATGATATCCATTATTGCACATTAAAAAATTGATGCTCCATCCGGTAAAGTTTCTTGAATGGTTATAGGGATGGTTTTCATCACAACCATCATGCTGCCAATAATTAGACCCAAAAATACCCCACAAACAAAAAATATTGGGCAACATCATTACTAATAAAAACAGGCGCCAATCAATAACACACCAAACAATTCTCCAAACCCAAACAGCTATAAATTCTATTTTATATTGTAGGTACCAGCGGGGCTTAACTGTAGATAATCGTTTGGCAAAACTCGCTTCTGTTCGTAACAAGCCTGGTATCATTACAAAAAGACATAAAAACTGATTTAAAAAATTCCAACGATATCTTAATTTAAGAGTACGCGTGTTATCTTTTGCTGTTTGAAGATGCTTATGATGGCTTAAATTATGTCCAGGAACATAGGCGCTTACCTGACCGCCAAATGCAAGAGAAAGAATTACCTGAAACACACGATTAACAGTTTTATTTTTAAAAACAGGGCTATGAACGGCATTGTGAACAATAACACCAACCATAAAATTAAGATTGCAAAGTATAAATATGGCTACTGTCATAGGTAACCATTGTTTTGGAACAAAAAACCATGTATAAACAAACAAACAGAAATACAGGCTAACAAAACAAAGAGACCTAATATCGGCTTTATAACGAAGCATAATAAATAGTATATAATAGTTCTAAATTCAAAAATAATAATTTAATATTTCATTATGTTAAAATATTATTATGAATAAAATAAATTATTGTGCTATTTTAGGATGTAAAAGGATTAATTTAGTTATATTTTTACCTTAATATCAATTAATCTATTTAAAATCTAGTCACTAGATGCAACGGCGTTCCAATGCCCTCTGTTCAATCGGTATCTTATACACAACTCAACAGCGCCGAATGAATGAGTAGAAGTAATTAAAGGAGATGAATTTATATCATACGCAAAACTAAAACAAAAGTGTTCAAAATTAAGTCCCGCAGTAATTATAATAGCATCCTGCACCCTGTATAATATTCCGGCTGTAAGCGAAGAGCTTTTTACAAAGCTTTGTTGCGCTGAAGCTTCCTGTAGAATAAATAATGTATTGCATCCAAAAATAATTTCGTTTGCTGGCCCTTGTTTTTGAAAAAACAACACCGGGTTTACAGATACTTTAGAGTTTGCAGGTTTATACGTGTAAGATACGTTTACACCATATCTTGAATACACTGTTTCCTGACTTCCATAAAATGAATAATGAACAAAAGGTAAATGAAACATAGAAACCCCTATTTGAAGTTTTTGTGCACGTTCGACTATAGAGCTGTGTACGCCTTTTGAATACTGATAATTAAATCCGATAGACCCGTCAATTTTAGATTGTTGCGAATAAGTTCCGGATTCTCCGGTTGGTAAGGATGAATTATAAGATGACCCGTCAAATTGATTTCCCCATTTTAACCCTGCATAATTCATACTCTTCTGAAAAAAGAAAGGTTGAAATCCTGCACTTATCGTATTATTCCTGGTAATGCGTATATGATACGAAAGTGATAGAGCGGCTAAAGATGATTTATATTGTAGGTTCTGATTGTTATCCTGTACAAACCCTAAACCTAAACCAAAGTAAGAGTTTTTACCTCTCTTTTTTTTAATAGACGCATCTGCAAAAGCTCCGTAAGTGTTATATGGATTATTAACGCCTGTATATTGCGTCCGATAAATTACACCGACATCAACATCATTGGTTCCGGCTACCATAGCGGGGTTTAACCAAAACGGAACAAGGTTATATTGCGAGAAATGAAAATCCTGTGCGTAAAAGCTATAAGAAAAACAAAACAATAAAGTATATAGTAAATATTTTCTTGCCATATTTATCTCATTAAACTAAAATTACCTTTTGTTTTTGTTGTTTTACCGTTACTTAACGTGTATTGTACCTGGTAAATATAGCTGCCTGTATTCATTAAACTGCCCCCATAAGTGCCATCCCATGCAGCAGACGGATCGCTTCTATTAAACACCTGATTGCCCCAGCGGTCAAATATTTGGAGCGTTAATTCTACAATGCAATGGCTGTAAACTTTAAACTCATCATTCTGTCCATCACCGTTTGGACTAAAAGCATCCGGAATAAATACATCGCAAACATTTTCAACAACTACATGCAGGCAAACTGTATCTCTACATCTGTTAATGTCTGCTCCTGCAACACAATATTGTGTGCTGGCAATAGGAGATTCTGTATTTGAAGCGCAACTATCACAACTTACATTTCCTGATGTCCAGTTATAAATAAGTGCCCCGCTGGCATTTAAGGTAATTGATTGCCCTATATTTAAGATAACAGAAGTAAGTCCTGCATTGATAGCAACAGTTGGCGATGGGTTTACTAATAAAATTTGAGTAGCTGTGTTTGAACAACCATTGGTGTCGGTACCAACAACGGTGTATTCTGTATTTGTTGTAGGAAACACCGTATTAGTTGCTGCAACCGTTCCTGTACTCCAGGTATAGGTACTTGCCCCGCTTGCTGTAAGTACAGCAGGCTGGCCACTGCATGTTAAAGTGGGCGTTTTACTAATGCTTATTATGGGTAACGAATCTACCGTTACGGTGGCTGTATTTACACCCATACACCCATTAGCATCTGTGCCTGATATTGTATAAATGGTAGTATTCCGTGGATTCGCAATAACAGAGCTTCCCGAAGTACCACTTAACCCTGTTGCCGGAGACCAAGTATAACTGAGTGCAATATTGCTACTTGCATTAAGTGTAACGGAATTAGATAGACAAATAACAGCACTGTTTACATGAATAGAGTCCTGTGGTATAATAACAATTGCCTCATTAATACTTGAGCAGCCGTTTGTATCTTTTCCAATAACTTGATAAACAGTTGTAACATTAGGCGAAACGATAATACTTCTACTGGTATCTGAAGGGCTTAAATTTGTTGTTGGTGACCACGTATAACTTACCACCCCTGAATCAGCTGAAACAGTAAAGGTGGCTGGCGGTTGTCCAGGACATCTAGTTGCCGGAGTATTAGGGGTTACCATTACATTCGGAGATTTTTTTACTGTAATACGTACAGTGTCTGTGTTCACACAACCCGTAATAGTATCCCTGCCCTTAACAATAAAGGTGTCTTTACCCAGTTTGGGTATAAATTTAACTCCATTTGCAACACTATCTGCCGCAGTAAATGTATACGAAGTACTTGTCCATGTGTAAGTATTTGCTCCACCTCGTGATAGTACAATACTATCTCCGGTGCAAATAGGCGTAATCGTTGATGTTAAATGAGCCGTTACCGGAGGTAATTTATTTACGGTAACACGTACAGTATCTGTATTTACACAGTTATTCGTGTCTGTTCCTGTGACTGTGAAAGTGGTTGTTATTGTAAGAGAAGGGGTAATTGTAGCAGTAGTTGCACCTGTTGTCCAAGTATAAGTACTTGCACCCTTGGCTATTAAAATTGCAGTATCTCCTGCACAAATTGTTGTACTTGTTGGTGTAACAGAAATGGTTGGTAAAGGATGAGGGTTTACAGTTATTGTTACAGTTTGTGTAGCCACGCAACCTCCCACATTTCCGCTAACGGTATAAGTAGTTGTAACGGTTGGAGACACAATAATTGCAGCACTTGTATCGCTTGTACTCCAGGTATAGCTAGTTGCTCCGGTGGCTTTTATTGTATCACGTTGCCCGATGCAAACTGTGTTTGTTGTAGCACTTATGCTGATAGTACAAGTGCTGATTAATTTGGGCGTTAAGCTGTTTTTAGCCAGTACTGTATAAGAGTTACCTGTATTATCAATCGCAAAACCAACAGCTCCGGACAGTATAAATAGTAAAAACAAAAGGAATGTTAAACCTAACTTAGCATTTATTCTTTTTATTCGTCTTTGCGCTTTTAATACTGCCATTTACTTTTTCAAAAATAACCAAATACAAAGTTTATTCGTTGTCTTTATCATTACTTAACACTTTCCCATTCCCCACAACAGTTGTTGTACTTATTAAGTTCTAATTAAAAAGCCAGTACTATCAAATGAAGTACTGGCTTGCATTGGCCATTTTGAAGCCATTTCAGAGGTCCCGGGCGGATTCGAACCGCCGTAGCAGCTTTTGCAGAGCTGAGCCTAGCCACTCGGCCACAGGACCATTTTAACAGGCGGTAAAGATACTAATTAAAAATAAATGGGAAAACATTAAAATAACATTTAAATAGTAGCCTGGTTTTTTAGTTTTAGCCACAAATTAATAGAAAGACTTAGCTTATAAGCCAAGTGCGAGCTTTTTACTATATAATCATGTATGCCATACTTTTTTGCCCTCAAAAATAACTCGGTTTGCTGGTCGTTAGTTATCATTATAAAATCAGTAGAAGAGTCATGTTCTCTCGCCATTTCCATAACCTCAATGCCATTCATGGCATTTTCATTTTTACTGTCTAAATGATAATCAACTATAAATAATACAGGATTAAGATGCAACATATCTTTACAAGCTTCTCCGCTTTCAAAGTTAGAAATAATGAATCCTTCTTCCTTATAGAGCTTTTCAAGTTCTGCTTTTAACAGCATGCCTAAAACCTCACTATCCTCTATAACAAATATGTTTAGACTTTTATCCATTCGATAAACATAATTTTTGTTACATAAATATAACACATAATTATGATTTTAACAAGGGGTGGGTGCAAATCTATTTATAATTGTTTTTTCTTTCTTCTTTTATCTCTTCAATAGCCAGCTGACATGTTTTAACCAACTTTTTATTTAATATTTTTATTTTATTAATATCCTTAGCCTTTTTTCCTAAAGCTTCTATTTTATTTAATGTATCTAATAAGTCAGTAAGTCCAAATACGGATATAGTAGATTTCATATTATGTGCTTGACTTTTAATGGTGAGAAAATCTGTATTATTTATAGCCTCATTAATAGTTTTTAAATTTTGAGGTACTTGTTTCAAGAAAATATCGATAATATTTCGTATTAAATCTTTTTTGCCACGCATAGATTTAATAAGAAAATTAAGATTAATTATTTTATTTTTTGAACCTTTATTATCTGTCAGTTTTATTGTGGAGTTAACGGCATTATAAATTTTTTCAAATAGTATGTCGGCTTCAATTGGTTTAGAAATAAAATCCGTCATGCCAGCTTGTAAACACTTTTCTCTTTCGCCAATAATGGCGTGGGCGGTCATAGCAATAATCGGAACATCATTTTTTAATTCATTTCTTATAATAGTGGTTGCTTCGTAGCCATTTATTTCCGGCATTTCAATATCCATTAACACTACATCATAAGCACCTCGTTTAATTTTTTCAATTACTTGTTTCCCATTTTCAACAACATCAATATTCTTTATATTATATTCAGAAAACAGACTTAAAACGAATTTGATATTTACCTGATTATCTTCGGCAAGTAAAATATTTAATTGTTCTATTTTTTGAACGCTAAATCCTTTATTATGTATTGGCTGACTAAGTCTAATATTTTTGGTTTTTTTAAATGGCAGCGTAAATACAAATTCAGAGCCAAGTCCGACTTTGCTCTTTACTGTTATTTCTCCACCCTGCAATTCTACTAATTGTTTAGCGATACTTAAACCTAAACCTGTACCTCCATAGTTTCTGGTTGTACTTATTTCTGCCTGCCTGAACCTTTCAAAAATATTTTGCAATTCGTTTTTAGGTATACCAATGCCTGTATCTTTCACTAAAAATTCAAGTAAATAGGATTCCTTTCCTTCTTTTAAAACTTTAACAAACACCTCTACCTTCCCTTTTTTTGTAAACTTTATAGCATTATTAATCAGGTTAAGTAAAATTTGTGTAACCCTTGTTTGATCGCCTAAAACCGTAGAAGGTAAATTGGGTTTACTATTAAAAGACAATTTTATATTATTCTCTTTTGCTTTATTTGAAAAAATAACTTTGAGCGATGTGAAAATTTCTTTTATGCTAATTGGATAAGACTCAAATGATATTATGCCCGATTCAATTTTTGAATAATCCAGAATATCATTTACTATCCTCAGTAAATTTTCTCCTGAATTTTTAATGGTTTTTACATATTCGTGTTCTCGCAGAGGTAGATTTTTTTTAAGTAACAAATCTGTATAACCAATAATTGCGTTCATTGGTGTACGTATTTCGTGACTCATATTGGCCAGAAATGTATCTTTTAATAAATTAGCCTGTTCGGCAGATTCTTTAGCCTTTAGGGCCGAGTCTCTGATTTTTTTACTTTCGGTAATATTCTTTGATACACCTAAATAAGCAATTACATTGTTTTCTCTATCCCTTAAAGCAGACATGGATAATTCAACATTAAATCTAGATCCATCTCTATGGATACACGTCCATTCATTTGTATCAATTGCATTTATAACTCTAGACTTAACGCGGAGAACATCTGGGCCCGGCTCTACTTTAATATTTAATTCATCAGACAATATTTTGGCGTGCATCTGCAATTCACCTTTATCGAAAAAAATTGAAGGGTTCCTAATTCCTACAACCTCTTCGGCTTTATAACCAAACATATTTTCAGCTCCTTTATTAAAGCTTGTTATAATGCCATCACTTGCCCGAGTAGTAATTATGGAATAATCAGTTCCGTTTAAAATAATGTTTTGAAATTCGAGGAGTTGTGCAATCTGATCTTTTTGTTCTATTAACTTTTTTTCTTCCGCTATTTTTTCAGTAATGTCTTCTGAAATTCCTAATAGATAAATAGGGTTATCATTTTCATCAGTAATGGTAATTTTTTTTGTATGAAGTATTCGTTTGCCATTTTTTGTTTCAATAAATTCTTCCGGAATATTAAGAATTACTTTATCAGACAAGGTCTTACGATCTTTAGCAATAAAATAATCAGCTTGTTCCTTTGGAAAAAAATCATGGTCGTTTTTACCAATTAAATCAAGTTGCGAATAACCCAGCAAATCTTCTCCCGCTTTATTAAAAAGCACAAAGCGCAAATCTTTGGCATCTTTTACAAATACCATATTAGGTATATTTTCAAGAACTGATTCAAGAAATTTATTTGTATTTAACGATAATTGGCGTTTTTTTTCTTGTATGGTAATGTCATAAAAATTTGTAACAACAAATTTCTCCCTTTCTCCTTTTAATATTTGAGTAGTTGTAAGAGCCCAAGATAAGTCACCATTTTTTTTTCGCACCAAAAGCCTAGTGTCTTTTACTACCCCATGTTTTTTTAATTTTTCAAAAATCCGCTCGCGCGCAGCAGGGTTTATTATATTTAAATCAAGAGACGTTTTATTAATTATTTCATCTTTTGAGTAACCAAAAAATTCGACAAATGCATTGTTGACGTACTGAAACACCCCAGTTTCAGCGTTAGAAATGATCATCCCCGTAGGATTGTTTTCAAATGCTTGAAAAAATAATTCGTTAACGTCTTTCATGTTTCCCCTTTTTCAATCTACTTTTTTATCAAACGGTTTAAGCTATTTTCAATATATTTTTCAGATGTAATTAACACCCTTTGTATACGCCGTGCGTAATATATACTGTCAATCACCTCTTTGTTTTTTTCGTGTAACATAGCATAAGCTTCATCAACCTTTTGCTTTTGTTTTTCAATTATATTTTTCTGCCGGTTAGTTATACGAAAACGCTTATATAAAAATAACGAAAACACTATTACAACCGTTAAAACTCCGGCAACAGATGCAATTATTACTTCTTGCCTTTTCTTTTCTTCAGACGAAACGGCTTTTAGTTTTTCTTGCTCAGCTACGGACTTAATTTTTAATTCTGCCTCCTTTTTTTCAACTTCAAACTTAGTTTTCATATCACCTAATTGTTTGCTGTTATCGGCATTAAAAATACTGTCGATTAGTGTTTTAAATTTTACATGGTTTTCATACGCCTGTTTATACTTACCTGTTTTACTATATGCTATAGCCAGATTTTCGTAAGCTAAACTCGCATTATCAATATCATCAGTCTGTTTAGTTATTTGCAAGGCAGAATCACCATAACATATGGCCTGTTTATAGTTTGCTAATTTGTTGTATAAATCACTTAAATTAACGTAACAAGTTCCTACACCTTGTTGATCATCAATTTCTTTTGATAATTGCAGAGCACTTAAATAATAGGTTAATGCTTCAGGATAATTAAATTGTTCTACATATATAATTCCAATATTGCTATAACAAGTTTCGATTAGGTTTTTATCCCCCACTTCTTTTGCTAATTTCAAAGATTTTAAATGATAATCTAATGCCTTTAAAAGACTATTTTGTTCGGAGTATATAAGTCCTATGTTACCATAACACCTTGCTACACCTCTATTATCCTTAAGTTCTTCGGCAATTTTTAAATTTTTTAATCCATACTCTAATGCTTTAGAATAATCAGATTGGTTTTTATATACAATGCCAATGCTACCATAGCAAGCTCCAACGCCTTTTTTGTTACCGGTTTCTTCACAAACTTTTAGTGCTTTTAAAAAACACTCTAATGATTTTGGATAATTACCCTTTAATTCAAATGCCACCCCCATTGTATTATAGGCGCCGGCACTTAACATTTTTCCTTTTTTTGAAGGAATTGAATTGGCTAGTTCAAGTTCGAAATTAGCTAATAGAATAGCCGTATCAGGATTATTGTTGGTATAACTCCAAGCAATACTATGTATAGCTTTTATACGATTGGTATCGGATAGAGATTTGTTGTTATATATATTCCACAGGGAATCATTATTTTGAGAATAACTTACTAAACGAAGAAAAAAGAGGATAAAAACATATAGCAATCTTAATTCTTTCATCTTATTTTCTTAATCACTAAAACTACTCTATTAATGCGAAGGGATAGCTGAATCAAATGTTTCAGCACTGCTATTCATCATATCCAACTCCCAACCCGCCGGAAAAGGTGCTTCAAGCAAAGAACCTTTTAAAAGATGCGGATACATCTGATCATATGTTTGTATTTGATTAGGGCTTACCCTACGATAAATGTGCGAACGATGTAGTTTATGTGGATGGTCTATACCAGCAGCAGACATTAGTTCTACGCAGGCTTTAACTGTTTGATGATGGAAGTTAGCTACACGAACGCGTTTATCTGCCACATTTAATCCTTTAAATAATTTTGGGTCTTGTGTAGCAACACCTGTTGGACACGTATTTGAGTTGCACTCTAAAGCCTGTATACAACCAATAGATAGCATCATGGCGCGTGCTGCATTACACATATCAGCCCCTAGGGCAAAATTCTTAACCAAATCGAAACCGGTGTGCACTTTACCCGATGCAATAATTTTTATATGTTTTTTTAAACCAAAACCATGCAAAGCATCAAAAACAAAAGCAAGCGCATCGCGCAAAGGCATACCAACTGAGTTACTAAACTCAAGTGGTGCCGCACCAGTACCTCCTTCTCCTCCATCAACAGTAATAAAATCGGGCATAATGTTTGTTTTTAGCATGGCCTTACAAATGGCTATAAACTGTGATTTTTGTCCTACACATAATTTAAAGCCAATAGGTTTTCCTCCTGATAGTTCACGTAATTTTTTTACAAACTCTAATAAACCTATAGGGTTAGAAAATGCTGTATGGTATGGTGGTGATAACACATCTTTACCCATTTCTACCAAACGTATATCGGCAATTTCCTGTGTTACTTTAGCGGCAGGTAAAATTCCTCCATGGCCAGGCTTAGCCCCTTGAGATAATTTTATCTCAATCATTTTTACATTAGGTACTACAGCTCGTTTAGCAAATTCATCGTAATGAAAACTCCCGTCAGCATTTCGGCAACTAAAATATCCTGTACCTATTTGCCAAATAATATCGCCACCCGGAGATAAGTGATAAGGGCTTAAACCGCCTTCGCCTGTGTTGTGTGCAAAGCCACCTAACTTAGCACCACCATTAAGTGCCATAATAGCATTTTTACTAAGTGACCCAAAGCTCATAGCAGATACATTGTAAATGCTTGCTGAATAGGGCTGTTTGCATTCGGGACCACCCACTGTTACGCGTGGGTTTTCATCTACTTTATCATGATGAAGTGGCGTAATGCTATGATTTAGCCACTCATAACCCGGCTCATAAACATTTAATTGCGTGCCAAAAGGTGTAGTATCGTTTGTTTTTTTTGCGCGTTGATAAACTACTGTTCTACTCAAACGGTTAAATGGTGCTCCATCAGTATCGCTTTCTACAAAATATTGGTATATTTTTGGGCGCAACCACTCGGCCACCCAACGGAAACGACCAACTACCGGAAAGTTAGCCATTAGCGAATGTTTTGGTTGTTCCATATCATAAACACCCAGTGCAATTATGGGTATGATAATAATATAGCTCCAAACAAAAGGATGCCATAAAAAATAGCTTATAACACCTGCCAGAGCTACCATAAAAATACTTGAGAGAATAAATAGATTACGCATACTTTATTTTTTTACTAAGATAATAAAGAATGTTAAATAAGCTATTTTGGTACGCAAGTTGTTTGACTTTAGTAATATGAAAAAAATTCATAAACTATTGTTAGCGCTTATACCCTTTGTAACAAGTTGTAGGGCATACCAAGTAATTGATTCAGGATATGATAGTAATATTAATTTCTCACATTATAAATCTTTTGCCTGGATTCCTGTAAGCGATTCAACCAACACCCCATATGACAATAGTGAATTCAGAAACTCACTAATAAAAAAATTTACCCAGCAACTTATAAAACAAAAATATGTTGCAACAAACGATACCCCTGATTTTTACGTAGAACTGATTGTTTCATATACTAATCAAATGCGCTTTGAAGATGTTCCTGTACCCCAATTTATTCCTTATTCTAATAATCAACCTATTAGGGGCAGCACATCATCATCAGCAAACAGGGGCAATACTAATTACCAGACAACAGCAAGCAATTATGTATCGACACCTCGTGTACATTTCGAATCGGCAGGGCCCACAAAATCCGAAATATCATGTAAGACGGTAGCAGTAGGTTATATGGAAGATTTTGTGACCATTAATGTAATTGATAGCAAAACAAATGAAGTGATTTTATCAATTACATCAGAAGCCGATATTGATTGCGGCAATGAAATTCCTGATAGCTCAAAATCTATTACCAAACATCTGGTTAAAAAACTCTTGCAAATAAGGAAAGAAAATCTTTATTCTAATTTATAAAATCAGTTAAAGCAAAATCTATTTTACCTTATTAAAGTAACATATCCTTTGTATGTATTTGCCGGAAGGTTATTTCCTTTTGCATTTATTATGTAAAAATACACCCCATCGGGAACTGCTACTCCGTTTTTAGTTTTTCCATCCCATGAAATAGTAATGCTGCTACACTCAAACATTTCTATACCCCATCTGTCATATATAATGCAGCTAAAATCAGAAATGCCGGCACCTGTAATAGCAAACACTTCATTAATTCCATCACCGTTAGGCGTAAATATATTAGGAATTATTATGGATGCTGTTGGCTCGTTTACAATAATTATTTGGCTATACGACTCTACACATGAGCCCACTGTTGCAGTTAATGTAACTGTATACGTTCCGACATTTGGATAAGAAGTACTTGGGTTTTGAAGTATAGATGTGCCTCCATTGCCAAAATTCCATGCATAACCCGAAGCACCCACACTGCTGTTAGTAAGTGCTACATTTAAAGGTGCTGTGCCACTACTTGGCGTAGCTGAAAAAGATGCAACTAATGGAATAACACTTACTGTTGTACTGGCAGCTGCACTGGTGCACCCTGTTGTTGTACCTATTACAGAATAGGTACCCGCACTATGTACATAAATAGAGGCTGAATTGCTTCCTGTAGACCAATGATACGTAGTTGCGCCTGATGCAGTAAGTAATAAAGAATCACCCGGGCAAATAGGAGTTACCGGAGATATTTGAACAGTTGGCGTTGGAGCAAACGTTATTGTTTGAGAGCTACTTACCATGCCACAAGGAGTTGAAGAAACAACTGTATATGTTCCACTAGTGGAAACTGTAATAGTTGGTGTTGTAGCTCCGGTAGACCAAGTATAGCTGGCAGCACCAGATGCAGTTAGCGTAACAGATTGACCCACACAAGAAGCTGAGGCACTTGGCACAATTGTAATACTCGATGTATTTATTACCGATACATTTATAGTATCTGTTGCGGTGCAATTACCTAAACTAACTATAACAGTATATGTACCATTATTAGCCATGGTAGCATTATTGATAATTAGGTTTTGAACATTGCTTGTAAAAGTATTCGGGCCACTCCATGTATAACTTGTGGCTGTTGTTGTTACACTTAATGTAATTGCCTGTCCTGCGCAAACTGACTGAGTACCCGTTGCTGTTGCCGTTGGAGAAGGGTTAACTGTAATTGCAAT
>Ga0210401_10000344_pt1 | contig 57307 bp, 54 predicted proteins | sample IncBWH32MmetaG_FD_150866 | JGI IMG/M metagenome (GOLD analysis project Ga0210401, IMG submission 150866) | Forest soil microbial communities from Barre Woods Harvard Forest LTER site, Petersham, Massachusetts, United States - Inc-BW-H-32-M | ecosystem: Environmental > Terrestrial > Soil >...
CGGAAGGGCCCTGTGGGCCCCGGGCCCGCCGACGTGCAGGGCGAACTGAAAATTTTTCCGTTCCGTATCGATCCGGCCAGCAAGAACGTGATCCGCGTGCGGCTCGGCGACCGCGTCTTTACTCCGCCGGAAATTTCCGCATTCATTTTGCGCGAGCTGAAGATGTGGGCTGAGGAATATTTTCAAGACTCGGTCGAACGCGCGGTGATCACCGTGCCCGCTTATTTCAATGACGCGCAGCGCCAGGCCACGCGCGACGCCGGGCGCCTCGCCGGCCTCGAAGTCTTGCGCCTCGTGAATGAGCCGACCGCGGCGGCGCTCGCTTACGGCCTGCACGAACAGAAGCGCGGCAAGGTCGCCGTCTACGATTTCGGCGGCGGCACATTCGACATTTCAATTCTGAAACTGATTTCGACGAGCGATGGCGACATCTATCAAGTGCTCTCGACCAACGGCGACACGCACTTGGGCGGCGACGATATCGACAACGCCTTGCAGGGCATGGCGCGCGAAGAGATTCGCGGCCTCGGCGTGGACCTCGCCGCGCATCCCGAAGTCGTCCAGGAATTGCGCAAAGCCCTGATCGCCGCCAAGCACGAACTTTCCAGCGAAGACAAAACGACGGTCAAGTTTCCTCTGCCTGATGGCAGCGTTTATTTCCGCGAAATTACTCGCGCCGAATACGAGCGCTTGATCCGCCCCATCGTGGGTCGCACCATGGGCCCCGTTCGCCAGGCGCTCGCCGATGCCAAGCTTTCACCGGCGGAAATTGAGGAAGTTGTGCTCGTCGGCGGTTCGACGCGCATGCCTCTCGTGCGCCAAACTGTCGAACAATTTTTCGGGCGCCGCCCGCACACCGAGCTCAATCCCGACGAAGTCGTCGCGCTGGGCGCGGCGGTGCAAGCGGACATTCTCGAGGGCGGCGTGAACGACATGCTGCTGCTCGACGTCACGCCGCTTTCGCTGGGCATCGAAACGATGGGCGGCGTGGTCGCGAAAATCATTCCGCGAAATTCCACCGTGCCGGCAAGCGCGCAGGAACTTTTCACCACCGGCGTCGAGAACCAGACCGGCATCGACATCCACGTCCTGCAGGGCGAGCGCGAACTGGCCAAGGATTGCCGCTCCCTCGCCAAGTTTCAGTTGAAAGTTCCACCGGGCCCCGCGGGCCTCGCGCGCATCGAAGTAAAATTTCTGATCGACGCCAGCGGCATCCTGCAGGTTTCCGCGAGCGATCTGCGCGCCGGCACCGAGCACTCGATCGAAGTCCAGCCGACCTACGGGCTCGATGACGCCGAAGTCGAGCGCATGCTTGAGGAATCGATCGAATTCGCCGAGCAGGATTTTTCCGAGCGCCAGTTAATCGAGGCGCGCAACGAAGCCGAAAGCGTGCTGCACCTCACGGAAAAAGCCCTGGCGCGCGAACTGGGGGAAGCCCCGGGCGAATTACCCGATGAGGAGCGGCGCGCGATTGACGGCGCCATCGCGGCGCTGCGCGAAGCGCTCGCCGGCACGGATTACAAGCGCGTCCGCGCATTCGTCGACGTGCTGAATCAGGCCTCCACGCCGCTCGCCGAGCGCATGATGAATCGCGCTCTCGGTGCGGCCCTGGAAGGCAAAAAGTTAGGCGACGTGTAGCGCTCACCTTCAGGTGAGCATTTGCTTGAGTTCACAGTGCCCGCCTGAAGGCGGGCGCTACAAGAGTAAGGTTCGAGCAGTCAAGAAGGAGAACAACATGGGCGGCAGCAACCCCTACATCGAACAAGTCAAGTACACGCCCGCGACGAAAAAGTTCAAGGTGACGTTTCTCCGCGAGGGCAAAACGGTCGAGGTGGATCCCGAAAAAGTTCCCTATGCGCGCGAGGGCTTGCCGGGAAGCATCCTGGACATCGCCACGGGATTTCACATGGGCCTGGACCACGCCTGCGGCGGCGTGTGCGCGTGCTCGACTTGCCACGTCATCGTGCACGAAGGACTCGAGTCCTGCAACGAGCCGACCGATGCCGAACTCGATCAGCTGGATGATGCGCCCGGCCTCGAAGTAAAGTCGCGCCTCGGATGCCAGTGCGTGCCCGACGGGACGCGCGACCTGGTCGTCGAAATTCCGGAGTGGAACAAAAATTTCGCAAAGGAAGCGGAACACTAATCCGCGGGAACGCCAATCTCTCGATTGGCATAATGCAGATCGCAAATCGGGAGATTAGCGTTCCCGGAGTCCACGGCGACTTTGTCTGCCGATGTGAAGCGGATTTCGGTTTGCTGCAGCCCGCCGCCGGCGGACGATTTTGGGACAGGAGAAACACATGCCCGCCACATTTGATTGGGACGACGCGGAAGAAATCGGCATTCAGCTGGCCGAAAAATATCCCGACGCCGACCCGCTCTCGGTGCGCTATACGGACCTGCACAAGTGGGTCACCGGCCTGGACGGATTCACAGGCGATCCCAAGCTATCCAACGAGGGCAAGCTCGAAGCGATCCAGATGGCCTGGCTCGAGGAACACAATGAGCGAAAGGCGTGACTGGTGATTGGTGACTAGAAGCCATCTCATAAATGGTTTCAGGCCATTCCAAATGGAGGAGTTATCGATCGTCAGCACGCGAAAAGGCTTTATTTTACGGCCCTTTTGACTCGTCGTGTTTTACTCCATTGGGGCGGCATGTAAAATTTTCATATTTATGAGATAGCTTCTAGTGATTGGTGACTGGTGAAAACCTTTTGCCGATGCGCTGCCTCGCCGCTTTCAGGTTTGAAATCTCGAATCTCAAATTTGAAATCTCAGATTTGAAATCTCGAATCTGAAATCTCAGATTTGAAATTTCAAATCTGAACTTCCAACTCCCATCTCCCAACTCTCAACTCTTAAGTCTCCACTCTTGACTCTCCACACTGAGCTTCCAACTCCCGCCTCGATCTCAGCGAAGCACCAATGCCAGACGCGCGAGTGTGCTAGAATTCCATCACGCCAGGCTGGCCTCGCGTGACTCCGTGTGGCCCGGTAGAGTAATGGTTAACTCGTCGCCCTTTCAAGGCGAAGATTACGGGTTCGACCCCCGTCCGGGCTACCAACACCTTCGTTGAAACCTGCAGCGCAACGCAGCATCCAATCAGCGTGCCGGCGGATCCGTTAAAGATCCGTCCCCGGCTGGCGTACTTCATTTACAATGGACCGCAGATGGCGGACGCCCTCCCTGATTCCAACGAGGGCGCCAAGGATTACTTCAAAGGAAACCTAAGCCATGGCTGAAGAGCATCCATCAGATTTTTCAGTTGACGCGACCAGGGAATCCGCAACTCCTCCTCCGCCACCTTCTCCACGTTACAAGCGCTCGAAAGGCCGCAGGAACATTCTGATTGTTGTGATCGCTTTCGTCGTGCTCGTGGGCGGCTTTTTTTTGTGGCGCTATCTGGGCAGCTATGAATCCACCGACGACGCCCAGGTGGACGCTCACCTTTATCCCGTGAGCGCACGTGTTTCCGGTTATGTGGTCAAGGTAAATGTGGATGACAACCAGTACGTGCAGAAGGGCGCGGTGCTCGTCGAGATCGATCCGAAGGACTACGAGGTTGCCGTCGAGCAAGCCAAGGCCAATCTCGCCAACGCGGAAGCCACCGCTCAATCCCTGAATATCGACGTTCCGATTACCTCCGTGAGTACTTCCAGCCAATTAAAGTTCGCCACCTCCGGCGTGGAAGACGCGGGCGCCGGCATCACCAACGCCGAAAAGCAACTTGCCGCCGCGCAAGCCCAACTGGACGCGGCCGAAGCCAATGATGTGAAGGCCCAGGACGACCTCCGCCGCTACAAGGCGCTGGTGGACAAGCAGGAAGTGGCCGAGCAAGTGTACGACCAGGCTCTGGCAGCGGCAAAATCCAGCACCGCGACCGTAGCGGCCGCGCGCGACAACGTGGCCGCAGGGGAACAAGCCGTGCGCCAGGCGCGCAGCCGTCTGGGACAATCCGAAGCGAACCAGCAATCCGCCGAAACCGGTCCGCAGCAGGTGTCGTCCACGCGGGCCCGCGCGCGCGCCGCGATCGCCGACGTGCAACAGAAACGCGCCGCCCTGGAGCAGGCGCAGTTGAACCTGCAATACACCCAAATCGTGGCGCCCGTGAGCGGAGAAGTGAACAAGACCGTCGTGGTGGGGCTGAACGTCCAGCCCGGACAGCAATTGCTCACAGTGGTTCCCCTCGATGAAGTGTGGATCACCGCCAACTTCAAGGAGACGCAGTTGCGGCAAATGAAAGTAGGCCAGAAATCCGAGATCCATGTGGATTCCAGCGGGCGCACATTCAAGGGGCATGTGGACAGCGTTGCCGGAGCCACAGGCCCGCTGTTCAGCTTGTTGCCGCCGGAAAATGCCACGGGCAACTACGTAAAAATCGTTCAGCGCGTCCCCGTGAAAATTGTTCTCGATCCGGGAGAAAACCAGGATCACCAGCTTCGGCCGGGCATGAACGTCGTGCCCAACGTATACACCCGATGAGCACCGCCGCATCCCTCACGGCCGATCAGGACATCTGGCGGCCGAAATTCAATCCCTGGCTGATCGCCGTGGTCGTGGCCATGGCCGCGTTCATGGAGGTCCTCGACACCAGCATCGCCAACGTGGCCCTGCCCTACATGGCCGGGAATCTGGGAGCGAGCAACGACCAGAGCACCTGGGTGCTGACTTCCTATTTGGTCTCGAACGCGATTGTCCTGCCGATCAGCGGCTGGATGGCGGGCGCGCTTGGACGCAAGCGTTTTTTTTCGATTTGCCTTTTCATTTTCACCATCAGTTCCTTGCTGTGTGGAATCGCGCCGAGCCTCGGCCTGCTGCTTTTCTTCCGCGTGCTGCAGGGCGCGGGCGGCGGCGGCCTGCAGCCCATGGCGCAGGCTATTTTGGCGGACACATTTCCGCCGCAACAGCGCGGCCTGGCCTTCGCGCTTTACGGCATCACCGCCGTCACGGCGCCCACCATCGGTCCCACCCTCGGCGGCTGGATCACCTTCAACTATTCCTGGCGCTGGATTTTTTTCATCAATCTGCCAGTGGGCATCCTGACGTTATTTTTGGTCTACCAATTTGTGGAAGACCCGCCTTATCTGGCGCGTATAAAAGCCGCGGGCGTCAAGCTGGACTACATCGGGATCGCCTTGCTCGCTGTGGGAGTGGGCGCGTTGCAGGTGTTGCTGGACAAGGGGCAGGAGGACGATTGGTTCGGATCGCGATTCATCACCAACTTAATTGTCACGGCCGCGGTTTGCCTGGTCGCGCTGGTGATCTGGGAGTGGCGCCAGAAGGCGCCCATCATCGATGTGCGATTGTTCAGGAATTTTAACTTCGCCAGCGCCAATCTGATGATGTTTACTCTTGGGATAATGTTGTTCAGCAGTCTGGTGCTGATGCCCCTGTTCCTCCAGACTTTGGCGGGATACACGGCCCAGGTCGCCGGCTTGGCGATTTCCGGCGGTGGCCTCTGCCTGCTCATTGAAATGCCCATCATGGGCACGCTGACCACGAAACTCCAGGCGCGCTACCTCATCGCCTTTGGCTGGCTCTGCCTGGCCGCGGCGATGTTTTATTCCACAAAGCAGATTGACTTGACCATGAGTTTCAAAACCGCGGCGTGGCTGCGCGTGGATCAGGTCTTCGGAATGGGCTTCCTGTTCGTGCCGATTACGCTGGTGGCCTACATTGGAATTCCGCCGGAGAAAAATAATGCCGTCTCCGGGATCGTCAATTTCATGCGCAATATCGGCAGCAGCGTCGGAACCTCGATTGTCACGACATTGCTTGCGCGGCGGGCCCAATTTCATCAGGAGATTCTCATCGGACATATCCGCGCGGGGAATCCCCGCCTGCAAGGAGCGGTCAACGGTCTATCGCAACAGATGGCCAATTCTGGATTGGACAAGCACTCCGCGCAGGCCGCTGCCTACGCCAGAATTTACCAGTCCATTCAGGCGCAGGCCAGCGCCTCGGCTTATATTGACACCTTCATGGTGCTTGCCGTAGGGTCAGCCATCATGTTCTTTCTCGCTTTTATTCTGAGGAAGAATGATCCCGGCGGCGGAGGCCATGTGGTGGTGGAGTAGATGAAGTGGCATAGTATGGGCCTGAGCGAATCGCGGACGGCGTTCTGGAGACGGTATGATTAAAATCGTCACTGTCGAACGGGAGTATGGATGCGGCGGCGGTGAAATCGCCCAGCGACTTGCCGACCATCTCGGTTGGAAGCTCTGGGATCATCTGCTGACGGAGGAAATCGCCCGCCTGGCGAATTGCTCCAAGGCCGTCGTGGAGCAGCGCGAGGAGCGAACCGACCCGCTGTACTACCGGCTGTTCAAATCGTTTTTGCGCGGGAGCTACGAAGGAAGCATCAACGCGCACAAATTGAATCTGGTGGACAGTGAAAATATATTGAAGTTAACGGAACGCGTTGTGCAGCATGCCGCCAGCAAAGGAAATTGCGTGATCGTCGGAAGAGGTTCGCAACTTTTTCTGAGCGGCCGCGCGGACGCGTTTCGCGTGTTTCTCTATGCTCCCAGGGAGGATAAGGTGCGCCGCCTGTTGTCTCGCGGCAAAAGTGAGAGAGACGCACAGGAACTTGTGGATACCGTGGATCGCGAGCGGGCAGGTTTCATCGAAAAATATTTTCACGTGGAGTGGCCGGACCGTTCCGTTTACCACGTCATGATCAACACGGCGGCCGGCGACGATACCGTGGCCCAGTCGATCGTTTCCTTCATGCAGGCCTTTGATTCAAAGACCAGCCCAAAGTAGGACGGGCTTCAGCCTTCCGGCTTTCCGATCGGACATTGAAAAGGAAGACAGGCTGAAGCCCGTCCTACTTATTCTCGTCCACGACGAACGCGGTCAGCTGATTCGACGCCGGTTTGATGGCCGGAGGGAAATGCGTAGTTCGTGCGCTTTCTTTCTTTCGCTGATGCCGGGCAAGTTCTCAAGGCCCCGGCCGAATTCGCGCGGAAAAAGGCGACGCTGATGGCGGCACTATGCACGCATATTGCGCCGGCCAGCCGGGATCCGTCGCCGCGTTGCGGCACAGAGAAGTTAAATTGGAAATCACGCTTCCGAGGGCGACCGGTCCGTCGAGCGGCTCGGCGTAAATCCGGTAACTCTGCGACGTTCCCACCGCCAAGCGCTGCAAGGAAAAAGTGCCGTCAAATTGCGCCGGCCCGGGGTCGCCGCATCTCCAGCCGGCCATCACGGCTTCGGTCACCGTACCGGTGGCGTCGTCCAGGGCCACGACTTGAGCGGGAAATATTCCGGTCACTCCGGCGGGCGAAATGGGCAGAGCGAGGGGATTCGCGGGCAGCACGTGCCCGCTGATCGCGCCGATGTGCAGGGAATCGGATGGGTCGGGATAGAGAACGCGGAGCCCCGTGCGATCGTCTTCGGAAAGCGGCGCGTCGGGAGATTGCGCGGTGGGCCTTGTCCCCGTGAATTGGCCTGGCGCCCGGGCGTAGGGAAACATCATCGCGCCCCACACGCCCGAATGATTGAAGCCGAAGGAGTGGCCAAGTTCGTGCGTCAGAATTGATGCGAGGTCGTAGGCGTTTGGGTTCGAGGAGAGTGCGGCGGGAGTCGCGAAAGTCGTGTTGGGATCACCGGGCAGCAATAAGACATCCGCATCCAGGATCTGTCCGACAAATGTGGAGGGCGCGCCGCCGGAAGGAAGCTGCTCGCCAATTGTGTCCGCCGAAACGACGCGCGTGAACGCCAAAACGCCAAAGGCGAAGGCCGGGTCATTCTGATCGAAGCAGATGGAATTGAGCCCGTCGGCCGACGTGCACGCCCCTGTTGACGAAGTGCGCTGCAGAGAACCGAGCACCGACGGAGCCAGCAAAGTCCCGGAAACACCCGTCCACACAGAGAGCGATTGTCGGATCACCGCTTCGATTTCGTTCAGCCGTCCATTCGGAGTCTGGTCCGCTGTGACGATCGTGACCGGGCTCGTGCCGAGCGATGTGCTCCACTGGCGGTTAATCGATCCGGGAGTGGATACGCCGAAGCGCGTGAGTTGCGGGCAGGAAGTCCCGCCCGACTGCGAGGCGACCTGGGTCATATCCGCGACCGTCGTTCCCAGATCGTACGCTCCGGTGTACGCGGCTGTGATTTGGAGCAGGAACATGCAGGCTACGCCAATGGAAAACATGTTGCGGAATTGCCGGCGATGATTCGCGCTCATCTGGATTTCTCCCCGCTGCGCGCGATGCTGGCGGCAAGGCGCGCACGAAACTCCTCGACGGGCATCCGGCGGATGCCTTCGGAGCGAAACGCGCGAGTCGCCGTGTCGAATACGGCGAAGGCACTCGAATCCTGAGTCACGGTTTCGCCGCCGGTTTGCGGATCGCGCGAAATTCGGAAGGTTCCCTCGGCCCAGCCCGCCACAGTAAATCCTCCAGAGCGCGACCGTTCCAGGAAAACGACGGCCTCGGCTCCCGGATTGAATTTAGGCGCGCCGTCCACGGCGGCGGTTAAATGGCCAACGCGCCCGCCGGGCAGGCGCACCGCAATTTGCGTCGGCAAATTTCCCTTCAAGGTCTCTACCACATCGAAAGTGGTCACCGTCCAGATCGAGCCGTTTTCCCAGCGCGATTCCCCGCCCGCGCAGCGCACGAGCGCCACGGCGTCGGATCCCGCGGCCAGCCGATCGAGGGTGAGCCGCGCGAGCGTGGCGGCGCGAATGGCGGGCAGGAATAGAAGAGCGGGCAAGAGCGCAAAGATGATGCGGACTCTGATTCGCATTACTGCACCTCGATGCCGCCGGTTCCGGCGGCCACGTCTTTCTCCGGATTTTCAACGAACAAAGTTCGCGGGCCCGGAGCGGCCATAGCGGGGACTTGCAGCGTCAGGTGCAGGATCCCCAAACCTAGGGGTTCGCGATTGCTGACGGTGATGTCCGGCGTGGGCGGCCCGCTAATCGTATAGGTGAACGACGGGTCGAGGGCGCTCACAGAAAAGACGCACAGGTCCGCCGTTCCCGTTCCCACAGCGGGCCGTTGAATGATCACCGGACTCCCGCGAAGCACGCAGGACGAAGTCGCCGCGTTGTAGGCCCCGATTGCTCCGATGTTCAAACTTACATTTCCAGCGGCGCCTGATCCGCCGTTGGTGCTGAGCTCCACCACAACGATGTTATTGCCTGTGCTCGAGGGCGCGCTCGGCGTCAGAGGAATCGGGCCCGGCCCCGGGCCCGGCGCCAGCACCACAAAGGTTTGAGTGTTGGAAAGCAATCCGTCGGGATTCTGCAGTTGCACCGAAAGGATGGCTGGGGATTGCAGGTCGGCCGCGTTCAGCGACGTGATGCACTGGGTACCCGACACACAGGAGGTGGCACGCGGAGCGCCAGTCACAAGGATCATGGAACCCGGTCCGGGATCGGATGGAGAAAAATTGTTTCCGGAAACCAGCAAAGTAAAACCGCCCGCCGAGCCTGCATAGGCGCTCGTCGGAGAAAGAGAAAAAATCCCTGGGCTATTGTTGATTGTGATGGTTGCCGATCCCGATTGGGTGATGTCTTCGGAACTTGTGGCCACCACTTCGAGCAGGACGGGTGAGGGCGGCGCCGTGTACAGCCCGGTGGAATCAATCGACCCGCAGACCGCGACATTGGGGCAGGCTATCCCCGTGATCGTCCAGATTACCTGTTGATTACTAGTACCCATGACATTAGCGGCAAATCTCAGCTGCCCCTCGCTGGCTATCGTGACGCTTCCAGGCTGCACACTGACGACAACGTGGGGCAGCACGGTGACGGTTGCCGAAGCGCTCGGGGTGCTGATCGCCAGGCTCGTTGCCGTGATGGTGACCGGATCGGGAGACGGCACTCCCGCCGGCGCGACATAATCGACGCTCCCGCCGTTGCTGGATGAAACCGGCAGGCACGGGTTCGACGCCTGCGCGCAAATCAGCCCAGTCGCCGAATTTCCACCGGAAACTCCGTTGACCGACCACGTCACGTTTTGATTGAGCGTGTTGTTGACCAGGGCGGTGAAGGTTTGATGGTGACTGACCGCGAGCGTCACGCTCGCAGGCGTTAGAGTTACGCTGATGGCAGCCGTGAACGTAATCGTGGCTCTTGCGGAAAAATTGGGATTGGCATTGCTGCGCGCACGCACGGTCACCGATCCGCCGTCCGGCATGGTTTGCGGGGCGGCGTACGTTGTATTGTCCGGAGCGGTTTGCGAATTGAGAATCGATCCGACCGTTGCGTTGCCATCGACGACTCCATTGACGTCCCAAGTGACCGACGCATCCTGCGCTCCGGTTACGATGGCCTGAAAGGATTGTTGGCTCCCGAGCGCGACCGTTGCAGAGGAGGGCGAGACCGAAACGCTGACGGCCGGAAGTATCAAAAGGGAAGCGGACATCGTTTTCAATGGATCGGCGAGCGGCGTGGCCACGATTTGCACCGTGGCTGGGGAAGGTGGGATCGCAGGCGCGGCATACAAGCCGCTCGAGGAAATCGTCCCGCAGGCCGCGCCGGCGCAACCGGTCCCCGCAACGCTCCAGGAAATCACGCGGCTTGGATTCGAGTTGCTGGCGGGCGTGAGCGTCGCCGCGTAGGTGGCGGTGTTGCCCGCGGTGAGCGTCGATGGCCCAGTTACGGCCAGGGAAAAGGAACTCGTGACGGTAATGGCCCCAGTGGCGCTCTTGGATGGATCGGCCACGCTGGTTGCGGTCAGGGATATGCCCGGCGGGGAAATATAAATTTGTGGCGCCGTGTAAGTCCCGGAGGAGTCCACCGTTCCACACGCCGCTGCGGTGCATCCGCTGCCGGAAAGCGTCCAGGAGACGGATCGATTGGGATTGCCGGCCGAATTCACCTCGGCTGAAAACGCTCTCGTGGCGCCGAGCTCGAGCGGCATCGCAGGGGGAGAGACCGAGATGGAAATGTCGCTCGTAATCTTGACGAGCGAGACCGAACTCTTGGATGCGTCCGCCATGCTCGTGGCCTGCACGGACACGGAAGCGGGGGCAGGAAGATTCGCTGGAGCCGTATAGATGCCGCTCGCGTCGACGGTTCCAACCGTGGCGTTTCCGCCGGGTGTTCCATTCACGCTCCAATTTACGGCTGTGTTCTCCGCGTTGCTGACCGTGGCAGTGAAAGTTTGCGGCTCGCCCAACGGGACGGAAGCGGCATCCGGAGCGACCGTCACGATCACCGGAGGAGGGGGCTGTGGCGGGCCTACCAGCCCGCCACAGCCCAGGAATGACGCGACGAGAAGCAGCGCGGGACGCCAGTGAAACGGGATGCGTGACAGTGAGCAGCGTCCGCGAAGTTTCGTGCTTCCTTCCATTGCAGCGGCAATTGCACGCCTTGTGCCAGCGTGGTGCAGCGACCAGAACGCGCTTCTCGCATCCGTTGCCGCTCAGGCTTGAGGCGCCGAGAAGTTCTGGCAAAGCTTATGCCCTCAGCGCGTTGGGGCGGTTCGATGTTCGAGATTCTGAGAGCGGATGGAGTACCTGCGGGGCCAAAGAAGTTGCGCGCTGAAACGGAGTTCATGCCAGGTTGGGAAACGCAATCGGGAACACGATTCAAATTGGGGCAGGGCGTGGTTTCATGGCGCGCATTTTATTATATGGATCGGACGCCCGCACTAGCAGACAGGCATGGACGGTTGACACGGCTGGCCTCGCCTTGAATAATCCTTGCATGCCTCGTCCCGAAGCCGCGCACCGCGTCAAAAGCTATTCCGCCGCGACGGGCTACGTGTACCAATACTATTTTTATGAAGTGGAGAAATCCAAACGGGGCGCGGCGGCCGGGACCGAGTATGTGTACATGGTTTCCGTCGACCGCAAGCACGTCTTTCCCGTGCGGATTTTTGTGAACAAAGACGCCCTGGAAAAATGGTCCGCGCGCAGCGGGAGGGAATTTACCGGGACGGAAGAATACGCGCTGGCCAAGATGCGTTTGTTTCAGGCCTTTGACGAAGTGACGGAGTTTTCCGCGAAGACTCCCGATCTCCTGGTCGATGAGTCGAACCTTGAGGCTCTCTCAGCTGAATTGGATCTTTGAGCATGACGCGCGATGTCCTGTGGCGCCGGCGTCTCGCCGGCGGTTTGGCGATATGCGGCGGTCAGGAAAATCGCCGGCGAGACGCCGGCGCCACGAAAACCTTGCGCGGAGGCCAGGAAGCGGGCCACAATTCTTCTACTTTGAATATTAGCAAGTGTCACATTTGATGTCAATCGCAATCCTGAAAAAGCGGGCATATTTTCATCAAACTATAGAATTTCCGTTCGAACAAAATGCCTCCCCTCAAGCCTACTTTCGAAACACTTTCGCGAGGGTGCTCGAGAGGTCGGGCTGCAAGAACGCATATCCCGAATCCGCAAGCTTTGCCGGCATGACCTTCTGGCTGATGAGCAGCAAAGCGTCCGCCATTTCTCCGAGCGCCAGGCGCAGCGCGAATGCCGGCGCGGGAAACAGAGCCGGCCGGTGCAAGGTTTTTGCCAGGACACGCGTGAATTCTTCGTTTCGAACCGGATTTGGGGTTACCGCATTGACGGGTCCGGCGAGCCCCGATTGCGCGAGGACGAATTGGACGATGTTGATCACTTCGGGCAGAGTCAGCCAGGACATCCATTGCCGGCCATCGCCAAGGCGGCCGCCCGCGCCAAGCTTGAATGGCAGCGCCATTTGCGCCAGCGCACCGCCATGCGCAGCCAGGATGATTCCAAAGCGCAGGGTCACCACGCGCGCCCCGAACTCGGCGCCGCGCGCCGTTTCCGCTTCCCATTCGCGGCAGAGCCCGGCGAGGAAATTGTTTCCTGGGGCGCTGGCCTCCGTCAGGGTTTCATCGCCGCGATTGCCGTAATAGCCGATGGCCGATGCCGCCACAATCACGTGCGGCGGCCTCTGCAATTTGGCAAGCTCTCCGATCAGGTGCCGCGTCGCCGAGACGCGGCTCGTCCGCAGCAGTTCTTTGTGCGCGGCGTTCCAGCGTCCCCCGGCAATGGACGCTCCCGCCAGATGAATGAGCGCGTCCGTGCCTTCAGCCGCGGGCGCGTCAAACTGGCCCGCGACTGGGTCCCATGCAACGGTTTGCGAGCGTCCTCCGGCTGGTTTTTTCTGCGGTGTCCCGGGACGCACCAGCCGCGCGATAGCGTGACCCTGACCCTCCAGTGTTTCGACCAGGGCGGTTCCCAGGAAACCCGTCGAGCCCGAAATCAAAATACGCATCTGGAAGCCCTCCCAGCACCTGTTCCCACGCTACGGCGCGCATACTGGCAAGGTCAATTGAATTTCGGAAACATACGGTTCGACGCCTTCGCAAACGTTGAAGCGATCAAATTTGCAGAATGTTCGCGAGGGAGAATTGCCAGGGTAGGGACTCCGATCACACGGGGTCTTTTGGGATTGGAAGCGTGGCGTTTTGGATTTTGCCTGGCCTTCAGCCTCTGGGTTCGTTTGGCCGGCATTGGATTGAGGGGAGCCAGTTGAACGCGCTCAACCCCGATAGAGCGATGATATCAGGCAGCGTATCAAGCGCTCCGCTTCGTTTCTTTTATGAAAGAGAGGACGTTGGATACGCATTCGTCGGGCTTGATGACGGCGACGTGATATGCGTCGCTCGGAAGCACTAGAAGGCGCGAGTTGGCAATCTTCTGCTGGTAGCGCAGGACGGTCTCGACGGATTGCAGCGCGCTGCGGTCGGTGGTGATCACCAGTGTTGGGGCGGCGATGCGCGGCAGGACACTCTCCATATTGAGCGCCGCTTCGACTTTGGCAATGCCGGTCCTGGTTTGCGGCTTCGTCGAACCCATCATACTGTCCCAGTATTCAACCAGTTCCTTTGACGCTGATGTGCCGAGTCTTCTTTGCTGGGACGTGGAGGACGAAGCGGAGAACGCAATTCCTGAGGACACGCGGGTTACCGGGCCGCTGACGATGGTGAGGGTGCGCGTTCTCTGCGGATAATCGGCCGCAAACTGCATCCCGATCGCGCCTCCTGTTTTGGCGCCGATGATGTGCGCTGAATCCACTCCGAGCCGGTCGAGCAGGCGCGCCAGCGTGGTTGCCAGGCTGGGCATGGACCACTCAAAATTCTGCGGAATCGGGGAATTGCCAAATCCAGGCAAGTCCGGGCGAAGCAAGCGAAACTCCTGAGCCATGCGCGGGATCCATCCGAACCAGGAAACGCTGGATTCGTCGTTGCCGTGGATGAGCAGCGCGGTTTCGGGCTTCACCCAGGGGGCGCCGAGCCAGTCGTCTCTATAGAACAGGTCGTTTCCCGATGCGGCCGGTGCGGCCGTTTGCGGCTGAGCAGCGTCTCCTCCCGGATCAATTTTTGCGGGGATGCTCATCGCTCCGAGTTCCGGCGCCAGGGCCGAGATGCCCAGCGCTCCCGCCGTCCCGGCGCTCATGTGCAGCAAACCACGTCTTGAAACTTTGGCCATTTTTGTTTCACCTCCGAGTGGATTCGATCGCTGCGTCTGCCCACAAATGTTAGTCCGAGGGTGCGATGTGCCGTGGCGCCCGCGTCTCGCCGGCGTTATTGCAAAGTTGGGAGATCAGAAAAATCGCCGGCGAGACGCCGGCGCCACGATACATCGCGCATTGCATTGGTGCCATATTCAGAAATCGTGTTTTGAAATCGGCGCTAAAACTTTGCATCTAACCCGACAGGAATGTACGCCGATCAGCCTTCAAAATCCAGTGACGCTTGCGACGAATCATTCTCGGCAGATTCGCAGAGTGGAACTTTCCTGCGCGCGCGGATAGAATATTCCGATGCGTGTGCGTGTGCTTTTTTTCGGGCGGCTGAAAGACATTGTCGGCAAGGCGGAGGAGCAGGCGGAGCTCTCGGAAGGCGCGCGCGTCGAAGACTTGTTCGAGCGCTACGGGAGGAATTTCCCGGAGCTTTCCAAGTTTCGCGACTCAGTCGCCGCGTCCGTGAATCAGGAATTCGCGGAGTGGCGCGCGCCGTTGGCTTCGGGCGACGAGGTCGCATTTCTTCCGCCGGTCAGCGGGGGCGCGATTCCCGCCGATGCCGCGGTCGAGGAAAACCTGTGCGCCCTGGTGCGCACGCCGATCGAGACTTCGGAAATTGTGGCGCAACTGAAGGCCCCGCCCGACGGCGCCGTGGTCGTGTTTGAGGGCATCGTGCGCAATCATTCCGCCGGGCGCTCCACGCTGTACCTGGAATATGAGGCCTACGAAGCCATGGCCATCGCCAAAATGCGCGAAATTGGCGCGCAAATGCGGGAGAAATTCGCGATCCGGCGTTTCGCCATGATTCACCGCCTGGGCCGTCTGGAAATCGGCGAGACGTCCGTAATGATCGCCGTTTGCTCGGCCCACCGCGCCGCCGCGTTTGACGCCTGCCGGTTCGGCATCGATACCCTGAAGCGCAGCGTGCCCATCTGGAAGAAGGAGTTCTTCCGCGACGGCGCCGTCTGGGCTGAAGGAGAAATCCCTTCCGCCTGAGCAATCCTTTTCGCGGGCGCAGGAATCGTATCTCTGTGCCGATTCTTTCTTTTCCCAGATTTTTTCATCGCATATTTTCAGGGACACCGGCGGGGCGTCGCGGGAACTTCCTCCGCGCCGCAGCCGCGCTCGCATCCTGCTGCGGTCTCCTGGCGTTGATTGCGGCCGCGCTGCCAGCCAGACTTTCTCGCTTGGGATCCGGCTCGCGAAATGAAATTCAGCTGAATCGAGGGGGAACGCAGGTTTTTCGTGGCGCCGGCGTCCCGCCGGCGTACTTGGACTGTGTCGAAGCGGAAAAATCGCCGGCGGGACGCCGGCGCCACAACGCCTTTGGCTGCGCGGCTTCAACGTTCGGAACCCTTGGGGCATTCGCGCTAAGACCTGTGTCGGCCCGCGAGGGCGATGACCAGGACCAGCGCGGGCGCATCCGCTCCGAGGTCACGCTGGTCAGCCTGCTGGCCAGCGTGCTGGATAAGGACGGGCGCCCCGCGCTCGGGCTTACCGCGGACCAGTTTGAGGTGTACGAGGAAGGCGCCAAACAGAAGATCGAAGTCTTCGAGCCGGAAACGCAGCAGCCCCTGGACCTCTCCCTGATGATTGATTCGAGCCTGAGCGAAATCAAGGAACTGGAGTTTGAGGAAGACGCGGCTTCCCGATTCATCCAGAAACTGGTGCGCCCCGCGGACCGCCTGGCGGTGTACGAATTTGCCGACGCGGTGACGCAACTCGCCCCCTTTTCCTCCAACGTGCCGTTCCTGCAATCCGCGCTGCGGCGAATTGCGCCGGGCGACGGCACAGCCCTGTATGACGCGATTTTTCTGGGCTCGCAGGGGCTGACAAAAAATCCGGCGGGGCGGAGGCGCGCGATCGTGCTGGTCACCGACGCGGGCGAGACAACCAGCCGCGCCGACTTTGAGACCGCCCGGCGCGCCGCGCTGCGCGCGGATTCGCTCCTGTACACTATCGTGGTCCGTGCGGTAAAGAACGAGGGCGGGCGCAACACGGCCGGCGAACACGCGCTCGAAACGATCGCCGATTCGACCGGCGGCGCGACCTATTTCCCGGACTCCATCGCCCAGCTTGGCGAAATGTTCGACCTCATCGACCGGGAACTCCGCACGCAGTACCGCATCGCCTATTATCCCGATCCACGGCCGCCTGCGGGCACCTATCGCACGCTCGAAGTCCGCGTGAAGTGCGAATGCAAGGTACGAAGCCGCAAGGCGTATTTTTCGGGGGGGCGGCTGGATTGAGAGAAGGGCGGCGGGGCACGGGTGGCAGGGAATCGGTGAATGGTGACCGGTGACTAGTGACTGGTAATTGATGATTGGTGAATCGTGGATTGTGATTCGCGCGAACTGGCTTCAGCGGGTGAAAGTCGTGCGCGATTTGAAATGATAGAATCTCAAATCTCAAATTTGAAATTTCAAATCTGAAACCCAAAACCCAGAACCCAGAACCCATAACTTAGAACCTAAAACCCGAAACCTAAAACCTAAAACCTGAAACCTAAAAGCTGAAACCTGAAACCGACCGCCTACCAGCTATTAGCTATCACTTGCCGGCTGCCAACTGCCAACCAAAGCCTCGCCTATTTAACCCTCGGGAATTCTGGCATGATTTGGGGTGAGGGCTGAGCGATCGCATGAATTCATTTCTGGATGTGGCCATTGAAACGGCGCGGGAAGCGGGGGCTATTCTGCTCGCGGAATTCGACCGGCCGGTCAAGATCAGCTACAAGGGGGAAGTGGACATAGTGACGCAGGCGGACCGGCGGTCCGAACAGGCCATCGTGTCCCGCCTGCGAACCCATTTCCCCAAGCATGCGATTGTGGCCGAGGAGGGAGGCGGGAGGGAGAGCGAATCGCCTTTTCGGTGGCACGTCGATCCCCTCGACGGCACGACCAATTTTGCTCATGGTTATCCTTGTTTCGCGGTTTCGCTTGGACTCGAGGAAGCGGGCGAGCCGATCGTGGGCGTAATTTTCCAGCCGATCAGCGGCGAACTCTTCACGGCCGTCAAGGGAGAAGGGGCATTCCTGAACCAAAAGAAAATCGAGGTGTCCCGGATTGAAAAGCTGGCCACGAGCCTGCTGTCCACCGGTTTTCCCAGCGTAAAGCGCGCGCAGAACCCGAATATTCGCTACTACTGGGACTTCACTTTGCGTTCCCACGGAGTGCGCCGCGATGGTTCCGCCGCCATGGACCTCGCTGCGGTGGCTTGCGGGCGGTTTGAAGGTTTCTGGGAATTTGGCCTGCACACCTGGGACACTGCTGCGGGTGTTTTGCTGGTGCGCGAGGCGGGCGGCAGAGTGACTCAGTTCGATGGCCAGCCGTACAGGCTTGGAGACCGGGAGCTGCTGGCGTCCAACGGCCGAGTGCACGAGGAAATGAAAGAGGTCGCAGCCAGCATCGCCGAACAGGCGGCATCCCAGACCCCGCTTCCGTAACTGATTCAATATATGTTTGCGGCCGGGCCGGGTTTGATCCCACCATTTCCGTTTTGTGCACGTGCCTCTAACACATTGCATTGACGCATGTTCCACCGAGTGATAGGCTCACGGGAGTTTGCTGCTATTTACTGAGGGATGATGGGGAGCAGTCTCACTTTTCCGGTTCCGGGGAACCCCGAAGTACGCGACAAAGTGTCGCGTTGGCTTGGCCGTTGGCGCCGGGGCGGGATCGAGCACTATTCTGCAGACCAATCTGTGGGAACTTCCGGGCGTTGGCGTCCTGGCGACCGGTTCACCGTCAATGAAGAGCGCATCTGGCTGGATCCCCTTCCCAACGCGTTCCACGGCTTGCGCGTGGTGCAAATTTCCGACATTCATCACGGACTCTTCCTCCCTAAGGAATGGCTTTCCGAAGCGGTACGCCAGGCAAACCGGCTGAATCCGGACATCATTGCTCTCACCGGAGATTTCGTCACCTATTCCCGCCGGAATATTGGACCGGCGGCAGAGCTTCTTGGGCGCCTGCGGGCCCGTTACGGCGTGTATGCGGTGCTGGGCAATCACGATTTCCGCGTGGATGCGGAGGGCATCACGCTGGCGTTGCGCCGGGAGCGCATCGACGTCCTGCGCAACCGGCACGTCACGCTGAGATTTGGCGGGGAGTCCGTGTACCTGGCAGGAGTGGACGATTACGGGTACGGGGCAGATTTGCGGCGTGCCATGCGCGGAGTTCCGCGCGAGGCGGCCACGATTCTGCTGGCGCACAATCCTCGTGTGATACACCTGGCCTCGCGGCACGGCGTGAGCCTGGTTCTTTCCGGGCACACGCACGGCGGACAGGTGAACCTGCCCCTTCTCGGAACCGTGTACGGGCGCTCGCCGGAGCGTCTGCGGTACAAGATCGGCTGGGACCGGATGGGGCTGACACAGATCTACGTGAGTCGCGGCATTGGCACCATTGTCCTGCCGTGGAGGCTCCGCTGCCCGGCGGAAATCACCCATCTCGAGCTGCTTCAGGGCACATCGGGAGTTTCCCGCTCGGCAGCGGCCGATTGATCCCCTAAGCGCATGCGCGCCGTTGACCTGATTCGCCGCAAGCGGGACTCGGGCGAACTCACCTCCGAGGAAATCCACCAACTCATTGCCGCTTACACACAGGGCGACGTTCCCGATTACCAGATGTCCGCGTGGCTGATGGCCGTCGTTCTACGCGGCATGAGCCGCCCTGAAATCGCCGCGCTCACCGAGGCGATGCTGCACTCAGGGCGCGTTTTGGATTTTTCAGACCTGGCCGGGCGAAAGGTCGACAAGCACTCCACGGGAGGCGTGGGCGATAAAACTTCGCTCATTATTGCTCCCATCGTGGCTGCCGGCGGATTGAAAGTGCCCATGATCAGCGGGCGCGGCCTCGGGCACAGCGGCGGCACGCTCGACAAGCTGGAGTCCATCCCCGGATTCAACGTGAATCTTACGCTGGGCGAATTCCGGCGCGTGCTCGAGACCTGCGGGTGCGCCCTGATCGGGCAGACGGCCGAAATCGCGCCTGCCGACAAGAAAATTTATGCGCTGCGCGACGTGACCGGCACGGTCGAAAGCCCCGCCTTGATTTGCGCATCCATCATGAGCAAGAAACTGGCCGAGGGGATTGATGCGCTGGTGCTCGATGTGAAGACCGGATCGGGCGCTTTCATGAAAAAAATCGAGGACGCCGAGAATCTGGCTGGACTGCTGGTCGAGACGGGGAAGCGCATGGGCAAAAAAGTCGTCGCTCTTCTGACCGACATGAATCAGCCCCTTGGGAGGAAGGCCGGCAACGCCATGGAAGTCGCCGAGTCGATCGAAGTCCTGGCCGGCGGCGGCCCTGCGGACCTGCGCGAGCTTTGCCTGGAACTGGCGGCATGGATGTTTCTGCTCGGCGAACGAGTCGGGACATTGGACGAAGGGAAGAAGCTTTCCGCGGATCTCATCGCCTCCGGCCAGGCGCGCGAAAAATTCAGCGAAATCGTGAGGCTGCAGGGCGGCGACGTGGGAGTCGTGGACGACCCGGCCCGCCTGGTACACGCGCGGAAGACTCTCGATGTCGCCAGCTCGACTGGCGGTTACGTTGCGTCTATACAGTGCGAACAGCTCGGCGTGGCAGGCATCTTGCTTGGCGGCGGCAGGGAAAAGAAGGAAGACAAGATCGACCCTGCCGTCGGCCTCGAATTTCACAAGCGCATCGGAGACGCAGTGGAGCGCGGCGAGCCGCTGTGCACGCTGCACTACAACTCCGAGGCCCGCCTCGCCGAAGCGCGGCGGCTTGCTGAAACGGCATATCGTATCGAGTCCGAAAAGCCGAATTCCCTTCCTCCGCTCGTTTACCGGGTGATTGGCGCATAGCCGGAATCCGGAAGCAAATGAAATTGCACGACATTCATCCTCGATCGTTACATAAATGATGCAAAGTGGTGCGATGTGGTGTAATCTCGCATCATGACGACAGCCGAGAAGCCCATCCGTCAAAGCGTGTCACTTCCCGCCCGTCTTGCCCGGCGCGTGCGGTCGCTGGCGAAGAATCGCAAGACCAGCACGAACCGCGTCCTTGTGGAATTGATCGAAACGGGAATCGAGTCAAAAGAAGCGGAAAAGGCGAGGTTTTTTGAACTGGCCGACCAACTCAGCGCCACCTCCGACCCCGCCGAACGGAAACGAATCAAGGAACTACTCGCGCACATGACCTTTGGTGAGTGAATGCCGGAGATTCAGTGGACGGACTTGCCGCCCGCATTGCGCGATCTTCTTTTTGAAAGACTGGCTGAACGAAAGAACACCGCCGACGATCTGTATCAGCTGAAGATATGGCGCGAATCAGAGCCAGACGCTCCCGAGGACGCCTGGTACAAGGATTTCGGGTCATTGAAAATCTGCGGCGATGGAAAATATCCGAAGACTTTCCTGCTTCGCGAACAAGCCGCGAGAGGGAAAAAGCTCTGAATCACTGAGCTAGTTCCGGGATTGCAACACCCGGCCCATTCGCCGCTTCCTTTTACTTTCCGTTTCCTACTTTGTCGCCTCTACGTAGTTTGTTAATCCCGCACATCACAATTTCCACATCCCGGGTCGTTCTTCGGCGTGCTAATGTGACGGGCATTTCCCGGGGGTGCATCCGGGGGATCGAGGTGGCGTCGAATGGGCCGATTCACGGGCGTGCTGGGGTTGCTGACGATGATTGGTCTGGCCTATTTGTTTTCGACCAACCGCCGCGCGATCAAGCTGAAAATGGTGGTTTGGGGACTGGGATTGCAGATCGCTTTCGCGTTTCTGGTGTTCTACTGGACGCTCGGCCAGATGCTATTTTATCGCGCGGGCAATGGCGTGAACAAGCTGCTCGCGTACGCGTTTGTGGGATCGGAATTTGTGTTTGGCGAACTGGGTAAGCAACGTTCCTCGATCGGATTCATCTTTGCGTTTCAGGTTTTGCCGACGATTATTTTTATTGCGTCCTTGTTTGCGCTGCTGTACTACCTCGGCGTCATGCAAGTTGTGATCCGAGCGGCCGCGTGGGTAATGCAGCGGGTGATGGGAGCGAGCGGCGCGGAGTCGCTCAACGTCGCGGCGAGCATTTTCATGGGGCAGACCGAAGCGCCGCTCACGATCCGGCCGTTCCTGCCGGACCTAACGCAATCCGAGTTGATGACCATCATGACCAGTGGGATGGCCCATGTTTCGGGTGGAATCATGGCGGCGTACATCGCGTTTGGAGTGGAGGCGCGGCACCTGCTCACGGCGGTGATCATGACTGCGCCGGGCACTCTGCTGATTTCCAAAATGCTGGTGCCGGAAACCGAAGAGCCCAAGACGATGGGCGTCGTGCATTTGGAACATGTGGAGCACGACTCGAACTTTCTGGCGGCCATCGCGCGCGGCACGGGTGAGGGGCTGGCCATGGCGATCAACGTGGGAGCGATGCTGATCGCCTTCCTTGCGTTGATTGCGCTCACCAACGGCATTCTAGGGGGAATGCACAATTTTCTGGGCGGGCACGGGATGATGTGGTTTCCGACGAGCCTGGAACAGATTTTTGGGTGGGCGTTTGCGCCGGTGGCGTTCATCATTGGCGTGCCTTGGCACGATTGCGTGCAGATTGGAAATTTGCTGGGGACGCGCATGGTGCTCAACGAACTGGTCGCGTTTTCCATGCTTGGTCCGATGAAGGGCACTCTCGATCCGCGCTCTTTTACGATCGCGACGTTCGCGCTCTGCGGCTTTGCGAATTTCGCTTCGATTGGAATGCAAATTGGAGGCATAGGGGCGCTGGCGCCGAATCTGAAATCGCAGCTGGCGAAATTCGGCATTCGCGCGATGCTCGCCGGAACCATGGCGAACCTGATGTCAGCCTCGATCGTGGGGATGTTTTTGAAATGAGCGTATCCGGAGCGGCGAAAACAAAACCGAGCCAGGAGTTCGTGCGCGCGGAGGCCGCGGCGAAATTTATTCTGGGCAAAACGAAACTGCGTCCGCGCATCGGCATCGTGCTTGGCAGCGGACTGGGCGCATTCGCCAACGATATTGCGGGCGCGGCGCGCATCGACTACAAAAACATTCCGCATTTCCCGCGCTCGACTGCGATTGGCCACGCCGGGCGCCTGGTTATCGGGAAAGTTGCGGACGTGCCGGTGGCCATCATGCAAGGACGCGTGCATTTCTACGAAGGCTACTCGCAGCGCGAAGTGATTTTTCCAATGCGCGTGATGGCCCACATGGGAATCCGCGCTGTGTTGCTCACCAACGCCGCGGGCGGGATCAATACGAATTTCAAGCAAGGGTGTCTCGTCGTTCTGCGCGATCACATCAATCTGCAGGGCACGAATCCCCTGATCGGGCCGAACGACGAGCGCTTCGGCGAACGATTTCCCGACATGACGCAGGTGTACTGGAAGCCGTACCAGGCGGCGGCGCTGCTGGAGGGGAAACGCCTGGGCACCGAGATCGCCGAGGGCGTATACGCGGCGCTTACCGGGCCGAGCTATGAAACGCCGGCGGAAATTCGCTACCTGCGTACGATCGGCGCGGACCTGGTGGGAATGTCCACGGTCCCGGAAGTGATCGCCGCCGCGCACCTGGGAATTCGCGTGCTGGGTATTTCCTGCGTGACCAACATGGCCGCGGGAATTCTCGATCAGCCCATTACCACCGAGGAAGTTATGGAAACCGGCGAGCGCGTAAAGGCGGATTTTGTGGCCTTGTTGCGCGCCGTAATTCCGCGCATGAATAAGGACCTGCCATGAACGAACACAACGCCCGCCAGGACTCCCATCTGGATGCGTTGATTGCCGCGGCGCGTAGCGCGCGGGAGCACGCGCATACGCCGTACTCCAATTTTCGGGTGGGCGCCGCGGTGCGCGCGAAGTCCGGAAGAATTTTCAGCGGCTGCAACGTGGAGAACGCCACCTATGGGCTGACGCTGTGCGCCGAGCGGGTGGCGGTCTTCAAGGCCATCTCGGAAGGAGAGCGCGGGTTTGACGCCGTCGCCGTGGTCGCGGATACCGATACGCTTACGCCGCCTTGCGGGTCGTGCCGGCAGATCCTGTGGGAATTCTGCGGGGACGCGGAAGTGGTGCTGGCGAACCTGCGGGGCAAAGTCGAGCGCTATCGCATGTCTGGGCTCTTGCCAAAGCCGTTTGACGGTTCGTTCCTTTGAGTCGTGATTCGTGGTTCATGAAGAGGACCGGTTGATCGTTTGGAAATGATTGGGGCTTCGATTTCTAATCCAGATCAAACTAAATTGAAGCTAAGATTTGCGGATTTCGCGGAAAGCGGCGTCGAAGGCGAGTCACAGGTTGCGAATCTCGAATTTGAATTTGTGATTGAAAATTTCAAGCCGCAAAGCACAGAGGACGGGTTACAGATGACAATTCATCACGCGGCGCCTCGTATTTGAAATTTCAGATTACAGATTGAAATTTCAAATCTCAGATTTCAAATTTGAAATTTCAGATTTCGGATCTCGGACTTCAATTCAATGAAGACGTAACACAAATTTGGCAACGCAAAGGTCCAATCACGAACCGCGAATCACGACTCGGGGATAACGACTCGCGAATCATAATTCATAAATCGCAACCCACGAATCACAATTCACGAACCACGACTCACAAATCACGAATCACGTGCTTCTATGAGCCGCGCTCGGCGCTGCGCTGGCGCTGAAGGCGCATGGCGGCGGTGCGCAGCGTGTCGGCGACGTTCTTGTTGGTGGTCAGGAATTTGACTTCTTGCGGCCGCATGTGCGGGAGCAGGTGGAGCGTGACCTCCAGCGGCGTTTTGGGATTGAACATCAGGGCCCGAAGGATGGTGTAGTTCTTGCGAAACTTGCGGTTGTTGGCGATCAGGCGAAGGGTTTCATCGGTCAGGCTGGCCATGTTAGCGAAGGATTCCACTTCCTGCTCGGATAACTGCGGAGATTGCAGGACCGCGCGTTGCACGACTTTGCAGGGGTCGCGGATCAGCAGGAGGCGCTCGCCCCGGCCGCCTTTGAGCGCCAGCTGCACGCGCTCGACGACGCGCAGGCGCGACAATTTTTGCAGCAGCGTTTCGCGTTTGGCCTTGTCCGGCTCGGCTTCTTCCAGGGCCTCCAGGAATGCTTCCACGGGTTCTGGATCAGCCCGCTGCAACTCCAGCAGCATGAAGCGCTGGTCTGCGTTGATGGCCTCGGAAGCGATGAGCGCGACGACCAGAGTCGGGTAAGTGCTCAAGCGGTCAAGGTCCTCGAACAGCTCTTGAATGGCGGAAGTGGAGAGATAACGGATGACCGGGCGGAGAATTTCGATGGGGCAGCTGGCGTTTTGGGCCAGCGCGTCGGCCACGCCCGGTCTGCGAGAAAATTCGGCGGCGCAATAGGCAAACATTTCCGGGGCAGCGCCCGGCCGGGCGAGGGCCCCGAGCACATTCTTCAGCGGCTGGGTCCCCAGCATGCCCGCAGCCTTCTCGCGGACGGAGGGATCGGAATCCGCGGCAAGGATGCACAGGGTCTCGACGCGCTCTTCCGGCGCGAGCGCAGCCGCCTCGGCGCAGATGGCAAGCTTACGTTCCTGGCCTGCGCGGCCCGAGCGAATTTCTTCAAGCACCGCGGCGCTAATTTCCGCCTCCTGAGGCTCCCTTCAGAGCATCCCGCGTGAGGGTGACCTTGCCGGCGTGGCCCGCGGGACCAATGGAGGCCAGCGGTTTCCCGTTCAATTCAATGTGCAATACGCTCGCATCTTTAGCGGAAACCTGGAAATCGTCGGTGGCCGAAAAAAAGTGATTTTCGCCGGGCTTCATGGTTCCGTCAAAAACGAGATTTTTATCGGCCTTAACAGTGACCTTGGTTCTCTTGGCCGCCGCGATTTTCAGCTCGAAACGATCATTGGCCGGCAAATTCGGCGCCGGGCCGGGGGCGGAATCGGTGGACGCGGCCGGCCCGGCGGATGAGGCATCCGGGGCCTCAGGAACCGGCGTGGCGCTGCTTGCAGGAGCAGGTTCGGCTGGGGCCTCTTGCGGCGCGCTGGGGGACGCGGAAGGAAGCGCGATGCTCGCCGTGACGGACTGCGCCGAGCCTTTTGCGGCTCGCCATGCCAGAAGGCGTCGCGTGCCATACCAGCCGCCGGCCAGCAGCACCAGAAGAATGACCGCGGAGACGATCCAAGCCAGCCAAGGTTGCTCCGGGGTGACCACGGGAGGGCTGCCCGTCCAGACCGGAACAGTCTGGCGGTCGCCTACAGCCGAGGTATATTCCGCAACAATGTTTTCCTCATCCAGCCCTAGATAACGCGCGACGGCCCGCACGAATCCGCGATTGAAAACGCCGCCGGGGAGCTGATCCCAGTGCTCCTCTTCAATGGCCCGCAGGAAGCGCGCGGCAATGCGCGTGGCGGCGGAAATTTCCTCCAGAGTAACGCCCCGCATTTCCCGTTCGCGTTTCAGGCTCTCGCCAAAGGTGCCAGTGGTCATTGTTCTGTAACGACCCGTCGGTCCCAGCGAATATAGGCGGGCGGCAGGGGAGTGTCAATCCAACGAGAAATCGAAAGTGATCTCATAAATACCTTTCCGCGGCATGGTCCGGTCGAAAACACGGGCACATGGTCGCGCCGGCGGCGAGGAGAGTGCCGGGCTGTTTTGCCGCACGGCGGAAGGGTTAACCAGTAAGTCCTCTCGTTTCTGTTTTGGGCATGTGTCCGCCGGAAGGCTTTCGGGCCGGAGGGATCGCTTCGAGGCGCACGTCACTTTCGAGCAACACCTTACGAAGTCGCCGTTGCACGGATTGACAAGAGCTGACTATAATTTCCAGTGCCCCAACACCTTCCGTGAATTAGAGGGTGACCCGCGACAGATTCTGGCGCTAAGGCTTCCAGTGAACACGACCGAGAATTTTTCTGGCACCGACCGGCGACGCAACACAGCAGTCCGCGGAGAACAACGCGAAGCGGGCGAAATCGCGATCTTCCACGAACTGGGCAAGGCGCTTACCTCCTCCCTGCAACTCGATCAGGTTCTCCGCACCATCATGGAAAAAATCGATGAATTTCTGCGACCGGATACCTGGTCGCTTCTCCTGGTCGATGAAGTGAAGCAGGATTTGTATTTCGAGCTGGCGGTGGGCAAGGGCGCGCAGGCGCTTAAGGATGTGCGAATCAAAATGGGGCAGGGAATCGCCGGCTGGGTGGCGCAAAACGACGAAGCCGTGATCGTGCCCGACGTGAGCAAGGACACGCGATTCTTTTCCAAGGTCGACGAAAAAACAAAAATGGAGACGCGCTCGATCGTCGCCGTTCCGGTGCGATACCGCGACCACTGCCTGGGCGTCATCGAGCTGATCAATTGCGTGGAACGGGAGGGCTTCATGGAGCGCGATCTGGCGCTGCTCGAAGCCCTGGCGGATTTCGCCGCCATCGCTCTGGAAAATGCGCGCCACGTGAAGCGCATCCACGAGCTCACCATCACGGACGATTGCACCAGCCTGTATAACGCGCGGCACATGGATTTTATTCTGGAGACGGAGATTTACCGCTCGCAGCGTTACGGTTACGAATTCTCCGTGGTATTTATCGATCTGGATCACTTCAAGGGCATCAATGACACGTTCGGGCACTTGATCGGATCGAAGCTTCTCGCCGAAGTGGGGCAAATCGTAAAGGGCGCCTGCCGCAGAATCGATTTTGCGTTTCGTTACGGCGGCGATGAATTTGTGATTGTGCTGCCGCAGGCCTCCAAGGAAAACGCGTTCGTCGTCGCCCGGCGCTTGCACAAACTGATTGGGGAGACGAAATGGCTGATCGCCGAGGGACTGGACGTGCACTTTACGGCCAGCATCGGCGTGGCGTCGTATCCCTCGGACGCCAAGACCAAGGTGGAATTGCTGCACCTGGCCGATGAAGCCATGTACGCGATCAAGAACACCACGCGCAACGGCGTGGCTGCCGCAAAAGTTGGCGTCCTTCCGACCACTTAGAAGCGTTCCTCGGCGCGATTTCCACAGCAGCGTGAAGGCCCTGCACCCGCATCTCCTTGATTCACCCCTGATGCCATGCTAGTCTCAGCGCACCCGGTGGCACGCCGCAGTGTAAATGGAGTGGATGTCCCGGACGAACCGTGACGAGGAGCGCATGTCCAACGAAGCATTGGGGATGATCGAGACCAAGGGCCTGGTCGCTTCCATTGAAGCCGCGGACGCCATGGTGAAGGCCGCCAACGTCATCCTCATCGGCAAGGAATATATCGGCTCTGGATATGTCACGGTGATGGTGCGGGGAGACGTGGGAGCGGTGAAGGCGGCCACGGACGCCGGAGCGGCGGCCGCGCGGCGCGTGGGCGAACTTGTTTCCGTGCATGTGATTCCGCGTCCCCATGAGCACGTGGAAAAGATTTTGCCCGGCGGAGGAGCCCCGCCCGGAGTGAAAAAGTAAAACTAACGCCCGCGTTTCTGGACCAGGGGATTTTCTGGCGTTTCGTCGAGCAAATCCTGGCGCGGCGCGGTGGGTGAGCTACAACCACGACGTTTGTAGGAGAAGGTAAAGCGTTTTGAGCCTGCGCGATCGCGACCTCATCTCCATTCAAGAAGCCCGCGAACTGGCGGCCCGAGCCGCCGCCGCACAGAAAAAGTTCGCGGCATTTTCCCAGGAACAAGTTGACGCCATTGTGGAAGCCTGCGCGAAAGCGGCCGCTGAGAATGCGGAGCCGCTGGCGCGTACGGCCGTGGAAGAAACCGGATTTGGCAACGTTCCCGATAAAATCGTGAAGAACACGCTAGCCGCGGTGGATGTGCCGCGCGCGATTCGCGGCATGCGTACCGTGGGAATTTTGCGCGAGGACCGGGAAAAAGGGATCGTCGAAATGGCTTCGCCCGTCGGCGTTGTCGCAGCCGTGATTCCTTCCACGAATCCAACCTCGACGGCGATCTATAAGACGCTAATCTCCATCAAAGCTCAGAACGCGATCGTGCTGAGTCCCCATCCCTCGGCTATCAAGTGCATTTGCCAGGCGGCTACGCTGCTCGATCGCGCCGCCCTCGCAGCGGGCGCGCCGGAGGGGCTGATCGGGTGCATGCAGAACACGACGCTGGAAGGCACGCGCGAGTTGATGCGGCGGCCCGAAGTCGGCGTGATTCTGGCGACGGGCGGCACGGGCCTGGTACGCGCCGCGTACGGCTCGGGCAAGCCGGCCTACGGCGTCGGTCCGGGCAACGTGCCTGCGTTCATCGAGCGCACGGCCGACGTGCGCAAGGCCGTCGCGGACATCATCGCCGGGAAAACATTTGATTACGGAACGATTTGCTCGTCCGAGCAGGCCATCATCGCCGAAGAAGCGGTGCGCGAGCGCGCGCTCGAGGAATGCCGGCAGCAGGGCGCGTATTTTCTATCTCCGGAAGAAATGGGAAAAATTGCGCGCCTGGTATTTCTTCCGGGGTCGCACACGCCGAATACCAAGATTGTCGGCCGCGCCGCAACCGTCATTGCCGAATTGGCGGGCATCAAGGCCCCGCCCGCGACGCGCGTGCTGATCGCTCGCCTCGAACCGGAACAAGTGGGCCGCGAATTTCCGCTCTCGGCGGAAAAATTGTCGCCGATCCTCGCGTTTTACGCCGTGGCGAATCTCGCTGCGGGAATTGCGCTGTGCCGCCGGCTGCTGGAATTCGGCGGGCTGGGGCACACCTGCGCGATCCACTCGCAAAATCGCGCCGCGATTCTGGAATTTGGCCGGGCCATGCCCGCGTTTCGCGTGGTCGTAAACAGCGCGTCGGTGCACGGCTCGATCGGCTATTCGACGAACCTTTTTCCCGCGATGACGCTGGGCTGCGGCGCGCCCGGCGGGAACATCACTTCGGACAATATCGGCCCGCAGCACTTGATGAACGTGAAGAGGATTGCGTGGGAATCGCGCGGCGTCGAGCACCACACGGTCCCGGCGGACCAGCGCATGGCGGGAGCCGCGAATTCGCCAGAGCCTGAAGCGGTCCAGGAAAAAGTGAAGGTGCCGGCGGCGTATGCGCCGACCGCGCCGGCGGCTTCATCCGAGGCGAAGGCGGAAGATAAGAAGCCAGCCGCTCCCACGCCCACTCCAGCGAAATCAACGAGCGGCGTGGATCGCGCTGCAATTGCTCGCGTGGTTGAAACCGTGCTCGTAGCGCAAGGGATCGCTCGCGGGAGTGGCGCGCCAAAAACTTCGCCCGCGCCTGCGCCCGCTGCCGCGGCGAAAGCACCGGCCAGCCCGTCGTCCATCGCCGCCGAAATTGCCGACCGCTTTTTTGGCTCTTCTGCAAATCGGAAACCGGAGATTGCGGCTAGTTCCTCCGCAGCCTCTTCCGTCTTCGCAAGAACTGCGGATGCTGCTGTCTCCCCCGCTCCCGCCCCCGATGCCGGGAAAAGGCCCGAGCCTCCCGCGAAAACGGCCACCGAAATTCAAGTGTTCGTCAGCGAAAACGATGTGCGCCGCGCCATGACACGCAGCGAAAAAATCTTCATCGGCCGCAAGACCATTCTCACGCCTTCCGCTCGCGACCTGGGCTTGGAACACGAAGTGTTTGTGGAAACCGAAGCCGGTTCGATCCGCTAAATTGTCTTTTGTTTGCGGATTGAATTAGCACAGCCACTCTTGGCTGTGCGGTGTTGTAGTCGCATACAAGTTCCACCGACCTAGCGACGAGCACAAAACCCGCACAGCCATGAGTGCCTGTGCCACCAAAACCTAATTGGTTGGAGTCATTGCAGGAACGCGTAGAGCCAAAGCCCTCACCGAGCGCACGGCCTCTTGGTTGGTCTTGCCATAGAACATCACGCCGGTCAGGTTGGGGATTTCAGCGATCCAGGGACCGTCCGCTTCTCGCTCGATTTCGATTTGAAAAGGGTAGGAAATTTTCTCTTGGCTTCTCTTTTGGCATCATAACCCTGCACTTCGGCTTTTCGAGGGCTAATAGCCGGCGAATCGCAAAATATGAAACAATTTGGTCCAAAGTTCAGGAGATTCCGCTCTACACGAGCGTCTTTAAGGGTACGAGAGATAGAAAAACGAGCTAGAATGGCTCCCGATTATGGAAGCGCAAACCCTCCGTGAGTCCCTAACGGACGCAATCCGTTACTGGGAGCCCATGCGTCTGGCTTATAACGCGGTTTTGGCCGTCATCGTATTGATCTATTTTTGGATGGGCTACCCCGCGTCCAAAATGAGTCTTTCCGTTGACGCGGGTCTCTTCATTTTTCTATTGGCGGTCCTGGCAAACGTGGCGTATTGCGCCGTGTACCTCGTCGATATCTTCGCGCAGTCATCGGGATATCGCGAAACGTGGCGAAAAAATCGATGGGTTTTATTTTCGATCGGTTTGATATTTGCAGGTGTATTGACGCGGTTTTGGGCGGCCGCGATGTTTTCATCTCCACCGAAATAGGGCTTCAGTACAGAAATGTCTTGAAATCAACGAAGGAAAGGCAATGAGAAAACTAATTGGAGTGGTAATCACGGCAGGATGCGCTCTTCTACTTTCACAAGGAGCGGTGGCGCAGACGTCTGAAGTACGCGTGCTGGCCTCGAACGGGATCAAAGCTGTGGTCGAAGATCTGCGAACGCAAGGCGAGCGCGCCATCGGGCACACGATCTCGGTGGAATATCGCCCAACTGCCGCTCTGAAGCATGAAATTGACGCGGGAGAGCCCTTTGATGTCGTGATCGTAACCGTGGAAAGCGTCGCGCAATTGAGCAAGGAAGGGAAGACGGTGGGCGGAGAGGGAACGCCCATCAGCCGCGTGGGCGTAGGAATCGGAATTCGGAAGGGAGCGCCGAGGCCGGACATCAGTTCGCCTGAGGCGATCAAGCGGGCGATGCTTGGCGCAAAGGCGATCGCCTATGGTTCCGTCGGGGCGAGCACGCCTTACATCACGCGCATGTTCGACGCGCTCGGGATCGCTGACACCATGAAGGCCAAAACGTTGTTGTTTGATACGTCCGACGGCACCAACGGCGCTGTGGCCGAAGGGAAAGCGGATTTTGGAATCACGCTCGTCAGCGAAATTCTTCCCGCGAAAGGCCTCGAACTGCTGGGGCCGTTTCCCGACGAGTTTCAAGGGTACGTCCGCTTCTCCGCCGCTGTCAGTGCAAACGCAAAAAATCCCGAAGCTGCGAGCGCGCTGATTAAATTTTTGGCCGGGCCGGACGCTCTGTCTTCCATCAAAGCCAGAGGCATGCAGGCTCATTGAAAAAGCAGCACGGCACTCCGCAAGACGATTCTCGTGGCGCCGGCGTCCCGCCGGCGATTTTGAAGTGTCAATGTGGGATAGAGAACCGCCGGCGGGACGCCGGCGCCACGGGGATGTGGCGAGGCGCGGCTGTCACTGGACATGGTAGAATCGCTGCAAGAGAGATCGAACAACAATCTGGTTCCCATGGTCGAAATTCTATCTCCGCGCAGACTGGCGGTCAGCGCTCCGCAAATTGCGAAGCGAAAAGGGAGACGATCCATGAATCGATTTTGGAGTGCCGTAGGACTGGCAATTTTTTGCTGCGCGCTGGCGTACGGCGCGACGGACGCGACTATTTCAGGCGTCGTCAAGGACCCATCCGGCGCGCCTTTTCGGGGCGCGTTCGTGCGCGCTCAGAATGTGCAATCCAAAATCTCCATGAACGTTCTGTCCGACAACCAGGGCCGTTACCGCATTCAAAATTTGCCGCCCGGAGAGTATCAAGTTCGCGTAACCGCCACTGGTTACAAGGCTGATCCGCGCACCGGCGTGAAACTCGCCGCCGGCGATTCCTCCTCTCTCGATTTCGCGCTGCAACAGGGCACGGTGCGCTGGGCCGACCTTTCCTTGTATCAAGGCAAAACGTTGCTGCCTGCCGGGAAGGGAAAAGACATTCTGAATGGAAACTGCTTTGCCTGCCACGGATTCCAGACTCGCATGGCCGCGGTAAAGCGCGATCATGACGGCTGGACGCAAGTGGTGAACTACATGCTCACCACGCGCCATGCGCGCCTGGGCAATCACATCAATGACGAGGACGCCGCGGTCCTGACGAATTATTTGGATGACGCCTTTGGCGTGGAGGCCAAGCTGCCGAAGTCTCCTGCCGAGTTGCCGGGATATAAAGCGACGATTCGCCCCGTCAGCGACGAGGGGTTGAAAATCACCTACGTCGAGTACGACATGCCCGGGCCAAATCGCATGCCTTTCAGCGCCGCGCCGGACAAAGACGGCAAGCTCTGGATTCCGGACATGGGTTCGGCGAACACGATCGGTTGGCTCGACCCGAAAAGCGGCGCGATCCAGGAATTTACCGCGCCCAATTCGTTTGCCGCGGGCATCCACTCGGCCGTTCCCGCGCCTGACGGGTCGGTGTGGTTTTCCGAGCAGGCCGCGAACAAAGTGGGGCGCTGGGATCCGAAAACAAAGCTGATCACGGAATATCAGGATACTTACAAGCCGGGAATGCAAGGTCTCGAAGACGGCGGCTCGAAGCACACCGTGCGCGTCGATTCCAAAGGACGAGTCTGGGGAACAGCCGTGTTTAATAATTTGACCGTTTATGACCCCAAGAACAACGAGTTCTCGCATTTTGCGGACACGTTTTCGCCTTACGGTGTCGAGCTCGACAAGAGCGGCAATGTGTGGTTTGCGGAATTTTATCCGCAAGGAAAAATCGGCATGGTCGATGCGAATACCGGCAAGGTAACGAAATGGGATCCGCCGACCAAGGGCGGCTGGCCGCGGCGCATCGAAATTGACGAGGACGGCATCGTCTGGTTCGCCGAATATCGCAGCGGGAAAATCGGCCGGTTTGATCCCAAGACACAGGCGTTCAAGGAATTTGAATTGCCCGGACCGAGTGCGACCCCTTACGCGCTGGGGATCGACCGCAATCACAACATCTGGTATTCGTCGGACGAAATGGACGTCATCGGACGCCTCAATCCCAAAACCGGGAAGGTCACCGAATTCCCCTACGCGCACTCGGAAAACATGATGAAAGAGTTCTTCCTCGACGCCCAGGGCCGCATGTGGTACGGCTCGGCCCCGAATAATGAAGTCGGATACTTTGTCCCGTCGGAATTGAATTGAAGCGCAAAGAATTCTCAACGCGCCATCTTTGGATTTTCAGTGCTTTCATTTTGTGCGTGGCCGGTCCGGCTCTCTCCGGCCCGGCTCCCATTGATCCGAATTCATTTCACACCCACGCCAACTTTTCCGTGGACAACGATGCCATGTCCTTATCGACCGCCATCGCCACGATCGAGCCGCGGCTTGGCGCGCCGGGACATTCCTGGCTGCGAATTTACTTCTATTCTTTTCCGGTAGCCGCGGACGATGTTGCCAGCGTTATGAAGGGCGACACGGGCTCAATGGAAAGAAAACGGACTCAGAAAGCAAGCAATCCCAAGGACTACAACACTTCGCGCGCCGTCATCCAGCTTTCCGTGGATCAGAACTTCAAAGTCTGGCAGGTGGACATGTCTGTCCCCGGCCACGCCTGTACAATTGCGCCCTTTGAACCGGACGTGAAGGCCTTTTTGCAGGAGTATCAGTTTGACGGAAAGAATTTAAGGCTGAAGAGCAATGGGTCCTACGTTTGTGACATGAAGTCCATGGGAATTCCCAATCAAAAATTTAGTTGGGATATTGACCTCAACACAGCGGTATTCGAAAAAGTAAAATAGGGCTACCAAGGCCCACCCCTTGCAAGAACCGTAAAAGGTTGGTATCCGGGTGGATCATCTAACGTTTTGCGTCTTGAGGTTCGAGAGCGCCTTTGGGCGCATGGCGAAGAAATTTCATCAACCCTTTCCCCGTAGCCCCTTTTGCGCGACTCTTGAAGAATTCCGCCGCCGTCTCCACGACACCCACTTTTTCCGCAACGGCCACGGCGATCCATTGATTCAGGGACACACCGTCTTCCTTTGCCAGCCGCTGCGCGGCTTTCTTGGTGGAAAGAGGCAACTTCAAAGGATAGGTTGACTTGCTCATCGTTTCACCATGTTCAGAAGTTCGGCGGGTCGAAGCACTGGGATCTTGAATCGATCGCCGGCGGCCGCGAAATCTGCAATGTTGTATGTTACCAGGGCGTCAGCCCTTCCGTGGATGGCAGCTTCTAGAACCATCTCGTCATTCGGATCGCGCAACTGTGGCCGCCACCGAAAATGAACCTCGACTGGTTAGATTAACGCCGCCAGTTCAGCCAGAAATTTGTCGATGTCCTCTGGAGAAAACCCATGCGCCAGGCGCTGCTCCGCGCGTTTTAGTACGTCCTCGCACTCCAGAAAGAGCGGTGGAGTCGCCAGGGGTGTCAATTGTCGCTTAGCCACCAACCGAAGAAGCGCATTGCCGGCCCCGGAGCGGGTGCGAAGCGCCGCGAAAACCACCGAAGAATCCAGGACGACCCTCCGGATCATAGACATCCTACAGGATGTCACATATCTGAGGATGTTTTCAAGTAAAAGGCGCCCTGAACGAACAGCGCTCACTTTTTGCCGCAATCTCATGGAAATTGACCGCGTGCGTGTTTTCAAGTCAGGGTTTTAATTGGTCTTGACGCCGTGGAACTTCGGCAGTGTATGATTTATTCAAAATGAATTCAATGAGCGGAATTTGGGACTCAGGAGGAATTTTTAAATGCCAAGTCGTACCCTCGGTATTGTACTGGCGTTCGCGATTGTCTTGAGTTGCTCCTCCGCGACATCCGCGCAAATCAAAAAGCCCTCTGAAGCGGCGACTTCTCCGGCCCCATTCGATCCGCACGATTTGTCGGGTCTGTGGAGTCAAGACCATCCGCGGACGGCGCCGGTCGTAGAGCGCTACTGGAATTATGAATTCAGCAGGGAGGCGCCTCCCATGACGGCGTGGGGCCAGGCGCAATTCGACGCCGCCAAGTCTTCTTTCGGACTGCACACCTATCCCCTTGCCGAAACAAACGATCCCCTTTATCACAGCTGCACTCCGCCCGGTCTGCCGCGCGTTTATCTACATCCCTTTCCCATGGAAATTGTTCAGTCGCCCGGCGAGGTTCTCATCCTTTTCGAGTACGACTCCTTGCGGCATCCGATTTATACGGACGGACGCAAGCATGACGAAACTCTTGGCCCGTTATGGATGGGGGACTCGATTGGCCATTGGGAGGGAGAAACGCTGGTCGTAGATACGGTGAATTTCAACGACAAGACCTGGATCGATCGAGTGGGGCACCCGCACAGCGATCAGCTTCACGTCACCGAGCGCTTCCGGCGCATGGATCACAATCATTTGGTGGACGATCTCACCTTTGAAGACCCTAAGGCCTACACCAAGCCCTGGACGGCGCATCTGGATTTTGTGCTGAGGCCAACCTGGACTTTGGGGGAACAGTTCTGCGAGGACCAGCGCAGCTTTGAAGATTTCGATAAGAGTGGCTCAACGCCGCCGAAGTAGCGGACCCGTTCGCTCTTGGGGGATGCTGTTGGTTCTGCAGCTCGCCGAAAAATACAAAGCGTTGTCATTCCGAGCGAAGCGAGGAATCTCTCTCCTTTTGCATATAAACCTAAGAGAGATTCCTCGCCTCCCTCGGAATGACAAACTGAGGTAACTATTCGTGGATTATTCGGGGTGGGCGCTGCGGATCGACGACCGCGGACGGTAAGATTGACAGCAATCCGCTCGGGATGGGATATTTTAATGAGTTCGCAATTCAAATGCCGAAATTTTCGGCTAACTTGACTTCAAATTCATCCGTCTTTTTTGGAGGCATTGCACATGAAAAAATTTGGGCTCATTCTGGGCGTAACTTTCGCCGCGCTTCTTGTTTCAGCCCCGCTCCGGGCGCATCACGGAGAAGCAAACTACGATACGGATAAGGTCGTGTCCGTCAAAGGGACCGTGTCGGATTTCCAATTCATCAATCCCCACACGCTGATCACCCTGGACGTAAAGAACGAAAAAGGCGAGATCGAAAAATGGGCCTGCGAGATGAGGAGCCCGAGCATGCTGGTCCGCGTGGGCGGCTGGGACAAGAATACGCTCAAGATTGGCGACGTCATCACAGTTTTTGGGAGCCGCGCCAAGAACGGGTCGACCGTCATGCGTCTTCAGAAGCTCACCCTCGCGGACGGCACGGTGAAGGATAACCTCTAAGAATAAGAGCCGGCGGCCTGAATTTTCATCCGGTCCCGTCCATTTTCCGGATCGCGGTTCCCAAGCGTATGCGCTCAAAATTTGGCGGACCACGCGAATTCATCTTGACGTCAGCAAACTCCCGCAGGGTATGATTCTCCTCAACTGAATTCAACGCAGCGAATCCGAGCTCTGGGAGGGGTCTCGAAATGCGAAAGCGTCCGCTGGGTGTCGCGCTGGCATTTGCGATGGTCCTGAGATTTTCGCCGGCGGCATCCGCTCAATCCAAACAGCCATCCAAACCCGCAGCGCCTTCGAGCGCGGATCAGGCCCATGACTTGTCGGGAATCTGGTTCGATGACCGCCCCCGGCCGGTCACCGTGAATGCGCGCTACTGGACATATAAGTTCAACGCGGAGGAACCTCCCATGACCGCATGGGGCTTGGCCCAATACAATGCCACCAAGTCCTCCTTCGGAACCAGGGCGTATCCCCTGGCGGAAACGAACGACCCTGTTTATCACACCTGCGCCCCGCCCGGATTCCCGCGAGTTTTCCTTCATCCCTATCCGATTGAGATCGTTCAGACTCCCGGCGAGGTCATCATGCTGTTTGAGTACGACTCGCTGCGCCATCAGATTTTTACGGACGGCCGCGCGCATGACACGACCCTCGGCCCGTTGTGGATGGGCGATTCGATCGGGCACTGGGAGGGAGACACGCTGGTTGCCGACACGGTGAATTTCAACGACAAAACCTGGCTCGACCGCATCGGGCACCCGCACAGCGAATCGCTGCACATCGTCGAGCGTATACGGCGCGTGGACCACGACCATCTGGTGGACGACATCACCATTGACGACCCGAAGGCCTACACCAAGCCCTGGTCCACGCATATCGAATTTGGTTTGAGGCCCAAGTGGACTCTGGCGGAACAGTTTTGTGAGGACGAGGAGAGCTTCCAGACCATCGATAAGGATTCGGCAATGCCCGCGAAGTAATTTGTGCAGCCGAAGGATCCGGCGAGAATGGGCGCTGCTGCGGGAAACATCAATTTTGGGGAGGAATTTCGAAATGCGAAGGGACCCACTAGGCATTACTCTGGCGTTCGCGATGGCCTTGAGTATTTCGCCGGCGACATCGGCTCAAACCAAACAGCCAGCCGTGCCGCCGAAGTCCTCGAGGCCGGACCAGGCGCACGACCTGTCAGGAGTATGGTTCGACGACCATCCCCGGCTGATTCGCGTTCAGGAGCGATACTGGGCCTACACTTTCACTCCGGAGGCGCCTCCCATGACGCCCTGGGCCCAGGCGAAATTCAATGCCGCCAAGTCCTCTTTCGGCCCCCATGCGGTTCCGCTCGTGGAAACAACCGATCCGCTCTACCACACCTGCGCTCCCATCGGCTTCCCGATTGCTTATCTTTATCCCTTGCCGATGCAGATTGTTCAAACGCCCGGCGAAGTCATTCTGCTGTTCGAGTGGGACTCCCTGCGCCATCAGATTTTTACTGACGGCCGCAAGCATGACGAAACTCTTGGTCCCTTGTGGATGGGCGATTCGATCGGGCATTGGGAAGGAGACACGCTGGTTGCCGACACCGTGAATTTCAACGACAAAACCTGGCTGGATCGCATGGGGCACCCGCACAGCGACGCCCTGCACGTGATCGAGCGCATCCGGCGGGTGGACCACGACCATTTGGTCGACGACATCACCATCGAGGATCCCAAAGCCTACACCAAGCTATGGACTGCGCACCTGCCGTTCGTGTTGAAGCCCAAGTGGACCCTGGCGGAACAGTTCTGCGAGGATGAGGAGAGCTTTCAGACGATCGATAAAGATGCGGCGGCGCCTGCAAAGTAACGTGCGCGGCAGTTGAATCCATATGAATTGGGCGCTGGCGTGGCAGGCGTCCCTTGGTCGGGGACTGCGCAACTTGAATTGGTCTTGACGCCATTGAACACCCACAGTGTATGATCCTCAATCCTGAGCGCAAAAAAAACGAAATTGGAGTCCGGGGAGGGGTTCAAAATGCAAAAGGGTGCACTGGGAATTGGGTTGGTCTTTGCGATGGTGTTGAGCATTTCGGTGGCGGCAGCCGCGCAAACCAAACAGCCGCCCGCGCCGCCGAAAGCGGCCGCATTGGACTCCGCGCATGACTTGTCGGGAGTCTGGATGCTGGACCGTCCCCGGCCGCTCACGGTTGTGGAGCGCTTCTGGATGTATGAGCTCAGCGACGAAGAGCCGCCCATGACCGCCTGGGGTCAGTCGCAATACCAGGGGGCCAAATCCTCCTTCGGAACGCGCTCTTATCCCCTGGCCGAAACCAACGACCCTATTTACCATACATGTACTCCTCCAGGTTACCCTCGGGTTATCATGCATCCCTTTCCAATGCAGGTGGTCCAGACGCCCGGCGAGGTCATCATGCTTTTCGAGTACGACTCCGTCCGCCACCAGATTTTTACCGACGGCCGAAAACATGACGAAACTCTTGGCCCCTTGTGGATGGGTGACTCGATCGGGCATTGGGAGGGAGACACGCTGGTCGCCGACACCGTGAATTTCAACGATAAGACCTGGCTGGACCGCGTCGGCCATCCACACAGCGAAGCATTGCACCTGGTCGAGCGCATCCGCCGGCCCAACCATTTCCATTTGACCGACGACATCACCGTCGAGGACCCCAAGGCATACACCAAGCCCTGGACCGCGCACCTGGATTTTCTGCTGCGGCCGAAGTGGACCTTGGCGGAACTGTTCTGCGAGGATCAGGACACCTTCGACGAAATCGAAAACAACGAGACCAGGCCCGCGAAGTAGCGACTTTGGGATTGACAGATCAACAACCGCAATGGGATATTTCCTACAGTCACTTTCCAAGCGATCAAGTTCCCGGCAATCGTGTGCCTGACTTGGCGCGCCATTTGCAGGAGGTTTGCGGTATGAAAAATTGGGTGCTCTGCCTGGCCATTCTATTTTCCGCTCTTCTTGTTTCGGTGCCGGTCCTCGCGCATCACGGAGAAACGAATTACGATACGGACAAGCTTGTAAGCGTCAAAGCGACCGTGACCAGCTTCCTGTTTATCAATCCTCACGTTCAAGTCTTTCTGGACGCGAAAAACGATAAAGGCGAGATCGAAAAATGGACCTGCGAGGCCCGCAGCCCTGCCATGCTGGTCCGCAACGGCGACTGGGACAAGAACACGCTGAAGCCCGGCGACGTCATCACCGTCGTTGGGTTTAAGTCTAGAAACGGTGCGAATATTTTGCGCCTGAAGAAAATTGTATTGGCCGACGGCAAGGAATTGCCCGACCTATAGGAGTGCAGGGCAGGCTCCTCAGGTTGAGGAAAAACTCGAAATTTTGTCATTCCGAGGCGCGCGGCGTGCCGAGGAATCTCTCTTTATCCGAGCTTCAACCAAAGAGAGATTCCTCGCTTCGCTCGAAATGACAATATGGAGTACTTTTCCCGCGGCCTTTGCTAGCCGGGGAACCCGGAGCGAGCGGGTGGATATGTTTTGTGAGGGTGTGGCATGAAATCCAAGTTGGGAACATCCATTGCATTGATAGCGGCTCTTCTTGTGGTGTGTGGCCCCATGTGGGCGCACCACGGAAATTCGGCCTACGACGAGGAACATTGGATCACCGTCTCGGGGACGGTGACGGAATTCGTGTGGGCCAATCCCCATTGCCAGATTTTTATGGACGTGAAGGACGACAAAGGCGCGGTCGTGAATTGGGCCATCGAAAGCCAAAGTCCGGGGATTTTGCGCCGGAATAGCTGGACCAGAACTTCCGTCAAGCCCGGCGACCAAATTGCAATTACTCTGGCTCCCGCAAAAAATGGAGCCCCGGTCGGCTTTTCAGGAAATAAAACGGGCAAAGTCGTTTTTTCTGACGGTCGCATGTTGAAGATGGATATCCGGTAGAAGTAACGCAGCCACTCCTGGCTGTGCGGTTTTTGCAGATCAACCGTTCGATGCATAGTCAGCAGGTCTACTCGACTTTTCCGCAAACGGTAGGAGGCGCAGAGTGCGAAGTCTCCCAAAATATTTGCTCACGACTCTGCTGCCAGCGCTTGCCTTCTCAACTGTGGCGCGCGCCCAGGCCGCTCCGCAGCAAGCCGCGTCGAAATCCGCGTCATCGCCCGTCCCGCAACATGACCTCTCCGGCGTCTGGCAATATCAGGGCAGCGGCGGCGCGGATAGCATGGTCCGCGACAAGGATATGCCTCCCATGACGCCCTGGGCCAAGGCCCGCTTTGACGCCGAGAAACCGGGATATGGACCTAGAGGCGCTCCGGGCGGGAATGACCCCATTCTGCAATGCGATCCGATCGGCTTTCCACGCGTGATGTTCATGCCCACGCCAAACGAACTCGTTCAGCTGCACGACCGCGTGCTCCAATTCTGGGAGCGCGAACACGAGTGGCGCCCCATCTGGACCGATGGACGGACACTGCCCACCGATCTTGACCCGACGTGGTTCGGCTACGCCGTCGGCCATTGGGAGGGAGATACCTTCGTCGTCGAATCCACGGGCTTCAACGAAAAGACCTGGCTCGGTCCCACGGGTTTTCCCCACAGCGAAGAGATGCGCGTCACCGAACGCTACCGGCGCGTCGACCACGACACCATGCTCTACGATATTACGGTGACCGATCCGAAAGCGTATACCAAGCCCATCGTCGCGCCGCAGAAAACCATGAAGCTCAAGCCGCACGAAGAGATCGAAGAGCAGCCCTGCGTGTGGTCGCAGGAGAATGAATTTGCCAAGAGAATCCGCGAACCCGCTTCCCACAGTCCCGCGAAGTAACGAGCATGTTCATCACCGATGCGCGGCGATCCAGTAGCGCAGGCTTCAGCCTGTGGGGTTTGACCAAAACCCACAGGCTGAAGCCTGCGCTACTGTGTGCCCATGCCGGTAAGTTCCGGCCCAATGTCGAAACAGAACTATCTGACCTAGGCAGCGCCGTGGCTCCTGGTCCCCTTGCGGCAACGATCGGGGTCCTTGGCTCTTGTTGGCCAAACGTCGTGATCGTTACCGAGACAGATTCATCGGGGTTCATCAGAGGAATAGAACCAGACAGAACTGAATTATGAGCAGAGACGTCAGTGACCAGATTAGGCTCCGCGAACCTAAATGATTCGATCACTGGCGAGTCGAAGGTGATCAGAAACTCGACGTGATCTAATTTTGCATTCCCAGTGTTCTTGATTTTTACTATGAAATACTTTCCCGTGCCAGCTTCACGCGGGAAGGGTGCAGACGCGTTAACTTCATATTCCAGCTTGAGGCGCTCCTTCTGCACCTGCCACAAGATCATCCCGAAAAGGAAAGTCAGAAGAGCCGGAATGAGATATTGCTTAGATATGTATTAAGAAATAATTCGTACCTATTAAGATTTGTTTAACTACAACTATTGTTAGATTCAGCGCAATCTTATGCTCCCCTTCTAGGCAAGTCAGCGTAACGCGCGTGACCCAACGAGTGCCCCAACCTTCGCGCCTTTCGAAGAGTGGGGTTTGTCTGATTACTACTCTCTCGGCGCACGCGATTCCTTCAGTGGGGACTCAGAACCCGTACAGGCGCGCCGGATTGTCGACCAGGATTTTTTTGCGGATGGCCGGGTCGGGCGCCCAGACCGGGAGCTGGTTGAGCAGGCGGCCATCGTCGATGGGGAACGTCGGCATGGGGTCGCTTGGCTTGGCGCCGGGAAGGACGGCGGCCGGGTGCGGCCAGTCGCTGCCCCACAGTACGCGATCGGGATTGGCTTCGATGAAGGCCCTGGCGAATGGCGCGGCGTCAGGATAATCGGGGGCCTTTGTGGACGCGCGGTAGGCGGCTGAAATCTTCACATAGGCGCTGCCGGAGCGGAGCAGTTCGAGGAGATCGACGAAGCCGGGCTGCGTCAGCCCGAGTTCGGCTTGTGCGCCGCCGAAGTGATCGAACACCGTCGGCACCGGGGAAGAGTGGACCAAATCTTTAATGTGGGAGATCACTGCCAGATCAGTGTAAAGCTCAATCATCCATTTGTGATTCTTGAACCGGTTCATCGCGGACTGATAAATCGGGCGAGCGGCGGCGGGATCGGTCGGGCCGGAAACTCCGGAAATGACGCGCGCGCCGCGGACGCCCGCGCGGTACATGGCGTCGAAGTCGGCATCCGGGGTTTTATCGTCCACGACGGCGATGCCGCGGGCGGTCGCGCCGCGCGCCTTGATACCAAAGAGCGTGGAGCCATTGTTGTTCGGTCCGTAAACGCTCGGCGTCACGATCACGACGCGCTCCATATGCAAAGCTCGGTGCAGCGCAGTCATATCCTCGGGGTGATAGTTCTCCGGCGTATACAGGTGCGCGGGCGAGAGAGGGAATTCTTTTTGATCGCCGTAAAAATGCGTGTGGCAGTCGCAGGCATGCGGCGGAATTTCAAAATTCACTGCCGTGGACGGTTGCGAAGCTTTCGCGAAGCCGCCTTCTGTGCGCAGCAGAACGCCTGCAGCAATTGCTCGGGTTACGAAGTTGCGTCGCGTCAGCATCGGTCCCTCCCTGATTGACTTCACGTTTCCGATTCGGCTTCGAGGTCCGCAGCAGTATAAGGCAATTTGCGAGATTCCGGCACGCGGACGGGCCTCCTTCAGGCAAGTGTTACCAATCGGCGGGTTTCTTGTTCCTTAGGGAAAAAGATCCGTTGTCGGCCAGGCGCGCCGGGATATAATTGATTTGCAGAAAGACAATGCCCCAAAGTGAAATTATTTTCGCGGTTCAGGAATCGCTCGAAGGCGGCTTCGAAGCGCGGGCATTGAGCCACTCGATTTATACGGAAGCGGAAACACTCGAAGAACTCAAGAAGAAAGTGCAGGATGCCGTTCGTTGCCACTTCGATGAAAAAGACAGACCAAGTCTCATCCGCCTGCATCTGGTCAAGGATGAGGTCATTCCTGCTTGAGACTGCCGCGTGATCTCAGCGGCCATCATCTGGCGCAACTGCTTCGGCGTCACGGCTACGAAATCACGCGCCAAACCGGCAGTCACCTTCGCCTGACTTCCAGAATCAAAGGCACGGAACATCACATCACCATCCCGGCTCATGAAGGACTGAAAGTGGGAACCCTCAGCGCCATTCTTGCCGATGTCGCCGCCTACCTGGAAATCAGCCGAACCGCGCTAAATGAAGGTCTCTTCTCCGGGTGAGGTTTAGTCCAAATCCGAGCTCTGACATCGGCAATCAGGGCTTGACACATGCAAAATTTTCAGCGTCGTCAATGCTGCCCGAACCTTTGTAATTCGCTACCTGCGGATATGAACACAGCGGGCGAGTCCGAATTACTTTGTCGTCAACAACGCGTGACCCGATGATGTGGTCCGGCGGAACCGTTTTCTCCACCCATTGGACGAGCGGCGTGAGCGCGTCAAATGTGCCGACCCCGATGCCTCCTCGGCAATGAAACATGCCGGGAACCATGAACAGACGGAAGAAGTCAGGGGTTGCGGGACCCATTTGCTCTTCCACTTTTTCGTAGTAATCCACGCCCATGAACGGCGTGAGGGCCGGGTCCGCCCAGCCAAAGTACATGACGATTTTCCCGCCCCTCGCTTGGAAGCGCGAAAGATCAGGATCGGTCGCGTCCATCAGGCGGGCTGTCGCGCTCAACTTTTCGACATCAGTGTCAAAATTGAATTTGGAAAGATCGAATTGCGGGTCCGGCTTGGACAACGCGATATACCTCAGGAAGCTTTCGCCGAATTGCGCATCGATCGCGCGTCCGGTTTGGGAGATCATCCAGGGTTCCCATCCGCTGCTTGCGCCGTTCGGACCCATCGCGGCGATCTCAGCTCCCAGAGGCTGTCCCGGAAAGAATTGCTTTCCATTGATTTTAACGCCATCGTAAATTTTCTCGAGCGTCTTGATCTGCGCGGTCGTAAAGCAATTGGGACCATCCACGTCAGCCGAGCACATCGGGAGATCGGCGGCCGCACGGAACGGGCATTTCCGAGGATCGTCAATTAAACCGTCCGCCAGGCCGTCCAATTTGTCGCACTTCGCGTAAATGCGGTCGGCAATGAGGGAAAGTTTTTCCTTGGCGACGGGAGCCGCCTGCATGGCCTGCGCGCGCCAAACGTGGCGCAACAAGCTGCCCGAAAAATTCAGGACCGGGGCGCCCACAGCGATGCCGTCAAAATCCTCCGGAAATCTTTGGGCGGACACCAAGCCCTGGCGTCCGCCGGTCGAGCAACCGTCGAAGTAAGAGTGGCTGACCTGCGCCTGGTAAAATGCATTTGCGATCTGCTTCGCCGTCACCGCGGTCACGTGCACAGCGCGATAGGCGTAATCGAGCAGCTTTTGGCGGTTGAGGGCAAAACTGGCGAGTGGTTCGAGCAGGGCTTCGTGGCCCGTGTTCGTGGCGGCTACCGCGAAGCCATGTTTCAAAGCCTCATTGCGGCTGGCAATCCGGGCGGGCGCATCGAACGGCTCACCGGCAAATCCGCCATTGCCAAACATATAGAGGCGGCCATTCCAGGCGGTCGGCAAGTTCAATTCGAACTGGATTTCCGGGAGAATCTGTCCCGCCACTCGACAATGTTCCGGGACGTCGCCTGCGGCTGCCACCAGAGCAGCCGAATTAATCGAGAATTCGTACCCAGTTAAACTCAACAGTGCCTTGCAGGTGAGCTTCTTGTTGGATGGCGCCGTCGGATCTTTGGCGAAGGAATTCCAGTCCCGGAATTGAGAGCCATTTTGCGCGGCAACCAGCGAGGTCGCGAACGAACAGAGGATCAGGAGGAATGCGCAGAAAACGAGCCGCAGGGTAGTTGCAACGAGCTTAAAGGTCATTGCGGCCCTCCTTCACAGAACTCCAAGAGGAATTTTCGATTTAGCTGTCCAGTTTGCGCATCGTACGCTTCATTCCCTCTGAGCGCAACTCTGCTATCGTCCGCGTTCATGGGGCAAAGGGTTTGGGGGGACAATTTGTCGTCAGCGAGATAGCTGTTATCGCTGGCCCATGACGAAGACAATACGCGAGCGACCGCTTTCTTTATTCCAGGTTTCTTCAACCTTGGCCAGCGGCACGATTTCCGTTTTTATTTTCAGATTAGCCGGCACGATGGCCCGCATCACGCTATCAATCGCGCCGACCATGCCTTCGAGTGGAATGCTTCCGATGCCGCTGCCCATCAATACCAGCGCGGAGGAGCGCAGGGCCGCGCTCGGCAACGTAATGTTTCCTCCGCTCGATGTCCCAATCTGCACGAAGCGGATGGGCACTGCATCCTTGCCGCCTCTTGCGGCAGCCACAATCAGAACTTCAGCGCTCGGACCCCAGAGATAATCCAGCACAACGTCGATGCCCTCGCCGCCAAACTGTTCCATGAGCGCAGTTTCCAGTTCTTTGGGGTCCTGAAGAAGTGAAACGGTCACGTCCGCGCCAAGGGCCTTCACCTGTTCCAGGGCCGCGAGGTCGCGCCCGGTCGCGACGACCCTCCTGGCCCCCAAATGCTTGGCGATCTGCACGGCCAGGCGCCCTGCCGTTCCTGTGGCTCCATTGATCAGCACGTTTTCCCCGGCAACAAGATGCGCACGTTCCTTTAACGCGGCCAATGAAGACATCCCCGGAATCGCGATCGCAGCGGCGGTTACATCATCGACATCATCGGGGAGAGGGACGCATTGCTCCTTCCTCACCGCGACTTTTTCCGCCATGCCGCCGAAAGGGGCTTTGGGCAGAACGAAATAGACGCGGCGACCATCCTGAGTCCGGCCAACGCCGTCCATCCCAACGACGGCAGGTAGACTTCCGGGAGAAGTGTAGTGCGAACCTGAAGCGCGGCTCTTGGTGACCTGGCTCAAGGCCGACGCCGCGACGGTAATCAACTCTTCTCCTGCCCTCGGCGCCGGGTCGTTAAACTCGCCAAATATTGGAGCCTTGCCTGGTTCCCTCACAATGGCGGCCTTCATATAAACACCTTCGCACTTCGCCGGGGAGCAGGGCAACCTAGCTATCCCTTGGCATGAAGTTCCGCCATCTAATACGCTTGCGTCGTTCATTTAATTTCACAAATTTAACGCCATGGGACTATTCACCCGCGCAAGGTTGTTCGCCGCCAGCGTGTCCCCTATACTCGGCATCTAAGCGTTCGAGGCAATCGAAAAAGATGCGCAACAGCGAAGCGCAGAAATACGCGCGGTGGTCGCTGGCGGCGGCGGGAATGCTTGCCGTAGCCGTCGCCGGAGTGTATTCGCGCAATGTATGGGTGGCGCGCCAGGCGGCCAAGAAGGCGCCGCCCGCCGTGCCGCCGACGATCGAGCAGCGTTCGAACGAGTTTTCATATTCCAAAGTTGACGGGCAGAGGACGATTTATACGGTGAAGGCGTCCCGCACGACGGAGTTCAAGGAAGGCAGCCGGAATCTTCTCGAGGATGTCGCGATCTTCGTGTATGGAAAAAAAGGAGAGCGCAACGACACACTTCGCACCAACGCGTGCGATTTTATTTCGAATACCGGAAAGATCAGTTGCGCCGGTGAAGTGCAAATCCGGCTGCAGGCCGGCGGCGCCCCGCAGGCGAACGCCAACATCATCCAAGTAACGACTTCGGCCGTGACCTTTGACCGGGATTCGGGCGAGGCGCGGACGGACAAACCGGTCACATTCCGTTGGCCATCGGGAGAAGGCAGCGCCGAGGGCGTGAGCTATGATTCGAACAGCGGGACGCTGCGATTGCATCGGGGCGTCGAATTGAAACTTGCCACTCCGTCCGCCTCACTTCCCGAAAAGGCCGAGGTTTCGGACGAAAAAATTGTGCACGTATCGGGCGACAGCATGTCCTTTCAGCGCGTAGAGCGAATCGTGCGAGTGGATGGCGATGTCCATGCGGAGCAGGCGAAGCACGAACTCACCGCGCAGGAGATGGTGCTGGAGCTGGATTCCGGGTTTCAAGCGAGGCGCTTTGTTGCCAGCGGCCAACCGCAATTACACGATTTGAGCCCCCAGGGGCCGGTGGCGCTCAGCGCCGACGAAATTGTCTCGCAGCTCCGCCCCGACGGGTCGATCGAGTCCATCGTGGCCACGGGAAACGTGCACGGCACGCGCAACACGCCTGTGGGCGGAGACGGAATCGATGCCGGACGCGTTCAGGTGGACCTGGCCACGCGTGACAACGTGCCTCGCCTGCTGACGGCCAGCAACGGCGTTACGCTCACATCCACGAGCGCCTCTTTCAATGGGGGGACGCGTCACGTGGCCAGTGACGCGCTCGAAATTCACTTTTCAAGCAAGTCCCGCCCGGGGCAGACCCTGATGGAAAGCGTCAACACGCTGGCTCCGGCGCATGTCGATTGGCAAAACGTGGCCCTGGTGAAGGGCAAGCCCGTTCCGCAATTGACGAGCATGGCGGGAAAGCAAATGAATCTGAAATTCGACGGGCAGAACCAGTTGCAGGAGTTGATCAGCACCGGCGGGGTTGAAGTGACGCGCAAACTCGGTGACGCGCCCGACGAGAGCACGGCGTCGCGCGAACTCAGGGCGAAGTTTGACAAAACGGGCGAATGGACAACCATCGACCAGACGGGGGACGTCCATTTCCACGATGCCCAGCAAGCGGGGCAAGGTGACCGCGCCCACCTGGATCGCGCCTCCAATACGGTAACGATGGACGGCTCGGTGGTTTTTTCGGATGCGACCACGCGGACCACGGCGCAATCGGCGTCCTTCGTCCAGGGGGCAAATATTTTGCGCGCCGACGGGCACGTGCTGACCACGGATATGCACCCCAACACTGGGGCCAGCATTTCGAATCTCGCGCCAGAGCCCGCGCACATTTCGGCGGAGCACCTTGTCGCGGACACCGCGCGGGGACATGCGGTGTACTCCGGCAAAGGAAGATTGTGGCAGGGGCAGTCAGTGATCGAAGGGAACACCATCGAATTGGACAGCCCGACGCACATCCTGCTGGTGAAAGGGCAGGTGCGCGGGGTATTTCCTCAGGCGGCGTGGAATCCGAAGCCGGGAGAAGCGCCCGGGCAATCCTCGAGCCAAACAGCAAGGCCGCCTATGAAAAGGGCAGCCAGTCCGGCGCCGCACCCAGTTACGCAGCTCGGGCAGGTTCGCGGAGGATTGCTGACGTATTGGGAAACGGAGTCGCGCGGACGGATCGAACAGGATGCGCGGGTGGACTCTGAGCAAGGCTCAATCCAAGCCAACCAAATCGATCTGTATTTTTCCGATAGCGGTGCCGCAAGCGGCACCAAACAACTGTCACGGTCGGTGGCCAGCGGAGACGTGACCGTCCGGCAGGAAGACCGCCGGGGAACCTCGGAGCGGGCCGAATATACGGCTTCGGAAGGCAAGTTTGTTCTTTCGCAAGGGAAACCAACTCTATATAGCTCAACTGGCGACACCACCACGGGGCGTCAATTGACCTTCTATTTTGCTGATGATAGGATCGTTGTAGATTCGGCGGATGGTTCGAAAACAGTGACGCTGCACCAGGTCGAGAAATGACGTGGCATGCTCAAGCTCCAAGCCGTCGAGCTCAGCAAATCGTATCGCGGGCGAAAAGTAGTTGATGACCTCGACTTGGAGATCAGCCAGGGTGAAGTCGTAGGGCTTCTGGGGCCCAACGGCGCTGGGAAGACAACGACTTTTTATATCCTGGTGGGTTTGGCCCGGCCGGATTCCGGGCGCGTCCTGCTGAACGGGGACGACATTACCGACCTCCCCATGTACCTCCGGGCCCGCAGCGGGATCAGTTATTTGCCGCAAGAACCTTCGGTTTTCCGGCAGCTTACGGTCGAAGAAAACCTGATTGCGGTCCTGGAAACGCTGCCGCTTACATCGGAGCAGCAGCGCGACCGCCTTGAGGAGCTATTGGCGCAAATGAAGCTGGAAACGGTTCGATCCAATGGAGCTTATACGCTGTCTGGCGGCGAGAGACGCCGGCTGGAGATCGCGCGGTCGCTGGTGCTCGAGCCTGCCTTCATTCTGTTGGATGAGCCTTTTTCGGGGATCGACCCATTGACGGTGGTGGATATCCAGAAGATTATCAGCGAATTGAGCCGCGAGGGAATCGGCGTCCTGGTTACTGACCACCAGGTGCGCGAAACCCTGAGCGTGACCAATCGCGCCTACATCGTACAGAATGGCAAAGTTCTTGCCGCTGGGACTCCGGCCGAGCTGAGCGCAAATAGCGAAGTCCGCCGAGTATACCTCGGAGATCATTTCCGTTTGAATTGACGCCTATGAGCTGGCTGCAGCCAAAACTTCACCTCCGGGTCGCGCAGAAGCAGATCCTTACGCCGGGCCTGGTCCAGATGGTGAGCGTGCTGGCGCTGAATCGTCTCGAGCTGCGGGAGATGATCAATCAGGAAATGATCGAGAATCCGGTGCTGGAGGAATTGTCCGAAGAAAGCGTCACCCCCGAAGACTACAGCGACGAAACCTTCCTGAAAGCCGAAACCGAAAAAATTCCCGAAAAAGAAGCCCCTAATCCTTTCGAGGAATTCGATGTGGCCTCGTTTTTCAACCAGTATCTCGATAGCGGCGGCGGCAATCCGGAGCGCGGCGAGCAGGAAGTGATCGAGCGGCCGTCGTTTGACAAGTTCCTTTCCTCGGCGCAGGGGCTGACCGAGCATCTGGCGTGGCAAATGAGCGTGACGGTTTGCAACGACGTGGTGCGCGAGATCGCCGAAGCGATCATCGGAAATCTTGATGAGAACGGGTATCTCAGCGCGTCGCTCGAAGAAATTTCGCAAAACGGAAAGTACTCGATGGAAGACGTCGAGGAAGCTCTGGCGGTGGTGCAGGAATTTGATCCTCTCGGCGTGGCTGCGCGCAACCTGCGCGAGTGCCTGCTGACGCAGCTGCGCACGCTGGACGGGCAGAATGCGCTGGCCATGCAGATTGTTTCCGAATGTTTGCCGAAGCGGCCCCTGGCGGCGAGCGAAGCCGAGGAGCTGAACCCGGAAACCCCCCTGGCGCGGCTCTTGCAGGCGAACCAGTTGAAAGAAATTGCGCGTGCCCTGAACCGCCCCGTGGAACTCGTGAAGCGCGCCGTGGACGTGATCAAGAAGCTCGATCCGCGGCCCGGGCTGCGCTACAACAAAACGCAGCCGCGGCTGGTCGAACCGGATGTGTATTTCCGCAAGGTGGACGACCAGTGGCAAGTGTTCATGAACGACGACGACGTTCCGCAGCTGCGGCTCTCTCCCGTGTATCGCCGCCTGCTGGCTCGCGACGCGGCCGACCGTGAAGTCCGCAATTACGTGAAGGAACGCGTGACGGCGGCGATGCAATTGATGAAAAGCATCGAGCAGCGCAAGCACACCATCCTGCGGGTTTGCCAGATCATCATTCAGCGCCAATTTGAGTACCTGGACCACGGCGCCGACCACCTGAAGCCCATGATGATCAAGGAAGTGGCCGAGGAAGTGGGCGTGCATCCGTCCACGGTCAGCCGCGCGGTGTCGAGCAAGTACGCGCACACGCCGCAGGGAGTCCTGGAGTTGCGGTCGTTTTTTTCGGAATCGGTCAACGGGCCGGAAGGCAGCAACATGTCGCTGCAGACCCTGAAGCGCCTCGTGAAAAAAATGATCGACGAAGAGGACACCGCCCACCCGCTCACCGACGACTTGATTGCCAAGAAACTGGACGACGCCGGAATTCACGTCACCCGGCGAACCGTCGCGAAATACCGCGAAGACCTCCGCATTCCCAGCACCCACCAGCGCCGGGTCAAGGCGTAGGCCGGCCCGCGTGAAGCGCCGAACCGCGCGAGACGCCCGGCAACTGGTGGTTCTTACCGGCCTCAGCGGCTCGGGCAAGAGCACCGTTCTCAAAACCTTTGAGGATCTCGGATTTTACTGTGTTGATAATCTTCCCGTCGCTCTGATTCCCACGTTCAGTGAATTGCACATGCAGGCCGGAGGAGAAATTCAGCGGGCGGCGCTGCTGGTGGACGCGCGCGAGGGCGGCCAGCTTGAACAATTGCCCGCCCTGCTGCGGCAATTACGCGATGAGAATCCGGCGACGCTGGTCTTTATCGAAGCGACGGAGGACGCCCTGCTGCGCCGGTTCAGCGAGACGCGACGGCCGCACCCGCTCGGACATGACCGCCCGGTGCTGGAGGGCCTGCGCCGCGAGCGCGTGTTGATGGAGCCGATCCGCAAGCTGGCCGACGTGGTCATCGACACGACCAAATTCAACGTGCACGAATTGCGGCAGTTCATCATCCGCCGCTTCCAGAAAACAGACCGGCGTCCGATGATGGTTTCCCTGGTGAGCTTCGGATACCGGTACGGGCTTCCGGCCGACGCCGACCTGGTGTTCGACGTGCGCTTTCTTCCGAATCCGCACTTTATTCCGAAGCTGCGCAAATATTCGGGGCGCGATCCGCGCGTGGCGCGATATATCCGCTCATTTCCTCAAACCGGAGAATTTTTGCGGCGCGTGGAAGGCTTGCTGACTTATTTGATCCCGCACTATATCCGGGAAGGGAAAAGCTATCTGACGATTGCCTTCGGCTGCACGGGCGGACGGCACCGTTCGGTGATGCTGGCGGAGGCGGTGCGCAAGACGCTACACAAACAGGGATATGCCTCCAAAGTCGTGCATCGCGACCTGGCCAAGTAGGGAAGGGTTGTAGCGCTCGCCTTCAGGCGAGCCTGTGCTGGAATCCAGAGTGCCCGCTTGAAGGCGGGCGCTACACGAGAACGATCGCCACGGCATCCGGGTGGGGACAATGGCAGCGCGCGGCGGCTTGACAAAAGAGCGGGCGATTCGTAGCGTAACAAAGCCCGCATCCATCGTGCATCTCACAGGGGATCAGAAATTTCTTTGACGAAGCGAGAAGAACTCGTCCGGTTACTGCGCTACGTGATGCCGTACAAGATACGGCTCGCTGTGGGGATCGTGTGCCTATCCGTGGTGGGGCTGTCGGAAGGGTTGATTGCGCTCATGATCGCCCCGATCTTTGACCGCGTCCTCAATCCTCAAGCGCCCGATTCCAGGCTCCTCTTGATCAAGAATCCCCTTACGCACGAATCGATTTACTTGAACTCTTTTCTCCCCTCTCAGATCCATAGTGTTGGAACGCTTTTCTCTATAGCCATTCTGGTTTTGTTTATCGGCAAGGGCGTCGCGGAATTTCTGGGCAATTTGCTGGTGCAAAATGCAGGCATCGCGGGCGTAACCGACCTCAGAAATCAGGTGTATGCAAAGTTGATCCGGCAGCCCATCGGCTTCTTCCAGGACAATCCGACCGGCCGTCTGTTATCCACGGTCATCAATGATGTCGAGCGCGTACGCAGCACGATTTCGGAGTACATGGCCCTTGGTTTCCGGCACGTCTTCACGTTGTTTTTTTTACTGGCCGTGCTGCTGGCCACCAGCTGGAAAATGACGCTCGGCTCGATGGTTCTGCTGCCCATGGTCGTTTGGCCGGTCAGGACGCTGGGCAAACGCATCCGCCGCTCCACGGAGAAAATTCAGGCAGGACTTGGAGAGCTGTCGCAGATTTTGGAAGAGACGGTCAGCGGGAACCGTGTGGTGAAGGCATTCGGGATGGAGGATTTTGAAATCGGAAAATTTCGAGATGCGGCGCGACGCCTGCTTCGTGAAAACATGCGGTGGATTCGTTCCGTCGTGGTGACTTCGCCAATCATGGATTTGCTCGGCGCAGTGGTGATCGTACTGCTACTGATGTATGCGCGCGGTCAAGTCAAGGCGGGAGCCATGACCGGGCCGATTTTCCTAACGTTCGTCTACGCGCTCTTCAAGTCTTATGAACCCGTGAAGGGGCTGGGCGCCGTTTATCAGCAATTCGAGCTGGCGTTCGGAGCGACCGCGAAAGTTTTTGAATACATTGGCCGCGCGGGAGAGCCGACAGCGGAATCGGGGATGCCTGCGCTTGCGCCCGTTTCTCGTAGCGTGGAATTCGATCGAGTGAGCTTTGGCTACGATCCGGAGCTTCCCATCCTGCGTGATATTTCCCTGCAGGCGCGCGCCGGCGAAGTCATCGCCATTGTGGGCTCGAGCGGAGCGGGGAAGACTACGCTGGTGAATCTTTTGCCGCGATTTTACCCCGTAACGTCGGGCTCTCTGCGCATTGATGGAGTAGACGTGCGGGAAGTCACGCTGCGCTCCTTGCGGGAACAGATGGCCATCGTGACGCAGGAAACCATTCTGTTCAACGACACGGTCTGGAACAATATCTGTTATGGGCGGCCAGGCCTGCCGAAAGATCGCGTGGAAACCGCGGCACAAGCGGCTCTGGCGCACGACTTCATCCTGGAATTGCCGCAAGGCTACCAGACCATGCTCGGTGACCGCGGGCAGCGCCTCAGCGGCGGACAGCGGCAGCGCATCGCCATCGCCCGGGCGATCCTTAAGGACTCGCCCATCCTGATTCTGGATGAGGCCACCTCCGAGCTGGATTCCGAATCGGAAATGCTGGTGCAGCGCGCTCTTTCGAACCTGATGATGGACCGCACCGCGTTCGTCATCGCGCACCGCCTTTCGACCATCCGGCGCGCGGACAAGATCATCGTGATCGAAAACGGCACGATCGCGGAAACGGGCACGCATCAGGAACTTCTGGCAAGAGCCGGAATCTACGCGCGCCTGTACGAAATACAGTTCGCGGACTTGGAAGACGCGGCGACTCCCGCACCAAAGGCAAATCGATGAAAGCCACTGCGGCACCCACGGGAATTTATTCGATGACCGGCTTCGCGCAGGCGCGCGTCGAGCGCGATGGAAGCTCTGTGCGGATCAACGTGCGAAGCGTGAACCACAGATTCCTGGACCTCCATCTTCGGATGCCGGATGGATTTGAAGTGTTCGAACCGCGCATCCGGGCCGCCATTCGAAACCGGCTGCGGCGCGGCCATGTGGATGTGAACATTTACTACGAGCCGGTTGGGCCCGGCGCGATTGAAGTCAATCAGGAACTGGTGGATTCCTACATGAAAGCCGTGGAGCGGCTGCGCAAGCAGTTCCACGTAAAAACCGAGCCGGACCTGGTCGGACTGTTCCGGCTTCCGGGCGTGGTTGCGGCGCCGGGGGCGGCCGACGAATTGCAGAGCGAGGAAAAGCAGGAGCAGTTGGCCGAGCAACTGGAGGTCTGCCTGGAGCAAGCGCTGAAGAAGCTGGAAGTCATGCGGCGGTCCGAAGGGCAGGCGCTGACCGACGAGATGCAAGGAATCCTGGAGCTGATCGCCGCAAGGATTGCGGAGATCGAGGCGCTTTCGGAGCGCGTGCGTCCCGCGATCGCGCGGCGGCTGGCGGAACGCCTGGAAGAGCTTTTGAAGGGCGTGCAGATCGATCCCATTCGCCTCGCGCAAGAGGCTGCGCTCTTGGCCGAACGCAGCGACGTCAGCGAGGAACTGGCCCGGCTGCGGAGCCACGTCGAACAGTTCCGGAAATTGCTCGTCGGAACGGGCGAGGCGGGAAAGAAGCTCGATTTTCTTCTGCAGGAAATGCAACGGGAAGCGAATACTCTGCTGTCCAAGACCCCGGGCGTGGAGTCGGAGGGCCTGGCGATTACCGGCCTGGCGCTGGAAGTGAAATCCGACATTGAGAAGCTGCGGGAACAGGCGCAGAACGTCGAATGACGCTGGCACAGGCACAGCAGCCTCTGGTGTTCATCGTTTCCGGACCTTCGGGGTCGGGAAAATCCACGCTGGTGCAAAAAATGCTGGAAGTGCCGGGCACGATGTTTTCCGTTTCTTGCACCACACGGCCTCCCCGCACCACGGAAAGCGCCGGGAAATGGTATGATTTTATTTCCGAGGAGGAATTCGATCGCAGGGTCCGCGCCGGGGAGTTTCTGGAGCACGCGCGCGTTTTTGGAAAGCACCAGTACGGCACCCCACGCCGTTGGCTCGACGAGGCGAAGCGCAAGGGGCTGGATCTGGTGCTGGAAATTGACGTGCAGGGCGCGGAACAGGTAAAACAAAAGCTGCCCGACGCGGTGGCCATCTTCATTCTCCCGCCCGCAAAGGAAGAGCTGGAACGGCGTTTGCGGGCGCGAGGGCAGGATACAGAAGAGGCGATCAAACGCAGGCTGGAACGGGCGCGGCAGGAAATTCAGCGGTACGCGGAGTATGATTTTCTGGTGGTGAACGACGATGTGGAGCGCGCCGGCCGGGAAATTCAGGCGATCACGGTCGCCGCGCGGTGTCTTCGCAGTTGTTTGAGCGAGCGCGCACGCAAAATACTGGAATCTTTTGGAGGATAACGATCTCATGACGGCCGAGAGTCAGGCACCGGATAGCAAATTTGCATTTGTGGTGGTGGCGGCGCGAAGAGCGAGGCAGTTGATGATGGGAGCGTCGCCACTGGTGGCAAACCCGCGCTCGCACAAGTCCACTCGCGTGGCGATTGAGGAGCTGGGAGCGGGGGTGCTCGAATATCAGCTCCCTGAAATCCCCGGCGATTTGCTGGACAAGGATGGGAAGCGGCGCAAGGAGTAGCGCGCCGAAACGTTTATGCGCGTGGCACTCGGTGTTTCCGGCGGAGTGGCCGCCTACAAGGCGGCGGAACTGGTGCGCAAGCTCCAGCAGGAAGATATTGAAGTGCAAGTGGTGATGACCAGGAGCGCGCAGGAATTCATCACGCCCCTCACGTTCGCAGCGCTTACCGGACAAAAAGTAATCACCGAAATGTTTGGCGAGGAATCCGCCGGTGCGAATGTGGAAAGCGCCATCGAGCATATTGCCGTGGCCCAGCGGATCGACCTGCTGGTGGTGGCGCCGGCGACCGCGAATGTAATCGCAAAAATGGCTCGGGGCGTCGCGGACGATTTTCTGACCACGTTGTATCTCGCGACGACCGCGCCCGTGATCGTTGCTCCGGCCATGAACGTCAACATGTGGGAGCACGCGGCGACGCAGGAGAATGTCGAGGCGCTGCGGGCGCGCGGGGTTCACGTCGTGCCGCCTGAAGAAGGTTATCTGGCTTGTGGAATGACCGGTGCGGGACGGCTCGCGAGCGTCGATGCTATCGCCGAGGCAGTGCGCACATGCCTCGGAATCGCACACGACTTGCAGGAAGAAACGATCATTGTAACGGCCGGGCCCACTTGCGAGGATTTGGACCCGGTGCGATTTCTGACCAATCGTTCTTCCGGCAAAATGGGCTATGCGCTGGCGCAAGCCGCGGCCAGGAGAGGCGCGAGCGTAATTTTGGTTAGCGGGCCGACGAGGCTCGATCCGCCTCAGGGCGTGCAATTTGTTTCCGTGCGCACCACCGAGCAGATGCACCGCGCGGTGCTCGAACATTTTCCGCGCGCGACCGCGCTGATCATGGCGGCGGCCGTGGCGGATTACCGGCCCGTGGCGCCGCAGACAAAAAAGCTGAAGCGCGTGAACGGGCGCTTGAATTTGGAACTGGAATCCACGCTGGACATTCTCGCCGATGTAGCGCTCGGCAAGGGCGATCGCTTGCTCATCGGCTTCGCCGCGGAGACGGAAAACGTGGCGGCGCATGCGCGGGCCAAGCTGGATTCCAAGCAAGCCGACTTGATCGTCGCCAATGACGTGACCGCCGAGGGGGCCGGGTTCGATCACGATACGAACGTCATCACCCTGTATTTCCGAGACGGAAGCGAGAAGGCCTACGCGCGCATGCCCAAGATTGACGTGGCGCACCGCATCCTCGATCAATTGCGCGCTCTGCGTCAAATGATGGGGCAAGCCGCCGCAACGCAACGCGCGCGCTGATCTGCAAATGGATTATTCCCCCACGCAAACACCCCGCGAAAAGCTGGAAGCCTGGCTGCGCTATTACGACGACCTGAATCTCGGTGCGTTTTACACCGACCGGAGAACC
>Ga0210401_10000345_pt1 | contig 57265 bp, 43 predicted proteins | sample IncBWH32MmetaG_FD_150866 | JGI IMG/M metagenome (GOLD analysis project Ga0210401, IMG submission 150866) | Forest soil microbial communities from Barre Woods Harvard Forest LTER site, Petersham, Massachusetts, United States - Inc-BW-H-32-M | ecosystem: Environmental > Terrestrial > Soil >...
CGCCATTCGCCGTCAGCACGAAACCCGCCACGCACGTCGTCGTTCCTCCCACGATCGCGAAATCTCCGCTGTTCGCCCCCGTGATCGTCACCGGAGTCCCTGCCGCCAAAGTCGAATTCAACGTGCCCGTGTTCGTCACCGTGATCGTCTGCGCCGCGCTCGTCGTCCCCTGCTTCTGGTTCCCAAAGGCCACAGGGTTCGGCGCTAATCCCACGCTGGCCGCGGGGGCGGTGGAGGTCAGGCTAAGATGAAAGTTCGTGGTGCCGCCGTCTCCGAGGACTGAACTTACCATAAAGTAATATTTTGTGCCGCTGGTGGCGTTGAAAGACACCTGGGACTGCAGCACCTGGGTCGCTCCGGTGCCGGCGTTGTCGTTGCAGGCGCCGGCGACGGCGACGAGGCTTCCCGGCGTGCCCGTCCAGACCGACAGAATCGTGTCATAGTCGCTGGTCAGCGTGTCCGCGGTTATTGGCGTGGCGCTGGCGGGCGTGAAGGTGTACCAGACGCTGTTTTCTATGCCGCCAATCACCGCACCGGCCGGGGCGCACCCCGGCGTCGGGTCATGGATTAAGCCCGTGTTCGGCGTCGCCAGAATCGTGTTGACTGTATCGCTGAATATCGGGCTCGGGTTCACAGGAGCGGCGTTCTTGGCGGAGCTGATGTTGTCATTCGCTGGCGCGGCGCTGGCGAAATCGAGGCTGAACGTGAGAGTTCCGCCCGTCCCAGCTGCCGAGGCATCTGTCACCATGAGATAAACGGTTTGGCCGGCGCCGACGCCGACACCGAATACAAACGATTCCGCGGGCGATGTGTTGGGAATGTTCCCGCTTCCGCAACCGTTTGCGCCGGCGACGGGGGCGAAACTTACTCCATTGAAGGACCAAGCCGACAGGATCGTGGGGTAGCTGCTATAGCGCGTATTGGCAACAAGATTCCCCCCCTGTCCCGCAGGCGCGGTGAACTTGAACCAAACGCTCTTGGCCTTGCCGCCGAGGGTTGCGCCCGCCGGTGCGCACGCAGGGGTCGGGTCCAGTCGTCCGCCCGTGTTCGTTGTCGCCTGAGTTGTGTCCTCCGTCGTCAGATACGGAGTTGCACTAGCGTCGTCGGCGTGATTGAAATCGTCGTTACTCGCCGAAAGCGCTTGGGAAACGATCAGGGTCTTCGGTTCGGAAGTGCCCCCGCCAAAGGGATTGGTGACCGTGATCGCAGGGGAGGGCAACGCGGCCGAGGCGATATCCGAGGCGGGGATCGAAGCGGACAATTGGGTTGGGTTCACAAATGTCGTGAGCCGCACACTGCCATTCACGTTCACCACGGATCCCAGAACAAAATTATGGCCGGTTACGGCCAGCGTGAAGGCTGGCCCGCCGGTGGCGACGACGCTGGGAGAGATGGAGTCAATTGTCGGCACCACCCCCGTTCCGGATAGTGGCACGTCCATTTTCCCGATGCCCGGATTCGAGAACGTAATCTCCAGAGTGGCGGTCTCGACAGCCGGTAGCGAGGCCGTAAACGTGATGCCCAGCGCGCACGAGCTAGCCGAGGCCAGTGAGAATCCGCCGCCTAGGTTGCAAGCTAGCGTTGGTGGGCTGACTGCGGACGAAGGCGCCCCAAGTTTAAAATCGGCCGAGTTGGCTGACGGCAAGATGACGATGCTGGTCACACTCAGATTGGTTGATCCACTGCCATCGTTGGACAGCGTACCGTCGGCCTCGGAAGCCACGCCCTTTGGCAGGCTTCCAAAGGATATGGGATTTGGAAAGCATCCGGCGACCGAACAGGAGCCAAGGAAACCGGCCGTTCCCTGCGTGACGGAGAAGGAAGGAATCGGTCCGTTGACTGTCCCAGAAAGAAAAAGCTGCGGCTCCATATCGACGCCGGAGTCGCCATCAGAAACCGTAAGGATCGCAAACCGCCCTCCCGCTGGCGCAGAGACCGGCGGACTGAAAGTCATGCCGAAGGAGCAGGTGCCATTCGTTGGTATCGCCGTTCCTGTACCGCTAGTAATGAAACCGCAAATAGGGATTCCGGTAGTGGGGGTCACAAGCTTGAAATCGCCGGCGTCCGTACCGCTGATTGTCGCTGAGCCGGGGTTCAGGTTGAGCGTAGCGCCGCCGATATTTGTTAGGGTACAGTTCAAGACAGGGCTTGTCGTGCCGGCATTCTGGCTTGGGGTGAAGAATCCACAGGACGTTGGAGGAGTTGCACTAAAGGATATTTCCGGGGTGCCGTTCGCATTGATCGGGAAGTTGAAAGGGATGCTGAGAGCGGGTCCGCCGCCACCAGGCAGAGGGTTCAGAAGGTTCACAGGCTCGCCTGCAGAAGGAGCCGTGAGGGCGAAGCCACTCACGTTGAAGACAATCTGGGTTCCGTTATTCGAAACGGTGCCGGCAAAACCAACAATATTCCCGTTGAGAGTCAGTTCTGTGCCCTGCACGAACCCTGTTCCAGTAACGGTGAACTTCTCGTTCTCCCCCACGATTCCGGTGGCCGGACTCGCTACGATGTTCGTCACGGTCGGAATGGGATTCATGATCGTGAAAGGCAACGTACTTGTGTCCGCGCCTAATGGGTCGCTGAGGCCAATTTGATGGACGGTTCCGTTCGTAAGCAGGCTTGCGGGGACACTCACCGTGATCTGCGTGGTGCTTACTAAGGTGGTGGTCATACCCGCCGGGACAAAGCCGTCAACGAGGATCTGCGTATTCGGACCGAAATTCAGACCTGTGACCGTGACAATCGTTGCCGGTGCAGTCGACTGCATGGCAAACACTGCCGCTGGCGTCAGCGAACTCAGCGATGGGAGCGGGCCGGGCTGCTCGTCCCTAAGCTGGATGTCAAACATGCTACGACCGTGCGTGCCGGCGCGCAGAATGCGCGAACTACGGCGCACCCCGAGGGAGAGCACAGGCACGTTCGGCAACCCATCGCCGACCACCGTCCAGTCTGTGCAGGGCGTGGCCGCTTCAGGGTCAGGGCAGGAGAACACGCCCACATCGGTTGCGATATACAGGGCATCAAACGTCGGATTCCCATTATGATCTACGTAGATGTCGTTCACAGGCACATCGGGCAGGTTTCCGCTGATATCGACCCAAGTCGTCAGGGCACCTGCGGTTGCGTTCATAGTTTTGAAAACGTGTCCCTTTCCATCGCAACTCAGGCAGGTCCCGAAGCCGGAAAAAGTCACGTAGGCGTGGGTCGAGTCATTCCGCTTGGATCGAACGGCGGTGACGTGACGCGTGGGCAGCTGCCCATTGTCAATTTCAGTGAATGACGACGACAGCCAAACCTTGCCATTGCTAGTCCCGGCAAAAACATTGCCAGTGTTGTCTTGCGCAGCTTCAATCGTTGAGATGTAGGCCTGGTCGGCACAAGGGGTGCCCGGAGCGAGGAAGTTGCCGTTCGTGAGATCGAGGCCCGCGGCGTTCCATGTGATAGGCCCGTTGAAGCTCGCGAACCCCTGCCAAATCTGGCAAGTCCCAAAGTAGAGGGTACCGGACTTGTCGTTGATCAGCGGTGGAATGAATCCCATTGTGTCGCCGGAAGCGGTGATGGCGGTCTCTGCGGGTTGGAAAGACGGCTCCGGCGTGGGAGTGGGTCCGGGTGTAGACTGCCCATAGAAGACCGACTGCATCACTTTTGCCCCGGCAGTCTCGTTGCAACTCGCGTAAATCGTAGTGGGCGTGTTCGGGTCAATCGCGGTATAGCCGCCGTCCCCGCAGGCTGGGGCCAGATTCCAGTCGAGTGTGCCGGAGAAAACCTGAATGTCGTTGTCTTGGGTTCCGCCAAAGCCATAGTTCTCGTCACCAATCGAAGGCATGGTTCCGGGATAGAACTGGCTGGTTGCCAGCGTGCCGTTCAGATCAACCCAAAGCGGATTCGCCTGAGTAGGATCGTCGGTACGCCACACACCGCCATCGTCGCCGGTGTAGAAACGAGGAGTCACGCCATTAGGAGCGAATGCCAGGGCGTGAGTATCCACGTGCGGCCTCGTTGTCGTGGAACCAATCGTGAAATCCGTCGAGGAGGTGGTGGTGTCTGTGGACCAGGAAGCACCGCCATTGGTCGACTTGAATAGGGTCGTACTGTTGTCCAAATAGGCCCCGCCGCCCACGACGACGAAATTGGGATTGTTCGGGTGCACAGTGACGGCCATGTCATAGAAGCACTGGCCGCCGAGGCCGCCCGGTTCGACGCAGAAGTCCGGAGTGTTCGTCAGCTTCGTCCAAGAAGTGCCCCCGTTTGTTGTAACAAAAAAGCCGAGCAGGAGACCCGAGTTGGTCGATGCGTCGGCGATCGCAGCATAGATTGTAGCGGTAGCCCCGAAGGTACTCTTCGCATATCCGAGCGTGATCCGTCCCACATTCGTAGTTGGGAGGCCCCCCGCAAGCTTAGTCCAATGGGCCCCGGAATCTGTGGATTTCCAGATGCCGTTATTGGTAGCGCTGGGAGAAAAAATATCCCCCAGGGCGGCATAAACAGTTGCCGCGTTATTCGCGGCAACGCTGGTAGGATCGAACACCAGATCGGTACCCGCCGAGCCTTGCGCGCCGACAGCCGGACGAGTCCAGGTCACGCCTCCATCCAGCGACTGATACACTCCGCCATTCGGGTCGTTGCCGTCGAAGAAATCCACCGAGGCGAGCACGACATTCGAATTGCCCGGTTGCACGGCGATGGCCCCAATTTTGGCTCCGCCCAGAGTGGGGGACTCTGGACCGGCAAAGACAGAGGCGCCTAATTGCGTCCAAGTGGCCCCCCCGTCGGTGGACTTCAAAATCCCGGCGCCGTAGTACCCATCGAGGTTGAAATTATCTTCGCCGGTTCCCACGTAAATTGTGTTGTGATTGTTAGGATCGATGGCGATGGATCCAACCGCCAGTGAAGGCTGGTTATCCGTCAGAGGAATCCACGTGGTGCCTCCGTTCGTAGTTTTCCAAACGCCACCGGCCGCCGCACCCAGGTACACCGTATTGCCGGTCGTGTCGGTGGTGTCCACAGCGACCGTGGTGACGCGCCCGGAAGCCGCTGGAAAACCCACGTTGCCAAGACCTAGAAAACTTGGAATATCGGTCGGCTCAGGACCGATCTGATGCCACAAGCCATCGCCGGGAAAAGAAATGATTCCCGGGGCTGCAAGGTGAACGCCGGAGCGCTGCTTCTGGATCATCTGGTCGCGCTGCTCGATCGCCCTTTGCAACGCGCCAGCAGGGATTTGCTGGTTCGGATAAGCGCGCTGATCATGAAACCACTTGGCGCGCTCGCGCACCAGATTGGCTCGGCGCAGCGCCATAGTAAGCTGCACATTGCTGAGAGCGGCCTGAGAAGTCGTCGATGATTGCTGCGGCGCAGGAGTCGCCGCGGGCGCTGGAGCAGGCGCGGGAGCAGGGGCTGGTACGGGTGCGGCAGGCTTCGCGGCTGCCGGTTTTGCGGGAGCAGGTTTGGGAGCTGGTGCCGGGGCCGGTAGCGCGGCAGGCGTGGGCTCCGCTGCGGGCGGGGTCGCGCGCTTTCTGGCTGCTGTGATCCCGCCGAGCGTGACCGTCAGGGTCACGCCAAAGAGAATTAATACGCGCCACGTATGCGAAGGGCTGGACGATCGCATCGGAGCCTCCAATTAGTCCGTGATTTCGATGTCTGTTTCTCTAGTGCTCCTGCTCAAAATTTCGAAACGTATGGATCGCGGGATGTTGCGTCCTGCGCCACAAACTCTCTCGATCCTTCAGAACGCGTGAAATGACTTTGCTATCCGGCACGACCGCGCAAAATGCGGGCTTCCTGCGAGCAGACACCCTGAACGGTTTTGTGGCCGGCGCCTCAACAATGACGGATGGCGGAACGGTACGAAAAAGAAACGGGGAAAATACGTGTTTGCAAAGCGGTGCGTCTACGAAAAATTTGCAGCGGGTGGAGGACTCCATGGACAATTCCACAAGCACACTTTTCCCCGGGACCAGCATTTAGACTGTCGCGAGCTTGTCTTGTGGCAGCAAGGGACGCCCTGCCAGCTTGGATAATGGTCAGCATTTTTATACTGACCAGTCAACACTGTCAAGGTATTTTCTAAGTCGTTCTGCGAGCAGGATTGGCGAAAGAAGGTAGCGTTCGTTGACTGGCGACGGCTTAAACCAGCGCGGCGAGCGAGGGTTTTTTGGACGATGCTTTCCGCGGACCTACGCGTAACCGGGGCGGCACTGGCTTTCCCACGGCCAATAAAAGTTTCGGGTTCCCGGGTACACTTCGCTCTACTTGGCTCCCGCCAATTCGTAGTATTATGCGCTTGGGGAGTGCCGGGAAATGGGCTAGTGTCGTGTTCTCAAAAGTCCCGGTGGGTTCGAATTTGCCCCCTCTCCGCCACCTTCAGCATCGGGTACGTAACTCCCAGAAATGCCGCGAAGTGAGACTTTCGAAGAAGTCTCATCGGCAGGGAGCGCCGCGAAACTCTGATTGCAGAAAACGAGTCGTGATGGACGCACTTGCAAAAGTCAAAAAGAAATTGCAGGACGAAATTACAGCCCTTGAGCACGAGATGAGCGTCGAGTTGCCAAAGGAACTCATGAAGGCCCGGGCGCACGGAGATCTCTCCGAAAACGCCGAATTCAAGTACGCCAAAGAGCGCCAGGGCTACGTTTCGGCGCGCCTGGGCCAGCTGAAAAAGCGCCTGGGCGACATCGGCATGCTGAACCTGAATAACATTCCCACCGATCGCGCGGGGTACGGATCGCGCGTCTGGGTGCTGGATATCAAGAAAGACGTGGAGATCGAATACAAGCTGGTCAGTACCGAGGAAGCGGACGTCGCACAGGGGTTGATTTCAACCACCTCGCCGATCGGAAAAGCGCTTCTGGGACGAAACGTCGGGGATGAAGTGAAAGTGCAAACGCCGGCGGGGATCAAGGAATTTGAAATCGTTCGCTTGAAAACGGTCCACGAAGACGAATAGCGATCCGGGACTTGGTACTTTCCCGTTTCTGTCAGGAACATCCGAACTTGATGCCCCACATAGGGATGCTCGGCGCCGCCGGAGAGACCATGGCACTTCTGGGCCTGGGCCTGCTTTGGACCTACCGCACCGCGGCGATGGGCTGGACGCGTGAGGTTTTGGAAATTTGGCGCGGAGAGATTTCTGGCCGCGATCCTCAACTTTCCGATCCGGCCTACCGCAGGGTGAAGCCGCGGCGGCCGCGCGGGGCGCTTGTGCTGGTCAGCGGCGTGGCACTTCTGTTCATCGGACAAATTCTGTTCTTAATCGATCTGATCGTTTAGCGTTTGCGAGCCTGTATTGTCCACAATCAAAATTGGGCATCTTTTCGCAGCGTTTCAAGGGTAACTCTTGCTTGCGCGATTTTGTAAGGCACACGCGCAATCCACACGACCCGAAGGGAATCGCAAAACCCGCACAGGTAAGACTGCCCGTGCTACTGCAGGAAGGTCGCGGGGCTCGCTCCAAGGGAGCTGGCCCCGCACGGTGATTGGGGTCCCACGTCTTCAGTCCACGGCACTTTAGTGCCCGCCGGACGTCGTCGGGGAAGATGAGGATGCTGTCGAGGAGTTGGAGGTGGGTGAGCTGGAAGACGCGGAACCGTTTGGCGCCGGACTCGAATCGGTGGCAGGCTGAGGCGTGGCGTTGGAAGCCAGTTCCGATTCCCTGTATTTCGGCGCGCTGACATAACCGTGGATATGGTCCTTGTCGATCTTATTCACCACAACTTGCACCGGCTGAGGCATGTCTCCCTGGTGCAGCCAGATCGGCTCGTACAGATCGACTTTCTTCTTGGAAAGCTCGTGATCATCGACAAGCATCATCAAATCGTAGCTTTGATGTTTCGCGTCGGCTTTCCGCAGCGAAACCTGGATCGGCCCTTCTCGCTGGAAGCTCTTCGTTTTGGAGAGATCGAATTCGTAGTAAAGGCGCTCGCCGCGCTTTTCGAGCCCTACCAGTTCGTCGTGCGTCCTGGCGATCGATCCGTTCAGTTCATCCCGCGTGGAGCCCAGTTTGCCTTCAAGATCGGTTCTCGCGCTGGCGAGGTCGTCACGCGTTTGCTTTAACTCTTGCTGCTGCCTGGCGAGCTGAGACTGCATTTGCCTGAAGCGGCGGTCTGGGCCGCTGTTGCTCGCGGTAACCGAGCGCCTCGTAATGGATTTTCCGGTCCCGGATGAAGCCGCGCTATTTGAGGGGGCTTCGGCGGCCGATGGCGGGGGCACAGGCGGCGTCATTTGAGCGACCTTCGCGGTAAGGGCGTCGAACTGGCTCTGCAGTTGCGCCTCCGCGGAACTCATGGCCTGGTTCTGTTGCTTGAGTTGCGCCACCGCCGCGTCCTGTTTGAAAGCATAGCCTGCAGCAAATATGGCGGCACCAAACAGCACTACGCTCAATACTATAAGCAATCGCGTTGTGGCTGCCGACGATCGGTCTTCCCGTTGCTCTTCGGATCGTTTTTCGTTTGGGGATTCTTCCATGGCTGGCTCCGGAATTCTCCTCGAGTCTTTCACAGACCGCGAAGTAAAATTGCAAGCGGACCATGCAAGCATGCAATCCCATAGGGCCGGCCCGCTCGTCCCCCACGCACGGGAGAAAAATAAAATCCTCGCTTCTCGGATTTGCGAGGGAGCACGAATGCTTCCATTCGCGAACGAAATGGATTCGTGTCCATAAACCTGTTCTGCTCAGGGGGTTACTGCGAGGCGCGGAAAAATCGTATCGGGGATTGCCTGTAGTACTAGTCCCGAAAATCTTGCTCGCTTTGGCGCGTTTTGCCGGAAGACTCGATTAAAACGGGCTTCAGCTTGTTGGGTTTTGCCGGGCTGGCGGAAAACCCGCAGGCTGAAGCCCGCGCTACTTCAAAGTGGCCGAACGAAAGATTGCGCGAAATTCGAATCACTTCTTAATTCTGCGAATTGCTGATGACCTGGGCGGCGCGAAAGAAGGCAGCCAGGATCTCCACTACGATGCGGCAGTATACGATCCACAGCAGCGTGGCCGCAAAGCTGATAATGAGGGCCAGCAGGCCGTTAGACGTGGACGTCTGGAAACCGTTGAACACGAACCAAACAGCGGCAACTAATCCGATCAGCAAATGAACGCCGTAGAGCATTTTCAGAAGGCGCGGGGTGACCAAACGCTGAAATGAAAAATCCATCAGGTTTTCCATCAGGCCGTTTTCCCGGGGGATGGCTTGCTCTTCCATGTAGGACGGTGCGGTCGCCATAACGTGGTTCCTCCAGTCAAGAATTTTCGGACAGGGAAATCCATCGTACACAATAGCGATGCGCATAGCTCCTCGCCCGAAGGACGGGCCTGTTCAAAGAAATAGCTGGCCAATCGTACAGGTCGCGCGGAACTTGGCGAGTGATGCCATGAGGCGCAGGCCAGCGATTCCGCCGGGATAGCTTACCGAACAGAGACAATACTTTTGATCTTTCACCAGTCTCGCCATTTCCCTTGTTGACCCCCGCCGCAGCCCGCGCTATAAGTCCGCAACAGATTAATCCCCTGGCGGCATCCGCTGCTCCCGAGTGAGGCCGATCATGTTCTGTTCACGCTGTGGTTTGCGAGTGGAGGAAGGGAACCGATTTTGCCAGTCCTGCGGCCACGAGGCCGGAGCAGCCGTGGCAGTGGCCGCGGGGCCCGCGTCCGCGAGCGCGCTCCCTCCGCCTGTGGCGGCGGTCGTGCAGGTTTCCGCGCCGCTTCCGTATGCGGGATTCTGGGAGCGTTTCGCCGCCTATTTGATCGACGGGCTGATTCTCGGCATACCGTTCTGGCTGGTGGTGGCAGCCGTGATCTTCATGTTTGGCGGATTTGGCGTGATGTTGCACCGGAGAGCGGTGGACCCGAACGCGGCGGTGAACCCGAACGCGGCCGTGGCGCTTCTCGCGCCGATGTTTATGCTTTTCTTTCTCGGGATGCTCGTCTTCATCATATTGCAGTGGCTGTACTTTGCGGGGATGGAAAGTTCGGAGCGCCAGGCCACATTCGGCAAATCGGTCATGTCCTTGCGCGTTACGAATTATGACGGGCAGAGGATTTCGTTCGGCCACGCCACCGGCCGCTTCTTCGCCAAAATCGTCAGTGGACTGGTTCCGTTTGCTATCGGCTACATTATGGCCGCGTTCACGGAAAAGAAGCAGGCGCTGCACGATTTGATCGCGGGGACCCTGGTCCTTAAGCGGTGAGAAGTTCGGTCGAATGTTATGTGGCACAGGCTTCAGCCTGTGTGGGGTCTGTGTGAGCAACAACTAACCCACGCAGGCTTCAGCCTGTGCCGCTACTGTTTACGGCAGCAGTCCGAAGACAGCCACGCTATTCGTTGTTGCGGCGAACACCTTGCCGTCGGAGATCATAGGCGTGATGAATTTGTTGCCGCTGCCGAAATGGTCGCGGCCGTTGGACGCCTGGTTGCTGTTGTAAAGCTCTTGCGTCAGGTCGTTCGCCGCGAAGGCGTGCAGCACGGCGGCGCCCGAATTTTCAATCGCCCAGACGATGCCGTTGGAGGTTCCGTTGGCCGAAACGCTGGGCAGCACGCCGGGATAGGTGAACGACGCGCCGGTTTCAATAGGCGTGGTGGCCAGCTTTCCGTTCGAAATCGAGAAAGACTTAAGAGTCCCGCCCTGATCGCAGTAGTAGAGCGTGCTGTTGAAATACGCCGGCACGCCCCACACCCCGTTCGGCACGGCGCCGGGCAATTCCTGATGGACGTTGTTCGAATTCGCGTTCCATTTCCCCATGTTATTGCGGTTCACGACGTAGACATTTCCGTCTTTCCCCGCGCCCACTGCCAGATTCAGCGTGCTCGCGGTGCCGTAAGTCAGGTCAGGCAGCACCATTGCTCCGCCGGAGCCGAGGTCCGCGTCACTGCCCGACTCGTTCACCGTGTTCGACATATTGAAATAATCGGCGACCTTGAGATTGCCGCCTGTCGTGGAAACTTTGACGAAGCCGTTGCCGTAGTCTTGCTTGTTTGGAAAACCGTTCGCGTCGAGTGTCGTGTCGAAAGTGCCGTTGGCGATCAGGGCGTAGATGTTTCCCTGCGTGTCCGCCGCCAGACCTCCGCCGCTTTGCCAGATCGAACCTTCGCTGCCGTTGGGAGTGAGATTGAGGATGCTCGTTTGCGCGAGGGTCGTCTGGTTGTAGCCCATGATCCAGGCGGTGTACGGGCTGAAGTCGCAATGCGAGGCCCAGCTCGTATAGATCACTCCGTTCAGAAGAAGCAGCGCCGCTCGCTCCTTGTATTGCTTGGGATCGAAGACCACTTGACCTCCGGAGCTGTTATCGCCGGTTCCGGGATACGTCGCGTGGATCGTGACAGGGCCGCCTTCCAGTTCGGCGCCGGTCGTGATGTCAAGCGCGTGCAGGCGCTGGAAATAGGTCGAGCTGTTTTTCGACATGGCCACGGCGTAAAGGATGCCGTGCGCGCCGGCGGTGCGGTCAATCACCGGCGTCGAGGTGATACCGATTTCCGGCGTGACCTGGCCGCAACCGCGATCGTCGCTGCTCGTTTCGCCCGATCCCGCCAGCGAAACTTTCCAGAGCTGCGCGCCGGTGTCGGCGTCGAAGGCGTAGGCTGAGTCGTGCTCGGTCATGACGAACACGACGTTGTGCGCGACGCCCGCCACAGAGAGTTGCGAAAGATACAGCGGCTCGGCATCCACGCGGCCATCGACGGCGAGGTTGCGGAGCAGGCCGAACGTTGTCGTATTCACGTTGGCTTGCGTCAAGATGGTTTCGGTCGTGTTCTGGCCGGTGCGGGCCACGTCGTTGTGATAGGTGGTCACGTCCGTTCCAGCGGAAGTGACCACCGGGTTTACGGTAAGAGTTGCCGGATTGCTCGTAATGCTGGTCACCGGGTTGGTGACCTTCACGCGGAAGGTCGCGCCGCTGTCGCCGGAAAGCGTTGGGGGCGTCGTATACTTCGCCGAGGTCGCGCCGGAAATATCGGCGTTGTTTTTCTGCCACTGATAGGTGAGGGGCGCGGTCCCCGCCGCCACTACGGAAAATGTCGCGGACAGCCCCACAGTCACCGTCTGATTCGCTGGCTGCGTGGAAATGCTGGGCCCCACAGGGGCGGAACTTACGGTCAAAGTAGCGGAAGCGCTCGTCGCGCTGCCTGCCGAGTTAGAGACGATTACGCGAAACGTCGCGCCGTTGTCTCCGGAAACCGTCGCGGGCGTGGTGTAGGTTGCAGACATCGCACCGTTGATGTTTGAATTGTTTTTTTGCCACTGGTAGGTGAACGGCGCGCTTCCATTCACTGTCACGGAGAAGGTAGCAGGTTGCCCCGCGGTGACGGTCTGGCTTGCCGGCTGGATCGAGAACGCGGGGATGATCACTTTCGTCGATAACGATGGATTCGTTGAGCCGACGCAACCCCACAAGATCAGCGCAAGCGCGAGGAAGAATGCGCCGCCAGCGAATAGCTGTTTGTGTCCAGTGAGCATAGAGAAATCTCCATCCTCAACAGTTGATTCTCGAAGGGAGCAAAGATCGCAAAATCATCGATGCGATAGGATGGCACTGCTTAGTTTATGTTAGAAGGGCGATGGGAGCACCTGTTCGCAAGGCCTGAATTGGTCTACTGTTCACCGCTGAAACTTCTTGTACATGGCGCGAGGCAATGATTGGCCTTGGATGGTAGCCGATAATGACCGAATTTGACCACGGAAATGCCCGTCCGCCGCGAGGGAAGGCCGCTGAAAAAAGTCCTGAATGGTCGGTGTTGGATTATGTAGAGGCCGCCCGCTTTTTGGGCGGGCAGTCTTTCGTTTTTTCCAGAATCAAACAAGGACCTTCCGTGGACTCCGCCGGGATTGGATGCTTCGCGCGGTTATGCTAACGTCTTTTGCTTATGTCACATCGCATTGGCGTGTTGCTGTCCGGGCGTGGGTCGAATTTTGAGGCGCTGGCCGACAGCATTGCGGCCGGGCGAATCCCCGGCGCGGAAATTGCCCTGGTGATCAGCAACCGCGAAGGCGCGCCGGGCCTGGCGCGCGCGGCGGCGCGAGGCATCGCGTCGAAGGCGATTCCGTCGAAGGGCCTGGCGCGCGAGGACTACGACCGGCTGGTGGTTGAGGAGTTGCGGAAGGCGGGCGTCGAGATCGTGTGCCTGGCGGGATTCATGCGCCTGCTGTCGCCTTATTTTGTGGCCGCGTATCCGCAGCGGATCCTTAATATACACCCGTCGCTTTTGCCCTCGTTTCCCGGCCTCGAAGCGCAACGGCAGGCGCTGGAATACGGCGTGAAATTCAGCGGCTGCACCGTGCATCTAGTGGACGAAACTCTGGACGCCGGGCCGATCCTGGCGCAAGCCATTGTCCCGCTGCGCGATGACGACACGAACGAAACGCTTTCGGCGCGCATCCTGGCCGAGGAGCATCGCATTTACACCGAAGCCGTGCGCCTGGTCCTTTCGGGGAAATATCGCATCGAGGGGCGCCGCGTGATTGCGCTTGTGAATCCGGCATGACCACAAAACTTCCGTTTAAACCTGTCGACGAACAGCTCGCCTACCTGCGCAAGGGCGCGGCGGAAATTATCCGTGAAGAGGATTTACGCGCGAAGATCGAAGGTTCTCTGAAGACTGGAAAACCGCTGCGGGTCAAGCTGGGCGTGGACCCCACGGCGCCCGACCTGCACCTCGGGCACACCGTGGTGCTGCGCAAGCTGAAACATTTTCAGGATCTGGGGCACACCGCGATTTTTCTGGTCGGCGATTTCACGGCCATGGTCGGCGATCCCACCGGACAGTCGGAGACGCGTCCGCCGCTGACGCGCGAGCAAGTGGACGCCAACGCCAAGACGTATCTCGAACAGGTGTACAAAATCCTGAGCCGCGAAAATACCGAGGTGCGCTACAACAGCGAATGGCTCGGAAAACTATCGGGACACGATATGATTCGGCTGTGCGCGCGCTATCGCCTGGCGCGCATGCTGGAGCGGGAGGATTTTCGTTCGCGCCTCGCGGGCAATTTGCCCATTTCCGTTCACGAACTGCTTTACCCGCTGCTGCAGGCATACGATTCGGTCGCGCTCCAGGCCGATATCGAGCTGGGGGCCACGGAGCAAAAATTCAATCTTCTGGTCGGCCGCGAGATTCAGCACGCCTACGGGCAGCCGTCGCAAGTGGCGCTGACCATGCCGATCCTCGTCGGCCTGGACGGCCAGCGCAAAATGTCCAAATCGCTGGGCAATTACGTGGGCATCACGGAAGCTCCTTCGGAGATGTTCGGCAAGCTGATGTCCCTCTCGGACGCGATGATGTGGCCCTATTTTGAGCTGGTGACCGACCGCACGCCGGAACAAATCGCCGCGCTCGCTGCCGAGGTGGAATCCGGCGCAATGCATCCGATGGACGTGAAGATGTTCCTGGCGAAGGAAATCATCGCGGGATTTCACGGCGAGGCCGCCGCGGAAAAGGCGGCGGCGGAATTTCAGCGCGTGTTCCGCGATCGAGAAGCGCCGGTTGAAGCGCCCCAACGAAAAGTTCCTCGCGGACCAGCGAAACGCCTTACTGCGTTTCTGGTCGAATTGGATCTGGCGCCTTCGCGCAGCGAAGCGGACCGCCTGGTGAAGCAAGGCGGCGTGGAGGTCGACGGGGCGCGCATCTCGGACGTAAAACACGAAGTGGACCTCGCAATGCCGCGCGAATTTCTTCTTCGCGCTGGCAAAAAGAAATTTTTGCGCATTGTAGTGGAATGAGGATTTTTGATTCCCGAAGCACCTGTTCATTTTTCCAAAAGCCGGCTCGCGCATTCCGGCGCTGAAAGCGCCTCTGGTGATTAGCCCAGGGCGCCGCCCTGCGTTTGGAACCAAATGGCGCGCCCTGAAAGGGCGCGGGAGTCCTCCGCCCATTCAGGGCGGGGGAAATACTTGGCATGATACCCGGGGCGTTGCCCCGAGCTGTTATGCTCCGCACCGTTGGCGCGGCAACCCGGCTGGATTTTCAAATCGGAGAAGCCTGCCGAATTGAAACGCGCTTGCCACGGGCGGCGGAACAGAACAAAATAGGCGCGTCCAGCGGGGAGCGTATGGAATGTCGAATCGCGTGAAAGTGGAAATTTACGGGCAGAGTTATACCTTGGGCGGAGATCTGGACGAATCTTACGTCCAGAAACTGGCGCGCTACGTTGACGACAAGATGAATGCGGTCGCCGAAGCGACTCAAACGGTGGACTCGGTCCGCGTCGCGGTGCTGGCGGCCATGGCCATCGCCGACGAGCTTCATTCGCGGCAGCAGGATTCCGGCCATCGCGACGATGCGCTCCGCGAGCGCGCGCAGCAGTGTTTGACTATTCTGGAACGGGCCTTGAAGCAGACTGCCTAGGACGGGCTCCGACGGGTCCGGATCTTCTACTACCGCTACAGACTGTCGCGATTGCTGTGCTGGGGCAGGGCGAAAAGCGCCAGGCTTTTGCGATCTCTATGGCAATTTAGGTTTTGTAGGGCCGCCTTCAGGCGGGCGCTGTTGTTTCAACCCAATGCCCGCTTGAAGGCGGACGCTACAAAAACCAAAAGTTTGGCGTCTTACAGGCTCTGGAGCGTGGGGGTTTGAATTGCCTTTGTTTTTCGTAAAATCCGCAAGCTGAAGCATGCGCCACTTGGATACGATTACTCGAATTGTTTGCGAAACTCGGCGAAATGCTTTTTCAAGTCGGCAATTTCCGACTGCAGGGTTTCCACTTGCGCCTCCAGGCGCGCGATCCGTTCGCTGCTGTTCGCGCCGCTTGCCGTTGCAATTCCCGGCGCTGCTGAATCCTGCGGCGGCAATTCCACGTCGCCGCTGAGCAGGTGTGCGTAGCGCGCTTCCTTGGTGCCCGGCTGACGCGGAAGCAGCTTGACGAGCGGCGGCTCGCGCTTCATCAGGCGCTGCAGCGTGGATTGCACGATGCCCAGGTCCTCGAATTTGTGCATGCGGTCGGCGCGGCTGCGCAATTCGCCGGGCGTCTGCGGGCCGCGGAGCAGCAGTTCGGCCAGGATGGCGATTTCATGCCGCGTGAAATTGTAGGCTTCCTGTAGGCGGTGCTCGTACTTGCTCACCCGGCTGACCATGTTGTCGGCGGGTCCCGCGAGTCCCTTTTTGTCCAGGGCGCGCAAGGCCTCGCGCACGGCTTCTTCCTCCAAACTCATGACGGGATCGCGATTGGATTTCTGGTTACATGCGTTGACCAGCGCGTTCAGGGAAAGGGGATAGTATTCGGGCGTGGTGAGTTCTTTTTCGACGAGCGAACCCAGCACCCGCGTCTCCACATCGCTTAGAAGAATGTCCATCGGGAAAATCATATCGTAACGCGACCCGGTTCCCAAATTGCAAGGGCCCCGGGCTTAACTGCCCGTAGGCGCGTAAAAATTTCAAGCCGGTTAGGACATGGAAAGGCGCAAAAAGTTGCATGGTGAGCTAATCCCTTTGGGGGCAGTTAATTACGCGACACAAACAGAGTAAGACTTTGGAAGCGGGCTTGCTCTGAGAAGTACTATGTGACCGTGGGTGGGGCCAAGTTAAGCTTGAAAAAGGAGTCACGAATGCTGACGAATCTGGTAAAGCAGAAGTCTGGATGGATTGGGGGACTTGCCATCCTGACTGCGTATTTCACCGTCCTTGCAATGGCCGCGCCATTGCTGGCACAGACTACGATCCTTGGAGAATTGACATTTAAAGGCGCGTCCAAAGTGGAGAAAACTTCCGGCGTATGGATTGACGGCAAGTATGTGGGATATTTGGGCGAACTGTGGGGCCCGAAGCGTATTCTGCTGATCCCTGGCGACCACGAACTGGCCGTTCGACAGGCAGGCTATAAGGATTTCACGGAGACGCTTACTGTGGAACCCAAGGAATTGTTGCTCGTTCCCGTCAAAATGCAGAAAGAAACCAGCGATACCTGGCCGAGCGTGACTGCTGAGCTGAAAGTTGACGTTTCGCCGGATCGCGCCGCCGTATTTGTGGACAACAGATTCCTGGGGCACGCAGGAGAATTGGGTGGCGCATTCCACTCCATGCTGCTCAGTCCCGGGACGCACAAAATCAAGGTCGAATTACCCGGATACCAGAGCTTTGAGACGGATGTAACCCTGGTTGCAGGCCAGAAGTCAGTGGTCAAGACGAATCTTGCAAAGGGCAGCATCCACCAGGCAGACGCTCTGATCGACGAAGCCAGCAATCCCGCGAATAGCGGCAAGTAGCGGCACGTCGCTTTCTGATTTGGACGGCCACCCGGTGGAGTAGGGTGGCCGTTTCATTTTTGGCTGCGAGGACTTTTTGCCCTGAGCATTTCGGAAGCGCACTCTTTGCGGGCGGTCCTTGAACAACATAGTCCCTGCACGTTGACCGCTGAAACCAATTTGTTCCTTCCCCGGTGACATCGCTGAAACCGACAAAATAATGCCTGTCCAAAAAAGGCTCGTGTAGACAAGCTCAGCCGCACGCGCTAGGTTATTATCTTTCGATTATGCCAATGCAAATTGTCAAGCGGCGGTCGCGCGGTTTCATTTGTGTGAATGCCCATCCCGAGGGATGCCGGCGCAACGTCGAGCAATGGGTTGCCGGCGTCCGGGGAAAAATCCCGGCCGGACAAAACGCGCCCAAGAATGTGCTGGTCGTCGGCGCGTCCACCGGCTACGGCCTCGCGTCGCGCATTGCCGCGGCGTGGGGATACGGAGCGAAGACCCTGGGCGTGTTTTTCGAGCGCCCGCCGGAAGGCGACAAGGTCGCATCCGCGGGCCACTACAACACGGTCGCTCTTCATTCGATGGCCGGGCGCGATGGATTGTTTGCCGCGAGCATCAACGGCGACGCATTTTCCGACGAAATCAAGCGCGCCGCCGCCGAAGCGATTCGCAAGCAAATGGCCCCGGTCGACCTGGTGATTTATTCGCTGGCCTCTCCGAAGCGCACCGATCCCCGAACCGGCAAGGTGCACAATTCGGTCCTGAAACCGGTCGGGCAGGCGTTTACCAATCGCACCATCGAACTCGATTCGGAAAAAGTGGTGAGCGTCACGCTGCAACCCGCGAATGAAAACGAAATTGCGGACACCGTCGCGGTGATGGGCGGCGACGACTGGCGGCGCTGGATGGACATGCTGCTGGAGGAAAAATTGCTGGCACCGGGGGCGCACGCGGTGGCCTATTCCTACATCGGACCGGAAATTACCTGGCCGATTTATCGCGACGGCACGATCGGCCGGGCCAAGAAAGACCTGGAACTCGCCGCAAAAGATCTGGACGCAGTGCTCGCGAAACAATTGGGAGGCCATGCCTGGGTTTCCGTCAACAAAGCGGTGGTGACGCAAGCGTCTGCGGCGATTCCGGTCGTGCCGCTGTATTTAAGCTTGCTTCCCCTGGTGATGAAAAAGAAAAATCTGGACGAAGGGCCGCTCGAACAGATGCGCCGCCTGTTCACGGATTTTCTTTGCGCGGCAGATGCGCCCAGGCTCGACGAGGCCCGGCGCCTGCGCCTGGACGATCGCGAAATGCGGGTGGACGTCCAATCGGAAGTCGCGGCGCTGTGGCCCAAGGTCACCACCGAAAATCTTCGCCAGGTCAGCGCCTTCGGCGGCTTTCAGCGCGAGTTTCGCGGCCTGTTCGGGTTTGAAGTCGAAGGCGTGGACTACGATCTGCCCACGGAGACGGACTTGCGATGGTAGAGCGCAATTCACCCTGCGGTTGATTTTCCTTGCAACCATCCCAACCCGCGGGCATCAAACCTGCTCCACGGGTGCACACCTAGAAATGCTCGCGCAGGGCGCGGAAGTTTGTCAGGATGAGCAGGCGCCCGGCCCCGCTGCGCACTTCTTCGTGCTCGAGCGCCCACGTGGCGGGATGCGGAATGAACACGGCGTTCAGCCCCGCTTCGAGTGCGGGATTGATATCGCTGCGGGGGCTGTTGCCCACCATCCATCCGTGTGATTTCACCACGTGGTGCCGGTTCACCAGCGCGCGATAGGTGTCCACGTCTTTTTCGGGGACAATCTCGATCGCATCGAAATGAATCTGCAAACCCGACCGCTCGACTTTGGCCGCTTGCTCGGCCGCCTCGCCCTTGGTGAACAAAATCAGGCGGTGCCGCCCGGAGAGATAGTCCAGAGTTTCCAGCACGCCGTCCAGCACGTTCGGGGGAGTGCGCTCGAGTTCTTGAACGCGGAAATGGATATTCTCGACGGTCGAGCGCTCGGCTTGGTGCCCAGCGAGCTTCATGTATGTTTCTTCAAGCGACCGCCCAAAGCTGCGGACGCCGTAGCCGTGCTGCCGGATGTTGCGGCGCTCGGTTTCGTTCAGGATGTGGCGCGCATATTCGCGCGGATAGCCGAAGGGTTCGAGCAGCGTGAGAAATTCCTCGATGGTGTGCTCGAAGTAAACATTGTTCTCCCAGAGCGTGTCGTCGGCATCGATGAGAATGGTTTCTCGGGGCATGATTTGGGGAGAGCCTGAACGACTCCTCGTGCGCACCGGCGAACTTGCTCCGTGCGGCGAGATCTCGCGACAGGCGCGATTATGCAGTCTATGATTTCTTGGGCTCGCTCGCCGCAAGCCTTTCCAGAATTTCGAGCGCCACCTTTTGCGTTCCGCCGTAGTGTGTAAGGTAGCTCTGAAATTCCCGGTTCATTTCCAGCGCCTCGTTGGCATCGAGCGGCGTTCTCAGGATCATGTCGCGCAGGCGCACGGGGTGAGGGAGCACCGCATCTTCCTTGAGTTCGTCGATCGCCGATTTGACGTCATAGAGTTCCATTGTTCCTCCTGGCCATAATTCTTCACCAGCAATTCTACTGCGAAACCGGTGACAAGCGAAAGAATGGCTGAAAATGGCGGGGACTTAATTTCGAGAGGCGGGTTTTAGCGGCGCAGGATCTCTGGCCTGTGCGGGGTTTGCGGTTGTCGCTAAATTGGCAGCCTGCGCGTGGGCTTACAAAACAGACAGGCAAGAGGGCCTGTGCTACTAAGCGGCCGATGGCAAGAACTCGTAGCGGTCGATGCGCGCCGCAACGCCGCGCCTGCCGTTGTGGGGCTCGACGCGCACAATTTCCGCGAAGCATCGAATATGCACGTCGCCGGCCATGGTGATTTCACGGGGTAAAGTAAGGATGAATTCGATGGGCGAACCCGGCGCTAAGTCCGCTTCAATCAAAAAATAGAGGCCGCGGAAGCTGACGTCCCGCGTTTGTCCTTGCCGTTCGCCGCCGCCCGGCTCCGTGGAACGAATCCTCAACGGCAGCGTCATTGTAAATCGCCGCGATGCCCGGCGTTCTTTCGTTTCTTGCATGATTCCCCCGGAAGAGGGCGGTCCAGGTTCTGGACACCGTAGCATTGCGCGTTAAAAATCGCAACGGGAAAGGCGGCCCGCGGAGGAAAATATTTTTTCCACTGCCGGGCATGTGGCCCGATTTGGCCCGCAGCCCCACTCTGTGTTTACATGGATTCCCGCATGCCCGCGCAACTTCATCGAACCTTATTGCTTCCCGGTCCTGCGGGCCGCCTGGAAACGATCCTGTGGGCCACCTCGCCCGAAAAAGAAAACGGGCGGCCGCCGCTGGCCGCTATTGTTTGCCACCCGCATCCACTGTTTGGCGGGACCATGCACAACAAAGTGGTTTACCAGACCGCGAAAACGATCCATCGATTTGGCTTGCCAGTCCTGCGTTTCAACTTTCGCGGAGTGGGCTTGAGCGAAGGCATGCACGACAATGGGGCCGGCGAAGAAGGCGACGTCCAGGTCGTGACCGATTTTCTCGCGGCGGAATATCCCGGCGTGCCGCTGCTCGTCGCGGGTTTCAGTTTTGGGTCCTGGGTCGGTTTGCGGGCAGGTTGCGCCGATCCGCGCGTGACGGAGCTTCTGGGTCTCGGCCTGCCGGTCGGCGATCTGGACAGCCGCAGCTTCTCTTATCTCGATCACTGTGAGAAGCCGAAGCTTTTGGTGTGCGGCGAATTCGACCGGTTCGGTCCGCCGAACCGGCTGCGGGCCATGGTCGAGCAGTTTCCTGCGCGCGTCCGGGAAAAGACAAAGGTGATGGTTGTCGCCGGCGGGGACCATTTCTTCGCGGGACATCTGCAGGAACTGGACCGCGCGATTGCGGATTGGCTGTTGGAACGGCACCCGGAGCTTGCCGCGCGGAAAACGTGATTCCCGCGACGTCGTGGAATCAGTACCAGCGAATTGGACGGCCCGAGTAGCACAGGCTTCAGCCTGTGGGGTTTGGTCCTTGGAGGGACGCCCACACACAAGCTGAAGCCTGTGCCACTAAAATCTCAGAAAAAAATGAAGCGCTTGCGCTTGCGGTACTGGATCGGTTTGGCATCAGGGTCAGCCGCCTCGGGCTCGTAGGGCAGGCTGCGGCCCTCGAATGCGGCGAGGGGATTGTCGCGGAACAGCGCCTTGGCGAATTCTTCGCCGCGGCGTTCGGCGACGGCCTCGAACGCGGCGCGAAGCTGCAGCGGGCGGCCCGTCAAGTTGTGCGCGTCGCTGGCTATGAAGTGGACGCGGTCCTCATCCAGCCATTGCTCGGCGCGTTGCTGCGCGGCGCTGCCGAAACGCCCGAGTAAGGATTGCGCGGTAATCTGCACGTAACTGCCCTGGTGCAGCCAGCGATACATCCGCTCGGGCTTGGTGCGCAGCATGGCGTTCCGCTCGGGATGCGTGATGATGGGCGACAGTCCGATGAGGTGCAGGCGGTGCATGGTGTCATCCATGGAAGGCGGAATGGAAAAGTCCGCGAATTCCACGAGCAGGTAGGTCTTCTGGTTGATGGTGTATTTCTGCGGATTCTTCTCGAGATCCTGCAAGTTCTCATAGTTCAAATGAAAGTCGCAGCCCGTCGCCAGTTTCAGACGGTCGCCGACCGCTGCCTGCAGCTCGTCACGGCGCTGGCGAATGATTTCCGGATCGAATTTGTAGTGCGAATTGGCGTGAGGCGTTCCGACTACATGCGTGATTCCATCCGCGATGGCCATTTCCGCCATCTGAATGGACGTTTCGAGCGTGTCCGCGCCATCGTCCAAGCCTGGAAGGATGTGGCAATGAATGTCGACCATGTCCACTCTGCTTGCAGTGAAGATACCTGAACAGCGGGGCGCGGACAACCCCCGGTGCGCTGACCGGTGACTGGTTAGTAGTGACGGGTGAAAACCACCGCGTCGTTCAGGGTCGGAGCCACTCGCGATGCCTGGCCTGATATAATCTTCGGCGCGCTGAGGGCTGAGGTTTAAGTAGCGCAGGCTTCAGCCTGTGGGGTTTCGCTCTTGCAAGGACTAAAATCCACAGGCTGAAGCCTGCGCTACATCGACATGGCAACTTTTTTCATCGAACAATTCGGGTGCCGGGCGACCCAGGCCGATGCGGCGGCGATCGAGCGGCAACTCCTCGAGCGCGGCTACGCGGCCTCCGCGGACGCGCGATCCGCTGACGTCATCGTGGTCAATACGTGCACGGTAACGGCCGCTGCGGACCTGCAGGCGCGCCAGTCCATTCGCGCGATTCACCGGGACAATCCGGCGGCTCGCGTCATCGTGACGGGCTGCTACGCGCAACGCGCTCCGAAGGAACTTGCCGCGCTCGAAGGCGTTTCCTGGGTCGTCGGAAATTCGCACAAGCCGGAGATCCCGCGCCTCATTCAAGAAATGAGGCAGGAGACGCGGCAGCAAACGGAACAGACCTGGACGCGCGAACCGCCCATTTCCGCTGGCCAGGGATTCGTACCACTTTCGACGATCGCGAACGAAGCGCTTTCGCTCGAGCGCGCCCCTGCTAAAATTTTGACCGGCGACATACTGGAGCAACGCGAATTGCTCGTCGCGCCCGTCGAAGGCGGCGAGGCGGGGCACACGCGCCCGGTGCTGAAGATTCAGGACGGATGCAACAAACGTTGCACCTACTGTGTAATCCCCCAGGTGCGCGGTCGCAGCCGGAGTCTTGCGCCAGAGAGCGTAGTCGAGGAAATCCGCAAACTGTGCGAAGGTGGCGCGCGGGAAATCGTGCTCAGCGGAATCGATCTGGGCAACTACGGGCGCGACCTCGCCCCGCACGCCGAGCTGGGAGAATTGTTGCGGCGCATCCTGGAGGAAACTTCCGTCGAGCGTCTGCGCGTCAGTTCCGTCGAGCCCATGGACGTCACGGAAGACTTGATCGCAATTTTCGCGGCGAGCGAGCGGATGGCGCGGCACCTGCACATGCCGCTGCAATCCGGCTCGGACCGAATTCTGGCCGCGATGCATCGCTGGTATCGCGCCGAGCATTACGCGCGCCGCGCGGAACTCGCCCGTGAGTGGCTGCCCGACGCGGCCATCGGGGCGGATGTGATCGCCGGATTTCCGGGCGAGACGCAAGAAGACCATCAGGCAACGCTCTCGCTCATCGAGAGTCTGCCGCTCACCTACCTGCATGTATTTTCGTTTTCTTCGCGCCCGGGAACTGCTGCGGCGGAGATGCGAAATCAAGTTCCTGAGCAAGTGATCGCCCGCCGCGCACGCGAGCTGCGCGCCCTCGGTGAAAAGAAGAAAGCTGCGTTTCGAACGGCGCAAACCGGACGCGCGACGCGTGCGCTCACGCTGAACCGCAGCGGCGAGGATTCGTCCGGGCCGTGGACCCGCGCGCTTTCGAGCAATTATCTCGATGTACGAGTCTCCGGCGAGTGGCCGGCCAATCAATTCCTGGAAGTGCGGATCACTGGCGAATCAGAAGGCCATCTCACGGGCAGCGCACTATAGACTTACCCGCGGCAATCCAAAATCTTTCAACACAGAGAACACAGAGTGCGCAGAGAAAACCCTTGAGGGACAACGCTCTTTCCGTTCTTGCTCCGCGCCTCTATGGCAATTCACGACTCGAAGATGACTTGCGCGAGGGCGGTGTTGCCATCGTGCGTGATGGTGACGGCGATGTTTTTGACGCCCAGGCTGTCGGCGATCGCGCGCGTCGCGCCTGACAATTTCAGCGTGGGCTTGCCGCTCGGCTCGCGCACGACTTCGATGTCCAGCCAGCGCACGCCGCGCGCCCAGCCGGTTCCGAGGGCTTTCATCGCGGCTTCTTTCGCGGCGAAACGCCCGGCAAACCGTTCGGCGCGGTTGCGGTGCTTTTCGCAATACCTGATTTCCGAGGTCGTGAAGACGCGCTCCAGAAATGCCCGGCCGCGCCGGGCGATGGCCGCCTCGATGCGATCGACTTCCGTGATGTCCACGCCTAAGCCAACGATCATTGGCGCTCCCAGTAGCACTCCCAGTAGCGCAGGCTTCAGCGTGTGGGGTTGGTGCTAGTTGCCTCGAACAAACCCCACAGGCTGAAGCCTGTGCCACTAAATTATACCGTGCCCGCAAGGGGCAGACAGAAGCAAACGCATTACGTTAAAGTGGTGAGTAGAACACACGGCGAGAATGGCACGAGCGATTAAAACTCGATCTTCACGAGGCAGGCCCGTCACGCGCGGAGACGCCGCGACGCAACGCAGCAGCAGCCCTGCGTGGGCCATTCGCCGGGCGCGCGGCGTGCAGGTGGTGGAGTCACGCGCGCTGGGAAAGCTCGGCTGGCTCGTGCACGGTTTCAGCACGCGGCCTGGAGGCGCGAGCATGCTGGATGGAAAGCCTGCGCTGAATCTGGGCTTCACGGAGTGGGATGAACGCGAACGCGTGGCCGCGAATCGCGAAAAATTCATGGCGGCCATTGATGCTCGCAAAATGCCGCTCGCCGCGCTGCGCCAGTTCCACTCCGACGTGATCCACGTGGCCGCCGCGCCTTGCGCGGAAGCACCGAAAGCGGACGCGCTGATCACCAGCACGCCGGGTTTGCTGCTGGGCGTGCAGAACGCCGACTGCGTGCCCATCCTACTTGCGGACACGCGGCGGCGCGTGGTGGCCGCAATTCACGCGGGCTGGCGTGGCACACTCGCGCGCATCGCCGTAAAAACCCTTGGCCGGATGACCATGGAATTCGGAACTCGCCCGCGGGATGTGTTCGCCGCGCTCGGACCGGCGATCGGCCGCTGCTGCTATGAAGTCGGCCCCGAAGTCGCGCAGGCGTTCGCCGCGCAATTTCCACGCGCCGCGGACTGGTTCGACGGACCGTTCGAGCAATTGGCGCACGGCGAAGAGCCGCTCTGGCTGCCGTGGCTGACGATGATGCCGCCGGGGCACTTGCTTCCCCCGCCTCGCGTGCAGCTCGATCTGCGCGCCTCCAATCGCTGGCAATTGATCGATGCCGGCGTGCCGGAAAAACAAATCAGTGTAAGCGACCTGTGCACTGCCTGCCGCACAGATCTGCTGTTCAGCTATCGCCGCGAAGGGACAAAAACAGGCCGCCTGATGGCGGCGATTGGAATCAAGTAGAACAGGCTTCAAAGGCTGTGGAAAAACGCCTCAAGAATTTTGTCATTCCGAGCGAAGCGAGGAATCTCTCTTTCCTTTCATGGTGCCAAATCGAAGAGAGATTCCTCGCTTCGCTCGGAATGACAAAATAGATTACTTTTTCCACAGCCTGTTCAGTCTGTTTGCCCTTGAATTTGTTTTAGAATTTCCATCCAACAAAACTAACCAGGTTGCAGCGTGTTCTACTGCAGCGCCACAAACGGGCTTGGCGTTTCCATCAGCGCGAGCTGCCCGCAAGCGGCGAAGACATCCTGGCCGCGCGAGTAGCGCACGAAGGTGGGCACGCCTTTATCCACGAGAATGCGTTGAAACTCCTCGATGCTCTCCGCTGCCGGCGCGCGGTAAGGCAAATTCCCGGGATTCCAGGGGATCAGGTTCACTTTGGCGCGAATGTTCGCGATGAGGCGAACGACGCGCCGCGCATCCTCGGGCGTATCGTTCACCCCGCCGAGCATCACATATTCAAACGTGAAATATTCCCGCGGCCGTAGCGGATATTTCCGGCAGGCCTCCAGCAACACATCCAACGGATATTTTCGGTTGATAGGCATGAGCGCGTTGCGCTGCTCGTCGCTGGAAGCGTTCAACGAAATTGCCAGGCTGGGCCGAATTTTTTCCTGCCCGAGCCGCTCGATGCCGGGAACGATGCCGCTGGTCGAGAGCGTGACGTGGCGCGGCGCGAGCGCCACGCCCTTGGGATCGAGCAGAATGCGCACGGCCGCCATCGTCGCGTCATAGTTGAGCAGCGGCTCGCCCTGGCCCATCAACACGACGTTTGTCTGCGGCGCAAGGTGCTCGCGATTTTCCTCAAGCGCGACAAGAACCTGCCCCACGATTTCTCCCGCCGTGAGATTGCGGATCAATCCCAACTGCGCGGTGAGGCAAAAATGGCAGTCCACCGCGCACCCGGCCTGCGTCGAAATGCAAATCGTCTGGCGGCCTTCGCGAGGCATGAAGACAGCCTCGATCTGCGCGGGCTTCACGGTTTCGTCACCCGCCGGCCCGCCGATCGAGAAGAGATAACGGATCGACCCATCCGCGGAAGGAAAACGGCGCGCGATGCGCGGGGGTGTAATGCGCCCGCCAGCGGAGGAGGCCAGACGCTCGCGCAGAGCGGCCGGCAGATTCGTCATCGCGGAAAATTCAAAGCGCCGCTCGGCGTAGAGCGCGTGATAAAGCTGCGCGCCGCGAAAAGGCCGCTCGCCGAGTGACGCGGCAAACTCTCGCAATTCCTCCCCTGATTTTCCGAGTAGTTCGACAGGCACGCGCAGTCTCCCTGGTGACTTCATTTCATGTTAACATGGTTAGGCGCGAGCGATTGAATTCCACCCCTTCACTCGGCCGCTTGTTTAGTTGTTCCTTCCGCGCGCGCGTGGTCCCGTCCCGGCCCTGAGAATGGCGGTTGAACAGCCTTTACTTGATAATTCATAATAAGCACGCGGGGAAATGGCATCCGGAAATGCGCAGCAGATCGTAGGCCGATGTGAGTGATCGATCCAGTTCGCGTTGAGGCATCAGATATTGGACGTACTGTGACAAATGGCAAAGTCATAAGACCGAGATCCACGCGAGTACATCTCGCTATTCCTGTGTTCATCTACGGCAATACGGATTCAAACAAACCCTTCAAGGAAATCACCCAAACCGTGGAGGTCAATGCCAATGGCTGCCTCGTTGACCTGGCGACGCATGTTATCAAAGAACAACAGCTTCTCCTGACGAATATGAAGAGTAACGAAGAAATGCCCTGCCACGTGGTGACCCTCGGGAACATTGTGAATGGAAAGATCCAAGTGGGACTTCGTTTCACGCAGCCCTCGCCGCGGTTCTGGGGACTTGCATTTCCTCCGGAAGACTGGGATCCCGCCGAGCGCAAGCGCCCGATGCCGACAAAGCGCTAAGAATCGCCGCAGGATTCGGAATTCTGAGAACGTTTGCCTTCCCCCTGCGCAAAGGGTCCTATCCGAAGAAATGAAACACTGCCGCCATCGAGTCGCGTTCACAGCCGCACGTATGCCACAATAGAAACATGAATCAACCGGCGCGGGACATCCAGCAAGCGGAACTGCCGAACGGCGTGGTCATCGTCACGGAGAAGATGCCGCACGTGCGCTCGGTTTCTGTGGGCATCTGGCTGGGCACTGGATCGCGCGCGGAATCCTCAGCGCGCAACGGCATCGCCCATTTCATCGAGCACATGGTGTTCAAGGGCACGCACAAGCGCACCGCCGAGGAAATCGCGCAGTCGGTGGACTCGGTCGGCGGAATGCTCGACGCGTTCACGGCCAAGGAGATGACTTGCTTCAACGCGAAAGTGCTCGACGAACACCTTCCCGTCGCCGTGGACGTCCTTTCCGATCTCGTCCTGCGCCCGCGCTTTGACGCCGAAGATATCGCCAAGGAAAAGCAGGTGGTCCTCGAAGAAATCAAGATGGAAGAGGACAACCCGGAATATCTGATCCATGAATTGTTCACGCAGAATTTCTGGCGCGGGCATCCCCTGGGAATGCCGATCCTGGGCACGCCGGAGACGGTGTCTCAATTTTCAAAGGGCGCGGTGTCGGAATGTTTCGGGGAGTGGTATGCGCCGAATCGCGTGGTGGTCACCGCGGCCGGAAATTTGGAACATGCGCGCCTCGTGGATCTGGTCGCGCAGGAATTCGGCGGCGCGGCGCGCTCCTCTGCCGCGGCAAAGCCCACGCCTCCCGCCACGCACTCTTGCGTCGAGCAACGAGACAAAAAAGAACTCGAGCAGGTTCACATCGTGCTGGGAGTGCCGTCGTACCCGCTGGCACACGAACGGCGCTATGCGGCGTCGCTCCTGAACGTGATCCTCGGCGGCGGGATGTCCTCGCGGCTGTTTCAAAACATTCGCGAACGCCAGGGGCTGGCCTATGCGATTGAGAGCGACCTCTCGCCATACACCGATTCGGGCGTCCTTTCGGTATACGCCGGAACTTCCCGCGAATCCGCGGCGAAACTGATTCGCTCGGTGTGCGACGAATTTCGCGCCGTTCGCAAAGACGGCGTCAGCGTTGAAGAATTGCGCCGCGCGAAAGATCATCTGAAAGGCTCGATGATGCTCTCGCTCGAATCGACCAGCGCGCGCATGTCCAACCTTGCGCGCCAGGCCATGTACCTGCACCGGTTTATCTCACTCGACGAAATGCTGTCTTCCATCGAAGCGGTGACGCGCGAGGAAGTCCACACCATCGCCTGGGATTTCTTTGAGCCGGACCGTATAACGCTCACCGTGCTCGGCAGCTTGAATGGCTTTCGCGCCACGCGCGATCTGCTGGCGTGACGCTTTTTGCGCTGCAATTGCCGCATTCTCTTTTTCCCGGGGCCACACACAACGAGGAAAGGAGCCGCATTTCAATCCCATGAGTTCGGTCGCGGATACGCAAGTAGATTCACGGACCAAGGAAAATAGCGGCGGCGTGGAACTCTCCGTTGTCATGCCTTGCCTGAATGAAGCCGCAACCGTCGGCATCTGCGTAAAAAAAGCGATCGATGCGTTGGAACGGCACGGCATCCGCGGCGAAGTAATTGTCGCCGACAACGGCAGCACCGACGGCTCGCAAGAAATTGCGCGGGACTTTGGCGCGCGTGTTTTGCCGGTGGAGAGGCGCGGCTACGGCAGCGCGCTGCAAAGCGGGATCGCCGCGGCGCGCGGCCGTTTTGTCCTGATGGGCGACGCCGACGACACGTACGATTTCTTGCAGCTGGAGGAATTTGTCGCGAAGCTTCGCGAAGGGTACGACCTGGTGATGGGCAATCGTTTCCAGGGAAAAATTCTCCCGGGCGCGATGCCTGCGTTGCACCGCTATCTCGGCAATCCGGTTCTGACGGGATTGGGACGCCTGTTCTTCAAAAGTCACGTGGGGGATTTTCATTGCGGGCTGCGCGCCTTCCGCAAGGATGCCATCGAGCAGCTCGGCCTGCGAACCATGGGAATGGAATTCGCGAGCGAAATGGTGGTCAAGGCCGCCGCCTTTGGATTGCGCGTCACGGAAATTCCCACGACGCTTGCTCCTGACCGCAGGGAGCGCGCCCCGCACCTGCGCACCTGGCGCGACGGCTGGCGGCATCTGCGCTTTCTTTTGTTGTACAGCCCGCGCTGGCTATTCCTTTATCCGGGGATTGCACTGATCGCGCTTGGGGTAACGCTGAGCGCGGCGCTACTGCCGGGCCCCATAAAGATAGGGAACATCGTGTTTGACGTGCACACGCTGCTGTTCGCGGCGATGGCCATCCTGATCGGGTTTCAGTCCGTGGTGTTCGCGACCTTCACCAAGATTTTTGCGATCTCCGAGGGCCTGTTGCCGGAAGACCCGCGCCTCACGCGGATGTTCCGGTACATCACGCTTGAGGTTGGCCTCGTCGCGGGAACCCTGCTGATCCTTGCGGGAGCAGGCGCCTGGGTTCTGGGTCTTGAGTACTGGCGCATCGGCCAGTTCGGCCCGCTCGATCCGGAAAAAACACTGCGCATCGTGATTCCGGGCGTGGTGTGTTTCACGCTGGGATTCCAGGTCGTCCTCTCCAGTTTCTTTCTCAGCGTTCTCGGAATGTCCCGCCGATGAAGGATGCGCAGGATCTTTTCGATCAGTACGCCGCCGCGTACGAGCAGGCATTGTCCAATGCCATCGCGCCCTCCGGGGAAAGCCGCGAGTATTTTGCGGAGGGCCGCGTGGCCTGGCTCAAGCGCTGTTTGCAGCAAAGGAAGCAGCCGGTCAACTCTCTTCTGGATTTTGGCTGCGGCGATGGCGCGACCACGCCTCTGCTTCTGCATGCGCTCAAGGCGGAATCGGCTGTCGGCGTGGACGTGTCCGCCAAATCTCTGGAGATCGCGAGAAAGCGCCACGCCGGCGGGCAAATCCGCTACGAATCCATCGGCGAATTTACGATCTCAGGACAAATGGATCTGGCCTATTGCAACGGAGTGTTCCACCACATCGTGCCGGCGCAACGCCCGGAGGCGCTGGCGATGATCCATCGAGCCTTGCGCGCGGAAGGGCTTTTTTCTTTCTGGGAGAATAATCCGTGGAGCATCGCGACGCGCTACGTGATGTCGCGCTGCGCGTTCGATCGCGACGCGATCCCTCTTTCTCCGCCTGAAGCGAGAGCGCTGCTGCGGGACGGCGGCTTCGAAATTTTGCGCACCGATTTCCGGTTCATTTTCCCGCGGGCGTTGCGCGCTTTCCGCAAGATCGAAGATTGGGTGTATCGCACGCCCCTGGGCACGCAGTATCAGGTCCTCTGCCGCAAGACGCCTTAACCTTTATTTATTTTTGGCTACGGCCCTGACCGTCGGAACGCGAGTCATTGATCCAGCATCGAACGCAGGTGTTTTGCGGCGCCGGGGCGATGTTCGTTCACTGCGCGCCCCGCTCCGAGATCAGTTCCCGGTACAGAGTTTCCATTTGAGCGAGCGGTTCGGTCCAACTGAGCGAATTCGCTACTCCCTGGCATCCTTCGCGCAAACGCGCGGCGACCGCCGGATCTTCCAAAATCCGGGCCAGTCCCTCCTCCAGCGCTGCGCAATCATGGGGCACTACCAGACCCGCGCGCTGGTCCACGATTGGCGCGATCCCGCAGCGATCCGTGACTAGAACTGGAGTCCCACAAGCGACCGCTTCCGCGGCGGTGTTGCCGAAATTTTCGTTTTGCGATGGCAACACAAATACGTCCGCGTCCCGGTAAGCCGCCCATTTGGCATCCCCGTAAAGAGGGCCTGTGAATAAAACCCTGCCGTTCAACCCCATTTGTGAAGTGATTGTCTCCAGATGCTGGCGGAAGCCATCCCCCTCATCCGGTCCCGCCATCGCCAGCACGGACCCTCGGGATCCATTTCCGCTCCGGTTCCAGTGAGCAAATGCCTCCAGCATCAAATCAGGACTCTTCTTGGAAACGAGCCGCCCAAGGAATAAAACAAGTTTCGCGTCCTTGGAGATGTCCCATTGCTTACGGAATATTCCGGGGGGCGGAAACTGTCCGGGGATTTCGATCCCGTTGCGGCGGACCACAATTTTGGACTCGGCGATCCCTCCTTCCAGGAGCTCCCGGCGCTCCTGCTCCGACGTCGCGATTACGCGGCTTGCTCCGCGGAGCAGGCGGCCTCCGAGCGCGTCGTGGTAGACCCGCTTCATCCAGATGCTGCGTACGATGGGCAGGAACATGCCCATCGGTTCCACAACGTAGGGCCGGGCCATGCGGCGGCACGCGCCGGCGACGCGCGGCCCAAGCAAATCGTAGAGACCGTAAATGTGAATCAGATCAAAGCCACCAAGCCGCTCGCGGCAGAACGCGGCGGCGCCCGGGTTCCAGGTCAAGGAGCGATACCGTGCGAGCGTCCGAAGATAAATCGCTTCCACATCGTTTTCACTGGCTTCGAGTCCCCAGCGCCCCGGAACAGCGCCCGCAACTTCCCTATTCGCCCGGTCGAATCCCAGGTCGGCGGTCAGGACCGTCACAGCATGGCCGGATGACGCCAAACCGCGGGCCAGCGCCCTTACCTTGACCGTAGGGCCGCCCATAGCCAGAAAGGGGTAGTAGGATTGGGTTACATGCAAGAGGCGCATATGCACAAGAAACCGGACACGCTATAAAACCTGTGTAGTAAATCCTTAATCTTTGTAGGGCACGGCTTCAAGCCGCTCCGTAACGCGCATCGAAACGATGCGGCTTTACAGGCTGCGGAAAATCTCCCCTACCATTTTGTCATTCCGAGCGGAGCGAGGAATCTCTCTTTCTTTTCATGCGCTAAAACCGTGGACAGATTCCTCGCTCCGCTCGGAATGACAAAATAAACTATTTCTTCCGCAGCCTGTTTAGACGTTGACCTGCTCGAAATCGAGCCGCGACATGGGCTATTAAACCAGAGTAAGGTCTCAAAAAGTTTTCCCCTGCGGCGAATTATACCCCCGCGAGATGCCTGCGCGCGGATCGCATGTGAATTCATTGTGATTAGGCAAGAACACTGTTCAGGATCTCGGACAGATGTGATTGAAAGTGCGCGAATGAAAACGTATTCTCGATGCGTTCCCTGCCCCGCGCGCCCATTTCCGTGGCCCGGCTCGGATTGTTGAGAAGTGATTCGAGCGCTTGCGCGAGGCGCTCAACGTCCCCATGCGGCACCAGCAAACCTGTCACGCCATCCTCCACGATATCCGGAATTCCGCCGTGCGCCCCGCCAATCACGGGCTTGGCAAGGGCCATGGCCTCCAGAAACACCATCCCAAAACCTTCCCCCCGGCTGGGCAAGGCGAAGAGGTCACAGTTTGCGAAGCACGCGAAAAGTTGTTCAGGCATCAGTCCGCGGAGAAAGTGCGCGCGTTCGAAAACACGGAGATCTCGAGCGAGTTGTTCAAGTCTGGGCCGGTCGTCTCCGTCGCCGACAAGCACGAGGGAAGCGTCCGTCCCCGCTTTCAGGACACGCGGCAGCGCGGTAATCAGTGTGTCCGCGCCCTTATACTGCTCCGTGGAATCCCATCTGCCGACCGTCAAAATGACTCGGCCGGTCCGGGGAAAGTCCGCACGAGGCGAAGGCGAAGAGGCCGCGGCCACGCGCACTTCAAAATCGGGGTCGAGCCCCCAGGGCAGCCGCCGGACTTTGCCTGGCAAAATGCGCTGCACTGAAATGAGATGCTGCACGGTGTCTGAGCTCGGCCCGATCACCAAATCCGAGCGGCGGAGCGCGGCGTCGCGCGGCCAGCCGAGCGATTGCCATACCTCGACGCCGTGGCTGAACACGATCGACCGAAATGTGCGGCCGCGCGCTTTCATCGCCCAGACGACGGGCGCCAGGTGCGGGTGAAGTGCAATCACCAGCACCGGCTTGCGGCCCGCCGCGCGCATCGCAGCCAGGGCAAATTGAGTCTTGCTGCCCGCATAGCCGGAAACGGAAAATTCCAGCGACCCAACGCGCACGGTGTGCAATCCCTGCGGGTCGTTGAGGCTCAGGAAACGCGATGCCATGCCGCGGTCGGATGCCAGCTTCGCGGTCACCGCGGCAACGTGCCGGCCGGCGCGCTGAACGCCGCCGGCCGGTAGCACGTCCGTGAATAATCCCACGATGGTGGTCATGCGCGTAAGGCGGTTAGCCGATTTGGGCGCCGCGTCAATCCAGGCGTCATACGCATACCGATGTATTGGAACTGAGCCGCCGGTCCGAGAACATCGGGTGAGTCTACCTCACGCGAGCGGCCAGTGACATTGTTCGGATCAGGTTTTGAGTAGCGCAGGCTTCAGCCTGTGGATTTTAGTACTTGCAAGGACCGACCCCCACAGGCTGAAGCCTGCGCCACTCAGGATTCGCGTGGCGCAATCTATGCCGCGGCGCGATTTGCTGTTACTCTGGCCCGTTCATGATGCAGGCCGGGGGGATCATCGCGTGGCAGCAAATCCGAAGAACATTTTATTGACGGGAGGAGCCGGCTTCATCGGCTCGCATGTCGCGCAAGCGCTGCTCCGCAACCGCGCTCGATTGAGCATCGTGGACAACCTCGACGAGTTCTATTCCCCGGCGTGGAAAAAAGCCAATCTGGACTCGATCCGGGAAATCGCGCCCTTCGATTTTTTCGATCATGACATTTGCGCGATGGACCGCCTGCGGGAAATCGTTAGCGACATTCGGCCGGATGCGATCATTCATCTTGCGGCGCGGGCGGGCGTACGTCCTTCGATCGAGCACCCGCGGCTCTACGAGCAGGTGAACGTAGCCGGCACGGTGAATTTGCTGGAACTCTGCAGGGAATTCCGAGTCGCCCGGCTGATCTTTGGATCGTCCAGTTCCGTGTACGGCGCCGGCAGCCGGGCGCCTTTTTCCGAAGAGCAATCCGGCCTGCGGCCGATTTCGCCGTATGCCGCGACCAAACTCGCCGGAGAATTATTTTGCTACACCTACGCTCATCTTTATCATCTGCCGGTGATGGCCTTGCGATTTTTCACGGTGTACGGACCACGCCAGCGCCCCGATCTGGCCATTCACAAGTTCGTCGCTCGCATGGAGGCGGGAAAACCGCTCCCCATTTTCGGCGACGGAAAAACGGGCCGGGACTACACGTACGTGGATGACATTGTCGCGGGCGTCCTCGGCGCGCTCGGTTACGATTTTTCTTCCACGCAAGGAGCGCCCTTTGAAATCTGCAATCTAGGCAACTCTCAGCCCGTAAAGCTGTCGGAACTGGTCCGCATGCTGGAACGCGCAACGGGGAAAAAAGCGATTGTCCAGCGGGAAGGCCCGCAGCAGGGCGACGTGCCCCTGACGTGGGCCGACATCTCCAAAGCCGGGAAGTTGCTTGGCTACCGCCCGCAAACACCGCTGGAGGAAGGTCTCCAGAAATTTGTGACCTGGTATCGCGCCGCCGATCCGAACCTGCGCGCATGAAACGGACAGATTCGGGGACCGAGCCCACTTCTTAATACTCTCAAGATATTCGCATCGCAGTTGGAGACTCTGGCAGAGTTCCCGACCGGCGATGCTATTTCATGGGCACTAATGCGGCGCCCGCAGGTCTCCACTTGCCGTCCAGCTTTACGAACATCCGAAGCACCGTCGCCTCGTCCGTCACTGCAATTTTGCCGCTGGCATCAGCGGCTTTGAATACCGTGTGATCGGTTGCCAGCGCGACGTTGCCGTAGACTGCCATTAATTTGAAATCCTGCGGATTGGGCCCCGCATCTCCGGGAGAAACCGGGTGAGCCGTGGCCGTTGCGGTCTGTCTCTTGACCATTTCCTGCTTGTCGGTAACTTCGCCCTGGCGGCTGATCTCGAAAAATGTATCGGGCCAAATCTTATTCTTGAAGTCGACACAATCCTGAGCGTGATCCTTGTGATACTTGTGGGCGCATACCCACTGGTCATTGATGTCCGCAAGCTGCTTTTCCAAATCCGTCCAGGCCTTGTCGCCTTTCTTCATGGAATCTTGCGCGATGGCCAGCGACGAAACGGCCATGAGTGCTGTCAGGAACAGCACACGAATTTTCATCATTGCGAGTCTCCTTTGGAGGAACGATATTGGAATTCCGCGATCTTCGGCGACTCCTACTTTTTCATGCCTTTCGGCCATAGTACGCCCTGGTCTTCCTTCGTGACCGGCCCCAGGCCTTTGTAAACGAACTTCTGCACGCGTTGACCGCGATAGGTCTCCGTCACGTAGATGTTCCCTTTCGAATCCGTAGCGATGCTGTGCGGGCCGTAAAATTCGCCCGGCTGCCGCCCACCTTCACCGAACGTCGTTAGAACTTCGAGCGTGTCGCGCAAGAGGATGTGGACGCGGTCGTTTTCCCCGTCCGCCAGATAAATATATTTTTGCTGCGGGTCCTTGGAGAACGCAATGTCCCAGGCAGAGCCGGAGCCGAGCGTGCGCTTGGCGATGAATGCCTCCTTCACAAAAGTTCCGTCGGGCTTGAATACCTGGATCCGGTCGTTCACGCGATCGCAGACGTACAACAATCGATCGACCGACAGATCTGCGCAATGCACCGGATTGCGAAACTGCTGGGGAGGCGGCGCATCCGGATCGTATTTTCCGAGGTCGGTGTCGTCCGGCTTGTGCCCGTAGGCGCCCCAATGGCGTTTGTACTGTCCGGTATCGGCGTCATAAACGATCACGCGATGGTTGCCGTAACCGTCGGCGACGTAGACCTCATTGGTTTGTTTGTCGATAAAAGTTTTGGCGGGCAGCCGAAGATTTTCGACATCGTTGCTGCCCTTGCTATGACTGGGCTTGCCGATTTGCATCAGGAACTGCCCATCCTGCGTAAATTTCAGCACCTGATTGTCGAGGTAGGACGTGGTCGCAGACGCGGCCGATTCGTCGGGCGCGCCGCCTGCCGCTGGCCGTGCAGCGCGGCCCCGGCCGTTGCCGCCGATCCAGACGTTGCCTTTGTAATCGATGGTAATCCCGTGGTTTGAATCCGGCCAATCGTAACCATTGCCCGGTCCGCCCCAGTGGCGAAGCAGGTTGCCGTCCTGATCAAACTCCAGAACAGGCGGCGCCGGAGCGCAACACATGGCGGTCGGCGGGTTGGTCGTGGCGTGCAGCTCGCCCGGCTCCAGCGAGCCCTGGCGATGAATGATCCAGATGTTGTCTTGCGCGTCGACAGAAACGCCGATGGTCATGCCCATGAGCCAGTGATTCGGCAACGGCTTCGGCCATAGCGGGTCCACCTCAAACATGGGCGCCTGCACTGTGGCGGCTTCGACGGCAGCCCGCTTCTGGAGCATGGTAATGCCTGCTCCGAGTGCGATTAAGAGCGCCAGAAATATCGCCCCTACATAAATATTTCGCTTCATACGTTTGCTCCTTCGTACCCGATGGTAGTCCTGTGTTGTCATCCGGAAACTAAAGCGCGCCAGGCCCAATCTTTAAACTCATTGGGTGACGATGGGGACCAATCCTGCCCCGGCCACTCTCCATTTGCCCTTTTCTTTTACAAACATGCGGAGCACTCCCATTTCTCTGACGACCACGATTTTGCCGTGGGCGTCCACTCCCTTGATAACTGTGTGGTCGGTTGCCAAAGCCACGTTCCCGTAAACCGCCATCAACTTGAAGTGATCCGGAAAAGCGCCTGTCCCCGGTTGACGTTCGGTCTTGGCCATGAGGTCCATCATTTCTTGCTTGTTCACCACGCGTCCCCCGGGCAGCACGTCGAAGAAATCGTCCGTCCACAGTTCTCCCATGCTGTAGGGGCCGGTCATTTTCTTATCGAATTCGGCTTTCATCCACTTCAGCTCGAGTGCGTAGAGCTCTTTCTCCAGCGCAGCGTTGCCTGAGCCAGATGGGCTCTTCTCCTGAGCCAAGGCTGGCAGCGGCCTGCACGCCACCATGCACAAAACCAGCGCCAAAATATTTCTCATCCTGCAATTTCTCCTTGTTGAAACCGGCACGATCTTTGTGCCCGGCGGCAAACAGATCCGACTGCCCGTCTACGACGTCAAAGTACCAGCCATCCAGTCCATTGCACTCTTGGGCCAAGCCGATTGAACAGGACAAAGACACGGCTACGAAGAGACGGAATGGCTTCTTACTTCACGGGGAGGAAGCGCTGCACCCTTTCCCCGTTGGAAACTTCTCCCGTGTAGATGTTGCCTTTCGAATCGACGGCGATCATATGCAGCCCCATGAATTGGCCGCCGTTTTGGCTCATGGTGCCCAGACGCGCGACGACTTCGCCGTCTTCACGGTTGAGGAACCAGATATGGTTGTTGGTCAGATCGGAAATAAACAAAAACTTCTGCGCCTTGTCGGGCGAAAAAGCCACCCCGCCGGTGGAACCGCCCTGGCCCGTCGTTGGCGCCAGGATGAATTCCTTCACGAATTTGCCTTGCTTGGTGGTCACCTGGATGCGATTGGCCATGCGATCGGCCGCGTAGACAAACCCATCGCTGGAAATATTCAAGGTAAGATGACCCCTGAACTCCTTGGGCATCGGTCCATTGGGCGTATATTTGCGGTCTGCATCGTCGGTGCTCATTTCCGACAGGGGTTTTCCGTAGGCGCCCCAGCCGCGTTTGAAAGCAAAAGTGTCCAAATCGAACACCATCACGCGCCCGCCCAGGTAACTATCGGCGGCGTAGAGTTCATGCGCGGGCTCGTCGAGGCGTATCTCCTCGATATTCCCCACAATCATTGGCGTCGTCGGGGGATACTTGGCGCGGAAGGCTGCAACTGCCGCAGGATCGAGCCGAGCGCCGCCGCCAACGCTGCCCGGGTAAGTTCCGAGCGGGCCGGGGCTGCCTTTGCCAGGAACGTGGGGCTCTTTATTGATTGCTGCCTCCCCGTTAACCGCCAACCTATCCGGTACGCGCGGTACTTCACCGACCGGCTGTCCGGTCTTGGGATCGTACTTGCGGACCGTGTCCTGTCCAATGTAGACAAACCCCTTACTGTCCACGGCCATGCCGTGCCCTTCGGGCGCGTCGAAGGAGCCGATTACGTCGCCGTTTTTGTCGATGTGAATCATGGAGGGAGGGAGAGTGCAACAGTCGGTAGTAGGATTGGGCAGCTCCGCACGCAGTTCCATATCCCTCAAGTCATGCGGGCGATCGAGCACCCAAACATTGTCATCCTTATCCACGGCCAGACCTGTGACGCCTCCCATCTTCCATTTGTTCGGCAAGGGTTTGGGCCAGTCCGGATCGAACTTGTACTTTGGCGCGGTTTGCGCCTGCGCTCCTGGCGCCGAACACAAAGCCAACAAGCAGAAGCCGGCCAAAATAACCAATGCCAGGTTCCGCAGATTTCTCTCGCTGTTCATCTGCCCCTCCTGATTCCTTGTTTGGTGATCCCGGGTAGCCAAGCACGACTGGGCGGAGTCTAGTCCGCGAGATTGTGCCTGTCAACAAATGCTGTGGTTCGCCAAAATTTCATTCGGCGATGAAACGAGACAGCCCGACAAGCAATTCCTGGCAGCGTTCGCGGTGGACGGGAATGGCGGACTCTGAAGTTGGGAGATCCTGTCACGGAAAGCATTTTGGTTCACTGGAAAGGGTCCGCAGGTGTATAAGAGAGGCTATCCAATAGAGCAAAACGGCGATCTTATTCGAAAATGTTGGGAAGCCGCCAATGCCCAGACTTTGCAGATTTGTTCTTCAATATGGGAGATAAAATTATGAAACGAGCCGCTTTTCTCATGCCGATAATGGTCCTTGGGGCCATGTTTTCCGCGGCATTATCCGCGCAGCAATCCAAGCCGCCGGAGCTGACGGTGCGGGCCAACACGGATTTTCTGAAACTCCCCGACGACGTCTATTTCGGAGAAGCGGTCGGCGTTTCTCTCGACTCCAAGGGTAATATCTACGTGGCTAACCGGGGCAAGCATCCCCTGATGGAGTTCCGTCCTGACGGGACCTTTCTGCGCTTCATCGGCGAAGGGCTGGATGTGTACGAAGCTCCCCACAGCGTTTTCCTCGATCCACAGGACAACATCTGGTATGTCGACGCGGGCTCGAACCTCATTATCAAGATGGACCAGCAGACCCGGCTGCAAATGGTTCTCGGCAAAAAGCCGGAAGCATGGACCTGGGAAACTCATGTGGTCGAGCACGGCGCCCCGGGGCCCACGTTTTTCTACCAGCCAACGGGGATTGCGTTTGCGCCCGATGGGAGCCTCTTTATCTCCGACGGCTACGGCAATTCGCGCGTGGCCCACTTCGGCGCCGACGGGCATTTCATCAAGGATTGGGGAAGGCGCGGACCGGATCCCGGGCAGTTCAATACTCCGCACACGATTGTGGTGGACCAGAAAGGAATTGTTTACGTGGGTGATCGCGGCAACCGCCGCGTTCAAGTGTTTGACGCCGAAGGCAATCTCCTGAAGGTTTGGACAAACACCGGCGCGCCCTGGTCCATGTGCATCACGCCGGGACCCAATCAAATCATCTGGATCGCCGACGGGGCCGCCGGCCGCTTCGTCAAGTTTGATTTGAGCGGAAACGCCCTGGGCGCTTTTGGCAAGGAAGGAAAGATGGCGGGACAGTTCGGCTGGACACACGGTGTCGCCTGCCCCAACGAAAATACGCTCTACGCCGCCGAAGAGTTGAATTTCCGCGTGCAGAAGCTGGAAGTTCAGCCGTCCCGCTGAGGAAATTCTCCTGGCGGGGGCTTAACTCATAAAGTACAGACGTATTATAGTTCCCTTTATAGTTAATCTAGCGGGGTGCGCTTCCGCGAAGCAAAACTCCGGCACTGACTGAGCGGATCGCAAGCCTGCTCTTGACTCCGGGAGCCAGAGCAGCCGCCCTGTTGCCATCCGCTTAATTCCGGCTCTGGCTCACGCTGGCATTGGCCATCGTCCAATCCCAGTGCTGCCCCGCGGCCTCCACGATGGGCGCCACATCTTCCTGCAGCAGGTAGCGCTCCTGCGCTAATTTCTTCGCGGCCTCTTCCACGCGGCGCACGTATTCCGCGCGTGTGCCGTAGCGTTCTTCGACGGACGCCCGCGGATCGTGGTTCTTATCCCGGTCGCCGCGTGTTTTCGCGAACGGAATATAAGATCCGGCCATGGCGATGAGAGTTTCCGGCGCACCAGTTTGTTCGCTGCGGAAGGCCCAGTCGGTGTAAGTTCCGAGCGGAACCGCCTGCTCGGGCAGGCGAATGCCGCCCATGTCGTTGCCATCGCTGTCCACTTGCGGAACAATGAACGGCAACACCGAAAAAACTCCAGACAAGTCTGCACGGAACCCGCCCGGCACGTGCAAGGGCCACTGCACCGCGGACAAGTTCGGGAATTTAATGTCACGCTGAGCGACCAGGGTTCCGTCGGAAAGTTGAGGATGCCGGCTGGGCGGCGGCGCGACGCCTTGTCTCGCCCAATGGTCGAGCGCCACGAGCAGGGCGCGCTGAGCCCAGCGATAATCGTTGGGGTTAACCTTGAGCGGCTGCAGCGGGCTGTCGGCCGGTGGCCACGAGCCGGGACCGTGCTTGGTACCGGCCAGGGTGAAGATTCGTACGTTTGGCGGGTCGGGCAAATCTTCCAGACCGTCCATGGAAAGGTGCCGTAAGGCCGCCACGCGGCCGCGGTCCCAATATTCGGACCCTGTATCCACAAAAAAGATCTTGGGCTCCAGGCCGTCTGGGATGCGCGCGCCGAGCCCGTCTCGTTTCCCTGTCATTGGATCGGTGGTGATTTCATATCGAATCGGAAACACCGTTTCCGTAAAAGAACCAAGCTCGTTGGGAAGCGCGAATCGCTTGTTGAAGCTCCCAAACGATGTCCCGCCGGTATGGATGAAGAGGGCATCGATAGCTTGCCGGCCCTGTTCGTCCGTGGTGAAACCTTCGTAGACAAGTTGACGCTGATACCGGCCGACCTGGGAGGCGCCATACGTGTAAACCAGCCGGGCATGGACGATCGCATCGGAATTATTTTTGATCGCCGAAGCAAAATCGCGAATCGCCGCAAACCCCAGCCCCGCGACCGGAGGATTTTTGCTCTCGTAGGTCAACTGGTACGTCTGCCCGGCTTTGATGCCCCCCTTCACGGTCAACCAGTTCGCGTCGGATACAACCTTGCCATTTTCCATGCGCCCGAACTGCCAGTCTTCGCGCGGTATGAGCCGCGGCGTTGCCACCCACCCTTCGCGGACGGTTAACCGGTAGGCAGGATTCTTGGGATCGAGCGGCGGATACACATCCGTGTTGTACTCGGACGTATAGTCAAATGACTCGGAAGCTTTTTCAGGGATAAACCACGGGCTGATCCACCCGGTGATCGGCTGGCCATTGTCGGTTGCAATGGGGACCTGCAGCCCAACAAGATTCTTGTCCCTCGCTTTGCGCACTTCGAATTCCCAGCCCACGGCCACGAGGGTGTAGCCTTCCCGCATCAGCAAGCCATCGCCAAATTCGGATTCGGCCGTCGGATCGGAGGAACCTTTGGCGCGGTTGAACACGCTCAGCAATCCTTTGCCGCCGCGGTTCACCACATCAAACAGCGCGACGCCATTGCCGTGCGCAGGATCCTTCGGCGTGAGAATCCACAGGTCGGCGGAAAACTCTACTTTGCCTTCGCTGTTTCTAGGCGCCTTGTCGAGATCGGCGATGATCTTGTTATGCGGATTATTCGGGTCGACGGCGAAATAGACCTTGCCGGCGAGCTTTTCATAGGCGCCGACCGTGCCAAACACTTTTCCGGCCAGCACGTCCTGGCGGCTGGTGATCTCAACTCGCGTCACCCCGGCGCGCAACGCCACCGGCGCGAGGGTCATGATGGACGACACCATCAGAATTCCGAAAATTTTTCGAATATAAATATATCGGTTCATGGATCCCCCATATGCATGCACGACCCTATTGCAGGACAACCTTATCAAAGCGGTAGCTGAACTCCTCCGCAAGAAACAGCGTCTTTTCATCCGGACAAGCCAGGGCATGCACCGAGTCAAACCATCCTGGCAGCCTGCCGAGTTTGCCGAACTCGCCCAGCAGTTTTCCGCTCAGATCATACTTGTAGACTTTACCGACGCTGCCGACAAAAATCACTTGATTCGGCGGCGGCGTAATGCAGAGCGACCACGCCAGCGCTCCCACTTTCCACTCTTGCTTGAAATTCCCATCCGTGTCAAACACCTGCACGCGGCTATTCTGGCGATCGGCCACATACAGCGTCGAATTGGCGTCCATCACGATGTTGTGCGGGGTATTGAATTGGCCGGGCTTGGTGCCGCGGTCGCCCCAGTACTTGATAAGGTTGCCCTCCGGCGTAAATTTCGCCACGCGCGAGTTGCCGTAGCCGTCGGTGACGTAGGTGTCGCCGTCGGGACCGACCACCGTGTCGGTGGGTTGGTAGAAGCTCGATGGACCGGGAATGGCACGTTCAATTCCATGCGTCATATACACCCATCCCATGTCCCCCTCGCGCCGGCCCAGCGCTTGCTCGACTCTTCGCTTGGGATCGAATTTCACAACGAGATTGTCACCGGCAGCCACGTACCACAAATTGTCATGCGCGTCGAACCGGATGCTGTGGGGAACGCGGAACAGGGGCGATCCCTCGCCGAAGGAGCCGATGAAGTTGCCTTCCTGATCGAATTCCAAAATGGGGTGATTGCCCCGATTCAGAATGAAGATGTGGCGTTTCGAGTTGATGGCCACGCCCACGGCCTCGGCCATGATCATGTCGCTCGGAATTTTGAAGAAGTCTTGAACCACGTGGAAGGTGAGTTCCGGCGCCTTCGGGGCTTCCTGCGATTTGGGCATGTCCTGCGCGCAAACCGGCAACGCGGCCAGCAACAATCCGATGAACAGGAAACGTTTCATGGCTTCTCCTCCGCTCCCATTTCATTTTGCATATCGCCCGTGGGAATCCGCTGGGCTCCCCTTGGATTTGAGTTTCGTTCTCAGCCCCGCGCGCTCACGGATGGAGGGTGAGCTTTTGAACTCGCCAATTGGAGATCTCGCCGGCATAAATTTCGTTATCGGTCCGGCAGTCGAGTTCGTGCACGGCCATGAATTCCTTCATCTGCTTGCCGCCTTTGCCGAATTTGCCCAGGATGCGTCCGTCCAGCTCCATCTTGTAAATTTCACCGTTGTCACTCATGTCCGTGGTGCCGGTGGAATTCGAGCTGTAAAGGTATTGGTGCTGCCCGGGAGTGATGCAGATGGCCCAGGGAGCGCCGACATTGATATACCCCGTCTTGTAATTTCCGTCGTTATCAAAGACCGAGAGCCGTTTGTTGGCACGGTCACCAACATATACATTACCTTGATGGTCAACTTGAATGGTGTGGACATCTTCAAATTGGCCGTCGCCCTTCCCGCGGGAACCGAAGGCTTTCAGGAATTTGCCGTCCTTGTCGAATTTCACCACTCTTTTGTTGTTGTACCCGTCGGAGACGAAAATGTTTCCGGCCGCATCCCAGGCGACATCGGTTTCGCGGTTGAACATGGCGAACGGACCCAAATTGAATCCTTCTCCACCTCCGCCCTGGCCCGCGGGCGCTCCGCCAGCCGGCGCCGCGACCGGCGGACGCGCGGAGAGGAGCAGCTGTGTCTCGATCGAGCCGCCCGTCCGCCCTCCGGACGATTGGCCCTCCTCGACCGGCCCGGGAATGCCAGCGAAGTCTTCCGGTTTGCGGCCCAGCGTCATCAACACTTTGCCTTCAGGGCTGAATTTGACGATCATGTTGGACCCTTCGTCCACGATCCAGACATTGTCCTGGGGATCGACGCGCACGGTGTGGGCAAAGGCCTCGGCGTAGATGCCTTTGCCGATCTCCCGCACAAAGTTCCCTTTTTCATCAAACTCGTAGAGGCGGGCGGCGGCGCCGCGTCCAAACTGGCGCGAAGAGCCTACCGTGTACGCGAGAAGGCCGTCCCGCGTGTAAACGAAAATGTGCCCCTTCGAGTTCGTGGCCACGCCCACGGCTTCGCCCATCACGATATTGTCGGGCATCTTCAGCAGGTTCGGCGCGGAATCGAACGGGATTTCTTTCACCGAAACCTGCGCGAACAGCGGGCGGACAAAAAACACGATCACTGCCGCCAAAACAAATTTTGAAGAGCGATGCATGAGAGCCTCCGCGAACAAATTTATTTTCCTTTGAGAGGAACGCCGCATTTTCTTACACGCGCCCTCTTCCAGCCGATCCCGGATCGCCGGCCGCCGTTACTTTGCCTCGGGGTGAAGTTCCAGCTTCTGCACGCGCCAATTCAGAAGTTCGCCCACCAGCAGTTCGTTTTCGCTGTTGCAATTCATTTCATGAATCCAGCCGAATTCCTTCATCCGCTTCCCGGCGGTGCCAAATTTGCCCAGCATGTGCCCGTCTAAATCCATCTTGTAGATCGGACCCACGGCGTCGGAGCTGTACAGATATTGCTTCGCCCCGGGCGTGATGCAGATGGCCCAGGGGGCGCCCATGCCCGTCCAGACGGCGCGGAGCGTCAGGTCATTGTCAAAGACTTGAATTCGGCTGTTGCCGCGATCTCCGACGTACACATTGCCCTGCTTGTCCGTGGCGATGGTGTGCGGGGTGTTGAATTGGCCCGGCTCTTTGCCCTTTACGGCACTGCCGATGGCCTTGACGAATCTACCGTCCTTGTCGTACTTCACCACCCGGGAGTTCCCATAGCCATCGGAGACGAAAATGTCTCCGGCCGCGTCCCAGGCCACGTCCGTTTCCCGGCTGAAGGAATAAGGCTGCGCGGGTCGCGGCGTGTCTCCAGGAAGAACCGGACGAAAGTTGAATCCGCCGGGAACATCGCCTTCCGCGGATTCCGGCCTGCGGCCCATGGTCATCAGCACTTTGCCCGCGGGGTTGAACTTCACGATCATGTTCGACCCTTCGTCAATGGTCCAGATGTTGTCCTGCGGATCGACACGCACCGTATGCGCAAACGCAAAGGAATAGTTGCGCGGGCTGATCTCGCGAACAAAATTGCCTTCCTGATCGAACTCAAACAGCTGCGTCTCGCCGCTGCGCGTGAAAACAAAAATATGCCCCTTGGAGTTTTGCGCCACGCCCGCCGCTTCGCCGAGATAAATGTCCGCGGGAAGCTTCAGAAGATTGGGCGCGGAATCAAAGGCGATTTCGGGGACGCTTTGAGCGAACAAATGAGTAGTCAGCAACGAAACTGCGACAAGCAGGCAAAACTGAAAACGGCGCTTCATGGAAGCCTCCAAATCAACCGGTTGTGATTGAGACGGGCAGTGCCGAACGAAATCGCGATTGATTGATGCAGGGGAACCGGGGCATTTGTGCAGCGAATGCACCCGGTTCCCCATCAGGATAGGTCTCCTGCTACCTCATGTTTAAAAAACGATCTTCAACGCAAACTGAATTTCCCTCATCGGCACCTGCGTGTCTTGATCGATCTGGCCGAAGCCATTCACGAGTTGGGGGTCCAAGACATCTAGGTTGTCAGTTGGAGGCGGGTAGTTCGCACGATTGAAAATGTTGAACAACTCCGCGCGGAACTGGATGTTGAAATTTTCGCCAAACTTGGAGATGTGGTTGTCCTTGATGAAGGACATATCGACGTTGAATAGGCCCGGTCCGATGATCGAGTTGCGACCCAAGTGCCCTAGGAGATTGGTGCAGGTGAGAGGGTCAAGTCCAAACGATGCAGGCGTCCCTGTCGGTCCATTAGGCCCGAAAGTGCTCTGGTTGCAATTGGCATTCCAAAATGCCTGATTCGGCGCAACCGGATAGATGAAGCAAGAGGGCTTAAGGTACTGAAGGTTACCTGGTTGGACGGCATTTTTGGCGGTACACCCCGGGGCCAAGTCCGGAATATCCATTGGTTCGGAATTGGCTTGCCCCAATGGGTCCGAGTTCAGTCCGCCCAACGGCCACATTGGGACACCGTCGCTCAGGTCGAGCAGCCCGCCTACGCTCCAACCCCGCGCTACCCATCCCGCGGGGCCGGCGAAAGCCTTGGGTGTCGGAACTTGGTACAACCAATTGATGGAGAGGTTTCGCGTGATGTTGAAATCAGACAGCCCTCTCGTGATCGACCCATCCCACCAAGGGGTAGCCGCAGTCGGGTTGGACGAATAGTTGTCGCCTGCAAAGCTTCCGGATGAATTGTCAAAGGACTTTTGCCAAGTAAATGAAACCTCGGCTTGGAGTCCATGGCTAATCTTCTTCACAAAATTAGCTTGGAAAGAATTGTACGTCGACTCTGAAAAAAATGCGGTCGACAGTAGTAAGCCCGGAACGAACGGGTTGACGATTGTATTTGGGACAATCCCGGTCGGAGCAGGGCTTGTGATTCCCGGACAACTGCTAAAGCTGGAAGTATTGAACTCGGGATCAGGAAATAGCCATCCAGCCGGGGTCTTTGTTGGGAAGCACGTGTTGAGGGTATCTGTTTGGAAGGGATTGTGGATTCCCCTGGATCCGGCATACGCAAGTGTTAATGAACTGTTCGGTGTGATTTGCCTCTGAACGTTTAAGTTCCATTGCATGACGTAATTGCGTTTAGGGTTGCGGTCGGTGTACTGCCATCTTCCACTCCCAGCAGCGGTGATTCCTGAAGCAGTAACATCTCCCGGTAGCCCCTGAGCAAACGCACCTTGGGTGAGAGGGCAACTAGAGGTCGAGGTGGTATTAGGAGTCGGGCAAGTAGTGGGGTTATTCATGTCAAGCTCGGCGCCGGACGGAGAAGCTTGCAATGCATTGAGGCCAAACATGAACGGCATAGGAAGAACATCAAAAATTCCGAACCCCCCGCGAACCGAGGTCTTGCCACTGTTAAATGGATCCCATGCAAAACCCACTCTTGGCTCAAAATTCCTGACCGTGGGATTTGAATCGAATACTTTATTCTTAAGTCCTGAACAGTCGGATTGGGGCAGGCCGTTGATATCCTCGGTGCAATTGCCGGGGTCAGCCCAAAGCGTCGGCAGCAGGATAAACTTTCCGTTTTTTTCGAACGGAATCGTGGACATTTCATAACGCAAGCCTACGTTAATTGTCAAATTATTGCGCATCTTCCAATCGTCCTGGACATACGCTCCGAAGACAGAATTGCGGTTATAGTGCTTCGTGTTTCCGGCAGTCCATGGTGGAGTGGTGGGCATCCTCACTGTGTTGGGTTCATTCAGGAGGAAGTTTTGTACGCTACCAAACCCCGCGCTGCCGTTGCCGTTCCCGTTCACAAGGTCGGTGTGATTTCGAATGAACTCAAACCCGAACTTGACGGTGTGTTTACCGATTGTCCGGGAGACATCGTCGAAGAATTGATAGTTTTGAACCCAGTCGCTGAATCCCCCTTGCGGGCTAAAACCGCCAGCGTCTGTAATGCCTGAGACTCCCGTACTGCCGCCTTGTCCGCCGAGTCCGGGCGCATTGTATGCCGTCGTAATACCTAGCGAAGTGTCCACCAACTCTGGATTAAGAACTGAAAGGCCTGGGTTCTTCACGATGGACTGGGTCCATCCGAACCTGGCGCTATTGACCATGGCAGGGCTGAATATGTGGTTTTCCTCGAGGGCCGCCGACATATTCGGGAGAATGTATCCGGTTGTTTCGAAGTCGAAAGTGCCGGGCTTGGCCCAATTGGAGTAGTCGCGGTAAACACTGGCATCGATGCTGTCCTTGTCGGAAATTTTCCAGTCGACTCGTGCCGTTCCATAGTCATCGTTCACAGCCTGGTCGCCTGCGGTCACGAATTTCCCAGTATCTCCGGTACCGATCAAACCGTTATTAGGCAGCGGTGTGAGGTCGTTAATATATTTCTCGATGAAATTGTTGACGCATCCGAAGGCCTGTGGCGACAGGAGCGTGGAGTTGGGAAAGCCGCAACCGACTGTGCCTGCGGGGACCCCTGAGAGGATGCCTAGCCTTGCGTTCGCGGAGAGAACTTTGGCGGTAACGGGTATGCCCTTCCTCTGGCGGATTCCTTCGTAATCCGCAAAGACGAAAAGCTTGTTCTTGATTATCGGTCCACCGCCCGACCCACCAAACTGGTTGCGGACGAAGGGAGGTTTCGCATCAGGAGTCAGGTAAGTGTTCGAATCGAATACCTTGTTCCGGAAGAACTCGTAAGCGCTTCCATGGAACTGGTTCGTTCCGGATTTGGTGATGGCGTTGATGACCCCGCCGGAGGTGAACCCGTATTCGGCCGAGTAATTGGCAGTCAATACCGAGAATTCCTGAATCGCGTCCACACCCAGGCTTGCGCCGAGCACGTTCCCGGGGCCAGCGTTCGAATAGTCATTGACGATTACGCCGTTCAACCGGTACACGTTCTGCGTGGGCCGGTTACCGTCAATCGTCATCTGATTGCCCAGGCCGCGTAAGTTGCCGCCGGGCTGCGTAACCAGCTCGTGAGGGCGCACCGCAACGACGCCGGGTTCCAGGACAGCCAGGGAGGCCCAGTCTCGTCCGTTCAACGGCAACTCCACAATCTGCGCGCTCTGAATGTTTCCGGCAAGGGTGGCGTTCTCCGTCTCAATCACCGGGGCGGCGCCAGTGACCTCCACCAAGGTGCTCGTATCGCCGATCTTCAAAGAAAGGCTCAACTCCTGTATAGCGCCGACGGTAAGCGTCACTTTGGTCGTCGAGGTATTGAAGCCAGTCGACGACACTGACACTTCGTAATCGGCGGGCTTGAGGTTCACCAGGTTATAGTTGCCGGTGCTGTTCGTGGTGGTGTCGGTAACAATCCCGGTGGCGCTATTCTTGACGGAGACTTTCGCGTTGGCGACTGCTCCGCCCTGGGCGTCCGTGATGGTGCCGGTGAGTGTGGCGCCGGCCACCTGCGCGTAAAGAGGAGCCGAACAGAGAAGCCCGATTACCCAGATCAATACGAGGATCTTGGTCACGTACGATTTCATGGCAATTTCCTCCCGTGTTGCATTAGGATTTCCCGAACATCCTGCATACTGGCATTACAAAAATTTGGGCGAGGAACAGGGCCCCTCAATCCGAGCAAAGCGATTGATTGCAGCTTCGTGGGACTCTTGGACGGGACGCGTTCCGCCTGGGGTACCTTCAATTGAGGACGCACACCCCGAGCGCAAGCCATCGCGGTCCTTTGCCTCAAGGCAAAATCAGAAACACCCACGTGGTGCCTCCAATGCTCCGCTTCGCCGCCACTCGGAGAAACTTTTAAGTGAATCTGAGAGACCCCTGTTGGGCGCTAAGTAACACGTGCGGAAGGCAATGTCAATGGAATTCTATGTCATTTTTTGGTCGCAAAAGATGCCTTCGGCCTAGAAATGACCTCCCATCAAATGAAATATTCGTTTGGGATCATCTATCTCTGAAATGCAGCAACATTTTCGTCAGGCGCAGGTACTCCGTTGCGGATCGGAACCGAAAGTACCGTCCGCAGCGGAATTGCGTACGAGTAAGGCAATTTTATCGGCGGAGCCGATCAAGCGAGCCAGTCAATCGCAAGGACTATGGATGGCCCGCAGGCGCACACGGCTCCCTGAACAGACAGGCCAAAACGTAATGAGCAAGTTTCGACTTCCCTTGCCGCTGTCTATTTCTTCGGATGCAGGGTTAGCTTCTGCACGCGCCAGTTCAGCAATTCGGCCACGTAAATCTCGTTTTCCGACGGGCAGGCGATTTCGTGGATCCATCCGAATTGTTTGAGTTCCTTGCCGGACTCGCCGAGCCAGCCCAATACTTTTCCGTCCAGGCTGAGTTTGTAGACGCGGCCCGGAAAGGCGTCCGAAGCGTAGAGCACCTGATTTGGTCCGGGAGTGATGCAAACGGACCAGGGCGAGCCGGGACCCAATTGCCGGGCGTACATGTCTGTCCCGCCCAGAACCGGTTTCGGGCCGATCGCCGCGACTTCCTTGGCATAATCGAAAGGCACGTCGATCTTAATCTGGCGGAGGTATTTGCCTTCGTTGTCGTAGACTTCGATGCGGGAATCGCCGCGGTTGGCGACGTAAACATTGCCCTGTGCATCGGCGGTAATCCCGTGCGGCGTGTCGAGCTGTCCGGGCCCTTCCCCGGGTTCGCCGAAGGATTTAAGCCACCGGCCGTGCTTGTCCACCTTGGCCACGCGGGAATTAATGTAGCCGTCGCTGATGAAGGCGTTGCCGGCGGCATCCCAGGTCACATCGGTCACCTGGCGGAACATTCCGTCGACAGGCGGCAGCGGAGGATGGGGATGCTTGAGAGGCTCGGTTCCTTCGTCGGAAGCTTCCTGTTTGCGGCCAAACACCATGGTGACCTGGCCCGCGGGATTAAATTTGACAACCATGTCCGAGCCTTTATCCGCGGCCCAGATGTTGTCTTCCTTGTCGACTCGCACCGTGTGCGCGAAAGACCACGCGTACAGGTTATGGCCAATCTCGCGGATGAAGGTGCCGTCGGGGCCAAACTCCAGGAGTTGCGCGGCGGAGGCGGCATAGGCGGGGCCGGTGGAATTGCCGCGCGAAAAGACAAAGATGTGTCCCTTGGAGTTGACCGCTACGCCGGAGGCCTCGCCAAGATAAAGGTCCTTGGGGAGCTTCAGCAAATTGGGAGTCGAGTCAAAGGGAATCTGCGGAGCCGATTGCTGGGCAAGCAGCGCCAGCGGGGCGATCATGAAAAATACGAGAGCAAGCGCAAAGCGTTTCATTCCGACCTCCTGAGACTTTCTGATTTGTGAATTTCATTTGGACTACCCGGGTGACCGATAACGTACACTCACATCCTTCAGGATGCAATGTGCTTGGCGGATTTCTGAAAGCCATATCATCCTCCGCGATTGATGAAGAGGAAGGGCCGATGTGATCTGGGGGACTTGGAAATAATGCAGGGCGCTAGGGACTAGCAACCCATCCGTTTCGAGTAAAATCAGGTATCCAATGGCGCAATGGCTGGCTTGGATTAGCGCCCCAATTGGGTTAGGATTGCGTCGAATCGGAGCTGCCAGGATTTAACATAAATTAGTTTAGGAGCGTCAGGAACTTGGGGTGGGGCTTGTGGATGTGGATCAATCCGGGTGGGCACGGATTTATTCCTGAGTGAGGCCGGACGAAGGTACTGCGATCCCTGGAGAAAGTTTCTAACCACGCGAGCTTGCCTGTAACCCGGCCCGACTCTCGGGCGTCGAACATTTCACAGCATGAGCAATGCGTAAAGTCGGGAATCGTGCGCCAATTCGATAGGTGGTCGCCTGAATCATGATTCGGTCCCACGGGAACTTGACGGCATGCAAGTGTCTGGCCGGCTCGGTACGCACCGCGCTGCGCCTGGGCGCTTTCGCTGCGCTCGCCTGTGGCTGCGCAAAACAACAGGCGGCGCCGCCCGCGCGTCCGGCAACCAGAGTAACCGTCGCCAAAGTCACCCAAAAGACCATGCCCGTCGAAGTGACGGGGGTCGGAAACGTGGAGGCGATTTCCACCATCTCCATCCGGGCGCAGGTCGCAGGCGAGGTCCAGAACATCCACTTCAAAGAGGGTGACTTCGTCAAGAAGGGCGAAGTCTTGCTCACGATCGACCCGAGGCCTTACGAAGCGGCCCTGGCGCAGGCCAAGGCCGCGCTGGCACGCGATAAGGCCACCGGAACGTACAATCGCGCGCAGGCGCAACGTTACAAAACGCTTTTCGATCAGGGGGTGGTGCCGGCGGAACAGGTCGACTCCTTCACCAGTGCTGCCGACGCCTCCGATGCCATCGTGAATGCCGATGAGGCCGCGGTAAAGACCGCGGAGCTTAATCTGGAATACTGCACCATCGAGGCGCCGATTGACGGGCGCACGGGCACGGTCATGGTGAAAGCCGGCAATCTGGTCAAGGTGGCCGACGTCCCCATTGTGGTGATCAATCAAGTGAATCCGATTTACGTGAATTTTACTGTTCCTCAACAGTACTGGCCTGATATCAAGCAAGACATCGAACGGCGCGCGCTGCACGTCACGGTCACCATCCCCCAGGATTCAGGCCGGCCCGTGGAAGGCACACTGACCTTCGTGGACAATATCGTGGACTCCACAACCGGCACGATTCACCTGCGCGGGACATTCGAGAACTCCCAGAATCGCCTGTGGCCCGGCTTGTACGTGGGCGTTTTGCTCACGCTCTCGCGGCAGCCGAACGCCACCGTCGTGCCGGCGCATGCGATCATCACGACGCAAGAAGGATCGTACGTATACGTGGTGAAAGCGAACGACACGGTGGAACAGCGCACGGTCGTGCCAAACCGGACCATCGAGAATGACACCGTAGTCGAAAAGGGCCTCCAGCCCGGCGAAGTGATCGTCACCGATGGCCAGGTGAATCTGGTGCCCGGTGCGAAAATAGAGGTCAAGAACAGCGGCCCGGAACCGATGGTGGAACCAGCCAGCCGCCCAAGCGAAGTAGCAGGCTCGGCAGCGCACAAGGGCGCGGCCGCGGATCCCCCCCCGGGCGACCCCGACCGTCCCAAGCCGCGCTAACGGGCGCCTGACGAAATTTCACGGGAGCAAGGCATGAGCATTCCCGAACGTTTTATCCAACGGCCCATCGCGACCACCCTGGTCATGCTGGCCATTTTGCTGTTCGGGATTGCCAGTTATCGTGTCCTGCCGGTCAGCGATCTGCCGAACGTAGACTATCCAACGATCAACGTATACGCCAACCTGCCCGGCGCCAATCCCGATACCATGGCCGCGGCGGTTGCCTTGCCGCTGGAAAAACAATTTTCCAATATCGCCGGCCTCGATTCCATGGTTTCGTCGAACCGCGTGGGCGCAACTTCGATTGTGCTGCAGTTCAACCTGGACCGCAATCTGGACGGCGCCGCGCAGGATGTGCAGGCCGCCATTTCTCAGGCGGCCCGCCAACTGCCGCCCTCCATGCCCTCCCCGCCTGCCTACTACCGGCAAAATCCGGCGGATTACCCGGTCCTTTTCATCGCCCTCACTTCGGACACGTTGCCGCTTTCCGCAGTGGATGAATACGCCGAGACATTCATCGCGCCGAGCGTCTCCACGGTCAACGGAGTCGCGGTCGTGCAGATTTACGGCCAGTTCAAATATGCTCCGCACATTCAACTGGATCCCCAGGCCCTGTCGATCCGGCGGATCGGCATTGACGACGTCGAGAACGCCCTGACGAACGGCAACGTAAATCTTCCGACGGGCACGATCTGGGGTCCGCAGCGCGCGCCGACCGTGCAGACCCAGGGGCAGCTCTACAACGCCGCGGATTACTCCAAGCTGGTCGTCGCCTACCGCAATGGCTCCCCGGTCCGGCTGTCGGATTTGGGCCGCGTCATAGACAGCGTCCAAAACGACAAGAACGTGAATTTCTTTTATGACGCGGGCAGCCCGGGCGGCCTATCGGCCATTCCGATGGTCATTTTCAAGCAGCCGGGTACCAACGCCGTGCAAGTGGTGGACGGCATCAAAGCCATGCTTCCTCGTTTGGAGGCGGTGCTGCCTCCTTCCGTCAAAATGAGGGTGCTCTTCGACCGCTCCATCACGATCCGCAACTCGGTGGACGATGTGAAGTTCACGCTCGAGCTGGCGCTCTTTCTCGTGATCATGGTCATCTTCCTGTTCTTGCGGAACCTCTCGGCAACGACGATTCCCAGCCTGGCGCTTCCGTTCTCCCTCGTGGGCACCTTCGCGGTGATGTATCTGTGCGGCTATTCGATCGATAACCTTTCTCTCATGGCGCTGACTCTCTCCGTGGGCTTCGTCGTGGATGACGCGATTGTGATGCTCGAAAACATCGTGCGGCATGTGGAGCAGGGAGAAAGCGTGATGGATGCCGCCGTCAACGGTTCGGGCGAAATCGGTTTCACGATTCTTTCCATGACCCTTTCACTTTCGGCCGTTTTTATCCCGGTGCTGTTCATGGGGGGAGTGCTCGGCCGGCTCTTGCATGAATTCGCAGTGACCATCATGACGGCCATCCTGGTTTCGGGATTCGTTTCCTTGACGCTCACGCCGATGCTTTGCAGCCGCTTCTTGAAACCCCATCGCGAGATCCGGCACGGCAGGCTCTACAACTTCTTCGAGTCCATGCAGGAGGGACTGGAGCGAATTTACGATCGGTGCCTGCAGGTCTCGCTTCGCCACAAGTTTGCTACATTGATGTTTTCGGTGGCCCTGGCGATTGGGACCTACTACCTGGCGGTCATCATTCCGAAGGGGTTTTTGCCGAGCGAGGATATCGACCAGATCAACGGCACCACCGAAGCGATCGAGGGCATTTCGTTTGACGCCATGGTCCAGCACCAGCGCGAGATCAGCGAAATCCTGGTCAAGGATCCCTCGGTTGCCTACGTCTTGTCATCGATCGGGTCGGGCGGCCGGACTCTGAACCAAGGCGGGCTCAACATCCGCCTGAAGCCGCGTTCGGAGCGCCCGCAAGTCGACCAGGTCATCAATGAGCTGCGCCCCAAGCTTGCCGCCGTCCCCGGCATGGTGACCTACCTGCGCAATGATCCCCCCATCCGCATTGGCGGTTTGCAAAGCAAGGCGCTCTATCAGTTCACCATCCAAAGCCCGAATACCGACGAGCTTTACAGTTCGGCTCAGGATTTCACGGCCAAGATGAGCAAACTCCCGGGTCTCTCGGATGTCAGCAGCGATCTCCAGATCCGAAATCCACAAATCAACGTCGAAATCGACCGGGACGCCGCGTCTTCGTATGGAGTTACGGTAAATCAAATCGAAGACGCGATCTATTCCGCCTACGGCCAGCGGCAGATCTCCACGATTTTTGCGCCGAACAACCAGTATTGGGTCATCCTGGAATTGGAGCCGGAATATCAACGCGACGCCAACAAGATCGCGTCTCTCTACGTCCATTCCGCGCAAGGATCGCAGAATTTCTCAAACGCGACAGGACAACTCGTGCCAATCAGCGCCGTAGCGAAACTCAGTCCGACGCTCGGACCGCTTTCGGTCAACCATCTTGGTCAACTCCCCGCGGTGACGATCTCGTTTAATCTGAAGCCCGGTACATCGATTGGAGACGCCGTCGGCGAAATCAACGACCTGGCCAGGCAGGCACTGCCGCCGACGACCACTACGACTTTCCAAGGCAACGCGCAAGCGTTTCAATCGTCCCTGGCGGGTCTTGGCATGCTGCTGGCGATGGCTGTCCTGGTGATCTACATCATTCTCGGCATTCTCTATGAAAGCTTCCTGCATCCAATCACGATCTTGTCCGGACTTCCATCCGCGGGCTTTGGCGCACTTCTGTCCCTGTACCTTTTCCATGCAGCCGCGACAAAGGGCTGGGTTTCTCCGCTCCTCGATATGAACCTGGACATTTATGGCTTCGTCGGAATCATGATGCTAATCGGCATCGTCAAGAAAAACGCCATCATGATGATTGACTTTGCTCTGGAAGCGCAGCGCAAGGAAGGAAAAAGTCCGGCCGAAGCAATCTACCAGGGATGCCTGGTCCGCTTCCGCCCCATCATGATGACCACGATGGCGGCGCTGATGGGCACTCTGCCAATCGCGTTGGGTTTTGGGGCGGGCGGCGAAGCGCGCCGACCCCTGGGAGTATCGGTCGTCGGAGGGCTAGCTTTTTCCCAACTCGTGACGCTCTTCCTCACTCCTGTCTTCTACATTTACATGGAAGACGTAAAACGGTGGGGTGCGCAGGCATTCGGCCGAAAACGCGACGCTGAGTCTGAAGCGGGTCCGCCTGCGCCCGGCCAGATTCCGAGCGGTCCGATCGGCACGCCGATTGCGCGCTCCAAGGACGCGCCAGATCTCTAAGCGAATTGACCCTCAAGTTTGGACTTCGACGCCATCGTCTTGTCCTTCGGGTTTCGACCCCTCCTTTATGACCAGCTCTGAAATGAATGAGAACGATTAGTTCGCCGGCGCTGTCCAAGTGTAGTAATAAACGATCAATCGCATCGCCGACATTCACAAGTTCGTCGCACGAATAGAGGCGGCAAAACCGCTTCCCATTTTCGGTGGCGGAGAAACGGGCAGGGACTACACGTACGTGGGCGACATTGACGCGGGCGTCCTTGCCGTGCTCAATTACGATTTATCCTCCGGGCCCGGAGGACCCTTTGAAATCTGCAATCTCGGCAACTCGCACCCCGTAAAGCTCTTGCGGTTTGGTTTGCCATCATTTTACCCGCAACACACCCAGACGAAGTGGAGGTCTTAAGTGGCTGAAAATTAAGGGAAAAGGTCCCTTTATCTCGCAACAAACTCCAAGCACCGTCCAAGCAATGATCTGGTCGAATTTGCCAAGTTGAGGGCGAAGTCCAAAGGGCATGCCCGAGCCGCTCCGCGACTTCATGGATTCATCGGCGCACTCGAATTGAAGCGGCGTCGGTCCGTCGCAAGATTGGAAATATTACTATATATATAATTATAAATATATTACTATTTTCAGAGATTGGCCGCACTATTCAAGTCCACGCCGGCTATGAACTCAATCCATGGTGTTCGCGTCTGGGTGACGCCAACCCGCCTGTGTAACTAGTTTGAGGGTGTGGGTTTTCCAGTCCTCGTTGAAATGACTGAAAATCTCACAGACGATTCGATCCACGCTCTGGACATTGCGCTGGTGCCACGCTTGCGGATACACCGGCGGGATCGCCGCAGCCAGGCCGGGACAGCCATTGGTGATGACGACCTGCAACTGCTGGCCTCGCAATCCCCGGCGATAAAAATCATTGAGCAAACCTTCCCACCCCCTCGCTTTCACTCTTGGCCCGCACGAGCGCCAGCAGCTCGCGGCGACCGTCGATGCGAACTCCGTAGGCCACCAACAGCAGTACTTTCTGCGGTCCAAGTGCCCGTCACACCTTCAGCTATACACCGTCCAGTAGCACCAGTTGTCACTCAGCGGCGCGTGGTGGAACTTCTCCACATGCTCATCCGCGAGACGGTCTGTGCCCTCACCGAGCCCTGGTTCAGAAGTGATACCACGCGGCCCACCCCGCGCGTCGATATCCCTCGCAAGAACGCTTGCCGAATCATCTCGCTCACTTCGGGACTGCGCCGCTCCAGCGCTCGCATCCCGCGCGGCAGAAACGAGCGCAGCCGCGTCCGCGATACCCG